>Ga0306920_100004708_pt1 | contig 17515 bp, 3 predicted proteins | sample flu12Cox44000170_FD_204666 | JGI IMG/M metagenome (GOLD analysis project Ga0306920, IMG submission 204666) | Lab enrichment of tropical soil microbial communities from Luquillo Experimental Forest, Puerto Rico - flux4day.12C.oxic.44.000.170 (v2)... | ecosystem: Environmental > Terrestrial >... | reverse complement strand
CGAACAAAAGAAAAAGTGGCTTGCTCGTATCGCTGACGAAGGTATTTTGTTTGCCTACGCTGCGACGGAACCTGATGCCGGCAGCGACCTTGGGGCGTTGAAGACCACGGCAGACCGGGTCGAAAAAGATGGCCGCATCGTCGGTTACAAGATTAATGGCGCCAAGCAATGGATCAGTAACGGTGGGATCGCAGACGCCTGCACGGTGCTGGCCAACACGCCTGCGGGCCCGAGCTGGTTCATCGTGGACAGGGGAACCCCCGGGTTCAGCCATGACAAGCCCGAAGACAAACATGGTATCCGCTTGAGCAATACTGCGGCACTGGCATTCAACGATGTGTACGTCGATGCCGACCGACTCATCGGCGGAGTGGAGGGCCGGGGCTTACAGCAGGCACAGGCAGTGTTCGGGTATACGCGCGTAATGGTCGCGGCCTTCGGGCTGGGCGCGGGTTGGTCCGCGCTGGATCGCGCAATTCCTTACTCGGTGAAGCGAATCCAGGGCGGAACCCCACTGTCGGAGAAGCAGGGCTACACCCACAAGCTGATCGTGCCCAACGTGGTGCGCCTGGAAGCAGGCCGAGCCTATATCGAGGAGACTGCCGAGCGAATTGACGCCGGCAGTGAAGGCAGCCTGAATACGGAAGGCGCAATCGCGAAGTACATGTCCACCGAAGCTGGAAATTCAGCCGCGGAGGCCAGCATCCAGGCACTCGGCGGCTACGGCTACACCCACGAGTACATGGTGGAGAAGATAAAGCGCGACGTGCGCATTACCACGATTTACGAGGGTACTTCGGAGATCATGGAGATGACGATCAGCCGCGACCGCTGGCAGCTTCACTTGAAGACACGCGGGCAACACTATCACGAGCGCGCGCGCCAGATTGAAGCACTGCATGCTGCTCATCCTAACGTGGGTGCCAACGTTGCAGCTTTGGCGCTACATGCGCTGGCCGAGGTGATGGAAAAAGCTCGCGTCGGCAAGCTGACTCGCTTTCAGCACGTCCTGTTGCGCCTCGGCGAATGTATTGCCTATGCCGAGTGCGCGGCCACTCTGGCTCGAAGAGCAGCGCTGCTGGCGGAAGGCAGGCTGAATGAAAAAGCCAACGATCGCTTTGAACCTCCGGCAATGGCGGCAATCAGTCGAATCTTTGCGCGCGAGGCGGCGCTCAAGGTTGCCCAGGAGGGCGCGGGTTGGATTGTGGGTGCCGGCGGCGTCAGCCAAGCTGAGATGCCCGCATTCGACGCAGCCCTGGGTCTGCCGGCAATCCGTCGTGCGCAGATTGGCCTGCTCCCTGACATGGACTACGTAGCCGACGTGGTTTACGGCCGCGCCCAGAAAGCTCCAGCGGAAGAACTCGCGGAAGTAGCCCTCCAACGATAACGACCGGGCGCAGGCCTCTCGGGCTCAGATGCCTGCTCCACCGGATGAGGAAACTTGTCATGGAAAACACCGCACATCGAGCAATCGCAATTGTGGGTGTAGGAGCTATCCTGCCCGATGCTCCGAATGCTGGCGCGTTCTGGAACAACGTGAAGACCGGCCGCTACAGCATCAGCGAGGTTACGCCAGACCGTTGGGACCCAGCGCTTTACTATGACGGCGATCCCAGCGCCCCTGACAAAACCTATTCAAAGATCGGCGGATGGGTGCGCGAATACACCTGGGACCCGATGAAGTGGCGACTCCCGATTCCGCCGCGTGTCGCCGATGCCATGGATCAGGCGCAGAAATGGGCTGTCGCCTGCACGCGCGAAGCCTTGGAAGATTACGGCTATCCCGGTAGGTCGTTGGACCTGGATCGCACCGCAGTGATTCTCGGTAGTGCGATGGCTGGGGAAAAACATTACCTCACGTCGTTGCGTGTGTTCTTTCCGGAGGTTGCCCGCGAGCTTGCCGGAAGCCCCGTGTTTTCCACGCTCCCGGCGGGGGTGCAGCGAGACATCAGGAACCAGTTGCACGACGGCATTGCAAGGCTCGTAGCTCCTATTACAGAAGACACGATGCCGGGAGAGCTGGCGAACTGCATGGCCGGACGTATTGCCAACCTCTACAACTTTCACGGTCCAAATTATGTATGTGACGCCGCGTGCGCATCGGCAATGGCGGCAATCAGCTCAGCCGCTAAAGGCCTGATACAGAATGAGTTCGACGTCGTCGTCACCGGCGGCATTGACCGCAACATGGGCGCTCCGACGTTCGTAAAGTTCTGCAAGATTGGCGCCCTGTCAGCCACAGGTACGCGTCCCTATGCCGAAGGCGCCGACGGCTTCGTGATGGGAGAAGGCGCCGCGATTTTCTTGTTGAAGCGTCTCGCCGATGCTGAGCGCAACCAGGACAAGATCTACGCCGTACTGCGTGGCATCGGTGGCGCCAGCGACGGCAAAGGGAAGGGAATTACTGCACCTAATCCTGTTGGCCAGAAGTTTTGCGTTGAGCGAGCCTGGAAGAATGCCGGGCTGTCGCCCGGGGCAGGAACCCTTATCGAGGGTCACGGAACCTCAACCCGGGTGGGCGATGTCGTCGAGGCACACAGCGCGGCGGAAGTACTCCGCAACGCCAACCTGCCCGCGAAGTCGGTAGCGCTCGGGTCGGTCAAGTCGAACATTGGGCACCTTAAGGGAGCTGCAGGTGCCGCTGGGGTATTGAAAGCGGCGCTCGCATTGCACGACAAGGTCCTACCTCCGAGCCTGCACTGCGAGCATCCCAGCCCCGACATCGACTTTGCTCATTCTCCTCTTTACGTGAATACCGAACTCAGGCCGTGGCAAGTCCCGGCGGATGTCGTCCGCCGTGCCGGGGTGAGTGCCTTCGGGTTCGGTGGCACCAACTTTCACATGGTGCTGGAAGAGCACATTCCCGGCAAGCTTAACGGAGACGGCAAACGTTCCATCGCTGTTCCAGCCACACCGCCCGCTGTGGCGAAGGAAGTAACCATGCAAGCCAGTAGCATTCCTCCAGTTGCCGCCTCCGAGACTGCTCGCAAGGCGCCGTTACGCGGAGCTCTGGTGATCGGCGAAGCCTCCGAGGCCGCATTGATCGAGCGCCTCCGCGCAGTACAGAAATCAGCACAGGCTGGTGATGTGCCCACGCCTGCCGCGCCTGCGAAGTCGGACTTGCGTGCGCCGGAGCGCCTGGCGATTGATTACGCCGACGCTGCCGAGCTGGCAAAAAAATCAGCGACCGCCCTGAAAGCATTCGCGGCCAATCAGGCGGTATTCTGGAAAGCACTGCGCGCGCAGGGCATCTTCCGCGGCCATGGTCCAGTCCCGAAGGCGGCGTTTCTTTATACCGGTCAAGGCTCGCAATACGTGAACATGATGCGACGCATCCGCGAGGATGAGCCCATTGTCGCCGCTGCATTTGCCGAGGCCGATCGCATCATGACTCCCCTGCTCGGTAAGCCCCTCAGTGAATTCATTTTCGTCGATCAGGCCGATGCAAGCGCAGTCGCGAAAGCGGAAGAGGATCTGCGGCAGACCGCGATCACACAGCCTGCAGTGTTGACTTCAGACCTTGCGATGACCCGGCTGCTCGCCGCCTATGGCATTCGTCCTGACATGACGATGGGCCACAGCATGGGTGAATACGGAGCCCTCGTGGCTTCGGGGGCACTGCCATTTGAAGATGCACTGGAGGCAGTGAGCGCCCGTGGCCGCGAAATGGCTCGCGTCACGGTCAAAGACAAAGGCAAAATGGCAGCCGTCTTTGCGCCCATCGACGAAGTCGAGCAAATCCTCAAGACAATTCAAGGCTATGTCGTCATCGCTAACGTCAACAGCAACAGTCAATCGGTGATTGGCGGAGCCAGCATAGCGGTCGAGCAAGCCTCGGAGACCTTCCTGAAGGCCGGTTATAACGTAGTCGAATTGCCTGTCAGCCATGCATTCCATACATCCATCGTCGCCCCAGCGAGTGAGCCGTTGCGGGAGATGCTGCAGCGGCTGCGCCTGGAGTCGCCGCGCATTCCAATTGTCGCCAATGTTAACGGCGAGTTCTACCCGACTGGACCAAGTGTCGTGCCGGAGATGGTCGACATGCTGGCACGCCAGGTCGCGTCACCCGTCCAATTCGTCAAGGGCCTGCGGGCTCTCTACGGCGCAGGTGCACGCGTCTTCGTGGAAGTCGGCCCGAAGAAGGCGTTGCAAGGCTTTGCCGAGGATGTGCTCGGCGGCGACGCCGCGGTGTTTTCCCTATTCACAAATCATCCCAAGCTCGACGACTTGACAGCGTTCAATCAGGCCCTGTGTGGACTTTATGCAGCGGGGTTAGGCCTCGAGGACGCCGAGGTCTCTCCCGGGATCTCGGCCAGGCCGGTGACAGTGTCCGCAGTCTCCTCGCCAGCGGACACTCCTAAACCAATCGCGGTGCAACCGCCCGCTCCGGCTGCCACATTGGCAACCCAGCAGTCGACTGGCGACCGATATGTTGAACTCGGTCGGATGTTTGCGGATTTCCTGGATCGCAGTTGGGAAATCTACCACGGCAAGAAGGGAGCGCCGGCCAATGAACCGGTGGTAATCACCGGCGCCGGCCTGGGATTGCCTGGGACAGAACACATCTTCGACGATGCGAATGTGAGCCGTATTCTGCGCGGCGAGCAACTCATTGGCCTCATTCCTGCAGAACTCCGCCATGCCATCCTCGACAAGCATGTCACGCGCCTGGTCAAGAGCGACAACGGAGGACCAACGTTCGAGTACATCAACGATGTTGGCGATGTCATCAAGCTGGCTGGCCGCGGCAATGCTTTCGACCTCGAAAAAGAGTTCGGTGTCTCCGCGGAGCGGCTGGCGGCGCTTGACCGAACCACCTCCCTGGCGATTGCCGTGGGCCTCGAGACACTGCGCGATGCTGGCATTCCGCTGGTGATGCGGTATAAAACGACAACCAAGGGCACCCAGCTTCCGGATCGGTGGGGATTGCCAGATGCGCTGCGTGACGATACCGGCGTGATTTTCGCATCCGCTTTTCCGGGCTATGATGCCTTCTCGCAATATCTCGAGGGTTACCACACGGACCGTGCCCGCCACGAACAGCTGGCGATGCTGGAGAATATGCGGGCCCGGTTGCACAACGGTGACGGAAAGTCTGCGGCCAGCGAAGAGATCGATCCGAAAATCGCCGAGTTGCGGACTCTCCTGGACAAAGATCCCCATGCCCTCGACCGGCGCTTCCTTTTCCGAGTCTTGTCGATGGGACACTCGCAGTTTGCCGAGTTCATCGGCGCACGCGGCCCCAACACCCAACTCAATGCCGCCTGCGCCAGCACCTCGCAAGCTGTAACCGTTGCGGAGGACTGGATTCGCGCTGGCCGCGCGAAACGCGTAATCGTCATTTCTGCGGACGACGTCACGTCGGACCACCTGATGGAGTGGATTGGCGCAGGCTTCCTTGCGAGCGGTGCGGCAGCCACGGACGAAGTGGTCGAAGACGCTGCTATTCCGTTTGACCGGAGGCGGCATGGCTTGATTGTCGGGATGGGCGCTGCGGCCCTCATGATTGAGAGCGCCGAGGCGGCGCGGGAACGCGGAATCCAGCCCATCTGCGAAGTGTTGGGCGCGGTGACGGCCAACAGTGCCTTCCACGGCAGCCGTCTCGACGTGCAGCACATCGGCCAGGTGATGGAAAACCTGATTTGTCAGGCCGAATCACGCAGCGGCATTTCGCGTCGCGAAATCGCGCCGCACACCGTGTTCGTTTCCCACGAAACCTATACCCCGGCGCGTGGTGGTAGCGCATCGGCCGAGATCTTCGCGCTGCGGCGCGTGTTCGGCGATGCCGCCGATCAAATCGTCATCGCCAACACCAAGGGATTCACCGGGCATGCAATGGGTGCCGGAGTTGAAGAAGTCGTTGCAGTGAAAGCCCTGGAGACCGGATGGGTGCCGCCGGTTGCCAACTTCAAGGAAATCGATCCCGAGTTGGGCGCGTTGAACCTGTCCAAAGGAGGCTCCTATCCGGTCGAATACGCGCTGCGCCTGGGTGCCGGATTCGGCTCGCAGATCAGCATGGCTCTGCTGCGTCGGGTGAAAACGATGGATGGTGTTCGTCCCAAGCCGGATGCGCTGGGATACGCATATCGCATCGCCGATTCGGCCACCTGGAATGGCTGGCTGAACCGGATCACCGGGTATCCGAAGACGGAGTTGGAGGTCATCAAGCGGACGCTGCGAGTGCGGGATCAAGGACCGCGGGCAAGAGTAGCGACAGTGGTTGCAGACACTAGGCCAAACGAATCATCGGCGGCGACTCTGCAGACGGCGCCCCCTGCGCAAGTCGCGCCTGCTGCGGTACCAGGAGTGTCGGCGGCCCAACCGGTTCTCGAAAGAGAGCGGACGCCTGTGCCAGTTGCAGGCACAAAGTCAATTCCAGCGTCATCTGTGGTTCCCGACGTGAAACCAGTCATAGCGATACCTTCGCCCGCCGAACCGGCGAAAGCCACCCCACCCGTTCCACCCTCTGTTTCCGCGACTCCACCGCCAGCGAAGGCAGTGGGAGCGAGGGATTCCGTGAAGGGACGCATCCTCGCCCTGGCAATGGAAAAAACAGGGTATCCAGCCGACATGCTCGATCTCGACCTAGACCTTGAAGCCGATCTGGGCGTCGACACGGTCAAGCAAGCGGAGATGTTCGCGGCCATTCGCGAGTCATACAACATTCCCCGCGATGAGAACCGCAAACTGCGTGACTATCCGACACTCGCGCACGTGATCCGCTTCGTCCTCGAGAAGCGGCCAGACCTGGCTGATAGCTCGCCGCCGGTACCGACGATCGAGAAGCCTGCGGCTACAGCTGCAAAGGGACCGCCGGTTACATCCGCAAGTGCTGTAGCCAGTCCTTCGACAACTCCGGAATCAACTTCGCGGACTGATGCAGTGAAGGAACGCGTTCTCGCACTGGTCGTTGAGAAGACCGGCTATCCGCAAGACATGCTCGACCTGGACCTGGACCTTGAAGCTGATCTGGGTGTCGACACGGTCAAGCAAGCGGAGATGTTCGCGGCCATTCGAGAGATATACAACATCCCACGCGATGAGAACCGCAAACTGCGTGACTACCCTACTTTGGCTCACGTGATCCGCTTTGTTTACGAGAAGCGGCCTAACCTTGCTGCGCAAAATACAGAAGCTGCCGCCACCGTGGAGGGTGCGGGACCAACAACGGCTCAAGCCGCCATTCAGGCTGGCAAGAAAGAGCAGCCTGCCGTGGCAGCGGAAACATCGCAAAAACCCTCAGTTTCGGAGAGTGAGTCGGTTAAGGAACGCATTCTCGCGCTAGTGGTCGAGAAAACTGGCTATCCGAAGGACATGCTGGACCTGGACCTTGAAGCTGATCTCGGCGTGGACACCGTGAAGCAAGCGGAAATGTTCGCGGCGATCCGCGAGATCTATAACATTCCGCGCGATGAGAACCGCAAGCTGCGTGACTACCCCACGTTAGCCCATGTGATCCACTTTGTTTACGAGAAGCGGCCCGACCTCTCTGCTCAAGGAACAGCAAGGCCGTCGAGCATCGAAACAGCTGCACCAGCGACCGCACCGGTAATTGAGCCTGTGACCACTGGGCAACCGGCCACGGTGGCTCCGATTTCCGCGCAGAGTGCGTCCATTCCGGACCGGGAGTCAGTAAAGGAACGCATTCTTGCGCTGGTCGTCGAGAAGACGGGCTATCCGAAGGATATGCTCGATCTGGATCTCGATCTCGAAGCAGACCTCGGAGTCGACACTGTCAAGCAAGCCGAGATGTTTGCTGCCATCCGTGAGATCTACAACATCCCGCGCGATGAGAAGCGCAAGCTGCGCGACTATCCGACGCTCGCGCATGTCATCCGTTTTGTACTCGAGAAGTGGCCCGACTTGGCGGGCAGCGAGGTTACCTCTTCGCCTGCAATTGCTGAGGTAGCGGCACCGTCAGGGGTGCTCGCGTCTCCCCCGGTCCCAGTCGAAACAGAAGCTACAACCGACCAGTCAACCGATTCCATTCGAAATACAGTGCTGCAGATTGTGGCTGAGAAGACGGGCTATCTGCCCGAAATGCTCGACCTTGATCTTGACTTAGAGGCCGACCTCGGCATCGACACTGTCAAGCAGGCAGAGATGTTCGCTGCGGTCCGCGCGGCCTACAGCATTCCGCGCGATGAAACCCTGAAACTGCGGGATTTTCCGACGCTGGCGCACGTCATCCAGTTTGCGTTGGATCGACGGGGAGGTGCCCCTGGCGTGTCGGCACCTGACACACCGACAGCAGACACGAAGACTGCAGCGGCAACCCCAGCAGCAAAGTCATCAGGAGTGTCTTCTCCGCGCTCCAGGCCTGCCAGCTTCGATGCAGCGGATCGAATTCCGCGTCGTGTGCCCGTCCCAAACCTTCGTCCACCAATCGCACTGTGCAAGCCAACTGGCGTAAGGGTTGGATCCGGTAGCCGGGTGCTGGTTGTGTCCGATGCAGGAGGAGTCGGAGAGGCGCTCGCCGACCGACTTGCGCAAGAGCAAGTCGAAGTGCTGCGCATCGCCGCTGTGCCCCAGAAAGAAGCGCTAATCGATCGCCTGAAGAACTGGTTGAGCGCCGGCCCGGTGCACGGCGTTTATTGGCTGCCTGCGCTTGATAATGAAGGACCACTCGGCAAGATGGATCTTGCTGCCTGGCACGACGCTTTGCGGGTGCGTGTCAAATCTCTCTACGCAACCATGCGCATGCTCTACGAGCAGATTGCTGCGCCGGGCACGTTCCTGGTTTCGGGCACCCGACTTGGCGGCCAGCATGGGTACGACGAGGTTGGATCGGTCGCACCAATGGGTGGAGCTGTCACCGGCTTTACAAAGACGTATAAGCGCGAACGTGTTGACACGCTTGTCAAAGCGGTCGACTTCGAGGCCGGACGTAATGCCTCAGAAATCGCCGATCTTCTCATCCAAGAAACATTGCGTGATCCCGGTGCCGTCGAGATCGGCTACAAGAACGGACTGCGTTGGACGATCAGCCTCCAGGAGCAAACCGTTAATGATGGGCGACCTGGCCTAACCCTGAACGAAGACAGCGTTGTTGTGGTTACCGGAGCAGCAGGCAGCATCGTGTCGGCTATCACTGCCGATCTCGCTACGGCCTCTAGCGGTACGTTCTACCTGCTCGACCTGGTGCCCGAACCGGATGCCAACAATCCGGATCTGGCGCGATTTGTAACCGACAAAGACGGCTTGAAGCGCGACCTGTTCGCGCGCATTCAGGCGCGTCGCGAACGAGCCACCCCGGCACTGGTCGAGAAGGAACTAGCCGCCCTTGAACGTGCGCACGCCGCACGCAGCGCCATCCAGGCAGTGCAGGCGGCTGGCGGAACAGCCCATTACTTCAGCGTCAATCTCGCAGATGCGGAAGGCGTGGCCCGAGTCATCGAGCGAGTGCGGCAACAGAGCGGACATATTGACGTACTGTTACACGCGGCTGGGCTAGAACGCAGTCATTTCCTGCCCGACAAAGATGAGCGCGAATTTAACCTGGTCTTCGATGTCAAAACGGACGGGTGGTTCAATCTGCTGCAAGCCATCGGAGACATGCCTTTAGGAGCTACGGTCGCGTTCAGCTCCGTAGCCGGGCGGTTCGGTAATGGTGGGCAGACGGACTACAGCGCTGCTAATGACCTGCTGTGCAAATACACCTCAAGCTTCCGTAGCAGCCGGCCAGGAACGCGCGGCATCGTCGTGGACTGGACCGCCTGGGGCGGCATCGGCATGGCCACTCGCGGTTCGATTCCCAAGATGATGGAACTGGCTGGCATCGACATGTTGCCGCCTGAGGCGGGCATTCCCTTGATTCGTCGCGAACTGACAACAGGAGGTACTTGTGGTGAGGTGGTTATCGGTACGCGTCTCGGGGCCTTACTGAATGAATGGGATGAGACGGGCGGCCTGGACACATCAGCACTTGCAGCTGCATGTGAGAAGTTGGCAGCACGCGGGCCGATGGTCGGCACCGTCACCGGGATGGGGCTATATACCGGTCTCACAATAGAAACTGCGCTTGATCCGAAGGCGCAACCGTTCCTTTACGACCACCGTATCGATGGCATTCCGGTGATGCCCGGAGTGATGGGTATCGAGGCATTCGCCGAGGCTGCTGCGTGCCTGCATCCGGGATGGCACATTGAGACGATTGAAGAAGTGAACTTCCTTGCGCCGTTCAAGTTCTACAAGGACGAGCCACGAACCGTGACAATTCAAGCCACCTTCTATCCTCAGGGCCAGAAGCTGATCGCAGATTGTCGTTTGCTTGGCCGGCGAAAGCTGCCGAACCAGCCACAACTGCAGGAAACCACGCACTTCACAGCGCGCGTGCGAGTGAGCAAACAACCCACAACGGCCGTCACAGGAGTGGCTCCGCGATTGTCGGCAGAAGCCATTGTCGAAGCCGCGCAAATTTACCGCATCTACTTTCATGGACCCGCGTACCGGGTTTTGCATCGCGCCTGGTGGGATGGAAAACGAGTGATCGGCGAGCTGGCTGCCGACCTACCCGACAATCATCAGCCGTCTGACCTGCCAACACTCATGGCGCCGCGGTTGATTGAGCTGTGCTTCCAGACTGCCGGGATATGGGAGATTGCGTTAAACCGTCGTATGGGCCTGCCCCAGCATGTTCATCGAGTGAGCCGGCTGCGCGCTCCGCAATTGGCCGAAGGTCGCCTCTATGCGCTGGTCACCCCCCTCGCTGGAGTAGGAACCTTCGACGCGGAAGTTGTGGATACGACCGGAAACTGCTATCTGCGCCTGGACGGCTATCGCACGGTAGCCGTTGCTGACGGTCTCGACGTCGAGTTTTTGAAGACGCTGCAATCGGTAGTGTTGCCGGAAACTGTCACGGCGTCATGAATTCACTTAGTCGTCGTGATTAGTTGAAACAGGTGACTGATGCATCATGAATTTCAACGAGTAGCTATTGTCAATCGCGGCGAAGCAGCCATGCGCTTCATCCATGCGGCGCGGGAGTTCAACCAGGAAAAGGGTGCGTCGCTGCGCACCATCGCCCTGTTCACCTATCCCGACCGCCATGCCATGTTTGTCCGCGAGGCCGACGAGGCAGTATCTCTCGGTGCTCCTCAAATCATCGATCCCGCCACTGGCCATCTGAAAAGCTGTTACGTCGATTACGCTCACCTCGAGCGTGCGCTGGCCACAGCCCGCGCCGAAGCGGTCTGGGTAGGATGGGGCTTCGTGGCAGAGCACGCCCAATTTGCCGATCTCTGCCGGGACATGGGCATTATATTCATCGGCCCGGACGGCGATGTAATGCGGCGGCTGGGCGACAAGATCTCCTCGAAGCTTCTTGCCGAGCAAGCACAGATACCCATCGCACCGTGGAGCGGCGGCCCGGTGGAGACCATTGCTGATGCCTGGCGGCATGCCGAACGGCTTGGATATCCGCTGTTTTTCAAGGCTACGGCAGGGGGCGGCGGCCATGGAATCCGGCGCGTGAATTCGGCCTCGGATCTCGAAAAGGCATTCGAGGGTGCTCGCGCCGAGGCATTCAAGGCATTTGGAGATCCAACCATATTCATCGAGCAGTTGGTAACGGGCGCCCGCCACGTTGAAGTCCAAATCATTGCTGATCATCACGGAACAACATGGGCCGCCGGCGTGCGCGACTGCACGATCCAACGCCGCCATCAGAAAGTCCTGGAAGAGGCACCATCGCCTGTGCTCTCCCAGGAACAAGACAGTGCGCTACGCGATGCGGCGATACGCCTGAGCAAGGTCGCTGGCTATCACAACGCTGGCACGGTGGAGTTTCTGTACGACCAACAGAAGCAGCGGTTCCTGTTCATGGAGATGAACGCCCGTTTGCAGGTCGAGCATCCGGTAACAGAATGTACGACCGGCCTCGACCTGGTGAAGCTACAGGTCCTGGTCGCGCGAGGAGGACGCCTGGAAGGAGAGCCACCGCGGACCAGCGGTCACGCCATCGAGGTTCGCCTGAACGCCGAAGACCCTGACAACGGCTTTTCTCCCTCACCAGGAACAATCGAGCGCTTCCGGCTGGTAACCGGGCCCGGAGTTCGCATCGACACGGGTGTTGAGGAAGGCGACTCCATTCCGGCGGAGTTCGACTCCATGATTGCGAAGATCATCGCGTACGGCCGGAATCGGAGGGAAGCACTTTCGCGGCTTCAACGAGTGCTGCATGACGGCATTGTGGTCATCAAGGGTGGAACCAGCAACCGGGCCTTCCTGATGGAGCTGCTTGAACGTAGCGAAGTGCAACTCGGCGAGTTCGACATCGGCTGGCTGGATCGGCTGGCCACCAAAGGTGACCACCTATCGCGGAAGTATGTTGACATTGCGCTGGTGCAGGCAGCGATTGAGGCCTACGACGCCGAGTTGAGGGTTGAACAGGCACAATTCTATGCGTCTGCGGTGCGCGGGCGGCCAGAGGTACGCAGTGACCTAGGCCGTACGGTTGAACTGCGCTATCGTGAGCATTCGTATTCCATAAAAGTTTGTCGCATCGGCCTGCGCCAATACCGGGTGCAGGTGGATGGAGCGCAACTTGATGCGCAGACTGACAGGCTGGGTCCATTCGAATACTGGCTCACTATTTTCGGACGACGGTTTCATGTCCTATCGGTCGAGCAGGGATCTAGTTACAGGATCGAAGTGGGTGGCGTATCTCATCGGATCGATCGCGACGATGAGGGCGTCATCCGGGCGCCGTCACCGGCAGTCGTGGTTTCGATCGCAGTGAAACCCGGCGACACGGTGGCAACCGGAGAGCGGCTCGCTGTGCTTGAGGCAATGAAGATGGAGACGCAGGTTGTCGCCCCATTCCCCGGGAAGGTACGCCAGGTGATGGCGATCCCTAACGTACAAGTGGGCAGTGGGGCTCCACTTTTGCAGATCGAACCTACGTCGGACAAGAAGTCGGCGACACTAACGGCACGGGTGGAGTTCGCCGCCGCCGCAGCCTACGGTGACACGCAGAGCAGCGCGCCCCTCTGGCGCCAGACCCTGGAGGAACTGCGCCAACTGATGCTGGGTTTTGACGTGGATCCCGACCGCATGTCGCGTCTGCTTGCTGAGTGGAATCAATTTCGGGAGGAAAGGGCGGACAGTGATGAAGTAAAGCGCAGTGAAGACGACATCCTGAACACCTTCGTAGACATTTGTTCGCTGTTCCACAGGAAGCCAAAGATAAGCGGTCAAGCGGTCGGCGAAGCGCCCAGCAGCGAGGCCTCCTTGTTTTCCTATCTCCGCATGCTCGATACGCACGGAGATGGTGTTCCGCCGGAATTTGTAAGCGCGCTGCAGCGCGCCGTTGCCCACTATGGCATTGCTAGATTGGATCGCTCGCCCGAATTGGAGGAGAGCCTGCTGTGGATTTACAAGTCACACCAACGCGTCGAGCAGCAGGCAGCTGTGATTCGCGCAGTACTACAGCGTCGATTGATGCGGACAAGGAGTCTGCCCTCGCCTCCGGATGAAGCTTTTCGCGCTCTCCTTGAGCGGATGATCGCGATTACTCGCAATCTATTTCCGGTCGTCAGCGATCTTGCCCACGAACTGCACTATCGCTGCTTCGATCAGCCGCTGTTTGAGCGGGCGCGCAAGCAGATTTACGAACAGGCTGAGAGCCACCTGGATTACTTAACCGAGCATCCGGAAGCCACGGACCGGCACGAGCGAGTGCGTGCCCTGGTGGAGTGTCCACAGCCGTTGGCGAGCCTCCTCTCGTGCCGGTTTGCGACCGCGTCACCCGCCTTGCGGCAGTTGATGCTGGAGGTGCTGATATCCCGCTACTATTGCGTTCGCAATCTCTCGGAGTTTCACACCGTGTCTACCACTGGGCACAGCTGCGTGTCGGCGGAATACGATGAGGGTGGAAAGCGCTTTCACATCTTTGCCACACACAGCGAGAATTCAGGGCTGCGAGAAGCGGTCAGGGCAATCCTGCCCTTTATCGAGCAGGTTCCAGCCAGCGACGAAGTGGTTCTCGACATCTTCAGCTGGAGCCCGGATCCACTGGCCGATCCCGACTTCACGCAGCGGGAGCTCGGCTACATCCTCAATCAAGCCGGTTTTCCTCGAGCCATCCGCCATGTTGTGGTGGCCATTTCCGGCGCAGGCCGCGACCCAGGCCTGGGTGGTATGCAGCACTTCACCTACGAGCCCACCCCAAGCGGATACGAAGAGGTGGCACTCTTCCGCGGTGTGCACCCAATGATGGGTGAGCGTTTGCATCTGTGGCGACTGCAGAACTTCAAGATCGAGAGATTGCCATCGGTTGAAGATGTTTACTTGCTACATGCGGTTGCCAATGAAAATCCGAAAGATGAACGGCTTTTCGCCGTGGCCGAGGTACGCGATTTGACAGCAGTGCGAGACAAGGCGGGGAAAATCGTTCAGCTTCCGCACCTGGAGCGCATGCTGGCCGAGGCCGTAGCGGCCATTCGGCAATTTCAGTCCAGGCGCCCACCCAATAAGCGCCTCTTCTGGAACCGGATATTCCTTTACGTCTGGCCAACGCTCAACCTCAAGCCGGACGAAGTTAAGGACATTGTTTACCGCCTGGCGCCATCGACGGATGGGTTGGGCCTGGAGCAGGTAGTAGTTCGGGCACGCATACCCAACCCAAGAACGGGAGAGCTCCGCGACATGATAATGCGCATCTCGGCTCCTGGTGACGCGGGTTTGCTGATGACCTTGCGTCCCGCAGCCAGGCTGCAGCCCATGAAGCCTTTAACAGCGTACGACCAGAAAGTGGTCAAAATGCGTCAGCGAGGCCTACTCTACCCTTACGAGATAGTAAAGATGCTGACGCCCGCTCACGACGACACCAGGGCGGAGTTCCCGGCTGGCGAGTTTCTCGAACACGATCTTGACGCCGAGGGCTGTCTGGCGGCCGTCGATCGCCCCTACGGCCAAAACAAAGCCAACATTATTGTCGGTATCATTCGGAACTTTACGGCCAAGCATCCGGAGGGCATGACGCGGGTCTTGATGCTGGGCGACCCAAGCAAGGACCTGGGAGCCATTGCTGAACCGGAGTGCCGTCGCGTTCTCGCCGCCCTGGATCTCGCGGCAAAGAAGAGCATTCCGGTGGAGTGGTTCACTCTGTCGGCGGGCGCGAAAATCTCAATGGACAGCGGAGTGGAGAACATGGACTGGATCGCTCGTGTCCTCCGAGGGTTGATTGACTTTACACAGAGGGGAGGGGAAGTGAACCTGGTAGTGAACGGCATTAACGTCGGAGCGCAGCCGTACTGGAATGCCGAAGCCACAATGCTCATGCATACTCGGGGTGTCTTGATCATGACGCCGAAAGGCGCAATGGTGCTCACCGGCAAACGGGCGCTGGACTACTCAGGCAGTGTGTCAGCCGAGGACAACCAGGGGATCGGGGGATATGACCGCATCATGGGCTTCAACGGGCAGGCGCAGTACTTCGCGCGTGATATCGATGAGGCCTGCCATATTCTGATGCGGCACTATGACTACACCTACTTGGCGCCGGGCGAGCGATTTCCGCGGAAGGCCGTAACCGTCGACCCCATTGACCGTGACGTTCAGCTTTCTCCACACGGAAACGGCGACGGCGGCTTCGCCCGTATCGGTGAAATCTTCTCCGACGAATCAAATCCAGGAAGAAAGAAATCATTCGACATACGCAGGGTCATGATGGCGGTCACTGACCAGGACCAGTCCTACCTGGAACGCTGGTCAGGCATGCGATCGGCGGAGATGGCAGTCGTGTGGGACGCCCATATCGGAGGCTATCCTGTATGCCTCATCGGCATAGAGTCCAAGCCGTTGTCACGATTCGGGTTCGTTCCTGCCGATGGACCGGACCAGTGGACTGGCGGCACACTGTTTCCGCTTTCCTCCAAGAAAGTGGCCCGGGCGATCAATGCCGCAAGCAATAATCGGCCGGTCGTAATTCTGGCTAACCTCTCGGGGTTCGACGGCTCACCCGAATCCATGCGCCGACTCCAGCTGGAATATGGCGCCGAGATCGGACGGGCCGTTGTGAACTTTAAAGGCCCGATGGTGTTTTGTGTCATATCGCGCTATCACGGCGGTGCCTATGTCGTCTTCTCAAGAGCGCTGAACGAACAGCTCGAAGTAGCGGCGCTGGAAGGGACCCATGCGTCGGTGATCGGAGGCGCTCCGGCGGCGGCCGTGGTTTTCGCTGCGGAGGTGGAGGCGAGAGCCCACAAAGATCAGCGAATTGAAGCGATGAGAGAGGCGTTAGGCGAGGCCGACGGTATGGACAAAGGCCGCGTGCGGGCTGAGTTCGACGAGCTCTTTAAACTCGTTCACTCCGAGAAGCTCGGTGAGGTGGCGAGCGAGTTCGATCGCATTCATAGTGTACATCGTGCGCTGAAAGTCGGAGCGCTGCACACCATTATTCCGCCGAAGAACCTTCGTCCGTACCTGGTTGGTGCAATCGAACGCGGCATTGAGAGAGAACGGGAATCGCGATCGGAGAAACCCGGTGAGAGCCCCTCAACTGAAATGATCGGTCGTACCCAGGATTCCATTGTGCCCGTGGGTTCTTGATGAACATTTACTGGTTCGAGCAGACCGAGGCCGATGTACCGGAACAAGATGACTGGCTCGGACCCAACGAGAGATCCCGGCTCACGCAATTGCGCTTCCCCAAGCGCCGCACAGACTGGCGACTCGGCCGATGGACAGCTAAGCATGCTGTAGCCGTTTACCTGCACCTATCTAACGATCGCGAGACTTTACGGAGCATCGAGATAGGTTCGGACCCTTCGGGAGCACCGGAGGTTTTTCTTCGCACAGAACCGGCAGCAGTCTCAATCTCCCTAACCCATCGGGCTGGAGTAGCAGCTTGCGCTGTGGCACCATCAGGAGCCCCTCTGGGCTGCGACTTGGAGGTGATCGAAGAGCATGGCGATGCCTTTGTCGAAGACTACTTTACAGATGAAGAGCAACGGATGATTGCACATGCACGTCGCTTAGAGCGTGAAAAGTTGGTAAGCATCGTTTGGAGCGCCAAGGAGAGTGCCCTGAAAGCGCTACGCTGCGGTCTTAGACTCGACACACGTTGTGTTGCAATCGGCCTGGGCGACGGATGGCCGACTCCAGGTGAGGAACCCCAGGGATCTGGGCCGCATTTGTCTCTCTCGGAGTATTCGCCGAGCAGATGGTTGCCTCTGCGCGCCCGTCATAATAAGGATCAAATACTCCACGGTTGGTGGAGATGCTCTCCCAGGCTAACGAGAACTCTCATGACCCTTCAGCTGGCCAACCCTCCAACGGTCTTGGTAATGCGAGAGTTAAAGCCATGGCATCCAGGAGCGAGCACATACAACGCAAAGCGAAAATCTTCATGAACAACCGCAGGGCTGTGCGTTCCCCAGGGAGTTCCAGTTCAGAATACAGGAGGTGTTCATAAGGAAAGAGGCGAGCGAGGTTGTGTTGTCGCCCTCGATCTTTCGATTGGACTTCCTACTTCGCTGATGTGCCTGTCGCCTCTGCGCATTTTTACGAGAGG
>Ga0306920_100004705_pt1 | contig 17519 bp, 13 predicted proteins | sample flu12Cox44000170_FD_204666 | JGI IMG/M metagenome (GOLD analysis project Ga0306920, IMG submission 204666) | Lab enrichment of tropical soil microbial communities from Luquillo Experimental Forest, Puerto Rico - flux4day.12C.oxic.44.000.170 (v2)... | ecosystem: Environmental > Terrestrial >... | reverse complement strand
ACACCCGGCGAGCGGCTGCGTAGTCGCCGTTATTCAGAAGCGCGGAAACAAGTTTGTTGAAATCCAAAAGCTCCAGTTTTGGTTTGAGCGTTAGCAGTCGCATCCACATGGTCTCGGCAACCGCCAGTTGATGCGAGTCGACGGCTTCTGCGATGGCGCTGATGTAAGCTTCAGGAACCGCAGGCAGCAGATCATTCAGGATAGCGTTGATGTTCGGGTCGGCATGGTAGACGCGCGAAAACGCCGCACCAGCCCGACGTGGATCAGACTTCAGCGTCAGCTTCAATTCGCTTAACGCCCCCGGCGGATCGCCTTGCCGCAGCAGAAAATTTCCGTAACGCCAGGCCACGTCGGCAGAAGCGGGATAGGTCTTTTTCGCGTGTCCAAACGCATTGCCTGCGTCGGTGGTGTCGCCGTTGAGCTCATAGGCAGTCCCCAGATCGAGCCATGCTTCGGTATAGCCGGGATTGAGCTCGACCGCCTTTCCGAGTGACCTGATCGAAGCCTGAAGATCCGGTTCGTCGAGATTGAATTGCTGGTAATGCCCGAGCCTGTACCAATACTCGGGATTCCGTGATTCCAGCCTTACGGCCCGCTCGAGCTGCTTTTTGCTGTCGCCCTCGGCCTCGCGGCCCGCAATCCCTGAGCGCACTCCGAAAAAACACACCCACACTGCAACCAAAACGGCTCCCACGGCGACGACACCTCGCGAGAGGGAATCAGAAAGGCGAAGAATCATCGCAACTAACTGTGCCTAGAGCGAACAGCAGAAGCAAGAATAAATTTGAAACGGGAAGGAAGGAAAATTCGTTCCACGCTGGAACATTCTACTTACCCTGCCAAGCCACCTGCGTTTCTTCGGCACGCCCGCGGCGCCGCACGTCAATCCCCAGCCGTTTGATCTTCTGATTTAACGTGGAAAGAGGAATCAGAAAACGTTCCGCTGCTTCGGTCTGATTCCAGCCCGTGCGTTCGAGCATGTCCACAATGATCCGGCGCTCCACTTCATCAATGATCTGGAAAAGCGAGGGGTTTGGATTGTCGGCCGCGGCTCGCGCTCCGGGTTCACCCGGCAGCGGCGGCAGAAATTCGGAGAGCTGCAAACGGACGCCGCGTACGATTTCCTTGCTACGCAATGCTTCGGGCAGCAGGTCCACGTCGACGCGCTCCTGCGTGGAAAGCACCACGGCGCGTTCGACCACATTTTCCAGTTCGCGAACGTTGCCCGGCCAGTCGTAATCCATGAGCAATTTCATCGCCGACGGCGTGAACTGCCGCAGCGGTTTGCTGTTTTCCTGGCAAAAACGCTCGAGGAAATGCGCCAGCAGCAGCGGAATGTCTTCGCGGCGTTCACGAAGCGCCGGAAGATGGAGATGGATCACGTTCAGGCGATGGTACAAGTCTTCACGGAAACGGCCTTCTTTAACCAGTGATAGGAGGTCGATGTTCGAGGCCGCCACGATGCGCACATCTACTTTAATCTGCTCGGTGCCGCCCAGGCGCATGAACTCGCGTTCTTGAATCACGCGCAGCAGCTTCGCCTGCGTCTCCGGGCTGACCGTGGCGATTTCGTCAAAGAAAATGGTGCCCTGGTCGGCCACTTCGAAAAGGCCTTTTTTCGAGGCCACGGCGCTTGTGAAAGCGCCCTTTACGTGTCCGAAAAGCTGCGACTCCAGCAGGTCCACGGGAATCGAGCCCGTATTTACCGGAACGAACGCACGGTCGGCACGCGGCGAAGCCGAATGGATCGCCTTGGCGATCAGCTCCTTGCCAGTGCCGCTCTCTCCGCTGATCAACACCGTCGAACGCGAAGGCCCCACCTGAGAGATCAAATCGAACAGTGCCAGCATCTTGTCGCTCTTGCCGACGATGTTTGGAAAATTGAAGCGTTGCTTCAGCGCCCGCTTGAGTTGCAGGTTTTCCTCACGCAAGCGGTGCGCCTCGACAGCCTGGGCCACCTGGGCCAGCAATTCGTCGTTGGACCACGGCTTGGTGATGTAGTCCATGGCACCGCTTTTGAACGCAGCGCGCGCCATTTCAATCGAGCCATAGGCAGTGATCAGCACGATGGGAAGATGCGGATCTTGGCGGCGAATGTCCTTGAGTAAATCAATGCCGTTGCGATCCGGCAAACTCACGTCGAGGAGCAACAGATCAAACGGTTGCTCGCCGAGGCGGGAAAGCCCGGCCTGCGCGGTTTCCGCCATACAAACCTGGTAGCCCTCGGTCTTCAGGAGGAGTTCCAGCCCCTCGCGGATTTCCGCTTCATCGTCGATAACCAGAATTGATCCTTTAGGCATGGACCGCGTTCCTTACAGCCGGAAACTCCACATGGAAGGACGTGCCGCGTCCCGGAGCGGACCGCACATCGATCTTACCGGCGTGTTCTTTGATGATCCCGTAGCTCACCGAAAGGCCCAGGCCGGTCCCACGTCCGCCGGGTTTCGTCGTGAAAAAAGGATCGAAGATCTTGTGAATGTGATCGCGGGGGATGCCGCTGCCGGTATCCGCCACTTCAATCTCCACGCTGCCATTATGTGTCGTGGTGCGCACCTCTAGAATGCCTCCCGTGGGCATGGCATCGCGCGCGTTCAGGAACAGATTCAAAAACACTTGCTGCAGCTTGTTGGCCGAGCCGCGCACCGCGGGAATTCCCTCTGTCAGATGCTTGACCACCTGAATTTGTGACGTCTTTAAGGGGTGCGCCACCAGCGAGAGCGTCTCTTCCACTACCCTATTGACGTCGACATCGGCAAGAGCGCTCGGTCCAGTACGCGAAAAATTTAAAAGATTGTTGACGATTTCGCTGGCGCGGAAAGTCTGTTTAACGATTTTGTCGATAAGCGCCTGCCGTGGATCGCCCTCCGGCATCTGGCGCGCCAGCATCTGGATATAGTTGGAGATCACGGCCAGCGGCGTATTGACTTCGTGCGCCACGCCGGCCGCCAGCAATCCAAGAGAAGTCAACTTTTCGGTCTGGGACATCTGCTCTTCCATGCGCTCGCGTTGGGTGACATCGTCAAACAGCAGCAGCCGTCCGATGCGCTCACCCGATTTGCTGACTAGAGGCGTGATCGAGACGTTCACGACCATGGCGTGGCCCTGGTGCTGCAGTCTCTGCTTGTATATGCCGGTTACCTGTTCTCCTTCGCCCCGATTGGAAATCTCCTGCACGAGCTCTGAGGGCAACAGCCGGTCGAGTGGCTGCCCAACCGCATCCACCCGCGAAACGTGGAAGAGCTGCTCCATCCTGCTGTTCCAGGCTTCCACCGTGCCGTACAAATCCACGGCCAGCACCCCCACATTGAGGGATTCCACGATGTTTTCGCTGAAATCCTTAAGCCGCGCGACTTCGAACGCTTTTTGCTCCAACGACGAGTACAACTGGGAATTGTCGAGCGCTATGGCCAGGTAGCCGGCGATCGTCTGCACCAGTTCGACGTCGTCACTTGAAAGAAAATCCCCGTCCACCGTTTTCCCAAGCCCCAGGAACGCCACCGTGCGTTCCCGAATACGGCAGGGAATGAAATAGTTCAGGTCGAGCTGTTCGACCGTATGGCGAACCGAGTCGGAAACGTCCGGAACGTTGCGCGCCGATTCAAAGAAAATCGTGTTGTTGGCAAGCTCCGCCTTTTCGGACTTGAGAAAACCGAGGTCCAATTTCTCGCTCAAGCGCACTCCCATCGAGCGGGCCAGCCGCATCTGGCCGTGATTCTGCGGGTCCTCCACAAAAATCGCCAGCCGATCCACAAGCAGCGTCTGCGACACGCGATCCATTACCGAACCCAACATCGGCTCCAGCCGCACTTCGTTGGTCAGTGTCCGGCCGAACTCGATCAACGTGCGGCGGTAGTCCAGCCGGTCGCGGTAGAAGAAACGGTCGAGTCGCGCCTGAATACCTTCACGGAACGGCTGGAACAAAAACGCCGCCACCACGATGGCGATCATTCCGCCAACCGAACCCGTCGTCTGTTGATGAAAGATTTCTGCAATGAGCGCCACCAGGCCGAAATAGACGGCGGCCACCGCTGCGGTCGCCGCCGTATAGGCCAAGCCGCGTTTGAAGATGATGTCCACATCCATCAACCGGTACCGAATGATGGCGTAGCCGAAACACAACGGAATCAGCACCAGGCTCAGCGCGGAGAACTGCATCCAAGAGATCGTGGCCGCGTCAAAAATGTACGGGATAATGTAAAGCACAGTGAACGGAAGGGTTCCTGCCAGCGTTCCACCGGTCAACCACTTCAACTGTTGCCGCAGAATCCCCGAGCGCGTCCTGCGGTAACTCAAATGGAAAATCAATCCGGCAGACAGGAAATAGATGCCCAGGAATCCAAGCTCCAGTTGGTCCAGTGCCACACGCGACCGCGTGGTGGGAACAAATCCCTGAGCGTTCAGCGCGACCATCAGGTGGATTCCAAGCAACACAAGCGGCGGCGCGTAGACCGCAAGGTATTTCAGCAACGACTTGCGAGAAGATTCCGGCCGCTCGGGAAATACCAGCGCAAAGTGCAGGAGTAGGGCGGGAGCCAACAGGCGCGCCACAACACTTGACCAATAAACTTCCAGGTCAAATGTATCCAGTTTCCCGCTGTATTGGAACGAATAGAGGACAAAGGAAACCAGACAAAAGACATAGAAATGCACCGCTCTCGGCGCGTTCCATCGTCGTGCAAAAATGAACAGCCCGATGAACAGGTACAGCAAGCCGACAACCCGAAGATAGTTCTCGACGCTGATCGGCTTGTGCGGCGGCGTGGTAATCAGGCGGGTTTCGAACTCTTCCCCGTTGCGCACGAGTTTGTAGCGCAGCAGCGTCCAGAGCCCGGCGCGGTAGAGCCGCTTGGCGATGGCTGCCGCTTTGGGCACCGGCACGTCGTTGATGGCGACCAGAATGTCGCCCGAGTGGATTCCCGCAGCAGAGGCCGGCGAATCCGGCGCCACCTTCCAGGCTTCGACGCCGGAAGGGCCGTCGGTCCAAGCCACACCGTCATCGACAAGGTCATAACGCGATCGCTGAAGGAAGTTGTACCAAGAAAAGATAATGGCAGCCAGCGTTGCCAACGCCAGCACCACTGCCCCTACCCGAACGCGCAGCTTCTGTCGCATCGCCAAGAGTTCGACTGCCTACACCCTACCCTGCTAAAAAGCGCTGCAACTCCTGTTCCAATCTTCTGTAGACCTGTTCCGCCATAACAAGATGCAGACAAGCCACTTACAGATGCATGGCGGAGGCGGGGCGGGTTCTATCCAGTTTCCTATAGGGTGGCTACAGCTTTCCAGAGGTCCCTTGCCAGCTAGAATTGCCAGCTCAGGCCGCCTCGAAAACTGCGAAACGCAGGCACCAGCAGGACCTGGCCTTCTCTTGTATTCACCGAAACATACCCTTGCGCGAGCAGGTTGTCACATTCTGCGTTGGCCTCGAGGCGCCCGAACCAGATCTTTGGCAGCGGCTGCCGAATACCGACATTCAGATACGGGCTCACCTGGTATGCAGCCTCACCGTAAGGATCCACGCGCGAAAGGGTCGAATCGTTGATCCACTTGTAGCCTACAGTCAAGCGCGTCGCGCTCTGCGGGATCTTGGCGGTAATCTTCACGGCAGCCGACTGGCGCTGCGCATTGCGCAAGCCTTCGCGCAACCCACCTTCCATCTCCGCAACCGGAACCAGAGCACCCGAAAATGCGTAGATGGCCGTCATCTCCAGGTCTTCGCTGAGCTTTTCTCGGAGCGCGACCCGGCCGCCCCAATCGCTCGCCGCTCCGCCGTCATAAGCAAACCCTTTTGAAAAGAAATCCTGGAAGTATTCGGCTGGCGGCAGCGCATTACCTTTCCCGAAAATGGCGATGTGGCTGTTGTCGTCGTGAAATGCCGCAATCTGAAACACGCCGCGGCCGCCCAGTTTCCGTTCGAGAGCAAGTTCTTCGTGGCGTCCGCTCTCGAGAACCGGATGACCCTTGTGCAACAGCAAGGCCGGAAAAGTGTCGAGTTGATTGAGTGCATCCCTCAGGGCTCCGGGGGTATCGGTGCCCTCCAGTTCCGCACCCAGCGTATCATTCGGAATCGTGCCATTCGGCAAAGCCGCGTAAATCGCATCCACATACCAGTTCGGACTGACGCGGGTTTCCACCTTGACCCGCACGCGCAGGTCGGATGCCGGCGTACCCAGACCCACAAGAACGTATTCACCGCCCGCACGCACCACAAAACGATCGCCCAAGGCGAGCGTTTCGTTCTGGTCCAAGCGCACGCCGCGGAAGGTCAATCCACTGGCCCCAACCTTGGCTTCGCGCAGGACCATCGTGCTCGACGGTCCGTTGTCTGAGGAACCGGTCGGCAGCCACACCGTTGCGATGCCGCCGGCCGGGGAATCCTCATCCGGGGTCACCTGTCCGGCAAACACAATTTGATTCGCGCCGCTGATCCGCTGGTCGTAGGCGAAGGCCGTACTCGGCGCCGCCGCAACATTTGAAATCGAACCTGGCCTCCGCGCGCCATCGGTCAGTGCCACCATCCCCAGCGGGCGTTGCACGTGATGCTCGATGACCACCGACGACGCGATCGATTGCGAACCATCTTCATCCCATTGCAGAACCGGCCGCAGTCCCGGCGCGGACCGTAACACCCACTTCCAATCGTCCGGTTCGGCAGACGTGGCCACCGGCGGCCGGCGCAACTGTTCGATCGAAGCGAACATGGACTCGAGCTGGATTTTAACGGTGGTCGTCAGGTTGGCCGAAACCCGCACGTGCCTCTGAAGGAATGGGAGGTAGCCGGCAAGCGTCACGCGTACCGTGTAGGCACCCGGAACGAGCTTGTCGCCGTTGAAAATGCCCTGCGTATTGGTCAGCAGTTCATAGCCGCCGGTCACACCCGGCGTTTCCGGGACGATCGCCACAGTGGCACCGAGTTGCGGAATCCCTGTCGAGTCGCGCACCTGGCCGGAAAGTTTCCCTGCGTTGGTGACAGCTTTGATTGAGGTTTGCGCGGCAAGCCGAGGAGCACAAGTGACACCCAGGGTGGAGGAAAGAAATACCCCCAAGCACAGGAGCGGGCAGTGCTTCACTCGCTTACCTCCCCGGCGTGACGTTCGCAGCCGTCTTCTGCTCGACCGGATTCTTTACCGTGAATTCGGCAGAGCGGGAGATGGTGGAATTGGACAACAAATCGGTTGCGTTGACCTCGAGAGTATACTTCCCCGGCGCCAATGTGGCTAGTGGCAAAAGCCTTTCGATGGTGACCTGATCGCCGGTCTGCTTCATGTCCGCCGAGGACTCTTTGAACTGCATTACCTGCTGGTCACCCTTTTTCACCGTGTAGACAAAGTTGGCGTTGCTCTTGTGCGTTTTTTCGTCACCCTTAAGGTTGTACACCTGCATGTAGATCCCGAGCTTGTCGGCGGTTGTGAAGTCAGCATCGAGCCGTGGCCGCACCTTCGAAGAGCCAAGCACGAACTGGCCGGTACCGATCTGTTTGGCCGGCACGTGTTCGATCTGGTCGGCCAGGATCAGCGTGCTGGCATCCAGTTTTTCGTCCTCGTAACGAGGCACGGCCAGACGCGAGTTCACGGCACCGACGTTACCGCTGTTCACATCCTTAATTACAATGTCCAGACGATAGAGACCCGGCCGGAGCGGAAGCGCCTTCTGGTACACCGATGACTGCTTCGTCGCTTGTTTGTAAAGGGTTTCCGGATAGTCCCGCGTGACCGGATCCTCAAAGGTCTGCACGATGCGCCCGGTCAGCGTGCTCACGCGCCCGAAAATGTTCAGTTCGGCCGTGTAAACGCCATCCTTGTCCTTAAACTGCAATTGGTGGTTGGGCACTTGCACGGTCACGGGCACCAACACCGTATCGTTTGTGACCTTCAGGAAATCGGTGCGATAGTTGAACTTCACCTGGTCGCGCACCATGCGCGAAGTCACCAGTGCTTCCAGATCCTTATATTTCACTTCCGGCGGGCGCTGCACCTTGGCGTAAAGCTCCAAGCGCGTGAATTCATTCAAGCTGGCAGGCTGGCCGCCGAGCGAGGTACCCAAATGCGTGCCGTCGGAACGTGTAAAGCGATCCGTCTTTGAGGCAAGTCCCATCGACTCCATCAGAGTCAGACCTGCGCCGGGCACATACAGCAGGGCATCCTTTTCCGACGGATCCATCGTCAGGTGATACTCGCCAGAGCCGCTGGGGTCGACAAACTCCAATTCCACGTTCTCTTGAATTCCCTCGAGATACCGGTACCGCCAGCGTTCCCAAGGGTAGGTCGTCGTCGAACCGCCGCCTTCTTCCATCGGACGATCATAGGTTCCGCCGGTCGGGTGCGATTCAACTTCATCCGGTGCCCCCCAGATGATGTAAATGCGCCCGCGGTCGGTCTTCCATCCCGGAATGCCCGAAGCGTAGTGCTCGTTGGCATACGCGATGCGCCGGTAGTGTTCCTCTTTGAAATCGTTGTCCGGCATGTCCGGATTGCTGCTGCGGCGCAGCCAGAACTGTTCGATAAACTGTTCCCGTTCTTCGTTTGTCGACAATTGCAGAAATGCGCTTCGCTCTTCAGGCGAAATAATGTAGACCACGTCCTCGTTCAACCATGTCTTAAAGGAGTTGTCCAGCTCCTTGTAAGTCTTCTTCATCTTCTGCTTTTGGTCTTTCGTCAACTTCTGGTTCTGCGGTGCCGTTTGCGCGTTGGGATCGGGAGCTTGCGCTTGCTGCCCGGCGAGGGGAATGGCGAGCAGAACGTACGCTGTCAGGCTGGCGGTAAACTGGCGAAATGTCATGGACATAGAGACACCCTTAGAACTTCTGAATTCTAAACCCCTGGCCTGGCGCCGTCAAATCAGGAACCTCATGCATTCAAAGACATTTATCCCGATGGTAGTTAGACGGGGGGGATGGTTCGAGCGTTGCTCTAAAGTCGCAAAGACAAAGAGGAGAAGGGAGCCAGACTATTGAACCCGGTGATTGTTGACTTCGCAGCCTACCAGGGTGTCAAAGATGGCCAGTACGTGCCGCCGGTACTCGAGCATGCGCGAGAAAACATCGCGCAACTGCGGTTCGCGCTCCGCTTCGCGATGCCACTTAGCTAGTACCGTAGGAGGCACTTCAATGTCTTGACGCAGCTTTTCTGCCGAATGTCCCCGCAGGAACAATCCGTAGAAAAACGCCGCTTCTCGCTGCGGATATTCGAGATCCACAGTGACTTCGGGCGGGACGAAGGTGGACAGAGTCGCCATAGGAAAAACGCAGTTTACCCAAAAACCTTTCCGCGTCAAGTAGGACCCGGGTTCCAATGCTCCCCCTTGGTCAACCCCGGCCGGCCCATTTCCGAGCAGGTCAGCAACCTCGGCCTCTCTTGACCGCTTCCAACCGGCATAGGATGCTTATGTCTATGGGAAAGTTACCCAAATCGTCGCTCCCAAGCCGTGCCGTGGGGCGCTTCCTGCGTTTTGGCCTGCTGCGCGGCCTGCGCAGCGTAGAGATTGACCCGGAGGAATTCCGCCAGTATCTCGCAAACAGACACAATCTCTGGATTCCTCATTTCGGCCGCATGCGCGACGTGCCGATCGAACAGCTCGACGCCATTGCCCAGCGATTGATCCAGGATGCCCAGCGCATCGCGATGGCCCAGGGTGCAGGCTTTGGCTTGGGCGGCATGATCACGATTCTGCCGGACGCCAGCCTGCTTACGATCATTACTCTTCGGTTGATTCAGCGGCTCTGCCTGCTCTACGGGTTCGAAGAAGACCAGTCCGAGCGCCGCGTACAGATGTGGCTCGCAGCGGCAGGTGCCACGGGGATTGATCTGGGAAAAGACTTCGCGGAAAAACAGCTCGCCGAACGCCTGGCTCCCCGCATTGCCGGGCGGCTCGCCGTCCGCATCGGGGAAGAGAGCGCGGAAAAATGGGTGGGCCGCTTGGTGCCGCTTGCCAGCTCCGCCATAGGAGGCGCGATGAATTACGCTTTTGTCCGCTCCTGGGGTCGCCGCGTGCAGCGCTACCTGCGCGAAAAGCATTTGGCCGATCGGGCCTCCGCCGCCACACCGATTTCCCTGGCCCGGGCCATTCCGATCCGCTGACCGCTATCTCGTTCGCGGAGGTCCCATGACTCGTCTCCTCTTCCATCTGGGCGTGAACTATCCCTGGGCGAGTTATGGGGAAGATTTCGGTCGAAATCCATCCGGACATCGCGGTATTTCGCACGCGGAGGTAAACTCCACGATCAGCAAAGAATTCGCGCGCATCCGCGATTGTGGCGCGAGCGTGGTGCGCTGGTTCCTGTTTGCCGATGGCCGCGGTGGGTTTCTATCGGAGAAAGACATTCCCCAGCGCCCGGATGAATTTTTGTTCCGTGACGCAAATAGCGCGCTCGAGCTTGCCCTCCGTTTTGACCTAAAGATCTGTTTTTCCCTGATCGACTACCTGTGGCTCCAGGACCCTACAGGAAAATCGGCGGTACACCCGCATCAAAAAGTCATGCAATTTGCGGCCGGCCGCGAAGCTTTTCTGCACCGCGTCCTGATCCCGATGTTTCGCGAATTCCGCGAGCACCCCGCGCTTTTTGCCTGGGAAATTGCGAACGAACCCGAATGGGCGATCCGCGAATTCCATCACAAGCCCACCGCCAGAATGCATTTTGCCGATTTCCGCGCCTTCGCGGAGGAAGTCGCGCAAGCCGTCCATGAATTCGCCGCCGTGCCGGTAACGCTCGGTTCGGCGCGTCTCGATTGGCTCCGAGCCTGGAACGAGCTGGGCCTGGATTTTTACCAGGCACACTACTATCCCGCGCAAGATGCCCAACCAAATTCTAGCCTTGCGAAACAGCTCGCTTCTCTTTCCCAGCTTGATAAACCGCTTTGGTTAGGCGAGCTTCCGGCACGCGACGCAACCACACCAGACTACTCGGTCGAGCGCTCGCTCTCTGACTGCCGGGAAGCCGGACTGCTTGGCGCCGCTATTTGGCGCTGGACCGCACCCGAGCCCACCGGCACCGATGCGCATCTTGGCCACGTGGATCCCAAAGTTCTGCGAGCCTGGAACGCCGCCTCACGCTCGCAAAGTGCTACCGTCTAACTAGCAGCGGAAACCAAAATGCCGGCTCCCTTACGTCTCGGTCTTTTGCATGCTTTGGTCTGTTTTCTGGGGTTGACTGTTTTTGCCGCCACCGTTCCCGCCCAGGAACCTGCCGATGATGCCGACTGGCGGAAACAACTGGTGCTGGCGCAAAGCCTGCTAAACAAGGCTAGCGACCACGCGGCCGTGCTCTACTTCATCGCCGGAACTCATGCGCTACTGCATGAGCCCCACGAAGCCATCGCCAGTCTGAAGGAATGCATCCTTGCCAAGGAAGGCTTCGATCCCAGCGGGGATGCCATTTTCGCCGGACTGAAAACCTCTCCCGATTTCCAGCATCTGACCGAACAAGTGCACAAGGATTTTCCCGAAGTCAGTCACGCGCGCCTCGCCTTCACAACCGTCGAGAAAGATCTGGTGCCCGAAGGACTGGCCTACGATCCCACGCAAGATGCTTTTTATTTGAGCAGCCTGCACCGGAAAAAGATCGTCCGTATTCCGCGAGAAACGCCAAACCAAATCTCCGACTTTGTTCCCGCGGACCGCGATCACCTGCTTCCGGTCTTGGGAATTCGCATGGACCCCGCCGATGCCACGGTATGGAGCGCCTCCTGGCTCGACAATGGTCCCAGTGAACTGCTGCACTTCGACCGCAACGGTAGCTTGCTCGGCCGCTATTCGCTGGGCGACGAGAGAAAACATGGATTCAACGATCTGGTCGTCCTTCGCGACGGACTGGTCTACGTCACCGACACGGCCGACAACCAGGTTTTCCGCTTCGATGCAAAGTCAAAATCCTTTCAAGCCTTGGAATTCCCCCGTGAACTGCTCATGCCGAACGGCATCGCCCTGAGCGACGACGAAACCCTCCTCTATATTGCCGACCAGTTCGGCATTTTCCGATACGATCTTCGTTCCGGCTCCTGTGTCGAGCTGAAGCCAGGTGCTTCGAGCACACTGTCTGGCGCCGATGGTCTCTACTGGCACAAGGGTTCGCTGGTCACCGTGCAAAACGGCATCGGCTCGCCGCGCATTGCCGCTTTTCAACTGGCGTCCGATGGCTTGCGGGTAACCAAAACAACCGTCCTCGAGAATCGTTCCCCGTTTTCCACCCTGCCGACGACCGGCGCGATCCGTGGCGACGACTTCTATTTCATCGTCAACAGCCAGCTCGACAACCTGAACGGCGATCGCATCCTGGACGTGACGCGTCTCGCCCCGGTGCGCATCGCCATGCTTGCACTGCCATGAATAGCAGGATCGTGCCGCTTGCGGCACTTCGCTGGAATTTCCCGCGCTGACGCCGTAGAGTGGAAAGAGCCGGTCTCCTATAGAAAAGAGGTCCTATGCATTCGCTTGGGAAACTTCTGGTTGCCGTCACCGTTCTTGTCTCCGCCGTGGGCTTGTTAGTTCTTCCGCAATTCGCCGCCCCGGCCTCTCAGCAGAACGGCACGCAATCCAGCGATGAGCCGGCTCCGGCCTTCCACGCGCAGGCGCCGAAAGATGCCCTGCCGCCGACCATGGAGGCTTCTCTTTTCCAAGACGTCCAGACCTTCAACGCTTACCTGGTCGCCGGTCGCATCAAGAAAGTGCTCTACCAGCAGCCTTGCTATTGCCATTGCGACCGCAGCCAGGGCCACGGGAGCCTGCTCGACTGCTTCGTGAGCCGCCATGGCTCGGGTTGCGACATTTGCCAGAAGGAAGACTTCTATGCCTACGAACAGTCGCACAAGGGCAGGACTGCGGCGCAAATCCGCGAAGGCATCATGCGCGGCGACTGGCAGAAGGTAGATACCGCGAAATACGCAAAGAACTATCTGCCGCCGCTCGACCAGCCCGCAAAGTAGTCGCCAGCCGTCGTTCGACGACATGACCCGCAACGATCACGCTCCGGCAACTCCGGCGACGACCTTTCTCCGCAACAACGACGTGAGTTTCACCGAACATCTCTACTCCTACGTCGAGCACGGCGGCACCGCAGAATCCGCACGGCAATTGGGCGTCCATGAACACGTCGTGATCAAAACGCTTGTGATGCAGGATCAGGACGGCAAGCCGCTGATTGTCCTCATGCACGGCGACTGTCAGGTCAGTCTGAAAAATCTGGCTCGTCAGATCGGCGCCAAACGAGTCGAGCCCTGCAAACCGGAAGTCGCCCAGCGCCATACCGGCTATCAAGTCGGCGGCACCTCGCCTTTCGGCACTCGCAAAGCCTTGCCTGTCTACATCGAACGGACGATTCTCGAGCTGCCTTCCATCTTTATCAACGGCGGCAACCGCGGCTTTCTCATCCGGGTCGCCCCGCAGGTCCTTACCAACTTTCTCAACAGCGAGCCGGTTGCCTGCGCCGCACGGGAGTAGTCACTCTCTACACATCGCGCCTTCTGTTACACTCTGTTGCTGCAATCGCCCCGATTGCACGCGAACTCGAGCAATGCGCGTCAGGGGTCACCTATGAACCGTCGTCGCATGGTTATCTACTCTGCTGTACTGCTTGTAGTCGGCGCTGGCCTGGCTCTCGCGGCCTGCTTCCCCACTAGCGTTGCCGGCGATACCAATTGGGGCTTCTCGCTGAACAATCTCGACCACACCTGCAAGCCTTGTGAAAATTTTTACGAATTCGCCATGGGCGGCTGGATGAAGAGCAATCCCATCCCCGCGGAATATCCCACCTGGGGAACCTTTGCGCAATTGCGAGACAACAACCTCACCGCCATGCGCAGCATCCTTGACACCACGGCGGCTTCCCGTTCCGTCTCCGGATCGAACGACCAGAAGATCGGCGATTTCTACGCCTCGTGCATGGACACGACCGCCATCGAAGCCGCAGGCGCCAAACCGTTGACTGTCGATTTCGCTGCGATTGAAGCCATCAGCGACCGCAAGTCCCTGGACGCTGAAATCGCACGCCTCCATCGTGACGGTCTCAATGCAGCATTTGCTTTCGGCGCCCTTCCGGATTTCAAAAACAGCTCGCAAATGATCGCCCTGGCACGCCAGGGAGGACTCGGCCTTCCCGATCGTGACTACTATCTCCGCGACGACGAGCACTCCAAGCAGTTGCGTGATCGATACGCCGAGCACGTCGCGAAAATGTTCGAACTGGCGGGCGACACTTCTGAAAAAGCCTCCTCCGAAGCCAGAACCGTGATGGCTCTTGAAACTTCCCTGGCAAAGGCCTCCCGCACGCGCGTCGAGCTTCGCGACCCCGACAAGAACTACAACAAGATGACCCTCGCACAGCTCAAAACGCTGACGCCCGACTGGTCCTGGGAAAATTACATGCAGGCCGTCGGTGCGCCCGCGGTTGCCGACATCAACATCGGCCAGCCGGATTTTTTCAGGGAGCTCGACCATCAGCTCGCCGACACTTCGCTCGCTGATTGGAAAACCTATCTGCGCTGGCACGTGCTTCACCATGCGGCGCCCGCGCTCTCTGACGCTTTTGTAAACGAAAATTTCAATTTCTACGGCAAGGAGCTTTCCGGAACCAAGGAGCTACAGCCGCGTTGGAAGCGCTGCGTGCAGTCCACAAATCAGAATCTCGGGGAAGCGCTGGGTGAAGCTTACGTTCGCAAATATTTCCCGCCTGAAGCCAAGTCCCGCGCCAAGGAAATGGTCAACAACCTGATCACGGCGCTGCGTTCCGATATTCCCACGCTCTCCTGGATGGGCGCAGAAACCAAGCAGCAGGCTCTTGCCAAGTTGCAGGCGTTCACGGTGAAGATCGGCTATCCCGACAAGTGGCGTGACTATTCGAAGCTCTCGATTGATCGCGGCGCTTATCTCGGAAATCTCCGCCGCAGCGAGGTATTCGAGGAAGCCCGCGACCTCGGCAAAATCGGTAAGCCAGTGGACCGTTCCGAATGGGGCATGACGCCACCCACCGTCAACGCCTACTACAACCCCACCTTCAATGAGATTGTTTTCCCGGCGGGAATTCTGCAACCGCCGTTCTATGACCCCAAAGCCGACGACGCGGTGAACTACGGCGGCATCGGAGCTGTGATCGGTCACGAAATCAGTCACGGCTTCGACGATCAGGGCTCCAAATTCGACGGAAAGGGCAACTTGAATAACTGGTGGACCGAGGAGGACCGCAACAACTTCACCGAGCGCGGCGATTGCATCGTGCAGCAATTCAACGGCTACCAGGTCGAGCCGGGCCTTTATCAGAACGGTAAGTTGGTCCTCGGAGAGAGTATCGGCGACCTTGGAGGACTTGCCATCGCCTATGCTGCCTATGAAAAGTCTCTCGAGGGGAAGCGCCCGGCCGATATGGACGGGTTCACGCCTGAGCAGCGTTTCTTCCTCGGCTGGGCCCAGGTCTGGGGAGCCAACCAGCGTCCTGAAGCCGCCCGTCTGCAAACCAATACCGACCCGCATCCGCTGCCGCGCTTCCGGGGCAACGGCCCGCTGTCCAACATGGAGGCGTTCGCCAAAGCCTTTGGCTGCAGAAAAGGCGACCCCATGGTCCGTGAGCAGTCCTGCAAGATCTGGTAGCGGCTGCTACAAACCTTCGCCGCAAAGAAAATGGGCGAGTCCATGGTTGACTCGCCCGTCCTGCCGCGTGCTGACGCGTCTAACGCATGGGCACATCTTTGCGCAGATACACGTCGGTCTTGTTCAGCCAGTCTTCGCGCGGCGGATTGAACACATCCAGGTCCAGCGTGTCTTCGAGGGCCCAAGCTTCGTGCGGCATGTTTGAAGGAATACAGAGCACTTCACCAGCGCGCACGACAATCTCCTTTCCATCAATGGCAAACTTCAGTGCGCCTTCCAGGATGTAGGTCACCTGTTCATTGTGATGGTAATGCCGCGGCACATGCGCGCCCTGTTTCAAGAACACACGCGCCAGCATCAGATTGTCGCCAACGACCATTTCACGGGAAATCATGTCGTTGAGCTTTTCCCGCTCCACCCTGTTCCAGGGGATGTATTTGCACTCGGCCTTTTCGTTCATGGCTTCTTCTCTCCATAAAGACGCGCGGCATTGTCATGCAGATAGTTTCTCGCCAATTCAAGTGCTTTCGCTTCGCTGAATGCGCCCTCGTCCACTAGTTCGGCGAGCGCCGCGGCCAGCCCCATGCGGCTTGTGCGCGCCGCCAGCCACATGCTCTCTTCCGCGCCCAACGCATCATTGAACGGAAATGCGTCCGAGCCATACATCATTTTGTCCGGAAACAGCGTCAGCAGTTGCTTCATCACCACCTTGAACTGCGAGGGATACAGCATCTCGGACTGGAACGAGGTGTCTAGGTAAACGTTTTTCACGGCTGTCAGTAGCGCGGCTTCCCGCTCGTACGGCCAGCCTCCATGCACCAGCACAAATGTCACGTTCTTGTAGCGCGCATCCCTCAGCACATTCTCCAAGTTCAGCACGTTTCCATTGTGCAGGCTGAAGTAGTCGCCAATCCCAACCGCGCTATGAAAATGCATCGGCAGGTGCAGCTTTCCGGCCTGGTCGGTGATCCGGCGGAAAATGTAATCCTGAAAGGTCCGGTATTCGTCGCGCGTGGGCACCCCACCCGCATGATATTTGTTGTAAATCGCCTCTGCAGTGTCACGCGACGGGTCGCCGAAATGCAGGCTGCGGAAGTAGGCCGCCTCGAACTTGATGGCGACTCCGCCTCGCTTCTGGTTGTCTTCCATCGTCTTCTCGACAAAGGCCACATATCCGGCAAGGTCCGCGGGCAGGCCCTCCAGACCTTCCTGCTTCTTCCACCGCGCAAGCATCTTCTCCTGCAACGGTACATACACGCTCATGTCCGGCGTGCTCGAGGTTTGCTCTTTGTTGTCGAAGGGATAGAAAAACGAATCGCCGAAAAATACCCAATGAAACCGCTTGGTGTCGAGATACGCCGGCATCATCGCCCGATTTGCCAGACAAATATCCACGTTCAACTTGTCGAGAATTCCGTCGAAATACCCGACGCCACCGCCCTTTTCCGCTGCGCCCTTCTTTTCTGCCAGCCACTTCGCGTGCTCCGGCTTGAAATCATCGTAGGGGTATCCGAAAAGCGCCTTCGCGCCCGCGACAAACTCCGGGTTGTCATCGCGCAAGCGCAGGGTTGCGCTTTCATCCGGCGGCGAAGCCATGGCATCCACATCGCTGTCGTCCGCGTAGCCTGGGTGCGCGTGGTTGTCATACATCGGGATCTTGTCGATCCGTTCGAGCAGGCGCTCATAGGTTTTCGTGACGTCTCCTGAGGGATACGGCTTCGCCTGGCCAGCCGCCGCCTGTGCGGTTGTCGCACCCACTGCTACTGCCAGCAAGCCTTCCATCCACCGCCGCGTTTTCAAATTTCACTCCCCCTGGTCTCTCTGATCCACGCGCTTGGTCTGCTACCGGGCTACCGAGACTTTCTTCCAATTCGCCGAAACCTTCTGGATTCGCTCGAGCGCTTCTTCCAGCAAATCTGTGGCGCTCACCAGCGAAAACCGCAGAT
>Ga0306920_100004704_pt1 | contig 17519 bp, 20 predicted proteins | sample flu12Cox44000170_FD_204666 | JGI IMG/M metagenome (GOLD analysis project Ga0306920, IMG submission 204666) | Lab enrichment of tropical soil microbial communities from Luquillo Experimental Forest, Puerto Rico - flux4day.12C.oxic.44.000.170 (v2)... | ecosystem: Environmental > Terrestrial >... | reverse complement strand
CGCGCGCGCCATCGCCGTGCAGGGCGGGGAGCGGCGCGTCGCCGCCTGGCATGCGCGCAGCGGCCACCGCCTGTACCTGCCGGCGGATCCGGCGGCGGATCTCACGACTCCCGACAAGGTAGCCTGGCTAGAGCGTGTCGACCGCGAGGCGCGTCGCATCGATCCCCGCGTGGTGCACGTCAGCGCCAGCCTGGTCGCAGTCCACGAGGTGGTGCTCATCGCCACCAGCGACGGGGAGCTCGCGGCGGACGTGCGCCCGCTGGTGCGCTTCAACGTGTCGGCGCTGGTGGAGCAGGGCGGACGGCGCGAGCAGGGCTACGCGGGCGCCGGCGGTCGTTTCTCCCTCGCCGAGCTGGTCGCGAGTGACCGCCCGCTCGCGCTCGCGCGCGAGGCTGTGCGCCAGGCGCTGGTGAATCTCGAGGCTCAGCCGGCGCCGGCCGGCACCATGACGGTGGTGCTGGGGCCGGGGTGGCCCGGGATCCTGCTGCACGAGGCGATCGGCCACGGCCTCGAGGGCGACTTCAACCGCAAGGGGACATCGGCGTTCGCCAACCGCGTCGGTGAGCGCGTCGCGGCCCCCGAATGCACGGTGGTCGATGACGGCACGCTTGCGCGGCGGCGGGGCTCGCTCAACATCGACGACGAGGGCACACCGACCCAGTGCACCACGCTCATCGAGAACGGCGTGCTGCGCGGCTACATACAGGACCGGCTCAACGCGCGACTCATGGGAGCGGAGCCGACCGGCAACGGGCGTCGTGAGTCGTTCGCACACATGACGCTGCCGCGCATGACCAACACGTACATGCGTGCCGGACCCCATGCGCCCGAAGAGATCATCCGCTCCGTGGAGCGCGGCATCTATGCCGTGAACTTCGGCGGCGGCCAGGTGGACATCACCTCGGGCAAGTTCGTGTTCTCCGCGAGCGAAGCGTACGCCATCGAGAACGGCCGCATCGGCGCGCCTCTCAAGGGCGCGACGCTCATCGGGAACGGTCCCGACGTGCTGACGCGCGTCGCGATGGTCGGCAACGACCTGAAGCTGGATGATGGCGTCGGCACCTGCGGCAAGGACGGCCAGAGCGTTCCGGTCGGCGTCGGTCAACCGACGCTCAGGATCGATGGCCTCACGGTGGGCGGCACCGGCTGAGGCCCCGCCATAGCGCGCGGCGCCGAAGACAACGCTGTCGCCGTTTGCGCACGTCGCACCAAGGCAACCATCGTCGTCACTCCGCGACATAATGACGAGTGCTGGCGAAGGTGTGATTCTCCACACGCTCGGGATGCCCGCGAGCACCTAACGTACATCGGGCGAGCCTTGAAGTGTTTACGCGGAAGGAAATGCAATGTTGTCAGAAGAAGTCACCGTAGAAGTCCCGAAGCTCAACCTGCCGCCCGACCTGCTGGCCGAAGTTGCCCACCGCAACAACGGCAAGCGGCAGCACGACTTCCGCGTCGAAGGTTTGAAGCCATCGCTGCTCGAACGCCTCGCGAGGATGTTAGGTCTGGGGTGAATACGGCCTGGCGCGGGGCCCGCGTGGGCAGCGACGGCGTTGCCGAGCGCCATGAGCGAAATTTCGTGGAGTGCTTTAGGATGGCGCCATGCCGCGCTCCAGTCCGCATTTCTCACGCCCGCTGTACGAAGGACTGCCCTGGATTTACATAATCTCAGGGCTGGCCGCGCTCATCGCCAGTTACCTGCTGGCGGCGCGCGGCCTGCTGAGCCTGCTCGTCGGAATGCTTGGCCTGGCGTGCGTGGTCGGCGGATTCGTGCTGCTGCTGCGCCGGCGTGACTACCGTGCGCTGCGCTCGGAATACGCCGATCCGGACTCACTGAGCGGCAGCGACGAGCCCTGAGCGGCGGCCCCCGCCAGCCACCCCGGTCAGCAAGACGCGTGATTTCCTGGGGACCCCGGGGCTCAGCCGGGCCCGGTGGCCTCGAAGTCCTCGTCGTCCGTCTCTTCGGTGTGCTCGGCTTGCGCGGGCTGCTCCGCGGGCTTCGCCCCGAGCGCCGGCAGATTGTCGGTGAGTGGGCTGCGATGCCGCCCCGCGCGCTCATCGACGTAGATGAGCTCGTGCTTGCCGACCAGCACCACATCCCCGTCGTTGAGATAGTGGCGGCGCACCCGGTTGGATTTCACATAGATGCCGTTGGTGCTGTTGAGATCCTCGACGACACACGAGTGCAGCGTGGTGATCACCTGGCAGTGGTGGCGGCTGATGAAGCGGCTGTCGATCTGTACGTCGTTGTCGGGCGTTCGACCGATGATCAGCCGCCCGAGCCGCAGCGGCACCTCCTGCACAGTGCGCCCGTCGGCTGCGACCAGCAGGTGCCCGAGCACGTGCGCCCCGGCATGCGCGGCCGCGGCGCGGAGGGCGGGGGAGGGCTCCTCCGGCCGGTGGCGGTGCGGCCGTGCCGCGTACTCCGCCCACTGCAGCTCTTCCAGCGCGCTGGCGATGTCGGCGCGTGTCACCACGCCGCGATCGGCGGTGTAGGCGGCCATCATGGCGGTATCGCACAGGGTGTTGACGAGGCGCGGCACACCGCCGGTGAAGCGGAAGATCTCGGGGAAAGTGTCGGCGGTGAACAGTTCGCGATCGCCCGCGCCGGCGACATCCAGGCGATGCTCGATGTAGCTCTGGGTCTCGGCCTCGGTCAGGTTCTGCAGGTGGAAGCGCAGGCGTACGCGCTGCGAGAGCTGCTCGAGCGCCGGGGCATCGAGCTTGTGGTTGAGCTCGGGCTGACCCGCGAGGATGATGCGCAGCACCTTCTCCTTGGTGGTCTCGACCCCCGAGAGCATGCGGATCTCCTCGAGCACCCGCATGGACAGATTCTGTGCCTCATCGACGATCAGCAGCACCTTGCGCCCGGCGGCGTACTGCTCGATGAGAAAGTTGTTGAGTGTGCTGATCAGCTCACCCTTGCGCATCTTGAAGGGCGAGAAGCCGAACTGCACCAGCACAGCCTGCAGAAAATCGATCGCCGAGACCTGGGTCTGATTGATCTGCGCGACCACCACATCGGCCGGCACTTCCTTGAGGAAGGACTCGATGAGCGTGGTCTTGCCCGAGCCGATCTCGCCGGTGATCACCACGAACCCGTCGGTGAACCAGATCGTCGACTCCATGTACGCCTTGGCGCGGGCGTGTTGCTTCGAGAGGTAGAGGAATTGCGGGTCCGGGCTTAAGCGGAACGGCAACTCCTTGAGTTTAAAGGGTTCGAGGTACATGGGTGTTGGCTCGCAGCCGATGTTACGGGATGCGAATGCCCACCCTCAAATCCTTGAGCAGCGCGCGAGCGCGGGCGTCACGAGCCGCCGCGCTCGGCTCGACCACCGTGCAATGCCCCATCTTGCGCCCCGGCCGGGGCCGCTTGCCGTAGTCGTGGAGATGCACGTCGGTGAAGGCCAGCAGCCGCCCGCGTGGCGGCATCTCGCCGATCAGGTTGATCATGGCGCTGAAACCGCGGGCGCGGGTCGAGCCGAGCGGCAGGCCGAGAATGGCACGCAGGTGATTCTCGAACTGGCTCGTGGTTGCGCCCTCGATGGTCCAGTGACCGGAGTTGTGCACGCGCGGCGCCATCTCGTTGGCGATCAGCCGGCCGTGGCGCACGAAGAACTCGATGGTGAGAATCCCGCTGTAGTGAAAGTACTCGAGCACGCGCTCGAGGTAGCGCGTGGCGCGGCGCTGCCATAGCGCCGATCCGTAGGGTGCACGGGTGAGCCGCAGGACTCCGGCACCGTGCACGTTGCCGCACAGCGGGTAGACGGCGATCTCGCCGCGCAGGCTGCGCGCGCCGATGATCGACACCTCGCAATCGAAAGGGACCCACTCCTCGTACAGGAGCGGCGCGTGACCGAGCTCGCTCCAGGCACGCTCGGCGTCCGCCTCGGTGCGAATGACGGCCTGCCCCTTGCCGTCGTAGCCGAGACGGCGCGTCTTCAGCACGCCGGGGACACCAATGACGCCGAGCGCACGCGCCAGTTCGCGGCGTGAGCCGACCGCGTGCCAGCGGGTCGTTGGAATCCGCAGCCTCTCGAACAGGCGTTTCTCCGCGACCCGATCCTGACCGGTGGCGAGTGCGGTCAGCGGCGGGCAGATGCGCGTGCGGTGACGGCGCGCGATGCCGGCGAGGCTCGCGAGCGAGACGTTCTCCCAGTCGAAGGTGATGACCTCACACTGCCGCGCGAGCCGCGCGAGCAAGCGGGTGTCGGTGAACGCACCGTGCAGGAGCGGCGCCACGTGCCCGGCCGGCGCGTTGGCGGCAGGGTCCAGAACCAGGAAGTCCAGTCCGAGGGGATAACCCGCCAAAGCGAGCATGCGGCCAAGCTGGCCGGCGCCCACGATGCCGACCGTCATGTGCGGGACGGTGTACGCGGATCGGGGTTGCCGAGCACTGCCGCGGTCTGCCGTTCGCGGAACGCTTCGAGCGCCGTGGCGACGGCGGGGTGCTTGTTGGCGAGGATTGCCGCAGCGCAGAGCGCCGCGTTGGTGGCACCCGCCGCGCCGATCGAGAAGGTCGCGACCGGCACCCCGGCGGGCATCTGCACGATTGACAGCAGCGAGTCGAGCCCACCGAGGGACTTCGACTGCACCGGCACGCCGAGCACCGGCAGAGTCGTCTTTGCGGCGGCCATGCCGGGCAGGTGGGCCGCGCCACCGGCACCGGCGATCAAAACCTCGAGTCCGCGCGCGCGGCTGCCGGCGGCATACTCGAACAGCAGGTCAGGCGTGCGGTGCGCCGAGACGATGCGCGCCTCGTAGGGGATCGAGAGTTGGTCCAACTGGTCCGCCGCGGCCCGCATCGTCTCCCAGTCAGACGAGGAGCCCATGATGATGCCGACGAGCGGTTTCACCGCGGCATTGTAGCGAACATTGCGCGCAGGGCGCGAAACAGCTCCCGGGATGCGGCGCCCCCAGTACCTCCGCGCTCGCGCTCGGCTCGGGCGGCGCCGATGCGCCGGCGCCAGACGCTGACATCGATCGCCGGATACCAGTGCGCGAGCTCTTCGAGTGCGGCCTCGCCCTCGGTGATGAGCCGCTCCCGCCAGTTCTCGATGCGGCGGAAGCGCTCGGTCTCGCGCGCGGCGCGCTCGCTGCGGGCGGCGAGCGCGGCGCGGATCGGTTCCGGATCTACCTGACGCATCAGCTTGCCGATGTACTGGCGTTGGCGGGCGAGCGCGGCGCGGCTGCCGATGCGGCGCGCCTCGCGAAGCGCCTCGCGCAGCGTCTCCGGCAGCTCGAGCGCAGAGAGCTCGGCCTCCGGGAGCCGCAGAAGTGCCTCCCCGAGGTCCTGGGCAGCATGGGCGGTGCGCTTGCGGGCGCTCTTGCTCGGGCGCTCTGCGCCCCCATCATCGCCGCGGTCGTCGTCCGGTACGGTCGTCACTGTGCCCCCCACCCGCCGCCGCTGCCCCAGGCTTATCGAGCGGCGGCTGCTAGAATTTAAGCCGAAGGATGTACCCGAGCCCAACAAGCGCTTCAAAGCCGATGCCAACCCAGGATTCTGCGATCCGTCCGCTCGCCGATGTGGCCACCCTCGCGCTCGAGGAGGCGCGGCGGGCGGGTGCCACGCAGTGCGAGGCGGACGTCTCGGTGAGCCAGGGACTCTCCGTGAGCGTGCGTCTCGGGGAGGTCGACACGGTCGAATATCAGCGCGACCGGGGCCTCGGGGTAACGGTGTATTTCGGGAAGCGCAAAGGCGGGGCGAGCACGGCGGACCTCACGCCCGCCGCGGTCCGTGAAACCGTCGCCAAGGCCTGCGCCATCGCACGGTACACGGCGGAAGACCCGTACGGGGGCCTGGTCGAGCCCGAGGCGCTCGCGCGCGAGATCCCGGATCTCGACCTCGACCATCCCTGGGAGCTGACTCCCGAAGCGGCCATCGAGCTCGCGCGCAGCTGCGAAGCGCAGGGCCTCGCGGTCGATCCGCGTGTCAGCAACTCTGAGGGAGCTGGCGTCAGCAGCCAGCGCCACACCGGCGTCTACGGTAACTCGCTCGGATTTCTCGCCGGCTACTCCTCCACCAGCCACTCGATGAGCTGCACGCTCATCGCGCAGGCAGGCGATGACATGCAGCGGGACTACTGGTGGAGCGTCGCGCGCGATGCAACCGAGCTCGAGGCCGCCGCCAGCATCGGCCGTATCGCCGGAGAGCGGGCGCTCGCACGCCTCGGCGCGCGGCGCCTCACGACCCGCCGCGCCCCGGTGGCCTACTCGCCCGAGATGGCGCGAGGGCTCATGCGGCATTTCATCGGCGCCATCAGCGGCCCGAGTCAGTACCGCAAGTCCTCTTTCCTGCTGAATGCTGCCGGCGAGCAGGTCTTCCCGCAGTTCATCAGCATGCACGAGCGACCGCACATCCCGCGGGGGCTCGCGAGCAGCCCCTTCGACCAGGAGGGCGCCGCGACCCACGACCGGGATCTGGTGCGCGCCGGGGTGCTCGAGGGCTACGTGCTCGGGAGCTATTCGGCGCGGCGGCTGGGGCTGAAGACCACGGGCAACGCCGGCGGGATTCATAACCTGCTGGTCACTACCGCGCAGGGTGGCCTCGACCGGGAGGCGTTGCTTGCGCGGCTCGACACGGGACTGGTGGTGACCGAACTCATGGGACAGGGCGTGAACGGCGTTACCGGCGACTACTCGCGCGGTGCGAGCGGCTTCTGGGTGGAGAACGGACACCTGGCCTATCCCGTGCACGAGATCACGATCGCCGGCAACCTCAGGACCATGTACCGCGACATCGTTGCGCTCGGCAGCGACATCGACACGCGCGGGGGCATCCGCACCGGCTCGGTGCTCATCGGCGAGATGACCATTGCGGGCGAGTAGGGTCTCGCGCGCTGCGATCGGTCGCCCGCGGTGATCAGTCGCTTTGAGATCCGTCATCTCGGCCCGGCGGATGCCGGCGACTACCGGGCGATCCGTCTCGCGGCGCTTCAGGGGGATGCGGCGGCGTTCGGTTCCACCTACGCCGCCGAAGTCGGACGCAGCCTGAGCGAATTCGCGCAGCGCCTCGAGACCTCCACCGTCTTTGGCGCTTATGCGGACGGCCGCATCGTCGGCATGGCCGGCTTCAAGCCATACGAAGGAGCGCGCGAGCGCCACAAGGCGTTCGTCTGGGGCACGTACGTGCGGCCTGAAGAGCGACGCCACGGCGCGGCACGCGGGTTGATGGAGGCCGTCGTCGACGCGGCGCGCGGCGCGGTCGAACAACTCACCCTGGCGGTCGTCAGCGATAACACGGCCGCCGTGGCGCTCTACCGCGGGCTCGGATTCGAGGTTTACGGCACCGAGCCGCGGGCGCTCAAGAGTAACGACGGCTATACGGACGAGATCCTGATGGTGCGGTTCCTCCTCATCGCGAGGAGGACTGCCGCGGGCTGATGAGCGCCGGACGCGGCACCTCGTCGATGAGGTCGCGCAGCGTCAACTCACCGCAGCGGCTGCGGCGTGCTTCCTCTACGCTCGCCAGCAAGCGATCGACCGGTGGCACGGGAACATAACGCGGCGCGACGTGCCCGCTGCGCTGGTTACGCGCGATATCGAGGATCTCGCTCACGCTGATGCCCGCGCTGTCGCGCGCCGGCACGAGCTCGTCGTCCTCGGTGACGATCAGGAGACCCGCGGGCTCGAGGGCGCTCACCATCTGCGCCACCGCGATACCGGGAAGTCCCAGCTCGTTGGCGAGCCGATTGACGCTCCAGCGCCGCCCGCCGGTGACGTGCGCGCGGCCGACGAAGTACATGAGCTTGAGGGCGAGCTGCTCGAGCTCGACGCTCGAGAGGCGCAGCTGCTGGAGCCCGAGGCGCAGGTAAGCCGGGTTCTGTACGTAGAAGGAGAGCTGTGCGCCGGCGAGCAGGATGAGCCAGCCGAAGTAGGTCCAGAGCAGCGCCGCCACCACGAAGGCGAATCCCGCATACACAATGGTGAGGCGGGTTGAGTACACGACGAAGGCGGTGAACATCTTGCCGACCGCTGCCCACAGCACTCCGCCTACCAGCGCGCCGATGAGCGCCGCGCGCCATTGCACGCGCGTATTGGGAACCATCATGTAGAGCGCGGTGAAGAATCCGGTCACCATCGCGTAGGGCGCGAGCGCCATGCCGGTGCCGCGCAGACGGTGCAGCAGCGGCAGGCGCACCACTTCCTGCACCGGCGCGCTGCTGATCGCCGCGTGCGTCAGGCCGAGGAAGCCCACGAGCAGCACCGGTCCTGCGATCAGGAGCGAGGTGTACTCGGCGAGCCGGCGGGCGAAGCTGCGCGGGTGGTCCACGTGCCAGAGGAAGTTGAAGCTGTCCTCGACCTTCTTGATGGTGCCGATCAGCGTCCAGGCGAGCAGCGCCAGTCCCACCGAGCCCACGACCCCACTGCTCACGCGGTTGGCGAACTGCATCACGCGGTCGGTGAGCTCGGTGGCGGCGGCTCCCCCCACCGGCCGGAAGAACTCGTAAACGATGGGCTGGAAATCGCGGTGACCGCCGAAGATCTTGAGGATCGCGAAGCTGAAGGCGAGCAGCGGGATGAGCGACAGCAGCGTTGTGTACACGAGCCCCATGGCGCGCAGGTTGATCTCCCCGCGCGACAGGTCGCGTACCACTGCATACGGGTACCTCAGTACACGCAGCGTCGCGCCGAGGGCTCCGGGGCGCGCCGAGGCGGCGCCGAAGAAGCAGCGGTCGAAGAACGCCCAGATGCGTGTCCACATCCCTTAAGGATACAGTGCTGCCGGGTGCGGTGTGATATGAGGGCAGGAACAGGATTTCCGGAGCGGATCGTGTGTCTCACCGAGGAGACGACCGAGACGCTCTACCTGCTCGGCGAAGACTGGCGGATCGTGGGGATCTCCGGTTTCACGGTACGCCCGCCGCGCGCGCGCCGCGAGAAGCCGCGCGTCTCCGCCTTCCTGAGCGCTCACACCGAGCGCATTCTCGCCCTCAAGCCCGATCTGGTGCTCGGTTTCTCGGATCTGCAGGCTGACATCGCCGCAACGCTGGTACGCGCGGGGCTGGAGGTGCACGTCTTCAACCATCGCGGCATCGCCGGCATCCTGCGCATGATCCGCACGCTCGGCGGCATGATCGGCTGTGAGGCTCGGGCGCGCGCACTCGCCGATGAGCTCGAAGCGGGGCTCGCAGCGGTGCGCGAGCGGGCCGCCGCCCTGCCACGGCGCCCACGGGTGTATTTCGAGGAGTGGGACGATCCGTTGATCTGCGGCATCGGCTGGGTCTCGGAGCTCATCACCGTCGCCGGCGGCGAAGATTGCTTCCCGGAGCTCGCCCGTGAGGCGCTCGGGCGCAACCGGATCATCGCCGATCCGCTGGAGGTACCGCGGCGCGCGCCTGACATCGTGCTCGGCTCGTGGTGCGGCAAGAAGTTCCGGCCCGAGCGCGTGGCGGCACGGCCCGGATGGAGCGAGGTACCCGCCGTGCGCGAAGGTTACGTACGCGAGATCAAGTCATCGATCATCCTGCAGCCGGGACCCGCGGCGCTCACCGATGGCGTGCGGGCCATCCAGCAGGTCATCGAGGAGTGGGCGCACAACGGCTGATGCCTCGGGGTCGGGGGCGCGCTGCACGAGGCACCCGCAGCGCTAGCGGATACCGCGGCGCTCGCGGACGATCTCCCAGGCTTCGATGATCTGCTGCGTGCGTTGCTTGGCGTGCGCCAGCATCGACTCCGGCAGGCCGTGGGCCTTGAGCTTGTCGGGGTGATGACGCTGCAACTGCCGGCGATACGCCTTGGCGACCGCCTCGTCGCTCGCGCCAGGGGCGGTCTCGAGAATGCGATACGCTTCCTGCAGCTCGCGCTCGCGCGCGGCGGCAGCTGCGGCGCCCTGCGCTTGGCGTGCACCGAAGCCGCCGCCGCGCTGGATGCGCAGCACCGTCTCGATGTGCACGAGCTCGAGCGCCGACACGCCGAGGGCAGCGGCGAGGCGGCCGATGAGCAGGCGGACCGGTGCCTCGAGGTCGTTGCCCTCGAGCGCCGCACGCACCTGGATCTCGAGGAACACCCTTGCTAAGTCCGGTCGGCCGTAACAGACGCGACCGAGCTGCGCGAGCTCCGCGCCATAGTCGTAGTCGGACTGCTTGCCCGCAGTGAAGCAGGCGATCGCCTCGCGTACCTGGGTGGCGCCGAGGCGCAGCTCGCTCATGACCGCACGCGCCGCGGCGATCTCGCGCTCGGACACGCGGCCGTCGGCCTTGGCGAGATATCCCATGACCTGGAAGCTCGCGCGGAAGAACCGCTCGCCGATCGTCGCCAGCTCTTCAGCGGCCAGTGGCTCCTCGGCCTCCCCGCTCATCTCATCGAACTGGTGACCGAGCAGCGCGCCGAACGCGGCACCGATCGGCCCGAGCACCAATCCGCCGAGCAGTCCGCCGGCTACCTTACCGATCCATTTCATGGCCATCTTGCGGGTGCGGGATTGATCGGGTGTCCGCGGCTCAAAGGGCCGCTATAGTACCAATTGCATGCCAACGCCCACCGTCTACCGCACCGCACTGCGCGGTCTCGAGCGCCTGCACGAGGGCAAGGTGCGTGACATCTATGCGCTCGATGCAACGACCATGCTGATCGTCACCACCGATAGGCTGTCAGCCTTCGATGTGGTGTTGCCCGATCCCATCCCCGACAAGGGCCGCGTGCTCAACAGCATCTCCAACTTCTGGTTCGCGCGCACGCAGCACCTGGTCCCCAACCATTTGACCGGCCGCGAGCTCGCGAGCGTCATCGCCAACGCGGACGAGCGCGCACTGCTCGAGGGGCGTGCGGTGATCGTGCGACGCCTGAGGGCACTGCCGATCGAGGCTGTGGTGCGCGGCTACCTCATCGGCTCCGGCTGGAAGGATTACCAGGCGAGCGGGGCAGTCTGCGGCATCGCACTGCCCCCGGGCCTTGCGCTGGCGGCGCAGCTGCCGCAGCCGCTGTTCACACCAGCGACCAAGGCGAAACTCGGCGCCCACGACGAGAACATCCCCTTCGGGGAGGTCGCCGCACTCATCGGGCCGGAGCTCGCCGCGGGTGTGCGCGACACGGCGCTCGCGCTCTACGCTTTTGCCGCCGAGCACGCCCGCCGGCGCGGCATCATCATCGCGGACACCAAGTTCGAGTTCGCGGTCGACGCCGACGGACGGCTGACGTTGATCGATGAGGTGCTGACACCGGATTCCTCGCGCTTCTGGCCGGCGGACAGCTACCGCGTGGGCGCGAGCCCGCCGAGCTTCGACAAGCAGTTCGTCCGTGACTACCTCGAAACGCTCGACTGGAACAAGCAGCCGCCGGGGCCACGGTTGCCGCCGGAGGTCATCGCGCGCACCAGCGAGAAGTACCGGGAGGCGTTGGCACGGCTGACCGGCTGAGTACCGCGGCGCAAAACCTCACCGGGAAAGGGCGCGCACATGAGCTCACACGACAAGCCGGACGAGGTCGAGGCCGCGACGGACACACCGTGCCGCGAGTGTTCCGCGGCCGAGATCACCGCCATCGCGCACCTGTACCGCGGCGAGATCTACCGCAGCACCGTGTGGCGCACGCGGCTCGACTCCACAACCAACTGGGCGGTCGTCACGACCGGCATCGCGCTCTCGGCGACCTTCAGCAGTGCTGACGCCTCGCCGCTCCCCATGGTGCTGGTTGGACTGATCGTCACCATATTCCTGCTGCTCGAGGCCCGCCGCTATCGCTACTTCAACATCTGGCGGGCGCGTGCACGGCTGCTCGAGACCGACTTCTACACACCGTTGCTGCGCGGACACCCGGTGGTGTTGAACACGCACTGGAGCAAACTGCTCGCGAGGGACCTGTGCCAGCCGCGCTACCACGTGAGCCTGGCGCGTGCCGCGGGCCGGCGCCTGCGGCGCACTTACGGCTGGATCTTCCTCATCCAGGCGCTCGCCTATTACGGCAAGCTCGCCATCCACCCGACGCCGCTGCACACGCTATCTCAGCTGTGGACGCGTGCCGCCATCGGTCCGATTCCCGGCGAGATGGTGGTCGCGGCAGGCCTGCTGTTCCATCTCGGCTGGGCGATCTTCGGCTACCTCGTGCTCCGCCGCGACCGGCACTCCTGGCGGCACCGACAGAGCCTGATCGCGATCGGTTAGACTGTGGGCATGGTCGAGCCTTGGATAGCCCCCTCGATCCTGTCGGCTGATTTCGCGCGGCTCGGCGATGAGGTGCACGCCGTGCTCGAAGCGGGTGCCGACCTCATTCACTTCGACGTGATGGACAACCATTACGTGCCGAATCTCACCATCGGTCCGCTGGTGTGCGAGGCGTTGCGCCGCCACGGCGTCAAGGCGCCCATCGACGTGCATCTGATGGTGCGCCCGGTCGATCGCATCGTGCCGGATTTTGCCGCGGCCGGCGCAACCTACATCACCTTTCACCCGGAAGCCTCGGAGCACATCGATCGGACCATCGCGCTGATCCGCGAGCATGGTTGCTACCCGGGACTCGTGTTCAACCCCGCCACGCCCCTCGACTACCTCGATTACACTCTCGAGCTCATCGACATGGTGCTCATCATGTCGGTGAACCCCGGCTTCGCGGGCCAGCAGTTCATTCCGACGAGCCTGCGCAAGCTCGCTGACGCGCGCGCACGTATCGCCGCGGGCGGGCGCGAAGTGCGCCTGGAGGTCGACGGGGGCATCAAGGTCAGCAATATCCGCGCCGCCGCCCGGGCTGGCGCGGACACTTTCGTCGCGGGGTCGGCGATCTTCGGCAGCCCCGACTACGGGCAGACCATTCGCGAGATGCGCGCGCAGATCGACGGCGACGCGCCGGTCAAAGCGCCGCGCTGATCCGGTTCGAGACGCGAGGGTTAATCGTCCTCGTCCTCGTCGTCCTCGTCGTCCTCGAGCTCGACGGGGCTCACTGCACGCGCGGCACCCCCGGGGGCGGGTTTCGCCGGCACGATGACCGGACGGGTCTTCATCTTCGGACGAGCATTGAATACGACGATGGTCTTGCCGGTCGCACGCAGTAGTCCCTGCTCCTCGAGCACCTTCAGCACGCGCCCGGCCATCTCCCGCGAGCACCCCACCAGGCGCGACAGCTCCTGGCGGCTCACCTTGATCTGCATGCCCTCCGGATGGGTCATGGCGTCGGGTTCGCCGCACAGATCCATGATGGCGTGCGCCACGCGTCCGGTGACGTCGACGAAGGCGAGATCACCGAGCTTGCGATTGGTGCGGTCGAGTCGCGTCGCGAGTTGCGTCGCGAGCTCGAACACCAACCCGGGGCTTTCGGCGGCGATCTGGCGGAAACGCGGATAGGTCATCTCGGCGAGCTCGCACTGGTTGCGCGTGCGTACCCAGGCGCTGCGCGTCGGCTGCTCGTAGAACAGGCCCATCTCCCCGAAGAACTGCCCGCGGTTGAGGTATGCGAGCACCATCTCGTTGCCTTCCTCGTCCTCGATCATCACCTCGACCGAGCCGCTGATGATGTAGTAGAGGACATCGGGCAGGTCGCCCGCGTGGATGACCACGGTCTTGGACGGTACCGCGCGAATGCGGCAATAACTCAGGAACCGGTTGATCGCGGGAATTTCGCTCAGCGGCTTGATACTCTCTTCCATACCGGCTCCCCTTGACACGTTTCTAATATACAACCTTCCGGAATCGTCAGATCCAGTAGGCGCTGCCCGTCATGATTCGGGCGGTACGGCGCATCAGCGCGCATACCGGAGCCGGTGGCCGTACGCCGCCGGCAGCTGCAGCGGCCGCACCATGCGCGATCTCCTCGGCTCTCATGGCTTCAAGTATGGCACGGCTGCGGGCATCGCCCGCTGGAAGTCGGTCGAGATGCTCATCGAGGTGCCCTTCGACCTGTCGCTCGGTCTCGGCGACGAACCCCAGGCTCGCGCGGTCACCGAGCAGCGCGGCACCCGCGCCGATGAGGAAGGAGCCCGCGTACCAGAGGGGATTTAGCAGGCTCGGCTGTGCGCCGAGCTCCCTAAGCCGCGCCTCGCACCACGCGAGATGGTCCGACTCCGAGCGCGCGGCCGCCAGCAGCATGGCACGCGTCGTTTCCGAGTGCGCGACGAGCGCCTGGCCGTGGTAGAGCGCCTGCGCGGCGAGCTCCCCGGCATGGTTGACGCGCATGAGCGCGGCACTCGTGCGGCGGTCGGCTTCGGAAAGCGCTTCACCTGTCTTTTCGCCTGGCGCGGGGACAGGTCGGGAGGTCTGGGCCGGCGCGAGAACCGCGCGCAAGGCGCGGTCAATGGCGGCAATGCTTGAATCGAGAAGGCGGCCTGAGCCCATAGGTTGCACCACTATTATAGAGGGAATCCCGACGGTTACCGACGGGAAGGGCCGCGGGGTCGCACGGGAGCCTCCCTCGGGCACTGCCTTTGCAATGGGGCACCTGCTTGAGTACACTTCCCCGCCTTTTTTGGCCGGGCCTCGGGGACCGACCCCCCATTTGGCGCCGGCACACGCCACGAGTGAGCTATGAAGACCGTATTCGCCAAGCCCGGTACCGTCCGCGGCGATTGGTTCATTGTCGACGCCAGCGACCAGACGCTCGGTCGCCTCGCTTCGCAGATTGCCCACCGCCTCAAGGGCAAGCACAAAACCGATTACAGCCCGCACGTCGACATGGGTGATCACATCGTCGTCGTGAACGCGCAGAAGATCCGTGTCACAGGTCGCAAGCTCAGCGACAAGATCTACTATCACCACACCGGCCACATCGGCGGCATCAAGTCGATCGCACTCGAGAAGCTCCTCAGCGAGCACCCCGAGCGGGCGATCGAGTTCGCGGTGAAGGGGATGTTGCCGAAAAACCCGCTCGGCCGGCGCATGTTCAGGAAGCTGCACGTGTTCGCCGGTAGCGAGCATCCCCACCAGGCGCAGCAGCCGAAACCACTCAAGCTTCAATAGGACCGCATGCCATGGCAGCGACTGAGCAGAATCACTACGGCACCGGACGGCGCAAGACCGCCACGGCGCGCGTCTACCTGAAGCCCGGCAGCGGCCGCATCACCGTCAACGATCGCTCACTCGATGAGTTCTTCGGGCGCGAGACCGGGCGCATGATCGTGCGCCAGCCGCTCGAAGCGGTGAAGCTCGTGAGCAAGTTCGACATCGCAGTCACGGTCGGCGGCGGCGGCATCACCGGCCAGGCCGGTGCGATCCGTCACGGCATCACGCGCGCGCTCATCGAGTACGACGAGACCCTGCGCAAGCCCCTGCGCGATGCCGGGTTCGTCACCCGTGACGCGCGCGAGGTCGAGCGCAAGAAGGTCGGCCGCCGCAAGGCCCGTCGCGGTACCCAGTACTCGAAGCGCTAAAATAGAGCGCAGACTCGAGCCCTTCGGGTCCGCCGCGTGGGTTCGGCAGATGGTTCTTTTGGGGGATCGTCTAGCGGTAGGACAACGGACTCTGACTCCGTTTACCTAGGTTCGAATCCTAGTCCCCCAGCCAAAGCCAGAAGGCCCGTGTCATTTCACGGGCCTTCTTCTTTCCAGGCTTGAATCACGACGGGACCAGGATGAGAACCGCCGGGGCCCCCAGGAAATCGCGCGTCTTCTCAGTCGGTGCGTGCTGTTAGATGAGGCAAGCTCAATTTGCGTTTTGAGCAGTCCTGGTCTCCCGACCTCTATCCTGACGTCAGATTGGCGGAAACGAACTCCCAGTTAACCAGCGGCCAGAAGTTCTGCAGATACGCGGCGCGGTCGTTGCGACGGTCGATGTAGTAGGCGTGCTCCCATATGTCGCACGTGAGCAGCACAACCTGTCCGTCTCGCACGGGCGTATTGGCGTCGGCGGTCGTTATTATCTTCACTGCGCCCTTCGTGTCTTTCACCAGCCAGGTCCAGCCTGAGCCGAACAGAGCGCTGGCCGCCTTGTCGAACTGCTTTTGAAACGACTCGAGACCACCGAGGCTCTCGAGTGCCTGGTTCAGCTCTTTGCCAGGGCTCTGGCGCCGCGGTGAAAGGCAGTTCCAGAAGAAGGTGTGATTCCACACCTGGGCGGCATTATTGAAGATATCGCCCGTGGATTCTGCGACCAGCTCTTCGAGCGATGCGTCCTCGAACTCCGTGCCGACGATCAGCTCATTCACTTTGTCGACGTACGCCCTATGGTGCTTGCCGTAGTGATAATCCAGCGTTTCGCGCGACATGTGCGGCTCGAGCGCGTTGTTGGCGTAGGTGCTGTACGAGTAGCACGGCGGATCCTGACCGGACCGAGCCTCTTTCAACATGCCCGTGAACGGAGTCGTCACCTTGCGTTGGCGCAACGCCGCAACCATCGTGTTTGAGCTGGCGCGTCCATCAGCAAGTCGGGGGACCAGACGCTCGATCCGATCATCATCGGTTGACAGGAACTGACCGGACCTCGGACTTACGGACCGGTCTGCGCCGCTGCGAGCGGCCGCGCGATGACGCGCAGCGCGCCGAGCTACGCGAGGGCATGCGGCGCTGCGGCACTGCTGCCGACCGCAGGAGACTCAGCGGCTGTGGGTACGCTGGGCGCGGGCGTCCCGGTGGCATTCGCGGCACCCGCCTCGGCCGCCCCTTCCGATTTGATCCAGCAGGGCAGCTCCTGGCCGGGGCAGGGCGCCGTTGGCCGGCATCAATGACGAGATCATCGACCTGAAACGCCGTCGACTGTGGTACCCACCGGGGGAAACACCCCAGGTGGCCCCGCGGTCTGCAGTTACCTGAAGGCGGTGCACGCTCGTCAGGAGGCTTTCGTGAAGGGGCCTTAAATCAGGGCGGAAGCGTCTCGACGCCGCCGGAAGTGCCGATGAGCAGCTGGTCCGCGGGGCGCACTGCGAAGAGCCCCACGGTTACCACGCCGGTGATCTGGTTGAGCTCACGCTCGAGAGCCACCGGGTCGGTGATCAGGAGTCCATGGACATCGAGGATGTCGTTGCCGTTATCGGTGACGAACCCTTGGCGCCACACGGGGCGACCGCCGCGCGCCGTCAGCGCGCGGGCGACGAGCGTACGCGCCATCGGGATCACCTCGACCGGCAGCGGGAAGCGGCCGAGAGTTGCGACCATCTTGCCGTCGTCGACGATGCATACGAAACGCCGCGCAGCCGAGGCGACGATCTTCTCGCGCGTCAGCGCGCCGCCACCCCCCTTGATCAGCTGTCGGGCCGGTGTCGCTTCATCGGCGCCATCGATGTAGAGATCGAGCTCGCCTACCTCATTGAGATCGGCCAGCGCCACTCCGACGGCGCGCAGACGGGCGCCGGTGCCCTCGGAACTCGATACCGCGGCGCGCACGAGGCCGGGCCGCGCGGCGAGGCCATCGATGAGGAAGTTCACGGTGGAACCAGTGCCGACGCCGACCATCGTGTCAGGGGTGATGAGTTCCAGCGCAGCGAGTGCCACGCGCTGCTTCTTTGCATCCGCCGCCGTCATGGTGCGCCCTTCACTTCTTCGGCGAGTCCCAGAAACGACTGTGCCCGCGTCAGCGGCGGGCACAGTCTTCGAATTCGACTCGGCGGCCACATTCGTGGCCGCCGAGTTAAGGCCTATTTCTTCTTGGCAGCTTTCTTCTTGG
>Ga0306920_100004703_pt1 | contig 17523 bp, 18 predicted proteins | sample flu12Cox44000170_FD_204666 | JGI IMG/M metagenome (GOLD analysis project Ga0306920, IMG submission 204666) | Lab enrichment of tropical soil microbial communities from Luquillo Experimental Forest, Puerto Rico - flux4day.12C.oxic.44.000.170 (v2)... | ecosystem: Environmental > Terrestrial >... | reverse complement strand
TCACCGCGATCGTCGCACCCGATTCCACCTTGCTGCGCGAGCCGATTCGCTCGGGCGAAGGCATCGTGATCGCCGACCTCGACTTCACGCTGATCGACAAGCGCAAGCAGCTGATGGACTCGCGCGGACACTACAGCCGGCCGGAGTTGCTGAGTCTCCTGATCGACCGCACCCCCGGCGCGTACGTTCACGAACGCGCGGCGCATGCGAGGTCAGCCTTCGAGCAGCGGGCGGACGATCAGCTCATGCCGGTTGCGTAGTGCGAGAACTGGGAGGAGTGGCATGCCTGCGATAGACGTCCCGGTTAGAAGGTTCAGCGTCGTCTCGCAGCGACCATTCGACGAGGTCGTACGACGGCTGACGGCGACGATTGGTCGTCCAGACCAGAAGACGTTCCACGACGCGGTGGCCTCGGCGGCGACGGTGGTCGAGCTCGAGGGAGTCGTCCGCCAGGCGGTCGGATCCTCTGATCTGATGGAGTTTGTCCGTTTTGATTCCGGGGACGTCCTCCGTTAAGGAGCGCGGCGGTCAAGGGCCGAAGACGCTCCGGTTGGTCGTGGGAAATCCGCTCATCATGAAGGAAATGGCAAAGGTGGTTCCAGACGCTGCGTCGTACGCGCCGGTCACCATTCTCATCGATGAGCGCGCTGATGGCGTGCACCTCTCCTACGACTCGATGGAGAGCCTGCTCGCTCCCTACGGGCAGGAAACAGCGCTCCGGGTCGCGCGAGATCTCGACACGAAGGTCGAGGGGCTCCTCGAGGCAGCCGCGCGATGACAGACAGGGGATGTGCGCTACACGAGCTCGGGCTTGCCGCCGTCGCTCGGGCAATTCGACACGGCGATGTGTCCTCCGAGGTATACGTCAGCACGTTGCTGCAACGAGCGCGCGCATACGCGGACTTGAACGCCTTCATCACGATCGATGAAGCTTCGGTGCTGGAGGCCGCGAGCGATGCGGATCGCGGGCGTCTGGCGGGCCGCGTGGCTCCGCTGCTTGGCGTGCCTTTGGCAATCAAGGACAGCTACCTGACGAAGGGACTGACGACGACGGTCGGTACCTCCGTACTGGCGACGTTCACACCCACGCCCGATGCCGCAGCGGTCTCGGCGGTGAAGGATGCGGGCGCGATGGTGTTCGGCAAGAACAATCTGGTGGAGATGTCGTACGGCCTCACGGGACTCAACGAACACTACGGGCAGGTGAAGAACCCCAACAACAGGGACCACACTTCTACGCAGCCCGCCGGTCGCATGATACGCGTTCACCGTCTGCGGGCGCGCGGATCCTTAGTGGTTCATTTCACAAATACGCTAACGTTTTCTGCTTGTACTGAAATCGAAAATATGCGACCCTGTGCGCCAGACCGACCGCGACGGACCGATGCCTCGAACCAGTCCCTATCAGATCGTCCTCTCCCGAGAGGAAGCACGGGTGCTGACGCAGCGAGCCGCCGCCTACACGCGACCCCATTTTCAGGTCGTCCGCGCCAAGATGATCCTCTTAGCGGCCGACGGTTGGTCCAATGACGCGATCGCCCGAAGCCTCCATACCCGGCGAGAAGTCGTGTCCCTCTGGCGCAAGCGCTTTTTCGAAGAACGCGTGGCGGGTCTTGAGGATCATGCCCGCCCGGGTCGTCCCCGGGCTTTTCCCCCCAGAGGTGGTCGTCGCCGTCAAGGCGCTCGCCTGTGAATTGCCCGCCTGCACGGGCCGTCCGTTTTCTCGGTGGAGCATCAACGACCTGGCTGGCGAGGCCCAACGCGCCGGGCTCGTGGCGACGATCAGCGGCAGCACGATCTGGCGCTGGTTGGATGCCGATGCGATCCGCCCGTGGACGCACCGCAGCTGGATCTTCCCGCGCGACCCCGACTTTGCCACTAAGGCGGGGCGGATGCTGGATCTGTACGAACGCGTCTGGGATGGCCAGCCGCTGACGGCGGCCGACTATGTGATCTCCGCCGATGAGAAGACCAGCATTCAGGCGCGACGCCGATGTCATGCGACCACACCGCCTGGCCCGCACCAGCCGATGCGGGTTGAGCACGAGTACGAACGCAAGGGCGCGTGGGCGTATCTCGCGGCGCTGGATGTGCACCGGGCATGCCTGTTTGGCCGCTGCGAGCGCAAGACCGGCATCAAGCCGTTCGGGCGGCTGGTGAGGCAAGTCATGGGCGTTGCGCCCTATCGCGAGGCCCACCGCGTTTTCTGGATTGTCGATAACGGGTCCTCGCATCGCGGTCCGCGGTCGGTCGAACGGCTGCAACGCCGGTACCCCAATCTCGTGCTGATTCATGGTCCGGTGCACGCGAGCTGGCTCAATCAAATCGAGATCTATTTCTCCATCGTCCAGCGCAAGGTCGTCACCCCGAACGACTTCACGTCCTTGGCCGCCGTTGCGGACCGGTTGCTGGCGTTTCAGCGGTACTACGAAGCCCTCGTTCGACCTTTCGAGTGGACCTACACACGGCGCGACCTCGCCGCATTTCTCGAAAAGCTCGATCGTCATTCGCGTCGCCAGCAGGAGGCCGCATAGGCGCAGAATACGTGTACGAATTTCTCAAACGGAGTACTTAGGGTACTTCGCGCATCACCAGGAAGCCGCCCCGGATTTGCACAAAGTACCCTTCATCGCGAAGGCGCTTGAGATCCGTGCTACGACTGAACGGTGCGTGTGACATTGAAGATGGTGCCGTTCTTGACCTCGACGACTCCTCCAGGGCCGAGTTCGCCCGAATGTGGCTTCGAAGCCGCGTTACGATACGTCATCGAGAAGACCACGTTCGGTTCATGCGTGCCAGGAAACGCGAGCTGCACGACTTGCTCGAACGTGACTTCGGGATTGGTGACTGTGTACGGCCTGGCGTTGACGATGATCTCGAAGAACCGAGGGTGAGTCTCGGGGCCGATGTGCTCCTCCGGCTCGTTGGTTGTGCCGCCTGTGGCGGCTGTCGCAATGTCGCTCATTTGTGTCTTCTCCTTCGAGGCGCGGAAATTTCGCCCCTAATGACTAATGCCGAGCCTGAAGGCCATTCCGACACGCCTCCCGAAAGAAATTTTCAGGTGGTGCGGCCGAGCCGGTCGGGGCTTTTTGCCATTAGAGGCGCGACACTCCTACCTACCCAATGCCGGGCCTGGAGGCCCCTCAGACGTCTACTCGGAAAAATTCTCTGGGACGCGTCTGATAGGGGCGTCTGGTCGGCATGTACCTCATTGGCGTGAGGGTATGGCGAGGGAATCGCAGCGATGACCAAGCGCCCGCCGGCCGAGGCGACGCCGGCCACCAAAGAAGAGATCGAGCAGGCGATCGAGGCGCTGACGACGGCTCAGCTCGTTCGTCTTCAGAAAATTGCTGCGTACAGGCACAGGAGCGTGGGCACGCGTGGCGCGGGGCGTAATGAGGGCGACCTGCTGTCGGACGCAATCATCGCGACACTTGAGGGACGGAGGAAATGGTTCAAGGCAAACGTCGATTTCGTGACGTTTATCAAAGGCGTGATGCGCAGCCTCGCCAGTCATATTCGGGCAGGTCGGGCTGTCGACGCCTTCGATGAAATCGCTCCAAATCCCGTCAACGATGAAGACGAGGCTGAGGACTTTGTGGAACAGATCCCTAAGCTAATCAGGCTCCGGTAAACCCAGAGAGGCAGCTGCTCGCGCGTGACCTCGAGAGACAGATCAGGGAGCGGTTCAAAGACGACCCCGAAGTGCTACTAACGTACGAGGCGTTTCTGGAAAAGATGAAGCCGGCTGACATACAGTCGTGCCTCGGCATTTCGGAGAAGGAGTACAACGCGGCTGCGAAGCGCCTGCGACGAGCCGTGCACGATCTTGCGGAAGGAGGGCCCCGATGAGCGAGGAGAGAAAAATGCGCGCTCTGTTCGAGGCGCTCGCCGACAGCGTTGACGCGCTCACCGACGACGAGCTGCTCGCCGAGTGCCGTGAGGAAGGACGCTCTCCTGAGGATGTCGCCTCGGACACTCGCGCAGTGATGCGGGACGCCGTGAAAGGGTTCAAGCAACGATCGCTAGTAGCGGCGAGAGAAAAGCACCGTGAGAGCGCGGCCAGGATCGCATCGACGACTTTTCGACTTCCTGAGAGCCCGGCAGAGCGCCGAGCTCTATTGAGCGCTGTCATTGCGCAACATCAGCAAGCTGGAAGGCTTGTGACTGCACAACATCGGGACTTCAACGAGATGACGGACGAGGACGTCGAAAGCTGGTTACAGCAATTGGGTCACCTGGGTCTTCTCGATCGAAAGGCGGAGCCGGGCGAGTGACGTTTCCACCCCGATTTCGGCCAGCTCTCCAACTGTTGAACGAGTTAGGCATCACCGAGCCCCATGAGATCGATATCGAAGCCATCGCCGAGTACTGCGGCGCGACAGTTATTTACGAAAGGCTGTCAGGGTGCGAGGCGCGTATTCTAGGCGCTGAAGACAGGGCAATCATTACGGTCAACCCGAGCACGAGCAGAGGAAAAGAGCGGTTTTCCGCCGCACACGAGCTCGCGCACTGGCTCAGAGACGCGGGGGGCGTAGCGCTGCTTTGCGATCCCGACAACGGGTTCGATGAATCCGCGGGGATGAACAGGGAGACCAGGGCAAACGACTACGCGGGCGACCTTCTGTTGCCAAAGTTCATGTTCGTGCCACGAAGCAAAGGACGCTCGATGACACTCCAGACTTCGACGAGACTGGCGGAGGAGTTTCAAACGAGTCTCACGGCGACATCGCTTCGTCTTGTTCAGCTCGGCTCATTTCCCGCTGTAGTTGTCGTTTCGGATGCGACTCGGATGCGGTGGTTTTGGCGAGGTCCGGATGTCCCCGAGTCGTTGTGGCCGCATGCTCCTGGTCGGAAAACGTTCGCTTACGACATCGTTAGAGGGCAAGCAGCCAGCGGAAGCGGCAACGTTTACGCTGACGAATGGCTGGCCGGTACTGTCGAACGACACAGCATTCACGAGGATTCGCGCCGGCTAACAGATGATGTTGTGCTGTCGATGCTGTGGTGGACGGACGAAACACCGCTTGAGCAGATTGTCGAAAGGGACGAACGCAGCGCCGCGCGGCGGTCGGACTGGCGGGACGACTGATTCATGATCACGTTGTCAGCGGTCCTGGCGCAAGCAGTGCAGCGACAGTCGCCTTGATTTCCTGGAGCTCGCCGTCCCGTACGGTGCCGGTGCACTTCGCCGAAATGCTCTTGAGTTGGGGTAAATCGATCGTCGTTTCTACGCTGCGGCCCAGCAGAACTCCAAATGAAGCGGAATTGCGGGCCCCCGCAAAGACCCTTCACGCAAGTTATTCATAACACGGCGGTTGTGGGAGCACCCCAGAAGAGAAGCGCCTTGAACCAGCAGCGTTGTGTTGCCGTGTAGCCGGGGAACCGCGCGGACGACGAGTCCTCAAAACACCGTTGGTTGCGAGCATTGCTCAAAGGCCCTGGTTCAGGGCCTATCGAAGTTGACCGGTTGAACGAGGAGAACCGGCTGCGTCCTCGCGCATTTGGATCGACTCCCCAAATCCAAGCGTGCGGAACTCCCACTCCGCGATGTTTCTTGCGCGCCGAGCGGCCTCAAGCTTCAGCTGCGGCTCGTCGATGCCCTCGGTGGTCAACTGAAACGTCCCAAAGTGCATGCCGATGCTCTGGACCGACCGCAGATCCAAATGGGCCTGCACGGCCTCATCTGGATTCATGTGCACCGATCGCATGAACCACCGTGGCTCGTAGGCACCGATTGGAAGCAGCGACAGATCAGGCGGACCAAGGCGATCTCGGATGTCTCGAAAGATCGGCGCGTACGCTGAGTCACCAGCGAAGTAGATCCGGCGACCGGCCACGCTCATCACAAAGCCGCCCCACAACGCACGATTGCGATCGAACGGGCTGCGCGCAGAAAAGTGATGCGCCGGCGTCAGCGTGATTGACATCGGCGTCGTGGTGGCGTACTGCCACCAGTCGAGCTCTTCGACGTGTCGCAGCCCAACGCTGCGGAGCAACCGTGCATTCCCCAACGGCGTCACGACAATCGGTTCGAAGCGCCGCGTCAAGATGCTCAGCGTCCTCAGGTCGCAGTGGTCGTAGTGATTGTGACTGAGCAGGATCACGCTGATCGGCGGCACGTCTTCGAGCGCGATCGCCGCTGCCCGGACGCGCCGAGGCCCAAGGACACCCCTCGGACCCGCACACCTGGCCCATACCGGGTCCGTCAGCAGGTTTCCTCTGTCGGTCTGGATGAGAAACGTTGCGTGACCGATGAACGTCACCACGATTCCGGCCGGATCGGGCGGCGGGGGTTTGACGACCACCACGTCGACCTGCCTTGGCCACGGCGTTCGTCGCGACGCCAGCATCCTCGGCGCCGCAGTGAGCGGCGGCAGTTCCGGCCCACTCGGATTGAAGAAATGCGTCCCATCGAAGTGGTCGCTCTTCACAGTTACGGCGCTATATCATCGACAACGCAACGAGGAGGTTTCACCTTGCGTGCTGGCCCGAAAGGCGCACGTAGCTGACGACCTCGATGGTGATCGCGAACCTGCGCCATTTTAGAAGACTGCCGAAGAGCGGACCGCTCCTGCAAACAGAGCGCCATCGGGGCACTGTCCCCGGCGAGCGTCGCCGGCTGCTTCTCAGTTGACGGCCGTGCGCTGTTCGATTCAAGGAGACCAGTCAGATGCCGAAGGCCGACTGCGATGGACCAGACGGCGTGAACCCGATAGTCCCCAGATAGGATGAAACGGCTGGCCACCCACTCGACGTGGTGGCATAAGAAGCCCCACACAGAGCAACGCGGTCATGTGCCGCACAAAGGGGAGGCCAGCCATGGATCATATTGGCATGGATGCGGGGATGCTGAGCAGCCACATTTGCGAACTGCGGGACACAGGTGAAGTGGTGGAGCAACAAATTCGGACAGAGAAAAGGCGGTTTCAGGCGGTGTTCAGCAACCGGGCGCGGGCCCGCATCTTGATGGAAGCATCAACAGAAAGTGAATGGATCGCGTGCTGTTTGGAAGAGCTTGGCCACGAGGTGATTGTCGCCGATCCGAATTTCGCCCCGATGTACGCGCACCGGAGCCGACGTATCAAGACCGATCGGCGGGATGCACACGCGTTGGCCGATGCGTGTCGACTCGGTGCCTATCGCCCAGCCCATCGAACATCATCGACTCAGCGCGAAGTGCGCGCACTGCTGGGCATTCGGGAGCTGCTCGTCCGAACGCGGACGCGATGGATTGTTCACGTCCGCACCCTATTGCGGCGTGACGGGCTTCGCATTGCCCCTGGGCGTGCCGAATTATTCCGCGCACGTCTCGACGCTCTCGAGCTGTCGCCGCGCCTTGCCGCTCAACTCACTCCGGTTCTGGCGCTCTTGGTTCCACTCAATACCTGGATCGATGACTTGGACAGGCAGGTGACCGTGGCTGCTCGCGAAGATGAGCGCGCTCGGCGACTCATGACGGTGCCAGGCGTCGGGCCGGTGACCGCCATCGCATTTGTCGCGACGATTGACCGTGTAGGACGGTTCCGAAACGCGCATCAGCTCGAAAGTTATCTGGGGCTCGTGCCGCGTGAGTGGAGCTCGAGCGAAACGCAGCGAAAAGGGACCATTACGAAAGCCGGTAACACCCGCATGCGGTGGCTCTTGGTCGAAGCTGCCTGGTGCGTGCTCCGACGCAAGCCGAAACCCGAAACCTTCCTCCTGCGGACTTGGGCGGAGGGCATCGCGCACCGACGCGGCAATCACGTGGCCGCCGTTGCGCTCGCGCGTCGTCTCGCGGGAATTCTCTATGCGATGTGGCGAGATCAAACAGAGTTCAACCCGTCTCAGGTTGGTTGCGGTCGGCCGGAGCAGGTTGCATAAAACGTGTCGATGAACAGAAGGAAGATTCCGCGGATGATATTTCAGACGGTGAGCGCGAGTCGTTCCTTGACCGCGATCAGGTCGAGCCCCAGATGGCGCCACCGTCGCTCGTATCCTGCATCATGCGCCGGCGTATTTGAGTTCGCCACGATGAGCGCGAAGAGAAGGGTGAAGAAATCTCGCGGAACGAAACTTCAAAGCAGCACCATTGGCCGTTGGGAGGTGTAAACGGTAAGCGTCCGACGAAGACCGTTCGTTGTAAAAGGCAACACGAAGAACGACTCCCGTGCCGGCAATAGCCGATTCGATGGGCGATGACGCGAGGCCTGTTGAGGAGTGGTTTGCGCCGCGGCGACGACCGGCGACGAGAGAAACAACTAAAAGGCGGCTCTTGACAAGCGACGCCGTTTCAGAGAAGGAACGACGATCTTCGGCTGCTGCTCGACAGCATCCCAGGACTCGTCGCCACGAACACGCCCACCGGCGAGACCGAACTCGTCAATCGTCAACTGCTCGACTACTTTGGCAGAACGCTTGAGGAGATCAAGGGCTGGCGGACGTTGGACGCCGTCCATCCTGACGATCTTCCCCAGGTCGTCGCGACGATCGACAGCTGGATGCGGTTTCCGCACGCCGCAGGTTCTTTCGAACTCGATCTGCGCCTGCGACGTGCGGACGGCGTGTATCGATGGTTTCATCTCCGCGGTCAGCCGGTACGGGATGCCGCGGGACACGTCGTTCGTTGGTATCACCTGCTCACCGACATTAACGAACGCAAGCGCGTCGAGGAGGTCCTTCGAGCGAGCGAACTCGACCTCCGTTTGATTTTCGATACCATCCCCGGCTTCGTGTGGACCATGACTGCGACTGGACACGTGGAACTGGTGAATCGGCAAATGGTCGACTATTTTGGTGTAGGGCTTCCTGAGCTGAAAGATTGGTCGTCCTTCCTGCATGAAGACGACCGAGCTCGCGTCGTCGCGCAGTGGAGAACGACGATTCAGACCACCGAGCCGTATGAGGTTGAGCACCGTCTTCGCCGCGCCGATGGCGTGTATCGGTGGTTCCAGGCCCGCGGTCTGGCGTTGAGAGATGCTGAGGGGCGTGTCATCCGCTGGTACAACCTGCTGACAGATATTGACGATCGTAAGCGTGCGGAGGACGTCCTCCGCAAGAGCGAACACAGTCTTCGAATGATCGTCGACAGTATTCCAGGCTTTGTCATTACCGCCACGCCTGCCGGCGCACCCGAACTCGCCAATCAACAGATGCTGACCTACTTCGGCAAAACCTTCGAGGAGCTGACGGAATGGTCGCTTGTCATCCATCCGGACGATCGTCCGCTCGTGGTGGCCGCATGGGCGCATTCCGTCCAATCGGGCGATCCGCATGATATTCAGCAGCGGCTTCTTAGGGCGGATGGTGTTTACCGCTGGTTCCACGTGCGTGCGTTGCCGCTGCGCAATCGCGACGGTCAGATTCTCCGCTGGTACGCGTTATTCACTGACATCGATGAGTCGAAACGTGCCGAAGCGAAGCTCCAGCGCAGCGAATGGAATCTGCTCGAAGCTCAACGCTTGGGTCACTCGGGAAGCTGGAGCCTCGACATCGCGTCGGGGATAGTGACGAGTTCTCCGGAGATGCGCCGCGTATTTGGTGCAACGGCTAGCGATGATCCGTCACGAGCTGATTTTTGGTTCGACAGGATTCACCCACACGACCGAGGCCGCGTTCGGCAGCTCTTTGAACGCTGTGTCGCGGAGAAGCGCGATTACGAAGCCGACTATCGGATCGTCCTGTCCGACGGCACCATCAGGCACCAGCACTCACGTGGGTATCCGATGCTGAACGAGGGCGGTGACTTGGTCGAATTCGTTGGCACAGCTACCGATACGACTGATCACGTCCTCGCAACGGCCGAACTTGAGCGCGCTCTTGAGGAGATCAAACGCCTCAAAGATCGTTTGCATGACGAGAACATCGCCCTCCGCGAGGAAATCGATCAAGTCTTCATGTTTGAGGAGATCGTCGGCTCCTCGCAGGCGCTCAAAGAGGTGCTGTCGAGCGTCGTCAAGGTCGCCCCGACAGACTCAACCGTGCTGATCACGGGCGAAACCGGCACTGGCAAGGAGCTCATCGCCCGGGCGATCCACAAGCGCTCCCAGCGTGCCAATCGAGCGTTTGTCAATGTGAACTGCGCCTCGATCCCGTCGTCGCTGATCGCGTCGGAACTGTTCGGTCATGAAAAGGGCGCGTTCACAGGCGCCGTGCAGCAGCGACGTGGCCGGTTTGAACTCGCTCATTCGGGTTCAATCTTTCTCGACGAAGTCGGCGAGCTTCCTCCCGAGACGCAAATTGCGTTGTTGCGAGTGCTGCAGGAACGGCAATTTGAGCGGGTGGGAGGCGATCGCGTGATTTCGGCCGATGTACGCGTGGTTGCCGCGACGAACCGCGATTTACGCGCCGCCATCGCAGAGGGCGCGTTTCGCGCGGATCTGTTTTATCGCCTCAATGTATTCCCGATCGAAGTGCCGCCTCTTCGCCAACGACGGGACGATATCCCCTTGCTAGTGGAGTACTTCGTTCAGCGCTTTTCCGACACGATGGGGAAGCATATCCGGACGATCGAGAAGGAGACGCTCGCTTGTTGTCGCGCGTACGATTGGCCAGGCAATATTCGCGAACTCCAGAACATTGTCGAGCGCTCCGTCATCTTGTGCACTGGAACGACGTTCCGAATTGACAAGGCGTGGCTGGCGTCGGCGCCACAGACGCCAACGAACGCATCCGCCGCGCCGCTCGCTGAAGCGCTGCAGCATCAGGAAAGGCAGATCATCGAATCGGCACTCGCAGCCGCCAACGGAAAAGTAGCCGGACCAGAGGGCGCAGCGGTCAGACTCGGCATCCCTCCATCAACGCTCGAATGGAAAATCAAGCAGTTGAAGATCCAGAAGCGCAAGTTCACCCCGTCCCTCTAGTCCCGCCAGCGTCGCGATTCCGCGCCTCGCAAGAACTTGCGAGTTCGCAAGATTCCGCGAGTACCGCCTGCAGCAAGTTCCCAGTTTTGGGCGTTTTTTGTATGGCGTCCCTCTTGCCTCTGCACGGTGCCGACCCTCGACGATTGGGCGTGTGAGGCCAATCACCGCTGATTCGTCACTGCGAATGCGAACTCTCTGCGCGTGACGCTGAAAATTGAAACCTCGGTTTTGCCGAGACGCGTCGTCTTCACCCTGAGCGGACGAATGGAAGCGATCCACATCTCCGAACTGAAGGAGCTTCTCGCCCTTCAACCGTCAGACCGGCGGCCAGTGCTGGATCTGAAAAACATCAAGCTGGCCGACCGAGAGGCGGTCCGATTCCTGAGTAAATGTGAAGCCGCCGGTGTGACCCTTCAGAACTGTCCGGCGTTCATCCGCGAGTGGATTGCCCGGGAGGACGCCGAAGGCGGTGGGGAGCGGAATGGTGATTGACGCCTGTCGAATCTGCGGTGTGCTCGACAGGCGAGCGTTGTCGACAGCTGTGAGAGGAGACGAGCCATGAGCGGTGGTCGGTTCACGGATAGCGTCGGCATCGTGACCGGCGCCGGCAAGGGCATTGGTCAGGCGTGCGCGATTGCCTTTGCCAAGCTGGGCGCGAAGGTCGTCCTGAGCGGACAGAGCGAAGCGCCACTCGCCGAGACCCTCGGCGCGATCGAAAAGCTCGGCGGACGCGCGCGTGTGGTGGTCGGCGACGTGTCCAGCGAGGGCGTCGCTCAAGACACCGTCGCCGCCGCGTTGAAGGAGTTCGGCCGGCTCGATTTTGCCGTGAACAACGCAGGCATCTCGCCGCTCACCGGAAACACCGTGGACTGCACATTGGAGACGTGGCAGCGCGTGATCAACGTCAACCTGACCGGCACGTGGCTGGGGATGAAGTACCAGATCCCCGCCATGCTCCAAACCGGAGGCGGGGCCATCGTGAACATGGCGTCTGTCACAGCTCTCCGCACATTCGAATCATACCCGCCCTACTCCGCGAGCAAGTGGGGCGTCGTTGGGCTTAGCAAGGTGACCGCGAAGGAGTTCGCGTCGAAGGGCATCCGCGTGAACGTGATCGGACCGGGTGCGATCGATACCCCATTGTTCATCGACACCATTAGCACGGGCGCGGTCTCCCGCGACGCCTACAAAAGCCAAACGCCGATGAATCGGATCGCCACGTCCGAGGAGGTCGCCGCCGCGGCGACTTGGCTCTGCTCGGACGGAGCTTCTTATATCACTGGCGTTCTCTTGCCGGTGGAAGGAGGGATGACGCTATGAGCACTCAGAAGACCGTCTTCATCACGGGAACGTCGTCGGGCCTTGGGCGAGCATCGGCCAAGCTGTTTTCCGCCAAGGGGTGGCGTGTGATCGCCACCATGCGCGGTGGGGACGCCCAGAAGGAGACGGAATTGAGCAAGCTTGCGGGCGTCACGGTCCTCCCCTTGGACGTCACCGATCCCGCGCAGATCAAGAGCGCGGTCGTGAACGCCGTGTCGTTGGGCGGCGTCGACGTCGTCTTCAACAACGCCGGCTATGGGATGGCCGGGCCGCTGGAGGGACTGACCGATGAGCAGATCGTCCGCATGGTCAACACGAACCTGCTCGGCGCGATCCGGATCACCAAGGCGTTCGTCCCTCACTTCCGCGAGAAGAAAGCCGGGCTCTTCCTCACGACGACGTCAATCGGCGGCCTGATCGCAGTGCCGTTCAACTCGATGTACCACGCGACGAAGTGGGGCCTTGAGGGGTTCTGCGAAAGCATGGCCTTCGAGCTCAAGCGCTTCGGCATCGGCATGAAGACGATCGAGCCGGGCGGCATGAAGACCGATTTCTTCACGCGCTCGTTCGACACCGGCCGGCACGAGGCCTATAACGGGCTCGTCGATCGAGTGATGGGCGTGATCACGGACCCGAAGACGATGGGCACCTACTCCACGCCGGACCAGATCGCCGAGGTGGTGTACGAAGCCGCCACCGACAACAAGGATCAGCTCCGTTACGTTGCCGGCGCCGACGCGAAGGCGACGTATGCGGCCCGCCTCCAAGCGGGCGACGAATCGTTCCGCAAAGGCATGGATCGACAGTTCTTCGGGTAGCCAGCTTGCACACGGCGCTGCATCGTAAGAATGGGTGAAGGAGGAACGAGAGGTGGATCTCCAAACGCTTTCTGACCGCGAGGAGATCGTCGAGCTCATCGCGCTCTACAACAAGGCGTCGTTTTACTGCGACGTGGAGGGCTACGCCCGCACCTTCACCACGGACGGTCGCTACATCAACGCGAACCATGGCTGGGTGGGTTTCGGAGGGCGAGAAGCCGGCGACGCAATCGCGGCGGAGTATCGCAATCGTACCGGTCTCCAGCATCTCTGCCTGGATTACGTCATCGAGTTTCTCGGTCGAGACCGGGCGCGCGTGCGCCACCACATGCTGATGTTTCAGCGAGAGGGCGCGCACAACGCGAACCAGATCTGGTCAACGGGCTACTACTACCGCACCTGCGTCCGCACGTCGAAGGGCTGGCGGTTTTCGGAAATCATTTCGTTCGTCGACCGGCGGATGAGCGACGAGCTGGTCACGAACTTGCGCGGGCTGGTTCTCGCGCGTCCCGCAATCCTTGACGCTCTCTCGAAGCTGCTCGGCGTCGACGGCACAGAGATCCTGCGCGCCGTGAAAGCGGGTAGAGCGCTTGCCAGCCTCCGTGCCGGTGAAGTCTCGGACGATGCGGTGATTGAGTGTGTGGCGCAGGCGTTCCAGAGTTGCGCCCCCGCGAGCAACCCGTTGCCGATCGGGACGGCTCGCGCTCTGGCACACGTGCTCACGCACGACCAGGTCGTCGGCGCGGATGTGGAAGATTCGTTCCGAGCGGCGGGCTGGGAGGGACCACCGACTGTGACCACGCTGGCGGCCTCTCAGCGGGTGTAAACAGGACTTCAGTTGCCGCCAATATTGGCTCTCGCGACGGAGGAAACGATGACCAAGAAACGAATCCTGATTTCGGGCGCAGGTTCTGGATTTGGCGAGCTTGCGGCAATCGGTTTGGCGAAAGCCGGGCATGATGTCATTGCAGGCGCACAAATCTGGCCACAGGTCACACAACTTCGCTTAAAGGCCAAAGAGCTCGCTGTCAGTCAGCTTCGCGTTGAGAAACTGGATATTCTTGATCCTTACGACATCCACAATGCTTCACAGTGGGATATCGACATCCTTGTCAATAACGCCGCTATCGGCATTAGCGGCCCTCTGAGCGAAATTCCACTCGAACTTCTCAGGCGCTCGTTTGAAACCAACTTCTTTGCGCCGTTAGCACTGACGCAGACATTCGTTCGTAAATTCGTGGAAGAGAAACGCCGAGGAAAGATCATTTTCACGAGTTCCATTGGTGGACTGATGGCAGTGCCGTATGGCGGACCGTATGCCACGACCAAGCATGCCTTAGAGGCACTCGCAGGATCGATGAGAGCTGAACTGGCGCCGTTTGGCATTCAAGTCCAATTGATCAATCCAGGAGGCTATCTAACGGGGTTTAACGAAACTGAAGCGGAATCGTCCTCTCATTGGATGGACGATCGAAAGAATTACATCAAAAGAGATGTCGTCCGTACGTTTTTCAACCAGATTCTGTCTCCTGACGAGAACCGGCTCGATCCGCAACTGATGGCGGATGCGATGGTTTCAATCATTCCAGCCGAAACCGGACTCTTTCGGAATGTTGTGCCGAAGGCTACTGAGGACTTGGCAAGAACAGTCCAACGTGAGTTATGGGACGCAAGGATCGATCTTTCGTCGTACCCGGACCAGCCAACACATAAGACGTAAGCAGACGCGGAGCCTAGCAACCCGTTGCCCATCGGGACAGCTTGCGCTCTCGCGTACGTGGTGACACGAGATCCGGTTTTCGGCGCGGATGTGAAGATTCGTTTCGAGCGGCCGGCGAGAACGAGGACAACCATGTCGATCAATTTGAAGGGGCTCGTTGTCGTGGTGACTGGTGCCGGTCGCGGGATCGGCCGAGAGCATGCGCTCGCTTTAGCAAAGCGTGGGGCCTCGGTCATCGTGAACGATCTCGGCGGCGATGTCAGCGGCGGTGGAAAAGGATCAGGGCCCTGCCTCGCAGGTCGTCGCCGAGATCGCGGCGATTGGGGGAATCGCCGCCGCGGACGGAAGCGACGCAGGAACCCGCGATGGGGCCATTCGTATGATCGACGCGGCGTTCACCCACTTCGGCCGGATCGACGTGATCGTGTCCAACGCGGGCATTACTGGGAGCCACCAGCTCTTCGCCGAAACACCGGAGAACGTGCTCGAACGCATGCTATCTGTTCACGTCAAGGGACCATGGGCGCTCGCGCAGGCAGCGTGGCCGCACTTCGTCAAGCAGTCAGGCGGTCGGATCGTGTTCACGACGTCGAGCTCGTGGCTCGGCGCTGAGCGGGCCTGCGCGTATGCGACGACGAAGTCGGCCCTGATCGGTTTGACGCGGACGCTGGCGCTCGAAGGCGCCCCGCACGGAATCCTCGTCAACGCCATCGCGCCGATGGCGTTCTCCCGCATGTCGGCTGCGGAGGTCACCCCAGCGATGGCGGAGACGATGGCGAGGCTGATACCGACGGACTCGGTCTCCCCCGCGGTCGTCGCGATGGTCAGTCGCGAATGGACCGCCAGCGGAGAGATCTATCACGTGGGCGGCGGTCACCTTTCCCGCTTCTTCATCGGTCAGACCCGAGGCGTCGAACGGGGCGTGAAATGGTCACCCGAGGACGCACTTGGCGTTGCGAGCGAGGTTTACGACGAGACGGGCTCAACCCGGCCGCGCAATGATTTCGAGTCAGCGGCTCGGTATGCCCTGGGCGCCGACGATTTCGCGGGGCTCGGGTTCCACGGGAACTAGCGTTCGCGACGAGAGACCTCGAGGCGCGACAAGGGAGCGATTCCCGGAAGGTCGGGACGATTGCTGTTTGCTAATGAGGAGTCGTGACGTCAATCAAGTTACCAAAGCCCATCGCTCGGTACTTCGCCGCCGACAAAGATAGGGATGCCGGCGCGCTCGCCCGCTGCTTCGCGCCCGACGGACTGGTCTACGACGAAGGCCAGACGTTCACGGGTGCAAAGGCGATCGAACAGTGGAATAGGGATGCCCGAGCGAAATATCACCATTCGGTCGTCCCGCTGAGTGCGACGGAACGAGATGGCGCTATCGTCGTCGTCGGCAGAGTGACCGGCGACTTTCCGGGGAGTCCCGTGGATCTCCAACACGTGTTTCGGCTCGACGGCGAGAAAATCGCGTCGCTGGAGATTCGCTGATGGCAGCCGGCGAGTTGTACGGCCTACGCACGCTGGTTACAGGAGCAACCAAGGGCATCGGTCAAGCGGTCGCAACTCGACTGTGCAGTGACGGCGCAACGGTACTCGCGACCGCTCGCACGCCCCCCTCCCGTCTCCCCGAAGGAATTCAATTCGTGGCTGCTGATCTCGCAACCAAACGGGGGTGCGACACGGTTGCCAACGCCATACAGGATCGCTTCGGCGGCATCGACATCATCGTTCACGTTCTTGGCGGGTCGTCCGCGCCAGCCGGCGGCTTTGCCGTGCTTGACGATCACGAGTGGCAGCGCGCGCTCGACCTGAACCTGTTTCCGGCCGTTCGCCTGGATAGAGCGCTCTTGCCGCTCATGCTCGCGCAGGGCTCCGGTGTGGTTGTTCACATCACTTCGATACAGTCTCGCCTTCCGCTTCCAGACGCGACTCTTGCATACGCCGCCGCCAAAGCTGCTTTGGCGAACTACAGCAAGGGCTTGGCGAAGGAAGTCAGTCCGAAGGGAGTGCGCGTCGTTCGCGTATCGCCGGGGTGGGTCCAGACCGAGGCCGCCGTTGCGCTGGTGAATGAACTGGCGTCGAAGAAGGGCATCGACTTCGACGGAGCGCGAAAGCTGCTCATGGACTCGTTGGGCGGGATTCCGATCGGACGTCCTGCGAGACCGGAGGAGATCGCGGATCTGGTAGCATTTCTGGCGTCGCCGCGTGCGACCTCAATCACGGGGAGCGAGTACGTCATCGACGGCGGCACGATTCCGACGGTGTAAGTATGGTCTGACCCATGCTTTCTAGGGGACGTCGTCGCCGACGCAACGAATACTTCGCTGGCGATCTGTCAGCCGTTGTCAGCGGTCAGCACTTGCTCCTCAGCGGCGGCGGGCCGGCCTGATCTCGGAGAAATTCGATGTCTGGACCGACAGACGCCATCGCCCTTGTAACGGGCGCCAACAAGGGCATCGGTTTCGAAGTCGCACGCGGGATCGCGAAAGCGGGTTACGTGGTGTTACTCGGAGCACGCAATCCGACGACCGGCCGCGAGGCCGCGGACAGCGTTCGAAACGAGCGACTTGACGTGCGATTTGTCGAACTGGACCTCACACGAAGAGAGACCATCTCGGCGGCGGCAGGCCGGATCGAGGCGGAGTTCGGCAAACTTGACGTCCTTATCAACAACGCAGGCATCGCGGATCCGAATGATGGGCCGCCGAGCCGAGCGAGTGTTGACGCCATCGAGCGCGTCCTGCGAACCAATTTTCTGGGCGCAGTCGCGATGACGCAGGCAGTGTTGCCGCTGTTGAAGAAATCCGGAACAGCCCGGGTCGTGAAC
>Ga0306920_100004702_pt1 | contig 17525 bp, 6 predicted proteins | sample flu12Cox44000170_FD_204666 | JGI IMG/M metagenome (GOLD analysis project Ga0306920, IMG submission 204666) | Lab enrichment of tropical soil microbial communities from Luquillo Experimental Forest, Puerto Rico - flux4day.12C.oxic.44.000.170 (v2)... | ecosystem: Environmental > Terrestrial >... | reverse complement strand
ACCCCGCTGCAGGTAGCCATACGCCGGAATGGGAGAGTCCGGAACAGGCGGAATCATGTTCGTCGGAAGCGGCTGTCGGAACCAGATCGCCGAGAAGTCGTAGAACCCGAGGGCGCGGAAATCGAGGGAGCCGATCGAGAACAGCGGGAAGTGATACTCGGCCTTGCCGGCGAGCTGCGTGTCGCCGCGGAACTCCTGGAACAGGTAGCCGCGCAGGTTGGTGCCGCCGGCGGTGTTCTCTTGGAAGAAGGGGGCATTGTGCGAGGCGAACGCCCCCGCCGAATAGATGAAGTTGTGGGCGCGGAAGAGGCGGATCCCCTCTTCCCAGTTGACCCCCGCCCGCCAGAACGTGAAGTTGCTGCCGAAGCCCGGGGTCCCGTAGTCGAAGTTGCCCGTGAGCGCCGCGCCGGTCATGACCGCGAATTCGCGGGCGCGGAAGTCGAACGACAGCGAGGCCCGGCCCATCCCCACGACTCCGCCTCTGGTCGCGGGCTGGAGGACGAGGGGCTGGCCGGTGTTCGGGTCGGTGTAGTTGGGATCGTCCGAACCCTTCATCACGAAGTTCTCGAGGTGCCAGCCGACCTGGGTCTTGACCCGACGGAGCCAGGCGATGCCGATCGTCGGCTCGAAGCCGTAGGAGACCAGCGTCGTCTCGCGGATCTCGACCGGGTTCGTCACATCGGTGTTGTCGAACTCCGGGATCACCATCCGCTGCGCGAACCCCGACAGCTGCCAGTAGAACCAGGAGCCGAACATCGACGGGTCACGGTAGGCGAGCAGCGCGCCGGAATCGATCTGGGCCAGGCGGGCGCCGAGCACCAGCTGCTTGCCACGGCCGAACAGGTTGCCGTGGACGAACACGACGCCGATCGACTTGTTGTTCGCGGACCAGGAAGCGGTGGGGACCGGCGCCCAGGGGAACTTGTCGCGGACGGAGATGTTCACGCGCACGCCGGCGCCGTGCTGTTCCCACCAGACGTTGACGTCCGCGAACAGGCCGGAGTTGGCCAGGCGCTCGCGCACCATGTCCAGCGTGTCGGCGCCGAGCGTGTCGCCGATCGTGACGCCGGCGATCGAGCGGATCGTCTCCTCCTCCGTGCGCACGTTGCCGAGCACGCGGACGTCGGTGACCTCTTCACCGACGGCGTGCGCGGGCGCGGGCGCGAGCGCGACGAGAAAACCGATCGCCCAGGCGACCGGGATCACACGCGCGGTCAAGCCAAGGAAGCGCATGCCTTAAGTCTATCGGCGCGGACGAGGTTCGTAAACTGCCCTGCGTCACACCGCTGTCGTTTGCGCGGGAAAGCACACACATACCCCGACCGGGTTGTCACTGTCGATCGGTGACCGCAACGTAAACGCGACTACGCCGTGACGGCGGCGTAAACGGATCAGGGGTGGTGGCCGCCGATCAGGCCGGCGGTCCAGACGATGATGACGAGACCGCTCACCGCCCAGAGCACGCCGAACGTCAGGTGCTGGCGGCGAGCCTTGGCCGCGGCGGGCGTGTCTTCGGCGAGCTCGTGCGAGGCGCGCCGGCGCCCCAGCATCGCGACCCGCAGGGTCCCGATCACGACGAGGAGCGTGCCGATCACGTAGAAGAACAGGGGCGGGAGGCTCATGTCAGCTGGCCACCTCGACGGCGGCGATGGTGCGGATCACCGTAACCCGAATCTGACCTGGAAACCGCATCTCTGCCGAGATTTTTGCGGCGATGGCCCCCGACAGATCGACGGCGCCCACGTCGTCGACCCGATCCTCCTGGACGTAGACGCGCACCTCCCGCCCCCCCTGTACGGCGTAGGCTTCGGCGACGCCCCGGAACCCGCGGGTGATCCGCTCGAGGTCCTCGATCCGGCTGAGGTAGTTGTCGTCGGTCTGCCGGCGGGCGCCGGGGCGGGCCCCGGACAGGGCGTCGGCGGCGGCGACCAGGTAGGCGTAGGGGCTGGCGAACGGCTCGTCGGTGTGGTGGGCGCCGATGGCGTTGGCGACCACCTCCGTCTCGCCGAGGCGTCGGGCGTAGTCGGCGCCGATGACCGCGTGCGAGCCGTCGAGCTCGTGGGTGAGCGCCTTGCCGATGTCGTGCATGAGCGCCGCGCGGCGCGCGAGCTTGGCGTCGAGGCCCAGCTCGTCGGCCATCATGCCGCAGAGAAACGCCGCCTCCACGGCGTGCTTCCACTGGTTCTGCGTGTAGCTCGTACGGTAGTTGAGACGCCCGACCAGCGAGACGATGTCGGGATGCGCGGGCGGGATCTCCAGCGTGGCGAACGCCCGCCGTCCGAGCTCGGCGAGCTCGCCGCCGAGCGCGGTGGCGATCGCGCGCGCCGCGCCGGCCGCGGCCGCGGGATCGGCGGCGAGCTGCGGCTCGCGGCCGAGGCGGGCGAGCGTGCGGCGGGCCACCTCGCGCCCGACGCCGTCGAGCCCTTCGAGCCGGACCGCGTCGCGGCGCTCGGTGAGCGTGAGCGTCACGCCGGCGACCTCGCCGACGGCCCGCAGGTTGGCGCCGTCGGGTCCGATCAGCGCCTCGTGCCGGTCCGGCGGCCCGAGGGGCCCGAGCGGCACGACGGACAGCAGGCGCTCGGTGAGGTAGTGCCCCGCGAACCGGCCGGTCGCGATGCCGATCAGGCGCTTGCCCGGCTTGGCCGCCCCCTCGTGCGCGAGCTCGGCGGCGGCGCGCTGGACGCGCGCGGCCGCGAGCCGCGCGTCGTCGATCTCCCCCTCGCGGATGGCGTCGCCGATCGCGGCGCCGGTCTCGCCCGCCGCCGCCTCGAGCGCCCCACGCGCCTGCTTGCCGACGGCCTCCGCGTCGCGCCGGTGGCCGTCCCCCTGTGCGCGCTGCGCGGCGACGCGCCCCTCGCCGGCCTCCAGCCGGCCGCGGGCCTCCGCGAGCCGCGCCGCGAGGGCCTCGGCCTCGGCCCCGCGCTCCCCGAGGCGGCGGGCCCTCTGTTCGAGCTCGGCCTCGCGCACCTGGCAGAACGTGTCGGCGGCGGCGCCGAGGGCCCGGGCCTCGCTCCGGCCGTCGATCTCGGCGCCGCGGAGGATCTCGCTGCGCTGAGCGGCGGCCGCGCGCGCGATCGCCTCGGTGACCGCGCGCATGCCGGCGGCGAAGGCCTGCGCCCGGCGCACGGCGGCCCACCGCCCCAGCGCCGCCCCCGCGACCACGACGGCGGCGGCGGCGACGATCCAGGTGACGGTGGGCACGGCCGATCCCGGCTTGGGCTACCCGGCTACCCCTGCCCGATGACCAGCCCGAGGTGCTCGCGGAGCGTGAAGTACTCCTCCGAGATCGACCAGAGGATCAGATCCCGGAGCTTGTCCTTCGGCTCGGCGACGCCGATCGAGACCGGCTCGGTCTGGACGACGCGGGCGGCGACGTCGAGGTCGTTGCAGATGAGGAAGCCGCTGCGGGTCGCCGTCATGTCGACGGCGTTCGACCAGCGGCTGATGTCCGCCTCGCCCTTGTTGGCGATGAACCGGTTCACCACCGCCGTCAGCTGCTCGAGCATCTGCGGCGGCACCAGCTTGGGGAGCACGTGTAGGTACTGCGCGACCGGCTGGGCGATGTCGGCCTTCACCTCGAACTTCGGCTGCACGAGGCGGAGCGCGGCGAGGAAGACGACCTTCAGCTCGGCGACCGTCGGGACGACGGTCGGCCAGCGGACGAAGTGGTCCGGCCGCATGAGAGCCAGCTTCTTGCCGATGACGTAGGCGAGCTCCTTCTCCGCGCGCCCCTGGAGCAGGTTGGCGCCGACCACGAACGACGGCGTGAGCTGCCCCTTCTCGCGGGCGTTGGCCATGTCGAGCTCGCCCGGCGATTCGGGCCGGAGGTAGAGCTCGGGCTGCGGCACCCCCAGCACCTGGACGACGTAGTTGAACACCTTGCTGAACAGGAGCTGGTCGTTGGCCACGTCGCGCTTGTCCTTGCGCTTGAGGCCCCACTCCTTGTGCTCGCGCGCCTTGGCGCCGGCGACGGCCTGGCTGACCGCCCCGAAGACCGCCGAGATGTAGCGGTCCTCGTCGGGGTGGTAGATGTTGCGCCACAGCTCCTCGGTGAGCCGCGCCCGCGCCCGCGTGAAGGCCTTGGGCTTGTACTGCTCGAAGAACTGCGTCTCCTCGGCGTCGGCCTTGCGCATGAACACCATGGCTGCCCCGACGCAGAACGCGCGGTCGTACTGGCGCGTCTCCATGAAGATCTTCCGCAGCGTCTTCATGTAGACGGCCATCTGGTTCAGGTCCTGCGTGGCGTTGATCAGCGTCCGGTAGGCCTTGACCGCCTTGTCGTAGGACTCGGGCCCGGACAGCTGATAGAGCTCGGCGAGGATCTGGTGGCGGGCGATCCCCGTCGGATCGAGCTGCACACAGACTTCGAAGGCCGCCGTCGCGGACTTGAAGTCCTTGAGCCGCGACCGGTAGATCTCGCCGAGCGCGTGCCAGAGGGCGACGACCGTCCCCCTGCGCTCCTCAGGCGGGTCCTGCCCGATGCGCTTGATCATCTTGCGGTAGGCCCGCTCCTGGTTCTTCCAGTCCTTCTTCGCGGTCATGATCTTGTCGATCCGCTCGAAGGCCTTGAGATCGTCGGGGTCGTTGTCGAGGGCGGTGTTGTAGAGGTCGACGGCCTCGTCCGTCGAGTGGAGCTCGTAGTTGGCGATGTTGCCGGCGGCGACGAGGAACTTGGCCTTGAGCTTCCCCTCCTCGAGGTCGGCGAGCTTCATCAGGATCTCCATCGCCTTCTTCCACTGCTTGGTCTCGCTGAAGAGGTCGAGGAGGTTGTGGAGCAGCTGCCGGTCGCTCGGCTTGAGGTTGAGGGCCTCGAGATAGGCGGCGATCGCCTTCTGCGGGTTGTTGAGCTTCTCCTTGTAGATCTGCGCGATCTCCTCGGAGACCGTGGCCTTCTCGTCGGCGGGGGTGGAGGCGGCCGCCGCCATCGCCCGCTTCTGCTTGATGACGGCCTCGAAGTCGCCGGCGTCGGTGTAGAGGTCGATGAGCGCCTGCAGCGTGGCCCGGTGGCCCGGCTGGATCTCCAGCGCCTTCTCGAACATGTTCACCGCCTTGGTGCGCTCGCCGAGCTTGAGCTTGATGCGCCCCAGGCGGAAGAAGATGTCGACGATGTCGTCGTCCTTCTGCGTGTCGCGGTGGTGGACGAGGATGGTCTGATAGATGCGGAACGCGTCGTCCCAGTGCTCGAGGCGGTAGAGCAGCCCCGCGCGATCGACCAGCGTCGGCAGGTAGGTCGAGTCGGCGTCGTAGGACTGCTTGTAGAACTTGATCGCCTTCTCGTTCTCGCCGAGCTTGTCGGCCGCTTTGGCCAGGCGGTGATAGAGCTGGGTCAGCTCGCGGTTGGTCTTGCGGTCCGCCTTGCGCGCCAGCATCTCGAGGATGGGGACCAGCGGCGCCCACTCCTCGCGCTTGAAGTAGATCTGCGACAGCGGCTCGGCGGCCTCGACGTGCTCGGGATCGAGCTGCAGCACCCGGGCATAGAGGTCGCCGGCCTGCGCCTCGTCCCCGAGCTTCTCCTGGAAGATCTTGCCTGCTTCATGAAGCAGGCGCGACTTCTCGAGCGGGTTGGCGGTGGCCGCCTCGGCGCGGACCATCAGCTGCGCCGCCTTCAGCCAGTCGCCGCGCCGCTTGTAGATGCCGAGCAGCGACAGCATCGACGGCACGTGCGCCGGATCCTGTGAGAGGGCCTCGACGAGGTACTCCTCGGCGGGCTCGGACTCCTTCATCTGCTCGTCGAAGATGCGACCCAGGCGGTAGTTGAGGTCGACCTTCAGCTTCGCGTCCCCGCTGACGCGGATGAGACGCCGCATCATCTCCACGGCGCGCTCCCACTGCTCGGTCTCCTCGTAGAGGTTGGCGAGGCCGGCGAGCGCCGCCGGGTGGTCGGCCTCGACGGAGAGGACGTCGTTGTAGGCGTCGATGGCCCGATCGAGATCGCGGAGCTCCTGCTCGTAGACCAGGCCCATCTTGGTGTGGAGATCGATGCGCTCGTTGGCGTCGGCGGTGACGCCGAGGTGCTTGCGGTAGGTGTCGACCAGCGACTCCCACTTGCGCTCCTGGCGATAGAGCCGCTCGAGATCGCGGTAAGCCTTGGTGTTGCGCTCGTCGATGAGGAGGATCTTCTCCAGCACCTCGCAGGCGCGATCGGGCTTGGCGAACTTCTCCTCCCAGACCGCCGCCATCTTCTGGTAGGTCGAGACCCGATCCTCCTCGGGGGGCGCTACCTCCAGGCGGTGCTCGAGGTTCTCGAGGTACTCCTCCATCCGCCCGGTCTTCTCGTACAGGGCGTCGAGGGCGGTGAGCGCGTCGAGGTTCCGAGCGTCGACCGACAGCACCTCTTTGTAGGCGTCGACGGCGCGATCGTTGTCGCCGAGGCGGTCCTCCCACAGCTCACCGACCTGCAGGCGGAGACGGATGGCCTGCTCGGTGTCGTTGACCACCTGGGACTTCTTGGCCAGCACCTCGACGAGGCGATCCCAGGCCTGAGTCCGGCGGTAGAGGCGCTCGAGCGCGTTGATGGCGTCGATGCAGTGCTCGTCGGTGTCGAGGGCGCGCTGGTAGGCGGCCATCGCCTGCGTGGCGTCGCCCACCTGCGTCTCGTAGGTGTCGGCGAGCTGCAGCAGGATGTCGACGCGCAGGGGCGGGTCCTGCTCGCACTCGGCGTGCCGGGCCAGGGCCCCGACGAGATCGTTCCACCGCTTCTGCTTGCGGAAGAACGCCTCCAGGGCCTGCAGGGCGCCGATGTGGGCGTTGTCGAGCTGGAGGGCTTGCTGGGCCGAGGCGATCGCGTAGTCGACGTGGCGGAGCGCCGAGTCGTACCAGTGCGCGATCTTCACCCAGAGGTCCGCCGCCTGCTTGGGATCGGAGATCCCCTGCACGACCTGCGTGTACTCGCCGATGAGCTCGTTCCACTTGTCGGCGGCGGTGGCGAGCCGCTCCAGCTCCTTGGCGACGTGGTCGTTCGAGTAGTCCTCGCGGAAGGCGGCCTGCAGCGTCACGAAGGCGCTGTCGCGATCGCCGAGCTGCTGCTCATAGATCTCCGCCACCTGCACCAGCATTTGGAGGCGCGCCGCGGCGTCGGGCGCGAACTCGGTGCGCGCGAGCAGGAGCTCCACCAGCTTCATCCAGCTCTTGCGCTGCCGGTAGAGCTGCTCGAGCTCGAGCGAGGCGGTCTGGTGGCTCGGATCGAGCGCCAGCACGCGCTCGTAGACCTCGGCGGCCGAGCCGCCGTCGCCGATCTTGTCGGCCCACAGCGAGCCCGCCTGCATGAGGACGTCGATGCGCTCGGTGGGGTTGGCCAGCGCCTCGCCGCGGCGCTCGAGGATCTCCACCGCCTCCTCCCAGCGCGCCTCCTGCATGAACAGGCGCTCCAGGGAGGCGAGGGCGCGGAAGTCGGTCCGATCGAGCTCCAGCACTTCGCGCCAGGCGTCGATCGAGTCCTGCGTCCGCATCAGCGTCTCGCCCTCGAGCTCGCCGAGCTGCGCGAACAGCTCCTTGAGCTCGGCGGTGTCGACGCCGCTGCCGCCGAGCTGGCCGACCTGGATCAGGCGGCGCAGCGCCTGCGACAGCTCCTCCCAGGCGCCCGCGCTCTTGTAGTTCGCGGCGATGGCCCGCAGGGCGTCCACGTCCTGGGGATCGATCTCCAGCACGCGTTGCCAGCTCTCGAGCGAGTTGCGCTCGCGCCCGAGCTTCTCGCCCCAGATCCGACCGAGGCGCTTGAAGATCGGAATGCGGGCCTCGGCCTCGGCGGTGGCGAGCACCTGCTTCTCGAGGACCTCGGTGAGCTCCTTCCACTCGCCCGCCATCTCGTGCAGGTCGGCGAGGCCGGAGAGAGCGATGGCGTCCTCGCCGCGGACGTCGACGACCTTCCCCCACAGCTCGACGGCCTTCTCGCGGTCGTCGAGCGCCGTCGACGCGAGCTTCGCCATGCGCGCGTGGCAGTCGGCGATCCCCATCTCGTCGGGGGCGATGTCGATCATCTTCTCGTAGACGCCGTAGAGCTCTTTCCACCGCTCGCTGCGGAAGTACAGCCGCTCGAGGGCCTCGAGGGCCGGCTTCGAACGCGACTCGTGCTCCAGCACCGCGAGGTAGGCGGCGATGGCGAAGTCCACCTCGTCGAGGGCCTCGGCGTAGACCTTGCCGAGGCGCAGGTTCAGCTCGACGAGCTCGCTGGTGTCGTCGGTGATGGAGATGCGCTGGCGCAGGATCCCCGCCAGGCTCTCGTACATCCCCTGGCTGTCGTAGATGCGATCCAGGGAGGCGAGCGCCGCCGGGTCCTTCTCGTGCTCGGAGAGCACGTGGACCAACGCCTTCTCGGCCCGTTCGAGGTCGCCGAGATCGTTCTCGAAGCTGGCGGCGAGGCGCAAGAGCACGTCGCGGCGGACCGCGGGCGTCCGCTCGGGCGAGGCCCCCTCGAACATCGTGGTGACGTAGGCGTCCCACTGGTGCGTGGCGCGCGCCAGGCGCAAGAGCTCGTCGAGGGCCTGGGCCGACGACGGGTCTTCCTTGACGGCCTCGGCCCACCACGAGAACGCGGCCACCTGATCGACCAGCTTGTGTTCGGCGATCTCCGCCAGCCGCCGCAGCAGCGCCTGCCGCTCGGCGACGTCGGTGAGCCGCCCCAGCTGCACCTCGTAGATCTGGTGGAGCTTCTCCCACTCCTGGCCCTGGCGGTAGAGCGGCTCGAGGACGTCGGCGATCTCGAGCTGCATCGTGCCGCCCATGAACATCCGCTCGAGGGCGGCGCGGGTCTCGGCGTGCGACGAATCGGCGGTCAGCACCTCCCGGTAGGCCTCGACGGCCTTGGGCATCTCCACGAGCGCGAGCTCGTAGATCTGCGCCAGCCGGAAGATGAGAGCCACGCGGTCCTCGTCGGAGGGCGCGATCCGGATCTCGCTGCGCACGACGTCGGCGAGGTCCTCCCACTGCTGGGCCCGGGTGTAGAGCCGGTCGAGGGCCACCAGCGCCTGCTTGCTGTCCGGCTCGGCGGACACCGCCCGCCGGTAGGTGGCGATGGCGTCCTCGAGCTGCCCGGTTTCTTCCTCGTACACGCGCGCGAGGCGCAGCAGCATGTCGATCGCCCGGCGGGGCTCCTCGATCTTCTCGATCTCGCTGGCCAGCAGGTTGGCGAGCTTGGCCCAGTGGCCGGTCTCGCCCGCGAGTCGCTCGAGGTGAGCGAGCACGTCCTGGTTCGACGGCTCGATGCGGAGCGCGCGCCCGTAGACGTCGAAGGCGGCGTTCTGATGCGAGAGGCGGCGCTCCTCGATCTCGGCGATGCGGCCCAGGATCTCGACGGTCCGCGCCGTCTCCTGGCTGTTGGCCGCCATCACCTCGTAGACGGCGATCACGCGGTCCCACTCGCCCGCGCTCTCGTAGATCGGCTCGAGGACGGCGGCGGCGAGCACCGGCTCGTCCTTGCCGGCCATGAGCCCCTCGAGCGCCTGGATGGTCGGCTCGTGGCTCGGATCCATGGACAGCACCTGGCGGTAGGCCTCCACCGCGCGCCCCAGATCCTTGAGGTGCTCGCGCCACAGCTCGCCGATGCGGAACCGGAGCGATACCACCTCGGCGGGCGCCGGCGCGAGCTCGGTCTGCCGTTCGAGCACCGCGAGCAGGTCGTACCAGCGGCCGGTCTTGACGAACAGGCGGTCGAGGGCCTGCGCGGCGTCGTAGTCCTCGGGGTCGAGGTCGATGATCGAGCTGTAGGTCTCGACGGCGCGGTCCGGATCGTCGAGCTCGCGGTCGTAGACCTGACCGAGGACGAACAGCATCTGCTTCTTTTCAGCCGTCGTGGAGGCGAGCTCCGCCTTTTTGGCGTAGACGTTCTTGAGCTCGCTCCAGCGTCCGAGCCGGATGTAGAGCCGCTCCAGCTGATCGAGCGCCTGGCGATCGCCGTCGTCCACCGACAGCACGTGCTGGAAGACCCCCACCGCCTTCTCGAGATCCTCGAGGACCTCTTCGTAGAGCTGCGCGGCCCGGAAGTAGAGCGCCTTCTTCTCGTCGGCGACCTCGACGATCTCCGCCTTGCGCAGCAGCAACAAGACGAGGTTCGGGTAGTCGGCCCTGCGGAGGTAGAGCTGCTCGAGCGCGTTCGCGGCCTCGAGGTCGCGCGGCCAGACCTCGAGCGCCGAGACGTAGGCCGCCGCCGCCTGCTGGTCGTCGCCGAGGTCGACCTCCGCGAGGTGCGCGATCTTGTGGTAGAGGGCGTTCTTCCGCTCCGGATCGGCGACGCTGCCGACGAGTCGGCCGTAGCGCGCCGCCAGGTCGTCGAGCTTGCGCAGCGCCCGGGCCAGGCGCTCGACGCCCGCCTGGACGTCGCGGTTCATTGGATCTTCGGCGAGGGCCCGCCCGAGCGCGTCGTACGACCGCGCCGGATCGTCGAGGCCGACCTCGTAACCCTCGGCGATGCGCTTCAGGAGCGCGATCTTCGCCTCGGGGTCGAGCGCGTGGCGCGCCTCCACCTCGTACACGGAGATGAGGCGCGGCCAGTCGCCGCGGATCTTGTAGATCGGCTCGAGCAGCTGCGCGACGTCGATCTCGTGCTCGGCGTTGGGGAGGATCCGCTCGAGGGCCACGATGGTGTCGCGGTGCTCGGGCTCGAGGGCCAGGATTTTGGCGTAGGTCTCGACCGCGCCGCCGATCTCGTGCAGGTGCTGCTCGCGCAGCACGCCGAGGCGACCGAGCAGGCCGATGGTCTCCGCCGGATCCTCCGCCAGGCCCAGCTGCCGCTGCAGGTTGTCGGCGAGCTCGCGGTATTCGCCGCGCGCGAGATACAGCCGGTCGAGGGCCTTGAGCGCGCGCAGGTTGCCGGCGTTGTCCTGGAGGACGACGTTCCAAGCGACGATGGCCTGCTCGGCGTTCCCCAGCATCTCCTCCCAGACGGTGGCGATGCGGGTGCGGATCTCCTCGCGCTCGGCGGCGTCGGAGACCAGCTGCGCCTTCTTGAGCAGCGTGTCGACCAGATCGCTCCAGCGCTCGGTCCGCGTGTAGAGCCGCTCGAGCGCCACCAGCGCGGAGGCGTCCTCCGGCTGGATGCTCTGCGCGCGCCGGAAGTACTCCACCGCCCGGTCTGACTGACCGAGCTTCTCGTCGTAGGCCACCGCGACGACGAGCAACAGCTCGCGCTCGAGCGCGGCGGGGAGCTTCTCTTTCCCCTTCGCCGACAGCGCCTTCTCGTAGAGCGCGACCAGCGGCTGCCAGTTGTCGAGGATGTTGGCGAGGTTCTCCAGCGCCTCGCGGGCCGGCGTCGAGCCGGGGCTCTCCGCGACGGCGCGCGTGTACGCCTCCCAGGCCTGGTCGGTGTTCCCGAGCTTCCCCTCGAGCTCGCCGATCTTGAGCAGCAGCGCCACCCGCTTGTCGGTCTTCTTCTCGTGGGCCAGCTTGATGCGCTGGACCTCCACGAGGCGCGCCAGGTCGCCGGCGGATTCGTAGATGGGCTCGAGGACCGCGACGGCGGCCTTCTGCAGCTCCGCGTCGGCGCTCGACAGGTACGCCTGCAACGCCGTCCGCGCGCCGACGTGCGAGGGCTCCATCTCCAGCGCCTCGCGGTAGGAGGCCACCGCCCCCGCGCCGTCCTGGAGGTACTGCTCCTGCACGGCGCCCCGGCGGAACTTGAGCTCCGCGATCACCGCCATGTCGGTGGAGAGATCGATCTCCTTCACGATGGTCGATGAAAGGTCCTGCCAGCGCGAGAGCTCCTGATAGAGCCGATCGAGGGCGACCAGGGCCGGGAGCTGCGACGGATCCTTCTTGAGGATGGCGTCGTAGAGCTCGATGGCCTTGTCCGGCTGCTTGATCTCCTCCTCGTAGAGGCCGGCGAGCTTGAAGCGGATCTCGAGCTGCTCGGCGTCCGTCTTCGCGAGATCGAGCTTCTTGTCGTAGACCGCGAGCAGATCGGCGAACTTCCCCGTCGCGATGTAGAGCCGCTCGAGGGCCTCGACCGCCTCCGGATCCTTCGGCGCGATCTCGAGGACCTTCTTGTTGCGCGCGATGGCGAGCTCGGGGTTGGCCAGCTCGCCCTCGTAGGCGGCGGCCAGCGTCGACAACAGCGCCAGCGTCGCGGCGCGATCGCTCACCTGGGGGAGCGCGGCCTCGTAGGCCTCGACGAGCTCGGCCCAGCCCCGGCTCTCGGCGGCGAGGCGCCGCGAGGTCGTGATCGCCCACTCGTCGCCCGGGCGCTCGGCGAGCGCCCGGAGCGCGATGCTGAGCGCCGCGCGCTTGTCGCCCGCGCCCATGTCGAGGAGCTCGGCGAGCCGCTGCATGCGGGCCGGGCGCTCGGCGGCGTCCGTGGTGTGTTCGAGCTCGATGGCCAGCACCTCGGAGAGGCGCTTGACGTCCTTGGTCTTCTCGTAGAGCGGGATCAGCGCCAGCGCCGCCGTGAGGTTGGTGGCGTCGTCGGCGAGCGCCTTCTCGTAGGCCTTCTGCGCCCGGTCGGCCTTGTTCAGGCGGTCTCTGTAAGTGTCGCCGATCTTGTTCCAGAGCCCGACCTTCGCCGGCCCCTCCTCGGTCTCGGCTTGCCGTTCGAGCACGCGCACGAGCTCGTCCCACTTCCCTTGCCCGGCGTAGAACCCCTCGAGCGCCCCCCAGTCCTTCTGCTGCAGGTACAGCTTCTTGAGCGCGTCCTGCGCGCGGCGGTTGTCGGGCTCGACGGCCAGCAGCGCCTGCCAGGCCGCCGTCGCCTGGGTCGGGTTCTGCACCTTCTCCGTGTAGAGGATGCCGAGCTTGACCCAGAGGGCCGACTTGCGAGCGGCGTCGTTCGTCGCCGCCACCTGCGCCTCCAAAACCGCGCCGAGCTCGCTCCAGGCCTTCTCGCGCTCGTAAAGCTTCTCGAGCTCGCCGAGCGCCTCGAGGTTCTCCGCGTCGTCTGCGAGCACCTTCTGCCACAGCTCGATCGAGACGCTCGCCTTCTTCATCTTCTCGGAGGCGAGCTTCGCGACCTCGATGCGGCGGACCTTCCGCTCGCCCGCGTCCGTGAGCTTGTCGATCTCGCGCTTGTTGACCGCGATCAGCTTCTCCCAGTCGCGGCGCTTCTCGTACATCTGCTTGACGAAGCCGAGCGCCTCGCCGTTGTCGGGATCGAGCTCGAGGATCGTCTCGAAGGCTTTGATCGCCTCCGCCTGGTTCGAGAACTTCTCGAGGAACAGGTTCGCGACCTTCAGATGCAGGGCGACCTTTTCGTCCTTCTCCTCGACGACCGACGCCTTCTTGCGCAGCAGCGCGATCAGGTCCGGCCAGCGCTTCATGGCCTCGAACTGCGCCGCGAGCTCGTCGGCGGCCGAGGCGTTCGTCGGCTGGATGGTGAGGATCTGGTTGTACGTGTTGACCACCATCACGTCGAGCTTGAGGCGATCGCGATAGACCTCGATCATCTCGCGCAGCACCGGGATCTTGTCCTCGGGCGACGCCCACTTCGCCTTCTCCACGCCCTCCTTCATCACCTCGACGAACGCGTTCCAGCGCTCGGCGCGCTTCAAGAGATCGGCCAGCGCCTTGCGCGGCGCCCACTCGCCTGGCGCGGAGGTGACCAGCTTCTTCCACTCCGCGATCCCCTTGTCGACCGACTGCTTCTCGGCCTCGTACGCCGCTTTGGCCTTGCCGGCGAGCTCCTCGGGGAACTCGATCACGCCCGACGCACCGTTACCGTTCGAAGCCCCGGCCTCCTCGTCCTTCTTCCTCTTCCCGTGGCCCTGGCTCTGGCCCTGCTTCGACTGATGATCCACGTGCGCTCCTCCAGATCGGTATCAGGCGGTAAACATCCGTCCGCCGCGTCTAAGTCCGCGTAACGGAGGTAGAAAACAGGAGAATTTTTATAGCACGGCGCGCAGTGGCTAAAAACAGGAAAGCGACCGGGAACGTAAGCTCCCGATCGCTTTCTTTTGGCTGTCTGTTGGCTGTCGTGCTTGTCTGACTTGCGCGCTGGAGGTGCGCGTTTGTGCTACCGCCGGCTACGGTCCCGACAGGGCGTACAGCTTGTCGTTGGCCGCCTTCACGTAGTTGCCATCGGCCTGCTTGCCGCCGTTGGTGACGAACTTCTGGAGGTACTCGCGGGCCTTGTCCTTCTGGTCGTTGCCGTGGGCCTCGTCAAACCAGTCGGAGTAGGCCATGCCGCAGTTGTAGAGGGCATCGTAGAGCTCGGGATCGAGGTCGATCGCCTTCTTGAACTCGCTGGTGGCCTGCTCGTACTGCTTGAGGTTCTTGAGCGCCAGGCCGTAGCCGTTGTGGCACTCGCCGTCGTCGTCCTTGGCCGTCACGCAGCCCTGGAAGACCTGCGCGGCCTCCTTGTTGAAGTCGTAGTCGAGGTAGAGGTACCCCATCGCGACGTACGGCTTCGAGAAGCGCGGGTTGGCCTCGATGGCGTGGCGGAGCGCGTCGTCAGCCTCCTTCGGCCGATCGAGCGTCTTGTAGACCAGGCCGAGGCGCCACCAGGCCTTGAACAGCTTCGGGTCCGAGCTGGTCGCGGCCTGGAAGGCCTTCTGGGCCTCGTCGAGCTTCTTGGTCTCGAAGTAGGCCTCGCCGAGGTCGTACTGGAAGTTGGCGTTGTCCGGCTTGCGCTGGGCCGCCTGCTCCAGGGCCTCGATCGCCTTGTCCCACTTGCGCTGCTTCTGGAACACCTTGCCGAGGTTGTAGTAGGACATCTCGTACGACGGGTCGGTCTGGATGGCCTGCTTGAAGTCCTTCTCCGCCGAGTCGTAGAGGTTGTTCTTGAACTCCTCGGTGCCACGGTTCGAGAGCTCCATCGCCTTGATCCGCTCCTGGCTGCAGACGAAGCCTTCGCAGGCCGGCAGCACGAACGCGAGACCGAGGACGACGGTGGCCGGATTCAGGAGTTGGCGCTTCATGTTTACTCTCCACCGCCCGCGGGCGTGAGGACGAACGGGTACGACACGATGACGATACCGCCGCCGAGGGGCTTCGGGAACTCCCACCGGCGGACGGCCTGGACGGTGCAGTTCTCGACGCGGGCGTTGCCCATGGTCGAGTTCTGCAGCACCGACGCGATGACCTGACCCGAGGCCGCGATGGTGAACTGCACCATGATGCGGCCGCCGAGGTCCGGCTTCTTCGTCAGCTCCTGCTCGTAGCAGTACTTCACCTCGTTGATGTGGCGCCGGATGATGCGGCGGATGATCTCCTTGTCCAGCGACCCGCGCACGTTGGCCTGGCCGGGGATGACGTCGGGCGCGTGGGCGCGACGGCCGCCGAGGCCGCCGGCGCCGCGGCCGTAGCCGGAGCCGTTGCCGCCGCCGCCGCCCTTGCCGATCGTCCCGAGGTTGCCGAGGCCGATGGTCCCTTCACCGGTGCCGCCGCCGCCCGAACCGGTGCCGACGAGGCCGAGACCGCCGACGCCGTACGCCTCGCCGATCTGGTTGCCGATGAGGCCGCCGAGGACGTCCGAGGCGTCGTTGCCGAGGGCCGAGTCACGGCCGAAGATCGAGGCGATGTGCGACCCCTCGGTCTGCTTGAGGACGCCGAGGATGCCGGCGTTCTTGGCCTGCTCCTCGGCCAGCTTCTTGGCGAGGTGCGGGTCCGGGTTGTCCTTCGGGCCCTTCAAGCCATAGAGACCCTCCTTGTTCTTGGAGGTCTTCTTCCCCATCTTGCCCTCTTCGCCCTTGTGGCGCTTCCCCTTGCCGCCCTGCTCCTCGGGCTTCTTCGACTTGAGCCACTCGGGGATGTCCTCTTCCTTCTCCTCCGGGGGCTTGATGAGGAACTTCACGAACCGGTTGTCGCTGTTGAAGAGATCGAGCGACAGCGACTTCGGGTCCGGGGGAACCGCGAAGATCATCAGCAGGAAGAGGATGAGGGCCACGGAGGAGCCGACGGTGTAGGCCTGCTCGTCCCAGCGCCAGGTGAGGAACGGGACGTCGAGCGTGCGCGGGCGCGCGGTCGCCGTGATGACGAACGTCGTCTCGCCGCAGTCGAGGCGCGCGGAACCGCCCTGGGGCAGCGAGAAGCTGGAGCCGCGCTGCTGGATGAACTGCTGCAGCTGGTAGCTCTGGCCGTCGACGTAGACCTCGCCGCTCATGCGCGGGGTGACGTTGATGACGTAGTCCGCCCCGGTCGCCGAGACGAGCGGGTGGGACGACGACGGGCTGAAATCGGGCGAGACGGGCGCGTCGACGTCGGCGTCCGAGCCGATGAGGAAGTTGGAGCTCTGCTTGGGGCCGCGCCGCTTGAGGCCCATGTACGAGAGCACGATCGCGCCGGCGAGGCCCGCGAACACGATACCGGCCGCGGCCGGCGAGCTCCCCTCCCACACGAACGACTTGGCGTCCTTGCCGGCGGCCTGCCAGGCCTCGTAGCGGGCCTTCTCGTTGCCGACGCTGATGGCGGTGCTGACGAACGTGATCACGGCAATGATGGCCGCCGCGATGCCCGCGTAGAGCATCATCGTCCCCTGGGCGTTGGTCGACTTCCCCTCGGGGTTGAAGAGATGGCGCGTCCCGGTGACGACGCCGCGGAAGACGGTCTGGACCTCCATCGCGCGTGAGCCGTCGTGGACCTCGACCTCGGCGCCCGCGCCTGGGGCGCCGGCGAACGACGGCGGGGCGTAGGACTGCTGCTGGTACGTCTGGTCGCTATACCCGCCGGGGGCTTGATAACCGCCGGGGGCCGGGGCCGCGTACTGCTGCGCGGGCGGCGGCGCGTACTGTTGGGCCGGCGGGGGCGCGTATTGCTGCGCGGGCGGCGGCGCATACTGCTGGGGCGGCGGCGCCCCCCAGGCACCCGGCTGCGGGGGCGGCGTCGCCTGGGCCTGGTCGGCGCTCATGAAGGTGACGACCACGCGGCAGTCGCCGAACATGATCTCGTCGCCCGACTGGAGCCGCGCCTTGGTGATCCGCTCACCGTTGACGGTCGTCCCGCGGGTCGAACCGAGGTCGACGACGTTGATGTCCGTCGGCGACGTCGCCTCGATGACCGCGTGCATGCGCGACACGGTCTCGTCGTCGAGGCGAAGATGGGAAGACGCGAGCTTCCCGATCTTGATCACGTCCTGCGCGAGGACCTCCTCGCGCACCAAGCTGTCCCCTTTGTAGATCTCGAACCGGATGGGGACCTTCACGTCGGCCATGGCTGCTCTCCTATGTGGTTCTGGGAAGCTCGGGAGTCCGTGGCCGACTTTGTCGCCTTGATTGGCGTCTGTCGGCTACACGTCTTCCAGAGACTTCAACATCTCGGGGATGAAGTCCTTGCGAATCTCGATGAGGCTCGAGTGCTCCGCCTTCTTCTGGGAGCTGACGAGCTCACCGTCGGGACGCTGCAGGTCGCCTTCGACCGTATCGTCCTCGAAGTCGTAGACCGTCTTCGCCTTGTACTGCACGTTGTCATCGCCGCCGCCCTTGTCCGCCGCAGCGCCGCCAGCCGCCGCCTTGTCGTCCGCGAACGCAGATCGCGACGCCCCGACCAGCGCGATGAGTGCGAATCCGATGATGAGCCTTTGCATGTTCGGTTCTCCTTCGACTACAGGGAGGCCGGGCGCTGGGTATCAGACAACCGCGGGCTCTCTGGGTTCCAAACTATCCCACTTTTTA
>Ga0306920_100004701_pt1 | contig 17525 bp, 15 predicted proteins | sample flu12Cox44000170_FD_204666 | JGI IMG/M metagenome (GOLD analysis project Ga0306920, IMG submission 204666) | Lab enrichment of tropical soil microbial communities from Luquillo Experimental Forest, Puerto Rico - flux4day.12C.oxic.44.000.170 (v2)... | ecosystem: Environmental > Terrestrial >... | reverse complement strand
CGGAAGGCGGAAAAACGTCGTGAGCTGGCACCCCATATCGCGGCGGCATTGGCGCGAAAGCCAAAGATGGCGCCGATTGACGACGCGCTGATCCCGCGCGTCGAAGCCTTTGGCCGCAAGGCGACTTCGCCGCTCCTCAATTCGGATCGTGGCGGCGCCATCCCGATCCCTCTCGAGGACCCGCTTGCCGCCCGGCGCTGAGCCGACCGGCTAGGTCTGCTTGAAGAAGCGGGCGGCGTTGTCCCAGAGGAGCTTCTTACGCGTGTCCGGAGCGAGACTGGACCAGGCGAGGATGTTGTCGATCGAGTTGGGGAACTGACACTCCGAGTGCGGGTAGTCGGATGCGTACATCAGCACACCGTCGCCGAGAAATTGGGTGACGGCGTTGTACATGTCCTCGCCCTCTTGGCGCTCGATGCTGCAGAAGAACCGACCATTCGTCAGGTATTCGCTCGGTGCGTGCTTCAGCGGAGCGGTGCCGCCGACATAGCGGGCCTGCTCGTCCATCCGCCGGCCCCAGAACGGCAGCCAGCCGAAGCCGCATTCGAGCACGCCCATGCGCAGGTTCGGATAGCGGTCGTAGATTCCGCCGCCGATGAACGAGGCGACAAACCGCATTGCTCCCCACGGATGCGAGGCCAGGCGACCGAGGAAGATGTTGTCCCAGACATCGCGGAAGGCCGGGTAGTAAGGCGGGTTCCAGGTCGAGCTGTGATGTGCCACCGCCAGATCGTGCTCGGCGGCGGCGCGCCAGATCGGCTCGAGGTCGGGGTGGTCGGGCGGCATATCGAAGGGCATCAGCGGCTTGATCGCCACCGCCCATTTTGAATCTCCCCATTCGCGGATCTCGCGCACCGCCGCTTCGACATTGCGCGTCGAGGCGACGATCAAGCCTTTGAGCCGGTTCGGGAACTCCCCGCAGAAATCGGCCATGTGGTGGTGATAGGCGCGGATCAGTCCTATCTCGAACGCCGGATCTTCGAGCCCGACGAAGCTCATAAACGAGCCCGGGATCAGGAAATGGATGTCGGTCCCCTCGTCGTCCATGTCCTTGACACGGTTTTCGGCCTGATCGTTCTGCACTCCCGGCCGCGGCAGCTTGCCGCCGCGCCAGCGCGACTCGCGTCCGGTGAAATTTTCGCGCGGCACCGCTTCCCCGAGCACCCGCCGGTAGAATTTCCGGCCAAAGCTGTAGTGGTGGAGACCACCGTCGGTAGCTTGCCGATAGGGAGCCAGTTCGGCGAGCCGCGGTCGAAAGCCCGGGTCGACATAGTGCTCCAACACTTCGGCGGCCGGGCTGACATGCGTGTCGGCATCGTAGACATGGAAGCCGTTTTTCATCTCTGTCTCCTTTGGCTGACCCGTTGCCCCTCACCCTCCCGCTTCGCGGGTCCCTCCCTCTCCCCGCTCGCGGGGAGAGGGCTGGGGTGAGGGGTCTCCTTGGCCGCGATCAGCGTCAGCCGTAATATTACCGGATTACCGGACCGATCATACCACGGGACCCGACATTATGATCAGCCAGCTCGACCGCGACCTCACGGAATTGCAGCAGGCGGCCGCGGCTTCTGCCGCGCGCCATCGTCGCATTGCCGATTTCGGCTGGCCGCCGGGTGTGCGGATCGCCGTCAATTTCACACTCGATTTCGATTCGATGCTGTTGCGCCGCCTGCTGAACGAGCCGCCCATGCAGCTCGCGAAGGGCGAGTTCGGCGGCCGGGTCGGCATCTGGCGGTTGATCGAATTGTTCGATTCGCACAAGGTCAGGGCGACGATCTTCACACCCGGGCGGGCCTGCGAGCTCTATCCGCAGGCGATCCGTGCCGCGGTCAAGAGCGGCCACGAGATCGCCGACCACATGTGGGAGCATCGCGTCCCGCAGGAGGCGAGCCTCGAAGAGGACCATCTCGCCAAGACTGTCGCCGCAATTGAGCAGATCAGCGGCCGCCGGCCGGTCGGCACCCGTAGCGGGCACAGCGCTCCGTTGCTGCGCAAGTACGGCTACATCTACCGCTCCGAGGGCTCGGCCGATCAGCTTCCGCATTACGTCGTCGACGAAGGCGGCGAGAATTGCCTCGTTCACCTGCCGTTTCACTACGTGATCGACGACGCGATGTTCTTCAACTTCGCCTGGCTCGGCAGCGAGAATGCGGCGCAGCGCATCACCGACCCGGAACATGTGTTCGACATCTGGTGGGCGGCGTTCCGCCAGCAATACCGCGAGAGCGGCTACCTCAACATCTGCATGCATCCGTTTGTTTCGGGCCGGGCATTGCGGGTCGCGATGGTGGACCGGCTGATCACCCGGATGAAGACCCTACCCGGCGTGTGGTTCCCGAGCTGTGAGGAGGTGGCGCGCTGGTGCCTTGAAAAATCCCTGCCGCCGGCGCAGGCCGCTTGAGCCCGAGGAGCCGCGAAATATGCCGTGGAAAGAACGCTACACGATTTCGGACGAAAAGAGCCTCGCCGATGACGACATCCGCTGGCCGCAGGGTGCGCGCTGCTGCGTCGGCGTTACCGTCGATCTGAGCCTCGCGGCCGGGCCAGACGGCATTCGCGCCGCCGACCTGAAGACGCCGGAGGCCGAGTTCGGCGCTAACCAGGGGCTCTCGGCGCTGCTCGCCGTGCTGAAGCGCTACGATCTCAAGGCGACTTTCGCGGTCCCGGCGGTGCTCGCACACATTCACGCCGACCAGATCCGCGCGCTCGCTGCCGAGGGCCATGAAATCGCCGCGCACGGCTTCAAGCACGAGGACGTCAGCGCCTTGGACCGCGACGACGAGGGCGCGCGGATCGTCCGCGCGACCGAAATCATCGGCGAGGTTACCGGACGACGGCCGGAGGGCTGGTTCTCACTGCCGCGGCAAGGCGACCCGTTTGCCGGCGGGACGATCAGCGCGAACACGATGGATCTCTTGATCGAAGCCGGCTACGCCTATATGGGCAACGGGTTGGCGGACGACATCCCGCATTACTGGGTGACCGACTTCACCAGCCGGCGCGCGATCCTGACCCTGCCTTACTACTACCATTTCGACGACCAGTTCTTTCTGATGTTTCCGCGTAAGGGCACCGGCCTCGAGCATCCCGACGCGCTATTCAAAAACTGGAAGGCCGAATTCGACGCCCAGTACAAGCGCGGCCGCCACTTCCACATGACCTTGCACCCCCACCACATCGGCTGGTGCAACCGTCTGCAATTGCTCGACGACTTTCTCTCGTACCTGCGCGGTTTTCCCGCGCTATGGAATCCGACAGGCGCGGAATGCGCGCGCTATTGGCTGGAGACTTATCCACCGAGCAGCCATCTGCACCTCGAACCGAGCATCTGGCGCGATTACCCCGGCAGCCTCAGCTGATGGCCACCGACCGTTTCGGCAATCCGCATGCGCCCAACCTGCCCTATGCGCGCGGCCGGATCCTCGCCTCGGCCGAGGACGATTTTCGCAAATTGCAACGGGCCTGGGCGCGGATCCGCGAGCGCGGCCCGGATGCGGTGTTCATCTTCACCGGGCTCGAACACGGGCTGCCGATAACCGACGAGGAGCTGCCCTTTGCCGATGACGAGATCGCCCCTGCGCTTTATTTCGAGCCGCTGAGGTCGCTGGCATTGGCGCATCTCGGCGGGTCTCCCGACCGGCACGATGTCGCAGTGTTCAACCGCATGACCGGTGCCACCCTGCCGACGCATCTGACCCTGGTGCGGCCGGGCGATGCCGTGATCGGCGCATCGGCGAGCTACAGCCACCCCTCGGTGGTGCGTGCGGCAAACCACGTCGGCGCTTGCTTTATCGACACCAGCGGATTGGCGATGTTCAAGGAAGCGATCGCCCGGGAGGCCAAGGTCGCGCTCGTCGACCTCACGCGGCTCGCCGTCACCTACGACCTGATGCCGGTTGAGGAGATCCGGGCCGTCGTGCGGCTCGCGCACGACAAGGGGGCGCTGGTCTACATGGACGATGCCGGCGGCGCGCGGGTCGGACCGGCCGGATTTGCTCAGCCGCGCATGCTCGAGCTCGGGGTCGATATCGGTGCGACGGGTCTCGATAAATACGGCACGGTCGGTCCACGTCTCGGGCTGTTGGCCGGGCGGACAGATCTGGTCTCCCGCATTCGGGTGACCGGGTTCGAGCTCGGGCTCGAGGCACGGCAGATGCTCTACCCGGCGGTCGTGCGTACCCTTAAGCAATACGATCCGGCGCGGGTCCGAGCCTTGATCGAGACGACGCGCCAAATTGCCCGCGAGCTGCGCCCCTTTATCGGTAACCGGCTGCGCGAGACCCCGAGCACTGTCCAGATCCCGGCCGACGACATCCTCGACATCGCGATGCAGCGCGGCGGTGTCGAAACGCCGCCGATCGTCCCCTACGAGGCCGCTGCCGCACTCGCCATGCTGTTGCTGCAGAACCACGGCATGCTGATGGTGCATTTTGTCGGGGTGCCGCCCGGCACCGCCGATCTGCTGATCAAATTCGTGCCGCCCGAGACATTAGAGCGGTTTGGCGGCGCCGGCCGATACGCCCGAGCGATCGACGATTGCTTGACCCGGCTCGGCGAGCTGCTGCGCGAGCCGGCGTCGATCGGCGAGCTGCTGCTCGGACCGGATCGGAGCCGATCACCCCGAGCCGCGCCCGGCGCCCCAGGGTCGGGCGCCGGCGCGGTTTATCGGTAATTGTATGGGTACCAGGTGGGCGGTAGCTGATGCGCCTAGATGTCGGAGCGCGAATGGGGTCCGCCATGTCGGAGACCCCGCTGCGAAGCTTCGGCACGATCCCGATATGTTCGCCGGGCAGCCACATAAGAAGGGCCTCGGACGAAACCTTAAATCTTAGACGCGCAAAGATTTGCCATATTCGAGTGGCACACCGCCGTTGGACGCGAAGCATGGGACTGTTTTCAAAGCGCCTGGTCCCGTTCCAGGTAACGATCTGCGGGATCGACGAGCTCGGCTTGCATTGCGAGGCGGGGGTGACGCACGTCCTGTCGATCCTCGATCCGGGCTGGCCCGAACCCGAGGCCTTTGGCACCTTCGACCCGCATCAGCGTCTGGAGCTGCGGTTTCATGACGTTATCGACGCCGAGCCGGGTTGCATCCTGCCCGATCGTCCCGATGTCGAGCAGCTGTTGTCCTTCGGCCGCGACCTGACCGAGGCGAAGGGCGCGCATCTCCTCGTCCATTGCCATGCCGGAGTATCGCGCTCGACCGCGGCGGCGACGTTGATCGTGGCCCAGGCGCGCCCGGATCGGCCGGCCGACGAGGCATTGCAAGCGATCGTCCGCCGGCGTCCGCACGCTTGGCCCAATCTGCGCATTCTCGAGCTCGGCGACGCGATGCTCGCGCGCCGCGGCGAGATTGTCGTCGCGGCCCGGGCGCATTACCGGCGCCGGCTCGAGCGCGAGCCGTGGATGATCGAGCAGATGATCGACGGCGGGCGGGGCCGCGAGGTGGCGGAAGCCGGCAGGACCTAGCGTTCAGACGCACACATATGATTCACATAATCGTCATGGCCGGGCTCGTCCAGGCGCGTCCCGGCCATCTACGTCTTTGCTCCACACGACAGAGCGAATCGCGATTGCGCGGACGCCCGGATCAGATCCGGGCATGACGAGCGGCTCTTGCCGTGTACCATTCGAACGAGCCAGGGCACTAGACCGGGTTAGCGCGCGTAGTCGACCTTGAGCACGACGAAGTAGTTGTGGTCGGGGTCGAGGACGACACCGTCGGGTCCGGCGAGATGGCCATCGGCGGTGGCCGGGATGTGCTTCATTGCCACCGCGTTGTCGACATTGCCGCCGATCACGTCGAGCTCGCCGGGCTTGATCTCGACGACGATGTCGCAATGGCCGCCGAACTTGCTCGCTGGCAGGTCGTCATAGGTGATCGGCCGCCGCCCCCGCCAATAGCAGATCAGATCGCCGCGCTGCGGCGCGTAGACCTCCATCCGCTCGGTCGTCAGCACAATGCCGGACGCTTCGCCCATTTCGTGGCGACGGGCGGCGTTAATGTAATCGGCGTGGGTTTCCGTATAGGGAAAACCGTTGCCGGCGCCGGCCATCCGCATCACGTAGGAGATGAACGCGGCCGACCAGGCGTAGTTGCCGTCCTGGCTTTCCGGAAAGACCTCGCCGTTCTCGTTGTGGATGCCGGTCCAGGCCTGCTCCTTCCAGCGCGGGTCGAGCCCGAGCCACCAATATTCGCCGACCCGCTGCCACATCCCCTCCTGCCGCTCCTCGTCCACCGGCAGCTCGACGTTCGGAAAGACCACTTGCTGGCCAAAGGCGCGCCACTCGCGCAGCGCGATCTGCACTGCGGCCTCGCGCGAGAACGGCTGGTATGGCCAGCGCGCGAAAGGCGGGACATGGGCATTCAAGGATGTCGTGACACCGGGCCGGGGACCGGGCAGCAACCCTTCTTCCGGCGGTACCGCGCAGCCGGCGAGCGACATCGCGACAAGCAGCGCGAGTCGTCGCAGCGCCGCGCCCCCGGGCGACATTCCGCTTCGGGTCGAACGGGTGCTAGGTCGGGGTCGCGGAGGTTTGATCGGACGCGCCGGGTGGCGGATCGGCGGCGATCGCCGGTCCCGGCTTCTCGCGCCACAGCTTGATGCCGCCGGTGAGGCCTTCGGTGTTCGGGACGATCGTCACATCCGACGGTAGCCGAAGGTCGAGCTTCTTGGCGTTGCCGCCGCCGAGATAGAGGTGGTCGAAACGGACGACCACACGCAGGATTTCGATCACCTTGGCGACCCGCTTGCTCCAGGCCTTGCGGCCCTTTTTCTCGCGCGCGGCGTTGCCGATGTATTCGTCGTAGGTCTTGTTGCCGCTGACCGGATGGTGGGCGAGCTCGAGATGCGGCATGATCTCGCCGTCGCGGAAGATCGCCGTGCCGGCGCCGGTGCCGAGGGTCAGCACCATCTCGACGCCCTGGCCCGTGATCGCGCCAAAGCCTTGCACATCGGCGTCGTTGAGCACGCGCACCGGCTTACCCCAACGGCGCGCGAGTGCGGATTGCAGATCGAAGCCCGCCAGCACCGCGCTGCCGAGGTTGGGAGCGGTCAGCACTCGCCCGTCGCGCACATAGCCCGGAAAGCCGACCGACACCCGCTCGAAATCGCCGAGCGGGGTTGCCACCTCGTTGATCGCGCCGACCAGCACCTCGGGTGCCACCGGCTTGGGCGGGGTCGGCACGCGCTGCCGATCGCCGATCATGCTTCCGTCATGGTCGAGCAGGGCCGCCTTGATCCCGCTGCCGCCGATATCGATCGCGAGCGTGCGAGGTTGGTTCATGTTGTTCATTCCCTGCCTTGATGCACGACCCCGAGGATAGCCGCGCCGCCGTCTGCTGTCATCGCCGATCGCCGATGGGGCGGCTGAAAGCGCCGGCAGACCGCCCCATCTAGTCGTGCTATAGAACGCCGGCAAGGCGCTTCGCAGTGGAGCCGGAATGGGTATCAGATCGGCCTTGCGCGCCGTTCCTGTGTTCGCCCTCGTGGCGGCGTTCGCCGCGGCGCCGGGGGGGCGGGCAGACGGCCCGCCCGACCCGAAGGATCTCGTCAAGGCCGAGCTCGTCTCCGAGACCGCCTCGGTTGCTCCGGCCTCGACCTTGTGGGTCGATCTTCGTCTCGCGATCAAGCCCGGCTGGCATGTCTACTGGCGCAATCCCGGCGATTCCGGTCTGCCGACGGCAGTCGACTGGCAGCTGCCGCCGGGGTTTTCGGCCGGCCCGATCTCATGGCCGGTGCCCGAGCATTTCGTGCAGAGCGATATCGGTAATTACGGCTATGCCGGGACGACTGATCTGCTGGTGCCGATCACGGTCGCGAAAGAGGTCGAAACCGGCGGCACCGCCGTCCTTGCGGCAGACGCCTCCTGGCTGGCCTGCGCCGACATCTGCATACCGGGCGGCGCCGCGCTGTCGCTGAAGCTGCCCGTCGCCGCCCAGCCGGCCGCCGCCGATCCCGCCGCCGCCTCGCTCTTCGCCGAAGCGCGCCGGCGGTTGCCGCTCCCGGCGCCGTTCGAGACCCGCTTTGTCGCCGACGCCGATGACTATCGCCTGCTGGTTCCGGAGAGCGCCCTCGCCGGATTGCGCGACGCGGCCGGGGTTTTTTTTCCGAACGACCCCGCGCTGATCGACCACGCCGCCGAGCCTCATGCCCACCGCCGCGGCGACGCGCTCGAAATCGAGCTGAAGAAAGCCGGGGCCAAGGCGCCAATGCCGGCGACCCTCGACGGCGTGCTGGCGCTGCGCGGTGCGGGCGGCGCCGAGCGTGCCTTCGAGATCAGCGCCAACCCGGCCGCGGCGCTGCCGGCCGAGACCGTCCTCGCCGCGTGGCAGGCGCTGCTGCTCGCCTTTCTCGGCGGCATCGTGCTCAATGCGATGCCCTGCGTCTTCCCGATCCTGTCGCTGAAGCTGTTGAGCCTCGCCGGGCAGGCGCATGGCCGCCGCGGCGAGCAGCTGGGCCACGGTCTCGCCTACACGGCGGGCGTGCTGGCGAGCTTCGCGGCACTCGGCGGCGCATTGCTGGCGCTGCGTGCCGGCGGCCGCGCGATCGGCTGGGGCTTTCAGCTGCAGACGCCGACCTTTGTCGCGGTCATCGCCTATCTCTTGTTGGCGATGGGACTGAGCCTCTCCGGCGTCGCCGCCTTTGGAGCCGGCTTCGCGGGCACCGGTGGTAGGCTGGCCGGTCGGTCGGGTCTGACCGGCACCTTCGGCACCGGGGTGTTGGCGACGATCGTCGCGACCCCGTGCATGGCCCCGTTCATGGGTGCTGCCCTCGGCTTTGCGCTGATCGCTCCGACCGCCTTGGCGATCGGAATCTTTCTGGCGCTCGGCCTCGGCCTCGCGGGACCTTACCTGATGGCGACCGTCATCCCGGGTTGGCAGCGCCTGCTGCCGCGGCCGGGACCCTGGATGGAGCTGGTCAAGCAGCTCCTCGCCTTCCCGCTCTACGCCACGGTCGCCTGGCTCGTCTGGGTGCTGATCCAGGAAGCCGGGCCGGGCCAGTCGCTGGGCGCGCTGTTCGGCCTCGTGCTCGTCGGTTTTGCCGTCTGGATTTATGGGTGCGCGCAGCTCGCCGCACCACTCGGGCGCCGGCTCGGCACCGGGCTCGCCGCCGCCGGGACGGTCGCTGCGATCCTGCTCGCTGTGTCCTTGCCGACCACCGGCGGTGCAACCGTGAACGACACGCCGCAGGGCGGCAGGCTCGCTTACGAGCCGTTCACGGCGCAGCGGCTATCCGCCCTCGAGACCGCCGGGAAGCCGGTCTTTGTCAATCTGACGGCGTCCTGGTGCGTCACCTGCCTGGTCAACGAACGGGTTGCGCTCGATAGCGAGGCGGTGCGCCAGGCCTTCGCCGCGCGTGGCATCGTCGCATTGAAGGGCGACTGGACCACGCAAAACCCGGAGATCACCGCGCTGTTGCAGCAGTTCGGGCGCAGCGGTGTCCCGCTCTACCTGCTCTATGGCGGCAAGGGCGAACCCGTCATCCTGCCGCAGATCCTGACCGCGGCGAGCGTGCTCGAGGCGCTTGGCAAGGTCTGACCCGAACGCGGTGAGAGCCGGGGCGATCCCGTCGCGATTTCCCTGACGGCAGGGAAAAATTGTGTTTCGGCCGGCGAAAAACCCGCTTCAACGCCCAAAATCTTCATTAGATCAGTGCCTTATCCGCAATTTCGCGAGGCGCCCGGCAGCGGAATTTTGCGGGCCTAAATCCGGGTTGGCAGCGGAATGGCAGCGGAATTTGGTGATCTCGTCTCTTTCGACCATTTTCATACATATCAGAAACACAATTGCTTTTTCCACATAAACTCACTACATAGGCGGCAGATCGGCCGCGGCAAGGGAGACGGGCTGGAACCGCCTGAGCGGCGATGGCGAGGGCGATCCGCGAGGCGGTGGATAGCTCTCGTCTGCTGGCGCAGGATAACCCGACGCGCTCTGCTGCCGCTCTCGAGCGAAGCCTCAAAATCCTTGAGGCGTTAGAGCGAAAGCGACCTCAGTTCTGCATCGCTTGGGTGACAGCGCCGCCGGTGGCGGTGCGGGCGCCATCGACGACGTATTGCGCGCCGGTGATCGCCGAGGCGAGATCGGAGCACAGGAACAGGACGGTGTTGGCAATTTCGTCGGGCGTGACGTAGCGCCCGATCGGGATCGCCGACTGGTAGCGCCGGCCGACGCTCGCCGGGTCGGCGGGGTTGAGCTGGGCTTCTAGCGAGTGGATCATCCGCGTGTCGACCGGGCCCGGGCAGACCGCGTTGACCCGGATGCCCTGGCGGGCAACCTCGCCGGCAGCCGTCTTGGTCAAGCCGATCACCGCGTGCTTCGAGGCGACATAGGCCGGCATTCCGGGGGTCGCGACCAGCCCGGCGACCGAGGCGGTGTTGACGATCGCACCGCGTTTCTGCTGCAGCATGACCGGCAACACGTGGCGCAGGCCGAGAAAGACCCCCTTGACGTTGACCGCGATGACCTGATCGAACGCATCCTCGTCATGCTCGGCGGTGTGCGCCCACTTGCCCTCGATCCCGGCATTGTTGAAGAAGCAGTCGATGGCACCATAAGTATCGAGGGCGGCTTTGACGTAAGCCTGGACATCGGCCGATTTGGTGACGTCGGCAGCGACAAAATGGGCTTGCGCGCCCTGCTGCCGGACGATCCCAGCGGTCGCCTCGCCGGCCGCGCTATCACGGTCGACGACGACGACCTTGGCACCGCTTTTGGCGAAGACGAGGGTGGTGGCGCGGCCAATGCCGTTGCCGGCACCCGTGATCAGCGCGACCTTGCCGGTAAAGTCGAGATCCATGGCGTTCCTCCCGTAACTCAGTTCCTTCGGCCGATCTGCCGGGTCCATGCTTCGAGGGCGACGAGCAGATCGCGAATGAACCCGCGCCCGGCCTCGTCGGTGAGACGGCCGTCGGCGTCGAACTTGGTCTGGGCCTGGCCGATCAACACCTCGAGCTTGTTCAAGGGTGCATGTCGAGAAAGACGCAGCAGCGCCGCAGATCGTATTGCGCGCGGGCGGTGCCGGCCATCCCGGCGCCGGCACCCATGATCGCCACCGGCTTGCCGGCAAAGGGCTGATCGGGCGGGCGCGAGGCCCAGTCGATCGCGTTCTTCAGCACCCCGGGGATCGAGTAGTTGTATTCGGGGGTGACAAAGAGCAGCGCATCGGCGGCGGCGATCTGCCGGCGGAAGGTCTCGACCGGGGCCGGGAAGCCCTGGGCGCGCACGTCTTCGTTGTAGAGCGGAAACGAGCCGATGTCGGCGGTCTCGATCGTCATCCCCGGCGGTTTCAGCTCGATCGCCGTGCGCAACGCCGCGCGGTTGTACGAGCCGGCGCGCAGACTGCCGCAGACGGCGAGCACGTTGGTCCCCTTCGCATCGCTCATTCGCTCTCTCCCGGGTTGGCCGGCAACCCCTTATCGCACCTCGATGACACGGGCAAGACGGTCGCGCCGCGAGGTATGGGATCAGGTGCGCGCCCATCCCGCGCGGAACTTGTGCCGCGCCGAGGTTGCATCTAAACATTCGATCGCGCGATCGGAGCGTCTCTGCGACGCTAGCGAGGAGGAACCATGGCTCGCATTCACCGGCGAAAATTCCTGAAGCTTTCGGGCGCCGGGGCCGTCGCCGCGAGCGGCGGTGGCGGGCTGGCGGCGATACTCGCCTCCGGGCGAGCGCCGGCCTATGCTCAGGGGACGACCGTGCACTGGCTACGCTGGTCGGATTTTGTGCCCGCCTCCGATCAGCTGCTCAGGACCCAGATCCTCCCGCAAGGCGAGAAGGCGCTCGGCCTCAAGCTCAATTTCGAAATGGTCAATGCCAACGACATCCAGGCGCGGGTCACCTCGGCGATCCAATCGGGGTCGGGGCCGGATATCATCCTGGCACTCAACAACTGGCCGCAGCTCTACACCGAGAGCCTTGCCGATGTCAGCGACGTAGCTCAGGAGATCGGCAACTCGCAGGGCGGGTTCTACGATATTTCGAAAGCGGTCGCGACCGCCGGCGACAAGTGGATCGGGGTTCCCTGGGCGACCGGCGGCGGGCTCGTCACCTTCCGCAAGTCATGGTTCGAAGAACTCGGCTACAGCGGCGGCAAATTCCCCGACACCTGGGACGCGCTGCACGACGCCGGCAAAAAGCTCAAGGCCAAGGGCCGCCCGATCGGGCAGACCCTCGGCCACACCTTTGGCGATGCTCCGGGATTCTGGTATCCCTATCTGTGGTCGTGGGGCGGCAAGGAGGTTGAAGCCGACGGCAAGACCGTGGCGCTAAACAGCCAGGCAACAATCGACTCGGTCAAATACGCGGTACCTTTCTGGAAGGACGCCTGCGACGAAGGCGGGCTCGCCTGGGACGATTCGAGCAACAACCGCGCGTTTCTGTCTGGCAGCATCAGTGCCACGAACAACGGCGCCTCGATCTATCTCGAAGCCAAGAAGAAGCCCGACACCTACCAAACCGAGAAGGGGACGCCGATGTGGCAGGACATCCTGCACGCGCCGCTCCCCAAGGGTGCGGGCGGCCAGTTCAACCTGCCGGGTTCGTTCACCAACATGCTGATGGGCTATTCGAAAAACCAGAAAGCCGCCAAGGATTTTCTACGCTGGGTCAGCTCGAAGCCGGTCTTCGAGCAGTGGTTCACCTCGCAGCAGGGCTATACCGACGGCGCCACGAGATATTGGGAGGAGGACGCGGTGTGGGGCAAGGACCCGGTGCTGCTGCCGTTCCGTGACATTCCCAACAAGGGCCGGCTGATGGGCTATGCCGGGCCGCCCGGCCGCGCTTCCGCCGAGGCCCAGACCAAATACATCATCGTCGACATGTACGCGAAGGCGGTGCAAGGCATGGCCGCCGAGGACGCCGTCAAATGGGCGCATGGCGAGCTGGTGAAGATCTACGCGTGATTCCTGGTTGGCGCGCACCGGAGACCGCACCATGACATTCACCACCATCGCCGCCCCGAGAGCCTATGCCGGCTCGCCGAGACGCGGACCGGTCACCCGGCTGCTCGAGGACGAGCGCTGGCTGGCGATTCTGCTGCTGCTGCCGACCGTATTGCTGCTCGGCCTCTTTATCGCCTACCCGTTTGTCAAAGGCGTCGAGCTCGCGGTGACCGACACCAAGGTCGGGGTACCCGGACATTTTGTCGGACTGGATAATTTCAGAAACATCTGGAGCGACAGCATCTTTCACGTCGCGGTGTGGAACACCTGCGTCTACACGGCGGTCGCGACAATATTCAAGCTGGCTCTCGGGCTGTGGCTGGCGGTGCTGCTCAACCGCCACTTCAAGGGCAAAGCCTTCACCCGCGCCTTTATCCTGCTGCCCTTCATCATCCCGACGGTGCTGTCGACATTGGCCTGGAAATGGATGTTCGACCCCACCTTCAGCGTGATCAATTGGGTGTTGTTCCAGCTCGGGATCATTCGTCAGCGGATCAACTGGCTGGGCGATCCCAACCTGGCGCTGATCTCGGTCATCATCGTCAATATTTGGCGCGGCGTGCCGTTCTATGCGATCACGTTGCTCGCCGGGCTGCAGACCATCAGCCCGGAATTGCACGAAGCCGCGGCGATCGACGGTGCCCGCGCGTGGCAGCGCTTTCGCCATGTGACCTGGCCGCTTTTGCTGCCGGTGACCTTGGTCGTTACGTTGTTCTCGGTGATCCAGACCTTTGCCGACTTCCAGCTGGTCTATGTGCTGACCGGCGGCGGCCCGGCCAATGCCACGCAGCTCTTCGCGACCTATGCCTACCAAATCGGCATCGGCACCGGGTTGTTGAGCCAGGGGGCGACGATCTCGCTCGCAGTCTTCCCGGTATTGCTGCTCGTCGTCATCGTCCAGCTCCTCTATATCCGCAGGGTCGAGGTCCATTAAGCGCTGTCTCGATGCACGAAACTGGGAACCGCCCTTTGTTCGTCATTCCCGCGCAAGCGGGAATCCAGGTGCCGGTTGCACTGGGTCCCCGCTTTCGCGGGGACGACGGATTTGACTGTTCGGCCGAATCGCCGAGAGGCCGGCCATGATCGAGGGCGCAATATGGCGGCGCTGGGTCTTCTTCTACATCCCACTGACCGCGTTCGTGGTCGCGCTACTGTTCCCGTTCTACTGGATGATCATCACCGCCATCCGGCCGGACCGCGAGCTCTACCGCCCGTGGAACGCCCCCAATTACTCGCCGTTCTGGACCGCCAACCCGACCTTGGTGCATATCAAGGACCTCTTGACCGAGACCTTGTTCAGTACCTGGATGCTGAACACGATGATCATTTCGATCTCCGCGACGGTGATCTCGCTGTTCTGCGGGCTGTTGGCCGGGTATGCGCTGTCGCGGCTGAAGTTTCCGTTTGCCGGCACGCTCGGCACCGCGATCTTCATTACTTACCTGGTGCCACAGACGCTGCTGTTCATTCCGCTCGCCGACATCATCCGCAATTTTCGTCTCGGCGACACACCCTGGGCCCTGATCCTGACCTATCCGACCTTTCTGATCCCGTTTTGCACCTGGCTATTGATGGGGTATTTCAAGGCGATCCCGAGAGAGCTCGAAGAGTGCGCCCGCATCGACGGCGCAACGCGATGGCGAGCGATGGTCTACATCATCTTTCCAATCGCCGTTCCGGGCATCCTGTCGGCCGGGATCTTCGCCTTCACATTGTCATGGAACGAGTTCATCTACGCCCTCGTCTTTCTGTCCTCGCCCGAGCAAAAAACGGTGCCGGTCGGGGTCACCTCGGAGCTGATCCGCGGCGACGTGTTCTATTGGGGTGAGCTGATGGCCGGAGCGCTATTGGGGTCGATCCCGGTCGCGTTTGTCTATTCGTTCTTTGTCGAGCACTACGTCGCGAGCGTCACCGGTTCGGTCAAGGGATAGCATTCGAAAACGAGAGCGCGATGGCAGAGGTCCATATCCAGAGCCTGAACAAGAAGTTCGACGAGGTGCACGCCGTCAGGGATGTGAATCTCGGCATTCGCGACAAGGAATTCGTCGTTCTCGTCGGCCCGTCAGGCTGCGGCAAGACCACAACACTGCGGATGGTGGCGGGGCTCGAATCGATCACCTCGGGCCGCATTCTGATCGACGACAAGGTCATCAACGATTTGCCGCCGATGGATCGCGACATTGCGATGGTGTTCCAGAATTACGCGCTCTATCCGCATATGAGCGTCTACGACAATATGGCCTTTGGCCTCAAAATGCGGAAATTCTCGCGCGCCGACATTGCCAAGCGAGTGCAGGACGCGGCCGAGATTCTCGGCATCCAGCAGCTCCTGGCGCGCAAGCCGCGGCAACTTTCCGGCGGCCAGCGCCAGCGCGTGGCGCTCGGGCGCGCGATCGTACGGCACCCGCAGGTGTTTCTGTTCGACGAACCGTTGTCGAACCTCGACGCCAAATTGCGTGTGCAGATGCGTGTCGAGCTCAAAAAGCTGCACGATCGACTGGGCACCACGGCGATTTACGTGACCCACGACCAGGTCGAGGCGATGACTTTGGGCGACCGCGTCGTCGTCATGAAGGACGGCCTCGTGCAGCAGGTCGGCGAGCCGCTCGAGCTCTATAACGAGCCCGCCAATCTCTTTGTCGCCGGGTTTCTCGGCTCGCCGGCGATGAATTTCGCGACGGTCAGGGTCGGCGGCTCCGACGGCGCGCTGTGGGTCGAGAACGAGGGACTGCGGATCAAACCGCCGGGAAAGGCGGCCGACCGGCTCCGTCGGTTTGTCGGCGAGGAAGTGACGCTCGGGATCCGGCCGGAAGATCTGCATGTGGCCTCGGCCGCCGACCCGGTCGAGCTCGGTTTCGACGCCGCAGTTGAGGTCGTCGAAAAGCTCGGCTCGGAGATCCTACTCGACGTCGCGGTCGGCCCAAACACGATGGTGGCGTCGGTCGATCCCGGCATCCGCGTCAATATTCACGACCGCTTGCGCCTGGCGTTGAACCCGGAACGCTTGCACTTTTTCGACACACAGTCCGAAGCGGTGATCTGACCAAAGGGAGAATAATGATGGAGCGCGTTAGCCGGCGCAGGCTGCTCAAGCTTTCCGGTGCCGGCTCGGTTGCGGCATGCACTAGTGGGATCGCAGCGATCCTGGCCTCTGGGCGTGCGCCCGCTTACGCCCAGGGCACCACGCTGCACTGGGTCAGAGGATCCGATTATGTGCCGGTCTCCGATCAGACGCTGAGAACGACCATCAACGAGCAGGCCCAGAAGGATCTCGGCATCAAGATCAATCTCGAAGGCGTGGATGGGCTGACGATCCAGGCGCGTACAACGGCAGCGATCCAGTCCGGCAGCGGCCCCGACATCATTTGCCAGATCAACAACTGGGCGCAGCTCTACCCGGAGAGCGCCGTCGATGTGAGCGACATCGCCGAGGAGATCGGCAAGGCGCAAGGCGGCTTCTACGAAACCTCGAAAGCGATCGCCTATGACGGCAAGTGGATAGCCGTCCCCAACACGATCGTCGGCCTGCAGATCGTCAATCGCGCCTCGTGGTGGAACGAAATCGGCTACGGGCCGGAAAAATATCCGGAAAACTGGGAGGAATGGCGCGAGGCCGGCAAAAAGCTAAAGTCCAAGGGGCATCCAATCGGTCAGACGCTGGCGCACGCCTTTGGCGACGCCAACGCGTTCTGGTACCCCTATCTCTGGTCATGGGGCGGCAAGGAGGTCGAAGCCGACGGCAAGACGGTCGTATTGAACAGCCCAGGCACCATCGAGTCCGTCAAGTTTGCGGTCGGGTTCTGGAAGGATGCCTGCGACGATGGCGCCTTTGCCTGGGACGATTCGGGCAACAACCGAGCCTTCCTATCCGGCACGATCAGCGCCACCAATAACGGCGCCTCGATCTATCTCGAGGCAAAGAAAAAGCCGGACATGTATAAGACCGAGGACGGCAAGCCGCTCAAGGACGATGTTTTCCACACTCCGCTGCCAAAAGGGCCAGCCGGCCAATTCAGCTGGCATGTGCCATTCGCCGACATGGTAATGGCATATGGCAAGAACCAAAAAGCAGCAAAGGATTTCCTGCGGTGGTTCCACACTGAGAAGATCTACGAGCAGTGGTGGGTCACGCAGCAGGGCTTCTCAGTCGGTCCGACCAAGATGTGGGAGAACCACAAGCTATGGCAGCAAGACCCGATTATGCTGCCATTCCGCACCGCGGCGGAAAGCGGCCACTTTGCCGGCTATGCCGGACCGGCCAACCGCAAAGCCGCCGAGGTGATCTCGAAATACATCATTTCAGATATGTACGCAAAAGCAGTCCAGGGCATGGCGCCGGAAGACGCGGTCAAATGGGCGCACGGCGAACTGGTAAAAATCTACGCCTGAGCTTTCCGCGCGCGTAGCGACACAGAGAGGGGAAACGCCGGTATCCGGTCCGGCAGATGCCACAGGCCCTCAGCGCCGCGCTCGCACATCGGAAAGGGCGGCCATGGCAAGCCCGGGTGCTCGTGCAGGAAGTCGAGGGTGAGCCCGGCGGCGAGCAGGGCGCCGAAAATGCGCGACAGCGAATGGATCCA
>Ga0306920_100004700_pt1 | contig 17527 bp, 14 predicted proteins | sample flu12Cox44000170_FD_204666 | JGI IMG/M metagenome (GOLD analysis project Ga0306920, IMG submission 204666) | Lab enrichment of tropical soil microbial communities from Luquillo Experimental Forest, Puerto Rico - flux4day.12C.oxic.44.000.170 (v2)... | ecosystem: Environmental > Terrestrial >... | reverse complement strand
CGTCTTATCGAACTGTCCCATCTGGATGTACACGTCCGCGCGCTGATAGTAAGGCAGTGGCAGCGTGAACTTCTTCGGCGCCACGCCCACCACCGTGTACGCCGTCCCATTCAGCGTGATGGCCTTGGTCAGCACGTCCGTCGACGCATTAAACTTCCGCTCCCACAGCTCTGTGCTGATCATCACCAGCGGGGGTCCGCCGATGCGATCTTCTCCCGCCACGAAACTCCGCCCTAGCGCCGGCTTCGTTCCCAGAATGTCGAAGAAATCTGCCGTCACGTACTGGCCGAACAACTGCTCCGCATCACCCGAGCCCGTGAGGTTAAACACCAGCGAGCGATACACCGCCATCTCCGAGAAGCTATGGTTCTCCTTCTGCCAATCCAGGAAGTTCGGATACGAGATCGCCACCTGGGAGAAGTTCGGCTTACTCTGGTGCAGAGCGACCAGCTGCTTGGGGTGCGGATACGGCAGCGGGTTCAGGAGCACTCCGTTCACCACCGAGAACAGCGCCGTGTTCCCGCCGATCCCCAGCGCTAGCGTCAGCACACCAGCCAGCGTGAACCCTGGACTCTTGCGCAGTATACGAAAGGCGTAGCGAATGTCCCGCAGCATGGGCTGACCACACTCCTGCTCTGACACTTCAAGCACGTGTCCTGCCACGGTATGTGCATGAAGCACCGATGCCGCGTCTCATCCCAGCTGTCCACCACTCGTTCACCTTGTTCATCCTCGGACAGCACTCAGTTTCGAGTCGCGGTGACCACCAACTCCGCTGTTGGATAGGGGCAGATATTGAAGACGCGCAAGCTCATCTTCGCCATTTTCCGGGCAAACTGTTGATAGATGTCTGAAGCTGTTGATTTAGGCCAGGCACCTTTCAGGATAGTCGGGTATCCGGACCCAATCCACAGGAGTGAGAAGTCGGCGTCCCGTCCTTGTGACCAAGACCTGCAAGACGATTGGTCGGACGTTATACGGCCTCTCTTACAACCGGGGCTGTGTTTATAAGCTCACGCCTTCAGGAACCGGCGGCTACAGGGAAAAGGTTATTTGCCGCTTCGGTAGAGGTAACGATGGGTATTATCCGTTTGCCCGGCATGATTCTCGACAGCGCCGACAACCTCTACGGGAACTACCGCGCACAGGAGTAATCGGCGGAGCGACGGTCAGCTTCCGGGTGGGCCGACAACACTCTCGCTGCCAGGAAATCTACCAGCCGCCACCCAACACACTGAGGACATGTTGAGTGGCGGGCCTTGGGTCAGCTATTTCTTGTTATCTTCTGCTCGCAGGAGGAACGATATTATTCATTCGCAGGTATTCGACTATTTGCCCATAGTGATCATACGAGTGGGTCACGGCATCAACCGCGAACTGAACACGTGTATTTTGTCTGCCGGTGTCAACCCGTGCCGGAAGAACCGGCGAAAGCGCATTCTCTGAGGTAATCGTGGCCGCGCTTTGATGCAGCGCGGTAAACGATCCTCTCAAGTAAGCCATGATCTCAGCCTTGGATCGCACAGCATCCGGGCCAGTTTCTGCCTCCTGATCAGGCGTTGCCGACTTACCGAGGATGTGCGACGCCATCCGATAATTGTTCGCCGCCAGGTGTTTGACCTGCTGGGCGAATGTCAGCACACCGATAAACTCGCCCGCGGTTGGCGCGAACGAGTATTTGTCTTCCGGCATTGCGTCTGCAGCCGAGACGATTTCCTTTTCAGTGTTGCTGATCCAGTAGTCAAGCGCCTGACTGATGGTTATTGCGGACGGACCTGATGCCGTATCTCTAGTTGCCGGGCGGCTGGCGGGTGGAACGATGCTATTCATGCGCAGGTATTCCACCAATTGACCATAGTGGTCCCAGCTATGAACGCAATCTTCGATTGCTACTCCCAGGCGCGTCGCTGTGCCCTCAGGCCACGGCGAAATGCCAGGAGTCGGAATCGGACGTTTTTCCTCATCGATCGCCGCTGCCGCGCGGTGCATATACGCAAACGAGTCTTTGACATAGGCGATTATCTCCGGCTTGGTCTGCACTGCGCTCGAGCCTTTCTCGCCCGGTTCGGTATTGCCAGGCGCTTTTTCTCCGAGTATGCCCGCGCCCAGCAGGTAATTGTCGGCAGCAATGTGCTTGAGCTGGTCGGCGAAGCTCCGCACTCCCTCGAACTCGCCGGCAGTCGGTATGAAGCCGTACTTTTCTTCCGGCATGGCCTCGGCTACGTCGAGGATTTGTTTTTCCTCGATGCCGAGAATGAAATTGATGATTTGAGTGTTGCCGCGGTGAGCTTTGGCGTTTGCGGTTTGCGGCGAGCATCCTACGGTGAGAGCAAGCAAAACGACTCCAATCAAACTTCTCGTCTTCATAAGTTCTCCCAAAAGAAATCAGATTTGAAATAAGGGGCAAGACTGCACACGTCTGCTGCAGCCAATTCACGCGAGGTTTACTTTTAGGAGTGAGGGGGACCACGATCGGTCTCGGGCGAGCCGATGGACAATACGATGATACGTGAGTTAATAGCGGGCGAAGCTTTGCCGTTTGCGCGCTGCAGCGGACTAGAAGTCTCGAAGTTGCGGAGTTCCGCGAATTGAAACTGTGCGAGGCTGCGCAAGCTGCACTGTCCAGGGGACGATTTCAGCACGTGGCCGCACGGAGATGACTTGGGCGCTGCTGCGCGGGACTTGCTGGGACTACAAAGTCGTTGGCTGCGCCCACCAGGGCAGAAGCCCAAAGACCCACTGCCAGAACCGGTTGCGCAACCGAAAGTCGAGGTTGCGAACACCAGAACCAGCAGGCCCGACGCGATGGAGGAGCGACACACAGAATTACCCCGCTTGGACGGAGTTGCACCAAAACGGTTAGCAGGTAGCGGTCACGGGTTTGGTCTTGCGTGCCACTGCAACGCAGCGATTAGTCCTCTGACTTACGAAGCTTTTGCGTAACCAACGGCGGGAATGCCATCGGTAGGAGGACACGCCGGCTATTCTTGCTGCTGCTGGGTTAGGATGTAGCCGAGGGCCCGCATGTATATTCCAAGGCACAATGAAGAGAAACGTGTCTCCGCGATGCACTCGCTGATCGTTTCCCGACCTCTTGGAACGCTCGTTACTTTGGGAGCTTCCGGCCTTTTTGCTTCACATATTCCGATGATCTTGGAAGACGATGGCTCACAATTGGAGTCCTGAAGGGTCACATCTCCAACGCCATACACGCAGTGGCAAGATTTCGGTAGGGGTGAAAACAAACTTGGTTGTTCACTACCGCGTTGAAGTAGTTCGCGTGCATGGTGGCGCCGGTGGAGGGCAGCGTAGCCTGCTGCACGAGGAGGAAGCCGCGTGCAGTGAGCGGGAGCGGAAGAGCTCGTTATTTGCTCCTCCTTCGCCTGCCATTCAAAGCTTTGCTGAGCGGTCCGATGGAGTCGCAATCGTTTACTGCATATGTACGTTAGGTCACCGATGACCTGTCAGTGCATCACACGCAGTTCTTAAACGAGATTTATCCTACGCAGCAAGTCACGATAGCGTGGGTCGGAGCGTAAGCCTTCAAAGTACGGTTCCGAGTCCATGCGCGTAAGGTAAGGATCACGTTCAGCCAAAGCAGCCTCCAGGAACTCGAACACGCTTTTGGTCTGTCCGCGAGCCGCCTCATACACAGCAAGATGGCCAAAAACCTTGGCTCCTGCGGGCAGAATGATCTGGGCGTTACGCTCGTAGTTGTATTCAACAACCGCGACAACTGGCGTGGCGACAGCCGAGCTCACCGGCGTTTGCAGCCGCGCCACCAGCCGCGTTCCCGCTGCCAGGGCCAAGGTCTCGTCCACGTCCTCTGGCGAGTTCGGCGTCATCGTCCGTTTGGTTTCCGCCGAACGCACGAACACCAGTGAGGGTTTTTTTAGCTCGGAAGTGGAGTCCGATGACGGCGGATTAGGCGGGGTTGTACCCTGTCCCACCGTTGGGTCAGAGAAATCGACCTTGCTCAAGGCGTAATCCTGTGGGGGATTCGTCTTGTTCGGGATCGCTGCAGTCGGCTTGGGTGCCATCCCGGTTCGCGAAGTGCGGCCGATATCTTCCGGCGTTAACTGGCCATCCAAAGCCGGGTCCGAGGAGCGTACATCCGCACTCAACATCGGAGTGACCGCCTTAGTGGGATCGCTGTTCTCCTGTCCTGGCGTAACCTTGCGGCCCAGACTTGCCTGACCGTGAGGATTCTCACCCGGCAGCGGAATTTTCTTCTTCGGGTGGGAGAAGACGCCGAAGAAAAGCAGCACCAGCGCCACGCAAACTGCCAACAGAAGGATCAGCGACTTGCTCTTGTCGCGGCCCAACTCCTGCCGGCTCTCCGTGGGCTTCTGGTGCTTTCTCGCAACCTGGAAAGCTGCTACGAATGCCTCGCGCCAGTTTCCTTTGCCGGTCTCCTCCGGTGCGGATTCCTCCGTCGCCATCTCCGTCTCAGGGTTGGCTGGATCGATATTTGGTACTTTCTTCGTTTCCTCAGTGGGCATGATTCGCTACCTCTCGCAGTGTGCTGACTCCAAAACCAATAGGCGCCAAAGCAGGCTTATCTACCGCGCCTGACTCCGCCATCTGTAAAAACAGCGTCTCCATCGACCGCTTGTATGGCGGACGCTCAAACACCACTACTCCGTCAGCGCGTTCCCTTGGTCCGATCCGCCGATGGCTCAGACGGAAATCAGCAACCGGCAGTTGCTCCGCCGTGGACCAGTGCTCATGCTTGATCACCTTCCCCGACTTCTCTTGGCCGCCCAACTGGACCTGTGGAGGCATCAACAAAATGGCGTGCTTGCTGGTGTTTACGACGGAGAACAGCACAATCACCTGCTGGCCTCCGTCGAGGACCTCGCTGATGCCCGCCCGCAGCCGATGGCCCTTCACCTCGTCACCTTCCGGGTTCTCGCCATAAAGTACGGGAAGATGTGCCTGTTTCTGGCGTTCGAGCAAGCTGTCGAGCGAGTCTGATTTGGGTTGGGTCGGCACCTTCTCGACTGGAGAATTGACCGCGTTAAGTGACGCAGGTAACAACGCAGCGCCCGTTTCGGAAGAACTTGGAGCTGAAGAAACCTCTACAGCCTGCGTCTTCGACACGCTTGCGGTTTGTGATACCAAGGCGAACGGGACGGCATCGGGCTCAACCAGAAAACCGCCGGAGGGCTGGTATCGCAGAAGAAAATCGACTTTCGCTGGATGCTGTACGTCGCCGCGGCTGGTCAGGAGAAAGCTGATCTGGCGGCCTGTCGAGGTGGAAATCAGCAAGTTACTCTCGGCACGTTCGTTTGTCAGGGCCTTGACGAACACCAACTCCGGCTCATGTTCGGAATGCTCCACCTGAAACAGCGCTGGGTCTCCCACGACGACTGAGTTCACCGGCTCCGGCACCCGGATCGTGGTCACGAAATGTGCCGCAAGTTCGATCGCAGTGATCTTGCTGTCCGCCGCGGGCTTGGTGCGGACCTGCGGAACGATGGTTACTTGTTGTGCTTCCGCGATTGCCGCAAGCATAGCCAGCAACAGCCAGCCGAAAACCAGAGCATTTCTCATCCCGTCACCTCAACTGTTCCCTCTGTCGCGACAATTGATTCCCTGCCCTAACCACTCGCCGCACGCGATACCGTTGCGCGACCCGTTTGACGTACGCCTGAACATCGGGGGAGGAATATTTCAGTCCCCGCGAAGAGATTGCGCACTCACCGACGTAGTAGGCTGCGGTGATCAATCGGAGGTCTCCATTGAACTTCGGCTTGAGCCAGGCAAGGTACGCGACTCCCCCGCGAATGTTCTCCTGCATCACAAACCGATTGCGCACTCCGAACCGCATGGCGGTTGCCGGCATCAACTGCATGATCCCGGCCGCTCCCTTGCTCGATACTGCGTAAGGGTTCCATCCCGACTCCTCATCGATGATCGCCGCAACCAGCTCCACCGGGACCTGGTACAAACCGGCGTAATACTCCGCCCAGCGCACTGATACGTCCTGCACCGAGCATGCATCGCACACCTGTGCTCTTGCATTCACTATCAGCAGCACAAACGAAAGAGCCGTTGCCCACTTCATGCGGCCGCCTCAACATGTACTGGTGTACCGTTCTCGGCAATGCTCATCAGCTCGTCGCGATAGCGTTTCGAATCAGCGATCAGGCCTTCGAATCCCGAGCGCAACAGAAGCCGTTTACGATCTCCTTCGGTTTTGGCCAATAACGGCAATAACAGGTCGCGCTGCTCGTGTGAGATCTCCTCACAGCCCAAGATTTCCAGCGCTTGGGCCAAGTCGAGCATTTCGGCAATCGAAGGTGGCTTTTCCATATTCCAGCCGCGAAGTGCATGGGCCAGTCCCGCGAGTTGTCCGCGTAGCTGAGGGCTGTCGCTGCCGTTCCGTATGGCCAGGATTTCCTTCTCACGTTCGACGGTCGGGTACTCAAACCGCAGATAGAGACATCGCCGCCGAAGAGGATCCCCCAGCCGTCTCTCTTCGTTGGAACTTAGTACGACGAAAGGAATGGTTGTGGCGTGAATCGTCCCAAGCTTCGGCACGGTCACTTGCCACGCGCTTAGGACTTCCAAAAGTAGTGCTTCCAAGTCCTGGTCGACTTTATCGATCTCATCGATTAGAAGTACGCACGGCTGGGTCTCATAACGCAACGCCCGTAACACGGGTCCTTCCGCAAAGAAGTCGAGGGAGTGCAGGCGGTTGCGGATGTGGCCCCAGTCCTGGCCAAGGTCGGCGGCCTGCGTTTCCAAATAGAGCCTTTGCAGCGCCTCATCGAACTTGCCGATGACCTTCTCTTCGGTGATCCCAACGTAACACTGCAGGCGCTCCACCACTGTATTAGCCGCCGCGGCCACTGCGTAGGCTAGCTCTGTCTTCCCACATCCTGGGGGGCCTTCCACCAGCAGCGGCTTGCGCATTCGGGCGGCGAGGTACACCACCTCCAGCGTGACTGGATCGATGATGTAGCGTGCCGCACGCAGCTTGGTGGTGAGTTCGCTTGCAGAGGAGAACACGACGGCTTCCTTCCGTCGTGGAAACTACCCCGGAATCGACCTTTCCGCATCCGCCGGTGCGCGAAGTTTGCGGCAGTCCGGTAGCTCTGTATGGCGGCCGGGTCTCGCGTCGGGAGCGCGAGTTCGAAGCGCGAATACTCCTTCTTTCCGCTAACCCCAGTCATTCTGATTACTTGGCATCTCATGCCTGCCAAGACGCGTCCTTAACGGAATCGGGCGACTTGGGGGCCAGAGATTTATTTCACCTATCACACTTTGACTGGACGCAAGGCTATCTTCCCTTCTGACACCGAAAGCCGCCAGACTCTGCCAATCGTCTGGTGCACCTCGGTCACCAAATTTATTTCACCTATTACACTTTGACTGGACGCAAGACTACCGTCGCCTCTGACACTGGAAGCCACCAGGCTCTGCCAATCGTCCGTGGCATATCAGTCGCCAAAGTAATTTCACCTATCACATTTTGACTGGACGCAGAATTCTCCGCCTCTCAAACCACACCATGGTTGGACTTACCGCCAACAGGTCCCCGTCCTCGCCCTGAGTTTTGACAGCAAAGAGGTCCCGCATTACAAGTCCCAACCATGACGACCGATCGAATTGTTCTTAGCAGCCTGCTGGCCGACCTTATCCTTCGGCAGCTTCCGTCTGGAGGCTGGGCTGCACTGGCTTCTTCCTCGCAGCCAGCACTGGAGCCAACTTCCTTCGCTGCGCTAGCGCTTGGCTCATTTCCTGGAGGTGCTCTTGAACGTGTGCAGGAGTTTCTTCTGCACACGCAAAATCCAAATGGCAGCTGGCCCGCGTTCGCTGGAGATGAGTCCGATGGCGCATGGGTCACCTCGCTAGTCGTAATGGCTCTGAATGATGTGGTCCCGGCGATTCCGGCTAGGTTGCAAGGCGTTCACTGGCTCATGAGCTGTGCCGGGAAGGAATCGAATTGGTTTTGGAAATGGAAGTTCCGAACCGCCGATCGACACGTTCGTTTCGACCCAGACAAGTTCGGCTGGCCGTGGTTTCCTGACACGGTCAGCTGGGTCGTTCCTACCGCGTTTGCAGTTCTTGCGCTGAACCAACTGCCTTGCTCCTGCGGTGGTTTGGAACAAGTCCCGTTCCGTGTTGAACGTGGCGTCGAGATGCTGCTGGATCGCGTCTGCCCTGGAGGCGGATGGAATGCCGGCAATGGCGTCGTCTATGGGGTACGGGTTGCACCTCACCCGGACGATACTGCGATTGCGCTTCTGGCGCTAAGAGGCCATGAACAGGAACCGGTGGTTCAAAGCAGCGTTCAATACTTGGAGCGTGTCGCCCCTACCCTTTCCGCGCCGTGGAGTCTCGCTTGGGCAACCCTCGCGCTGGCCGCCTACGGTCGATCCATCGATTCGATTTACAGCTCGCTAGCGGCGAGTCCTTATCTCGCGAGTGTCGATGACACGAGCACCCTGGCACTGGTCTGCCTTGCGCTTGACTACGAGCGCGCCTTATCGGCCTTTGGAGTGACATCGTGAACATTACTCGCCGAGACTTTCTCGTTGGAAGCGCGGGCCTAGCCGCTGGAGTCTCAGTTGCCGCCCCATTTCTACTGCCCAAGTATCACTTTGATCGTCGACCGCCGCGTTCACGAGTCGCAATCCTGCACGCAGAACAGTACTCCCAGGAACTTGATCGAATCCTCGCGACCGGTCTACGACTCTTTCCGATCAATGTCCGAGGCAAGACCGTAGTCTTGAAGCCCAATTTGGTGGATTACGCTCCTGGCGATGCAATAAACACGCACCGATTATTGGTGCTCGCCGCAGCCGAATCGTTTCGGCACATGGGCGCTAAGTATGTGATCGTGGCTGAGGGGCCAGGACATCAACGCGACACACAGTTGGTGTTTCAGCAAACTGGTTATGAGCAATGTCTTCGAGACGAAAGGATCCGATTCGTCGACCTCAATCGCGACGAGCTGATTTGCATACCGCTGCGGGCGAGCTACATGGGGATGAAAAGCCTTTGGCTCCCCCGCACTGTGCTGGAGGCCGACTTCCTGGTTTCCATGCCGAAAATAAAAACTCACCACTGGTCCGGCGTGACCCTGAGCATGAAGAACATGTTCGGAATAGTGCCTGGTGCAAGATATGGGTGGCCGAAGAATATTCTCCACTGGAAAGGCATTCAGGAGAGCATTCTCGATATCTGCGCCACAGTGCCAGTACATTTTGTTATTGCAGACGGAATCGTTGCGATGGAAGGCAACGGGCCCCTTAACGGCACGCCTCGTGAACTGGGCAAGATTGTGTTGGCAGATGACCTCGTCGCCGCCGACTCAACATGCGCACGGTTGATGGGATTTCATCCCGAACGAGTCAGTCACATTCGCGAAGGCTCCAGATTCTTGGGTAACGCGTCGCCTGCTTTCATCGACCAGATTGGAGAGACTGTCAATGCTCCGGCGACCCCCTTCCAAGTGGTTCCCGAGTTTCAGTATCTTCGGGCAGTTTGACTTTCAGCCGTAGATTTCCCAGAACCCAGGGCCGTCCAATTCAGATTTTTGGCGAGCAAGGGGGAATACGCCCCTGATACGATGTTTCCGAATTGAAGGGATCACCACAGAAACCCACTCATCGAGCAGACTCTCCTCAAACCTTCAGACCTCACTTCATGCGATGACTATTTTTCACCAACTGAGGACCGGATACATGAAAACTGTGAGTGGCCTTTCTGAGACTGCTGTTTAGAAGACACAAGCTCGGGACGGACAAATCCGGAGAACGCAGCCAGCTCCATATTGCGTGTGAACGGAGTGGCAGCGGGTGCCTTGCGCAGCCCCCCACTGAATCCGACGTCCCTATTGCAGTGCCATGTACTCCGCCTTGGCTTGCTTATAGATAGGAATGTCGGGATCGGCGTCTTTCCAGAGCGTGAAGAAATGCTCGTAATACCCACGCGCCTCGGCAATGTCCCCCTGCATCGCGTAGGCCCTGGCAAGACCGAGGTACGGCAGTGCTCCTGGAGGATCGTTGAGGAGAAAACCACGATATTTAATAATCTTCTGAAACTCGGCTGCAGCTTCCGTTCCGCGATGCAATAACAAATAGGCCTGTCCGCGCGTGTAAGCAACATCGGGATTACCAAGTTCGGTCGGAACGCCGCTCTCCAGAAGCTCGATCGCTAGCGATGGGTTGCTCTGCTGCACGGCAATCGCAGCTCGGACCAGGGGAAGGTCTCGATTCTTCAGTAGCGTATCCGTCGGATATAGTCGTGCTAATTGATCGGCAAGTCTCTCTGCATTTCGGGCGTCTCCCGACCGCGCATAAGCCAGGGCTAGCCTTCGCAACGGGTTTTTCCCTCGTGCCTGGGGTGGCACTTCAGCGGCCACGCGCTTTGCTTCGGTGAAATTTCCGTAGTTGGCGTCCTGCAACGCAGCAAAGGCCGCATACAACGCCGCTCGTTCGTCGATGCCAATTTGCCGGGAGAGCTGGGTTGCGCGGCGACGATACTCGGCAGCTTCCTTTTGCCGCCCAAAGTAGAGCTCAGTCCTAAACTGCAGGCTAAGGAGTGTCCTTTGCAAAGTTGAGCCACTCGGCGCAGCTTCCAAAATGCGCTTCATTTCTGAGGGATTGTTGCGCAGAAAGGCAAGGGCATATTGCCATCGAACCCACTGCTCTTTCCCAGGAAAGCGGGCTTTGCTCTCGCTGAGCGCTTTTTCAGCCTCATCTAGGTGCCCAAGGTCAGCGTAGGCGTTGATCAGGTTCCAACCCGTCAATACCGAGACGTCCTTCTGGTAAGCTTGGCGGGATTCCTCCAGAAACTTTTCGAATTGGCCCTTGTCTTCGCTGATCACTGCAAGGCCTATGTTGGGAAACGGATCATTCGGATACGTAGTTTTCCAGAGCTCGTATGCCTGGGCGGCTTCTTCCACCTGCCCCCTGGACCAGTGGTAAGTGGTCTCGATGTACAGGCGCTCACGCTCCGTCACACGTTCGCGCAGTGCAAAAGCCTTCGCGGAGTTTTCAAGCATGCTTTCGCTTTGAAAGTTGTTACGGTTGAGGCTCGCCAGGCGGGCGTACGCCAAGGCAAAGTTCGGATCCAGTTCTATTGCCCGTTGCAGCAATGTGCCCGCCGATGGATAGTTCATCAGGAAGAACTGTTTCATGGCGAGACTGTAATCCTGAAGCGCTTCCAGCGATGTCGTTGTGGCCTGCTCCAGGGGAACGTCGAACTTCTGGATGCTTGCCAGTGATTCCCCAAGCTTGCCACGCAAGAGCGAGCTTTGCCTGCTGAGCGAATTGAGGACGTCTTCCTTCCTTGAAACCTGAGTCTGCTGTTCAGCTACCGCTTCTCCGGTCAGACAGTTCATCGCTTTTAGGCCAAGGACATATTGGCTGCCGAGGGTGGCTATGGAACCGGAGATGTAAACCTTGCTCTGGTTTCGCTGGCAGACCTCGCGCGCGACTTGATCGTTTAGTGGCTCGTGTAGCTGACGGCCCATCTGCTTCAACGTATTGCGCACGTTGTCATCCGAAATGATTCGTAGAAACGGCGACTGCTCAAGCTGCACCGCCAAGCCTTGGCGGAGGGTTTCATCGAAGACCGGATCGCCCGTCGTGTTGTTGAAGTCGGCGATGACTACTGAGTCCTTTTCGCCCAACACTTTGGGTTTGCTCTTGCGGAGATAGACAATGCTGCCAACGATCATCACGACCACGACCCCTGCGGTTACATACTTCCATTTGGATTTGCGTGCCTTGGCCCTATGCAGCGCTGACGGAAAAACAATACGGGCGGCCTCCGGATGTTCCGCCACTATCTGTGAGCTGGTGCGACTGGTCACGATTACGTCGTCGCCATCCTGAGTGACGGTGCGGACTTCGGCAACGAAGCGATACCCCTTCCCCGGAAGGGTGACGATGTAACGCCGGTCTTCGGGAGAGTCACCCAGCGCTTTGCGCAACATGAAGATGTTTTGCTTGAGATTGCCCTCCTCGACGAAGGAATCTGGCCAGAGCTCGTTCATTAGGTCTTCTTTGGAAACGACCTCTCGGCTGTGGCGAACAAGGATGAGCAGAGTATCGAAGGTCTTAGACGTAACGGGTACCGGCTGGTTGTCGCGCATCAAGACCTGCTTATCGGGATCGACCCGAAAAGGTCCGAATTCGTAGAGGACTTTGGGACTTGACACAATGCCCAATCCCCGACCGGCGTCTGCGCGCCAGGTGGCACGCTCTGCTCCGCAATCTACCACGAATCTTGGGGCATGTAACGTCGTGCTCTACTACGAATTAGTCTCGCCAAGCAAACGAAACTCCCCTGCGACTTCCCGCAATTGCTTATTTTTCAATGGCAATTCAGATCTTGATAGCATTTGAGAATTTCTGACCTCCGCATTAAGGACTTTTGACCACGACCTCCCGCAGGATGCTTCCGTCGCGAGCGGAATGCTGCAGGAATGCGGACAAACGGAGCCGGACACGGTGCGGAAGTTGACCCGAATCAGCGTGGAGTCGGAGACGGTATGGGTGTTTCGTGGGGCCAGGGTCTGCGTCGCTTGGTGCCGTCAATGCGGCGCCGAGGTGGACGTAATCACACTTACCCCGGACAGCTTCGCGGAATCAGCCACCTCGGCCCAGGTCGAACAGTGGCTCGGCACGGGCAAGCTGCACCTTTGGCAAACACCGGAAGGAACTGTCCACATTTGCGTCACGTCGCTTCTGCAGAGTTCCGTGTAGGGGGAGAACGCGGACAGCAAACCTTTGAACTTGACATGATTTATGCAGAATTCGCGGTAAGGAGAGAGGTATATGGCTGTACAAACAGGATGGCGATGGTGTGCATTTTGCGAAGGGCTATTCTTCTCTGGTAATCCAAGTCAGGGAGCCTGCCCCGGACAGAAGTTTGGTGGTATTCGACTACCTCACTATCAGGGTAGGAGCGGTAGATACGCCGCCGATTGGGGTGAGGACTCGGGCAGTCAGCAAGGGAACTGGAGATGGTGCCAGAAATGCCAGGGGATGTTCTTTTCCGGCAGTCCAAACCAGGGTGTTTGCCCACTTGACGGGCAAGCTCACGACGGAAGCCAGAGCGGGCATTACGCTATCTTATGGGACAACGGCTTGTCTGGCACCCAAGGCGGATGGCGGTGGTGCCGAAGGTGCCAGGCAATGTTCTATGCCGGCAATCCGGACCAGGGCGCTTGTCCAGTGGATGGGACACACGACGGAAGCGCAAGTGGTGCGTATGCGATGCCCTGGGATACGACACCGCCGCCAAGCCAACTGGACTTCGATACCGGGTATATTGCGTTTCCCAATGGTGTCCCCGTGGGCGGGTTCGCCCATTTGACACTTCACCAGGATGGTACCTGCCGCCTGAATGGGCAGTTTCACGACTCGGGAGCCCTCGCCTACAACGATGAGTTGGTCTGGGTCGTTAAGGACTGCAATAACCAGGCGTATACCTTTTCTCACCAAGGTAATGTTGCGGGCACGTTTGAATCCGGCTCGCGAGACGACATCTTCGACGTCACTGTCCAGAACACTACGGTCGCCCAACAATGGCAGGCGCTCGTGGCACCAGGATGGCCGATTTCAAACTGGCAAGCGAATACGAATGTCGACCTAGGAGGACTCACCAACAGCGTCCTTACTGCGGTCGGCGCGGTTGCTGCTGTGGTCGCCGTAATCGTGTAGGCCCGCTACGTCGCAATCGGTAGTACCAGCTTGCTAGGTAGTATCGACCCAGCAACCGGTTTGATCTTCGGCGCGGCGCCCACGCCGGAGCCGGGTGGCGCAAGAAATAGCGCTGCCGAACAGGCTCGCACACAGTTGGTGAGAACAGGCCATCCCGTGAATTGGAGGGCCAAACGATTGGGATGAGCGCCGAGAAGTCAGCTCGCAAAATTTCCTGCGGCGTTGCTGCTCGATCTTGATCGGTATCAATTTTGGCACGTGAAGTTCAGCGTTGGATTCGCGACCACCTGCGAAAGGAGTATGTCATGCGGTCCCTCCCCTGTGTTGTCCTGTTATTCGTCGTTTTCTCCTTAGCCGAAGCCAGCCAGGCTCAACAAGCTTCGACCACTATCGTTCCCAACCTCATCAATTACAGCGGAACACTGCACCTCCCAAGCGGCTTGGAGTCGCCAGCCCATGTCGTGGGGGTCATGTTCGCCATTTATCGCCAGGAGGATGGTGGCGCACCCCTCTGGCTGGAGACGCAGAATGTGACGCTGGACTCGGCCGGCCATTACACCGTCTTGCTGGGCAGCACGAGAGCCGAAGGCATTCCCGCCGATCTATTCAGCACCCAGGAGCAGCGCTGGCTCGGGGTGCAAAAGCAGGGAGAGGCGGAACAGCCCAGAGTGTTGTTAGTGAGCGTCCCTTACGCCATGAAAGCGGCGGACGCGGAAACCATCAGCGGACTGCCAGCTGCTGCCTTCGTGCGGGCCACCCCAACCCAATCCGCTTCATCGGCCCAGTCGTCCTCCGGTCTAAACCTCAGTTTGAGTGTTCCTCCCGTGGGAGGCAGCGGCACGACTAACTTCATTCCTATCTGGACCAACAGCACCGCTCTGGGCAACTCCACGATCTACCAGACGGGTGGGAATGTGGGCATCGGTAACACCCATCCCGCCGGCACCTTGGACGTAAGCGGTGGAGCGGTCATTCGAGGCACGCTGCAATTGCCAGCGACCGGCACGGCCACAGCAACGCACGGATTCAACTCCCAGCCACTCGATGCGCTGGCCTCGGCTTTTAGCAGCAGTACCCACGCAGCAGTCAACCAACATTTTCGCTGGCAGGCCGAACCGGTGGCAAACAACACCGCGTCGCCGTCGGGCAAGTTCAACCTGCTGTTCGCTTCGGGTACGGCTACACCCAATGAGACCGGCCTTTCCATCAGCAACAGGGGCATCATCACTTTCGCAACCGGACAGACCCTGCCCACGGTGACGGGCAACGTAATGGTGAATGGCAACATCAGTTCAACCGGCTCAGTGTCCGGCGCGAGCGCCAATTTCACCGGCAATGTGAGCACCGGTAACCAAACCGTGACCGGCCACATCAGTGCCACCGGCCAGTTGATCTCGACAGTAGCGAACGGCACTGCTCCGCTCAGCGTCAATTCCACGACTCAGGTCGCAAACCTGAATGCCACCTTCCTCGGTGGCTTCTCGTCGGGTGCCTTCGCGCAACCCGGCATCCAAAACGTGTTTGTGGCCGATCAGTTCTTCGCAGGCAACAGCCTCTACACCTTGGTCGGCGATCCGGGATGTGGCCCGGGCTATGCCGGCATCGGCTTCAACGGCCTTTCGGGATGCAACAACTACTCTTTGATCGGCAACGCCACTGACACCTTCCTTAATCGGACATCAGGAGGAGCAATGCACTTCCGGGAGGGCAACAGCGAACAAGTCACGATTGTATCGGGCGGCCGGGTGGGTATCGGTATCGGGAATCCAGGGGCGATGCTTGAAGTGGTTGCTCCGTTGGAGGCTCAACTCCTCGCTGGGTATTTCGGGGGCAGCTCATCAAACGGTAGTGCACAGGGCGCGGATGGCGTGGAGGGAGTTGGTGGTTATAGCGTCAGCAACTCTGGGGGGGACGGGATCGTGGGCTTACCCGGTACCGGATCTCCCAACGGACTCGGAGGATATTTTGGTGGCAACGTCCAGGTGATCGGCAATCTCTCCAAAGGTGGTGGCTCGTTCAAGATCGATCATCCGTTAGATCCCGCTAACAAGTACCTCTACCACTCCTTCGTAGAATCGCCCGACATGATGAACGTTTACAACGGTAACGTGGTGCTTGACGCCAACGGTGAAGCGGTGGTCCTGCTTCCCGATTGGTTCGGTGCGCTCAATCGGGACTTCCGCTACCAACTCACCTGCATCGGCGGCTTTGCCCCTGTGTACATCGCGGAAGAAATCGCGAACAACCAGTTCAAGATCGCGGGAGGCAAGCCAGGGATGAAGGTTTCTTGGCAGGTCACTGGCATTCGTCAGGACGCTTGGGCCAATGCCCACCGCATTCCCGTGGAGGAAGAAAAGAACGCTCGCGAGCACGGCTACTATCTGCATCCTGAGTTGTACGGGGCGCCGGAGGAGAAAGGCATCGCGTGGGCGAGGCATCCGGAATTGATGAAGCGGATGAAAGGGCAAGTGCCTTCGCATCCAGCGAGCAAGTCTGTTGCGCAGGCCCTGGCGCCTCAATCGTCCAAATAGCTGGGGCGAACGGTGGATACAAACGCATGCACGCTGATTCGACGGGCCGCCTCGGCACCGAATTCGTTCCTAGGTATCTCCCGGAGCATGGCAATCCGGGGCACTGGATTTCGTGTGCCAAAATCCACTGCGGCGGTGGGTAGCGTAACACTCTGATTCTGCAGAGAGCACTTGATGAGCTAGCGGAGTGCCAGAACCTCATGGTTTTGGCTCAACGTCAGTTTCCGGTTTGCTCGTGATCGAAGAGCAATCGCGAGGAGTTCACATGTCCGAAGTGCCGACCATACGGTCATGTGGGTTGGTTCCGGGTTGCCGATGATCCAGACGCAACCTGGTTCCCGGTCCGCAAGAAAAACTCACAGCACAACGACGATCCGCCCGGGCCGCACTGGGTGTTCCACAAGCTCGTGAGCACGAGCGATGTCTGGGAGCGGTACACGCTCGGCAATTTCGAACCCAGACCATCCTGCCTCTAGTGCAGCATTCAGGTCCCGCGCCGCGTCGACTTTTGCTTCCGTTGGGAAATCGTCGCTGCCCAGAAAGAACACACGAATGTTTTTGAACACCATTTGCCAGAACGGGATCTTCGGAGCGGCATTATCCGTGGCATAGCTCGCGATGGATCCCCCCTGTTTCAGCAGTTCGACGTCGGCTTGGATGTTCGCTCCGAAGGCTACTTCAACAATGTGATCAACACCCTCTGGAGCAACCGTTCGTACACATGCAACCAGCTCGCTGTCGCTAAGCACCACCTCGTGAGCGCCGGAGTTCAGCGCTGTGGGTTTGTCAGAGGCGGAACGCACACTACCGATCACCCGCGCTCCCGCACGACGAGCGAGGGCCACCGCGCAGAGTCCAACTGCGCCCGTGGCACCCTGTACCATCACCGTACGGCCGCCAATGGGCCCAGCGACATTGACCGCGCGATGTGCAGTCATGCCGGGAATGCCCAGGCATGCCCCCTGTTCCATTGACGCTTTCTTAGGCAGTGTAGCAATATGATCGACCGGAAGCACGGCGAACTCGGCGGCCGTGCCGAACGGCCGATACGATTGAGCGCCGTAACACCAAACGGGACGGCCCATCCACTCTGAATCAACACCCGGGCCTAGCTGATCCACAAGGCCAGCGCCATCGCTATGCGGAATCACGCGAGGATATGGCATACCATAGCCAAAGGCGTTCTCCCGTTTCTTGACGTCGCCGGGGTTAACTCCGGACGCTGCCACCCGAATGCGAACTTCTCCGGACGCTGGAACCAGGTCAGGCATTTCGCCGACCACCAGCACTTCGCGAGGTGGCCCTTGC
>Ga0306920_100004699_pt1 | contig 17527 bp, 15 predicted proteins | sample flu12Cox44000170_FD_204666 | JGI IMG/M metagenome (GOLD analysis project Ga0306920, IMG submission 204666) | Lab enrichment of tropical soil microbial communities from Luquillo Experimental Forest, Puerto Rico - flux4day.12C.oxic.44.000.170 (v2)... | ecosystem: Environmental > Terrestrial >... | reverse complement strand
GTGTACTCTCCGCAAAGGACCTGCGCGCGGCAAAAATGGCGCCGATCATCGGAGCCGGGTTCAAGATGCTGGTCCCGTTCATCGTGATCCTTCCTGGTCTTCTTGCCATCGCCGTGCTGCCGATAAAACTGGTGGGAGAAGGCCAAGCCATCGTTTCGGGTGGACACAGCTATAACGAAGTTTTGCCGCTCATGCTGGCGCGCTACTGCGGACCGGGTCTGCTGGGCCTCGGAATTACTGCCCTGATTGCCGGCTTCATGTCGGGAATGGCCGGAAATGTCAGCGCCTTCACAACCGTCTGGACCTACGACATCTATCGCGCGCTGATCAAGAAAGACGCTAGCGACGCTCACTACGTCAGCATGGGCCGCTGGTCCACCGTCATCGGTGTAGCATTCTCCATCGGCACAGCGTATCTGGTAATGGATTTCAAGAGCATCATGGATTACGTTCAGGCGCTGTTTAGTTTCTTCATCGCCCCGCTCTTCGCGACCGTCCTCCTGGGCATGTTATGGACCCGCGCCACACCCGCCGGAGGTTTCTGGGGTTTGCTCGCGGGCACTTGTGCCTCGGTGGGCATGTGGGCCTGGGTGAAGATAGATCCAACGGCGCTTCGTTACGTCGCGCTCTCGCCATATGCTCGAGACATGGCGGAAAACATGTACCGCGCTCTCTGGTCGTGCCTCACTGCCGGCCTCGTGACGGTCGTCGTCAGCATGGTCACAAAAGCGAAGCCGGTGTCGGAACTCAAAGGCCTGGTCTACGGTGTCACCGAGATTCCCGCCGAGAGTTATGTTTCGATACTTCATCGGCCGTGGTTCTGGGCGGTGGTTGTCGGCACGGGATTCGTTGTATTAAACGTTATCTTCTGGTGAGGTTCTATGAAGCCTGGCGGATCAATTTCCATCTGGTTTTTCGTCGGTATCTCTCTCCTGGTGAATGGCGTGCTCATTCTCGGAGCGGGCATCTACGAACTAATTCATCCGCCCGAAGTACGAGTGGTTTTGTTTGGCCTGCACGCCGGCATCTGGTGGGGCGGGATTCTCACGGCGCTAGGCGCCGGCTACTCGGTCTACTTTGCGCCGGGAAAAGGGCGCGGCTAAAGATATTCGAAAGGAATGGAAGAAGTCATGGCGAAAACAAGAAAAGTGACCATGGGCCTGATCGTCGGAAACCGCGGATTTTTCCCGGATCATCTGGCGAAATCGGGCCGCGAAGAAATGATTCAGGCGTTACAGAAGGCGGGAATGGACGTGGTCGCTCTGCCTACGGAGCAAAGCAAGTACGGTGCGGTAGAAACTCACGACGAGGCGAAGCGTTGCGCTGAGTTGTTCCGTTCAAAGGCTGACGCGATCGACGGCATTATCGTCACGCTGCCGAACTTTGGAGACGAGCGCGCGATTGCAGACACCATGCGGCTTTCCCGTTTGACCGTGCCTGTCCTGGTTCAGGCTACCCCAGACACCGCCACAAAAATGGGGATCGCACACCGGCGCGACAGTTTTTGCGGCAAAATGTCGGCCTGCAACAACCTCAAGCAATACGGCATCCCCTATTCGCTCACATCGCTTCACACGGAAGCGCCGGATTCCCCGGAATTCGCGAAGGACCTCGAATGGTTCGCTGGCGTCTGCCGCGTCGTGAAAGGGCTACGCAACTTGCGTGTCGGCGCCATCGGGGCGCGCCCCGCGGCCTTCAACACCGTGCGCTACAGCGAGAAGCTGCTCGAAGCCAACGGGATTTCTGTCGAAACTCTGGATCTTTCCGAGGCGCTTGGCCGCATCGGCCGCATGAAAGATACCGACGACGCGGCAGTCAAGAAGCTCCAGTCGATCGAGAAGTACGTGACCACGAGTTCTGTTCCCCAAGCTGCGCTCCTCAAAATGGCCAAGCTCGGCGCCGTCGTCGATGAATGGATGAAGGCCGTCGACGTACAGATCAGCGCTGTGCAGTGCTGGACTTCGCTCGAAGAAAACCTCGGCGTTGTGCCTTGCACCGTCATGAGCATGATGAGCGACTCGTTACTGTCGAGCGCCTGTGAAGTGGACGTTTGCGGTGTGATCGGCATGCACGCCCTGCAACTCGCTTCGGAAACCCCCAGCGCGCTGCTCGACTGGAACAACAACTACGGAAATGATCCGAACAAGGCCGTCTGCTTCCACTGCAGCAACCTGCCGAAACACTTCTTTAAGGACGTGCGCATGGACTTCCAGGAAATCATCGCTGGTACGGTCGGCAAAGACAATACCTTCGGCACCTGTGTGGGCCGCGTAAAGTCGGGCGCGATGAGCTTTGCGCGATTTTCAACCGATGACGTGAATGGGAAGATCCGCGGTTATACGGGAAGTGGCAGGTTCACGGATGACCCGCTCGAAACCTTCGGCGGTGCTGGAGTCGTCGAAATTCCTGGTTTACAGAAACTACTGCACTACATCTGCGAGCAAGGCTTCGAACATCACGTGGCGGCGAATTTCTCGAGCGTAGCCTCCGCGGTTCACGAGGCTTCCTTGCGCTACCTCGGCTGGGACATGTACGCGCACACGGGCTAGGAGCAAACCGATCGGGCCCGCGATCAACGAGCAGGGGCAGCGTCGGTCGCCGCAAATATGGAATGAAGCGCCGGATAAATCCGGCGATAGAGCTGATACCCGCAATTCATCGCAGCGGCATTGACCGGGTCTGGTTTCACCGTCTCTGCCACGCGAACGACCGCGTCACACGCTTGATCGACGCTGGCCCAGGCTTTCGCACCAACCCCTGCTAGAATCGCGGCACCATACGCGGCACCTTCTTCTGCCACTACGGTTTCTACTTCGTGCCCATATACGTCCGCTTGAATTTGCCGCCAGAGTGCTGAGCGCGCGCCTCCGCCACCGAGGCGAATCCGTTCCACGGGCACTGCGATCTCGCTAAAGATGCTGAACGAATCCTTCAAGCTGTAGGCCACACCTTCGAGAACGGCGCGGATCATGTGCGCGCGTGTGTGCGATGCGGAAAGCCCGACGAACGCGGCCCTCGCCCCTGGATCCAAGTGCGGCGTTCGCTCCCCCATCAAGTAGGGGGCCCACAGCGCACCCTCCGCCCCTGCTTTCACGCGAGCAGCTTCCTCGGTCATGCGTTCATACGGATCACGCCCGTCTTCTGTTCCTGCTCCAAAGCGGTCGCGGAACCAGCGCAAAGACAGGCCTGCCGCTTGCGTAACTCCCATCACATGCCAGCGGCCGGGAATCGCGTGACAAAATGTGTGCAGGCGTCCTCGCGGGTCCATTGCGGGACGGTCGGTGGCGGCAAACACCACACCCGAAGTTCCAATTGTCGCGCTCACCACGCCGGCGCGGGTTATCCCCATACCGACCGCACCCGCAGCCTGATCACCGGCGCCGGCAACGATGGGAGTTCCCGGCCGAAGGCCGGTGCCTTTGGCTCCTTCTTCGGAGACGGCTGCGCAAATTTCCGGCGACTCGAACAACCCTGGAAGAAACTTGCGGTCGATGTTGGTCTTCTCCAGAATTTCGTTCGACCATGCACGCTTCGCCACATCCAGCAGCAACGTTCCGGACGCATCGGCCATGTCGATCGCGCTCTCGCCGCTCAGCCGCAGACGAACATAATCCTTCGGAAGCATCACTTTTCGGACGCGCTCCCAGTTTTTCGGCTCGTTTTGCTGGACCCAAAGAATTTTGGTAAGCGTGAAATTGGTCAACGGCGGGTTCGAGGTCAACTGGATAAGCCTGGGAGTTCCGAAGCTATGGGCAAGTTGCTCGGATTGCGCCGCTGTACGCTGGTCGCACCAGATCAGGGCCGGGCGAATGAATCCGCAATCCTTATCGAGCAGGACCGCCCCGTGCATCTGGCCGGAAAAGCCCAGGCTCGAGATGGAATCGGCCGGAACCGCGGAGTCGCGAATTGCCTTTTGAATCGCCAGCGTAGCCGCGCGCCACCAGTCTCGCGGATCCTGTTCTGCCCAACCCGGCTCGGGACTCCGGAAGGGCTCGTGTTCAGCTGTTCCTGACGAGAGAATGCGACCGGCCTCGTCGACGATAATCGCGCGCGTTCCCCCAGTGCCCACATCAATTCCGAGGAATTGGATATATCCCCCTTTTCAGGAGCGCGTTTCCTGCGTGTCAAAGCTTCGGAAAGGCGAACTACTGGCCCACCGAGTAGCCTTCCAGCTCCGCCGCATCGATCGACAGTCTGCCCTCTTTGTCGGTCCTCGATTCAAGCGATTGCCGCTGTAGAAAGAAGTCGAGATTCCCGCGCATGACCAAATGCGGCGCCAATGTCACCTGATACGCCGGACAAGATCCCTCAACAAGGAACTCGTACAGCACACGAAACGCAATGCGTCCCTGGGTGTAAGGGCGCTGGTAAATTGTGGCCAGCACGCTGCCCGCGCGAATATGCTCTACCAGGGCCGGAAAAATATCCGTTGCGACAATCGCAAGACGCGGCAGGATCCCCGTGTCTTGCGCCGCCTGAATCACCGGGATCGACGCCTCAGTCGTGACATAGACAGCGGCCAGGTCCGGGTGCGCAAGAAACAGCCGGCGGCACTTGTCGTAAGCCTCGGCCTCGATGTCGTGCTCTTCGATCGTTTCTACCAGCTTCATCCCGGGATGGTATCGCTTCAAGGTCTCCTGAAAAGCCTGACACTTCTCCGCGTGCTCGTTCACATCAAGGTCGCTTAAAGTGACGGCGACTTTTCCTTTTCCTTGAAGCAACCTGCCGAGAAGGTCGCCCGCCAGCGAGCCGCTGACCTTCGTGTCTATCGACACCACCGCTAGGCGGCCCGTGCCCGGAGCGTCTGTAGCAACGCAGATGACCGGAATGTGCGCGCGCATCGCGCGCCTCATCCATTTGTGCATCTGCTGGGGGCGGCTTGGAAAAATGATGATCCCCTTCGCACCGGAGTTCAGAGCTTCTTCGAACGCTTCCTGCTCGCCTTCTCCGAGTTGCGGATAGGTGCGAAATTCAATTTGTGCCAGTCCCATGGTCAGCGACTGCGCTTCACTTTGAATGCCCGCTCGAACGTCATCCCAAAAAGAAGTCGTCCCCCTCAATGTGTTCACCGAGATCAGGATCTGCTTGCGGCTGGAAAGATAGCGAGCAGCAAGGTTGGGACGGTAGCCCATGGATTTGGCCATCTGCACGACGCGCGTCTTGGTGAGAGCATTGACTCCGGCATGATTGTGCAAGGCGCGATGCACAGTTCCCGTGGAGACCCCGAGCGCCGCGGCCAAATCTAGGAGAGTGACTTTTCTATCCAAGGCGTCCACCTACCCGACGACCAGCTAAAACAGAAACGCACGCGACAAATCAAAAGTAACCTTGTAAACGTTTACGGTGCCATTTAAAAATACAACCTCGGCCTTGTCAACGAGTACGGGTTGCCGCTGCCGATGGGTCCATTTCATGATGCTTTGATGCTCGTCATTGCAAATTCTGCAACTCTGCGTGACTCCTCGGCTTAGCTACAGCTACAAGAGCGAAACTCCCGGTGAAGCAAACAACCGCACGGCAGTTCAATCCCGTCGCTCCACTTCGACCCGGAATTGGTAGGCACGCGATCCCGTCGTAAGCGTTACGATAAGGCTTTCTGTCTGGCAACGGGTACGCTCACTAGCGAAGCTCGCAAGCCAGTGATACCGCGACATTTTTGAACCGGACGAACGCACCCCGCCTGGGGTCCCTGGGCTCCTATCCTTGACCTAGCCCCCGATCCATCATACTATATCGCTCTATGCTTTGAGCGAAAAGGCCTATTGGGATAAAAGGAGCGACGAGCCCACATGACGAAAAGCGATCAACGGGATCTTTTCCCCGGCGCGCTCGAGATGATGATTCTCCGCACGCTGAAACGCCAGCGACTGCACGGCTACGCTCTCGTGCAACACATCAAGCGGACCTCCAACGACCTTCTTGAAATCGAGGAGGGCTCGCTCTATCCGGCTCTCCAACGTCTGCTCAAGGCGGAACTGGTAAAGGCCGAATGGGGCGTCTCTTCTACCAACCGGCGCGTTCGAACCTACGGACTCACCAAGGCCGGCGCGAAGCATCTGGAGCAGGAAGTCTCGCGGTTCGAACGCATGCTCGATGGGATTACACGAGTCCTCGCGGCGGATGAATCATGACTTGGCTAAACCAACTATTGTCCCGTCGCCGCCTCTACGACGATCTGTCAGAGGAGATTCAGCAACACCTCGAAGAAAAGATCGAGGAGCTGGTCGCTCGAGGCATGTCCCGGTCTGACGCCATCGCCGCGGCTCGCCGCGAATTCGGGAACGTCTCCCTGACGGAGGAAGAGAGCCGCGAAGTGTGGCAGTGGCCGTCTATCGAAAGCTTTGTCGCGGACATAGGTTTTGGCGCTCGTACACTACGAAAATCCTTGGCTTTTACAGCGATTGCCGCTTTTACGTTGGCCTTGGGGATCGGCGCCAACACTGCAATCTTCAGCCTTGTAAACGGGATTCTACTAGTTCCACTTCCATACCCTGAACCCGACCGGCTGGTGAGCATTACCGGGGCGTATCCCGAGGGCGCGTTGGTGGCCATGCGCGAACAGGTGCATACGATGGATGTAGGCGCCTACGCCGAAGGCCACGACCTTAATCTAACCGGCCGGGGCGAGCCAGTCCGCTTAACCGCCACGCTGATGTCTGCGGAGCTGTTTTCCATTCTTAAAGCGCACGCGGAACTCGGACGTGTATTCGAGCATGGTGAGGATGTCCCCGGGAAGGACAACTACGTCATCTTGAGCCACGCACTCTGGCAGCAGCAGTTCCAAGGTGATGCCACGATCATCGGGCGTCCCATCGAACTAGAAGGGGTGGGCCGGGAGGTCGTTGGAGTGATGCCGGCCGACTTTCGTTTCCCTTCCGCAAAAACACAAATTTGGGTCCCACTGCACAACGATCCGGGCAGCGTCTCCACCTATTGGGCTGGCGATTATATGCCCGTGATCGGGCGTCTCCGCCCCGAAGCCACGATGCGACAAGCCCACGCTGAGATTCGCATGTTTCAGGCTCACGCAGGAGCGCTGTTCCCCTGGCCAATGCCGGCAAGTTGGAACGCCGACGTCAGCGTCGTGCCATTGCAGAATGGCATGGTGGCGGATGTGCGGCTTCGGCTTCTCCTGCTTTTGGCGGCTGTGGGGATGGTTCTTTTGATTGCCTGCACTAACGTCGCCAATTTAACTCTCTCTCGCACCGCGACCCGCGAAAAAGAGTTCGCCCTCCGCGCCGCGATGGGCGCGGGACGCCGGAGAATCATGAGGCAACTCCTCACAGAGAGCGTGTTGCTCGCGTCGATCGGTGGCCTGCTTGGGCTGGCATTTGCCCTCGAGGGACTCGCCTTTCTCAAATCACTGCTTCCTGCCGATACACCGCAGCTCATGACCGTCCACATGGACTGGAGGGTACTCGCCTTTACTGCTGGCTTAGCTATCCTGACCGGAATCTTCGTCGGCCTCGCACCGGCGCTTCAGGTCTCGCGCGGGGCGCTCATCACTTCTCTCAAGTCCGGCGGACGGGGTACGGCCGTTTCCGTTTCGCAGCGTCTCCGCAGCGCACTCGTCGTGAGCGAAATCGCACTCGCCGTGCTCCTGGTGATCGCTGCAGGCCTGATGATTCGAAGCTTCTGGGCCTTGTCGCACCTGAACCCCGGCTTTCACCCGGAACACATCCTGACCGCGCGCATCACTCCGGATGAATCGTTTTGCGATGACGCGCTGCGTTGCCTCACTTTTTATCGGACGGTCCTCGACAAGGTTCAATCCCTTCCTGGAGTGAGCGGCGCCGCATTCGTGAATACGCTTCCGCTAGGAGGCAGAGTGTCAAAAAGGTCGCTCAACATCGAAAACCATGTCGACACACCGGGCGAAACAGCTCCTCTTTTCTGGCTGAACGTCGTAACTCCCGACTACTTTCGCGTGATGGGCATCCCCGTTTTGTCGGGCAGGGGATTCGAAGACTCCGATGTCTCGGGAGCTCCTGTGGCAGTGGTGACGGCGGAGACCGCTCGGCGTTTCTGGCCTGACCAAAACGCCGTCGGCAAACATATTCGGCTCCTTGATGACAAAGACTGGCGCACGATTGTTGGCGTAATTTCTGATGTTCGCGCCTACGACCTGCAACACAATGCGCCCACGTGGATCGACGGTACCGCCTATGTTCCGTACAATCCGCTCGCAACTCTTGAGAACAAGCGCGTGCCCTCCGAGATGACGATCGCGATTAGGAGTACCACGGAAGGCTCTCAGCTAGCGGCTTTACTCCGAGAAAGTGTCGCCTCTCTGAGCAATGAAGTTCCCGTCAGCGAAGTGCAAACCATGGATGCTGTCGTTTCCGGGGCGGTCTCGACGCCGGCGGCAACCACATCGCTGTTCGTGGCGTTTGCCTCCTTGGCTCTGGCGTTGGGCATTATCGGCATTTATGGCGTTCTTTCTTATCTCGTGTCGCAACGCACGCGGGAGCTTGGCCTCCGCGTCGCGCTCGGCGCGCAACGCCGTGACGTGCTGTATCTGGTCATGAAGGAAGGCGCGAAATTCTCACTGACGGGGATTGCCATTGGGCTAGTGAGCGCGGTTTTAGTGACGCGCTTGATGGCTAGTGAACTCTACGGCGTCAGCCCACTCGATCCTCTGACTTATCTCGCTGTCGCTCTCGTAATGGCCGCCGTCGCGTTCTTGGCGTGTTATGTTCCGACGCGGCGGGCGATGCGCGTCGACCCGGTGGTTGCGTTGCGCTACGAGTGAGCAGCGTGGTCCGGACAAAACCCGATGCACCTAGCCTACCGATAAATCGAGCATGATCCCGAGAAATGCCGTCTGCCCTATTCTGGAAGATGCGCTTCGCCGCTGATCGTCAAACCAGTCTCAACCACCTTCGCACCGGTGCCGGGCTGCCCTCCGCCAATCGAAAGCTTGTAGAAGCCCGCCGCGACGATGCGGTCGCCGGCTTCGTTCACATAGCTCAGATCTCGCGGGGTGATTGTCATGTAGACGTGCGCGGTCTCGCCGGCACGAACGTGCACACGGTTGAAACCACAGAGTGCCCGGTTCGGCGCGCCAGCCATCTTAGGAAAGGTCAGGTAAACCTCGACCACTTCATCGCCGTCGGTTCGGCTCGTGTTCTGCACGTCAGCATCAACGCTGAGCGCACCGCCAGCCTTCAGGGCGTTCGAAGACAGCTTGAGGTTGCTGTACTCGAACCTCGCGTAGCTCAGACCGTAGCCGAAGGGATACAGCGGCCTTCCGCTGAAGTAGCGATAAGTCCGGTTCGACATCGAGTAATCTTCAAAAGGGGGAAGGTCGTTGACGCTCTTGTAGAACGTCACGGGAAGGCGACCGGCGGGATTGTTGACACCGATGAGTGTTTGCGCAATGGCCGCGCCGCCTTCTTCACCGGGGTACCACGCTTCGAGAATTGCGTTCGCGTGGTCCTTCGCCCAATTCACGCTGAGTGCGCTGCCGTTCATCAGCACCACAACCAGCGGCTTACCGGTTGAGGCAACACTCTCGAGCAAATCCTGTTCAGGCTTCGGCAGATCCAGCGTGACGCGGTCTCCGCCCTTGAAGCCCTCCTCGCTCACCGGCATCTCCTCGCCTTCGAGCTCGCTCGTGAGTCCTACCACGGCGACAACAACATCCGCTTCCTTCGCTGCGGCCAGGGCTTCGGGACTCGGCTTCAGATCCAGCTTGGACCACACCAATTGGCCCTCCGCTTTAGCGTTCTCAGTCACTCCATAATCAACCTTCAAGGCGTAGGGCTTGCCCGCCTCCAGGTGCACGTGGCCAAGCTTGGTCTCCACTCCGTTCGTGTGGTAGGCCATCGTCACCACTTTGCCGTCGAGCCAAATGCGGAAGAAGCCGTCTCCACGGAAACCCAAGTTGTAATCGTCGGTTACGTCCGGTGTGAACGTCGCTTCCCAACTGACCAGAAATGCATTTCTTTTGGCAACGTCCGTCGGTAACAAGCTGGGCGTGACGCTGGCGCTCGGTTCAATCTGGCTGGCGATCGGTGTTTGCTCGGCCGCCGAGCTCAAAAACGCGAGCATGTCTTTCAAGGCGTAATAGTTCGCCCGCACACCCTCTTTGCCGTCTGTCGTAAGAAGCTTGGCGGGCACCGGCGACGCTTCCTTGCTCAGGAACTGCGTGCCGCGCACATAACGAACCTGGGCTTTGGGAATCCCCGTCCGCATGCCCTCAAGAACCGACACCGAATGCGTCGGAATCCCGTTGTAGTTGCCGAGCAGCACCGGCGTCTGCTCCGCAAGAGAGCCCACTACGGCAATCTTTACCCCCGTTGATTTCAGCGGTAGGATGCCGTCGTTTTTCAGCAGCACCATCGATTCATTCGCGAGCTTCAGCGCCAAGGCCCGATGCGCCGGGCCGTCCAGAAGCTTCTCGTCAATCGTTGTGTAGGGCACCATTTCCGGCGGATCGAACATACCCAGCCGCATGCGCGCGGTGAACAAGCGCTTGAGGGCTACATCAATGTCGCTTTCCTTCAGGTAGCCCTCCTTCACGGCTTCGAGGTACGGGGCGTAATCGTGGTCGTCGGTCACTTTCGCGAAAAAGTCGATGCACTCATTGTCCATGCCGAGTTTCAGGCTTACGGCCGAGGCTTCCGCTTGCGTTGGCTTATAGTGGTGGCCATTAAAGATGTTTCTTACCGCTTCGCAGTCCGACACCACATATCCTTTAAAACCCCATTTGCCGCGCAACTGGTCCACGAGTAGAAACTCATTTGCACAGGCTGGCTGCCCATTGATGCTGTTGTACGCACACATCAAAGACCCGGCCTTGCCCTCGGTTACGGTCGCGCGAAACGCCGGAAGGTAGGTGTCCGCTTCATCATGCTTGCTCACCGTCACGTCGGCCATGTGCCGCGTAGTCTCGGGTCCGCTGTGTACCGCATAATGCTTCGGAGTCGCAATCGTGCGGTAGTAGCGAGGATCGTCCCCCTGCATGCCCGTGACAAAGGCTATGCCCAAGCGCCCGGTAAGAAACGGGTCTTCACCGTAGGTCTCTTGGCCCCGCCCCCAACGTGGGTCACGGAAAATATTGATGTTGGGAGCCCAGAAATCCAGTCCCTCAAAAATGTTGCTGTGGCCTGCGCGGACCGCCTGCGCGTGCTTGATGCGCGCCTCGGTGCTGATCGCTATGGCCATCTCGTGGATGGCCGCCGCGTCAAAGGTTGAAGCCAGACCAACCGGTTCGGGAAACTCCGTTGTTCCATTCACAGCCACTCCGTGCAGCGACTCACTCCACCAGTCGTAGGCCGGAACCTGCAAGCGTGGAACGGCGCGCGCCTGGTTCACCAGTTGCGACGCCTTTTCTTCGAGCGTCATGCGCGAAATAAGATCATCGACGCGCTGTTCAATCGACAGGGTGGGATTGAGATAGGGGGGATTCGACGGAGACGGGTCACTTTGAGCAAACGGCAGCGAACCTCCCAGGGCAAATACAGCAATCTCGACAATGACGATCTTGACCCACTGCAGGCACCATTTCTCGACCACGATCGACACCTCCTTGACCGAAATAACAGTTCGCAAGTCAGGTATGAAGCTGAACTTGCTCATACGCTACCACAGCCACGGTTCCTCTACTGACCCAACTATCCACAGACCGAAAGGGAAAAGGGACGACAGCGCTGTGCCCGATTCGAATTTAAATCGCTCTTGGGAAAGAAACCCTTTCTTCAAATCTGCACAAGCTACTTGTCACCCTGTCACGTAGGCTTGATTATCTAAAGAAAGTATGGTGATAACGGAGATTCATTCCGTCATCTCTGCCGGGGGCACATAGGCGCTGCCTGCCGCGTCGGTGATGAACACTACATTCCCTTGGAGGAACGAGGACATGCGAATACACACCCGAGCGATCGAATACCGCGATGGCGAGACAGAACTCCACGGTCTGCTGGCTTGTGACGACTCGCAGGACAACGCCGGTCCGGGAATCCTGGTTGTTCACGGCGGCGCTGGTCTCGACGAACATGCTAGGGGACGCGCGCGACGGCTCGCAGAACTCGGCTTCGTCGTCTTTGCCTGCGATATGTACGGCAACGGAGTCGCCGGCGATCGTGAGCGTGTGATCGCTCGAATTACGGAATTGCGTAAGGAGCCGGCCCGTTTGTGTCAGCGCGCCCGAGCCGGAATCGAAGTGTTGGCCTCCCACCCGCGCGTCGATGGGCGCATCGCGGCCGTCGGCTACTGTTTGGGCGGAATGACTGTGCTCGAATTGGCGAGGAGCGGCATGGAGCTGGCGGGAGTCATCAGCTTGCACGGTAGCCTCGAAACGTCATGTCCCGCTCAGACGGGATCAGTTAAGGCAAAGATTCTCGTCTGCCATGGTGCTCTCGACCCGCACGTTCCAATGGCGCAGGTAAACGCGTTTACGGAGGAGATGAACTCAGCCGGCGCAGACTGGCAGCTGAATATCTACGGCGGCGCCACGCATGGTTTCACACACGAAGTAGGCCCCTACGGCCCAGGTGTCGCCTATCACGCCGAGTCCGACGCGCGCTCTACCGCAGCGATCGAGCGTTTCTTTATCGAACTCTTCGGCGGCGATGCGAACTCCAAACCAAAAGCGCAGGGGTAACTCGCAACGCACGGACAATGCTCTTCCGCACGGCTGAAGTGACGAATCACGGAAGTGGTTTCTTCAAGGCTCCCGCGATTCCGGCCTCCGCTAACGGCGCCATGATTTCATATCCGGCTTTGTTCGGGTGCACGCCATCCGGACTCAGTTCAGCCCTAAGGCCGCCCTCGTTGTTAACCATGCTCGAATAGTAGTCCACATAAACGAACCCACTTTTAGCGGAATACTCCTTGATCCATGCATTCAGCGCCTTAATCTTGGGCGCAGGCATGAGCCCGGGGCGCCAGCTAAAATCACTCGCAGGCAGTACCGAGCACAACACGACGCGAATCCCATTCGCGCGCGCAAGCTCGCTCATCGAAGCGATATTGTCCTCAATCGCCTCGAGGCTGGTTTTTCCCGTGTTCTCGGCGATGTCGTTCGTGCCCGCAAGCACCACGACTACTTTGGGCTTCAGATCAATCACGTCCTGTCGAAAACGCACCAGCATTTGTGGCGTCGTTTGTCCCGAGATACCGCGGTTCACATACGGCTTCCCTGGAAAAAACTCGTCACGGCCCGGAGCCGTTGCCGTCGCTTTCTGTCCCCAGCCCTCCGTAATCGAATCTCCCATGAACACAACACGCGCTTCATCGGGTGCTGGAGGCCCCAGTTTCTTGTCCGCGTCACGATATTTTGCAAGATACGGCCAGTCGTTCAAAATCCTGTCCAGCTGCGATTTTTGATATGGGGTTAAGCGGTCCACCGCCGAGGGCGGTTCTGTTTGGTTTTGCGGCTTCGGGGTTGTTGCAGGACTCGCTTGCGCAAAAGCCCCAGGAGAACCCACAAGAATCGCCGCCGTCAGAAAGCAACTACTAAGCGCGCAAGCAAATTTCTTTCTTCGGTCCACGGGCTTTTCTCCTTATTCGCTTCGAAATCCCCACTGGCACAAGTTCTCGCCGAAGCTATTTCGCATTCTTCGAGGCAATTGGCTTCGGCGCGAAGTAACCCCGGCGCGCATCTACTTTCAAGCCATCCTGGCCCACTTTAACCTTCAAGCCAGTAGCTATTGGTTTTCTGTCGAGCGCGCCAGCGGCAGTTGTGATGACAACTGAACGTCGATCATCATGCTGATGCGCCGGTCCAGTTGGAAGAACGTCGCGGCTTTCTTCCCCGGCAGCACCTGGCTCACCTCGGGCACATACTTGAGCCGCAATTGCTGGACTTGCTCGTCCACCTCGAGCCACCGTCGGATATAGATCAAGGCCTGTTCGTTCGTCATCGTGGGCCACTGCTCTCCATACTCCCTGACCAACCGGTATTTCTCGTCGTTGATCTGCCGGAGCTCGTCACCGTAGCGATTGTAAACCGCCCAAAACTTTATCGCCTCCGACTCGTTCATTGGCAGGTTTTGCGCAATCAGTCTTTGTTTTTGCGCCCGCAGGTCCTGGCGCAAGAGTTGCACGTCCGAGTCCGTAATCGCCATTGCACCGCTGTTCACGGCGATGGATTGCTGCTGTTGTTCCGTCTGCCGTGCCATCAGCCTCCACCCCAAAAAGCCACACAGCATCGTCAACGCGACCACGATCGACCTGGTCCTCATATTCCTCTCCTCCAGACTTCCGTTGCTGCCAATCAGATTTCCTTGGGCGGCTCTCACAGGGAACTCGGACTTCCTCTCATGTTCTCTTTTGCCGGCTCAGGAAGCCGTGTTACAGAAGACTGGTCGAAGTGCCCAACGCCGCAGTCAAGGCCTACTCGGCCTGATAACGGCAAGAGTAAACCTTGTTCCGTTGCAGTTCGTTTTTTCCTGGTTTTCGAAGTCGATGGTTGGACCAATCGTGCGAGATTGACCTTCCGCCAATTTGCTTGATGTCAGCCCGGAATTCCGTTTTGTCGGAAGCGTTTCAGGACTCATTCGTGCGGGACCGCCGCTTTTGCTGGCTCCCTTTGTTCTCTCTTAACCGGGTATTCCGCGAGAGCATATCGAACGAATAGCGCCCGGCGGAAGATCCGGGATGGAAAGGCAATTTGCTGATCAACAGCTGCAGATCTCCGCACAACAGCAGAATGTCCAGCAAGCGTGACCGATCGAGGTTTGTCAGAGGTTCGTGGCGAAGGCATACGAGCAGCGTGCGGTTCGAACATTCCTCGAGCACCCCGCGGATTTCCGGGATCTCCGCTACATCGAGAAGCCGGCTTCGCACCATCGGCTCAAGCCTGTCCAGTCTCTCATAGCAGCTGAAAAAGAAATGATCGAGGCAGAGCTCCCGCGCCGCCAGGGAAATCACCGCCGGTTTTGCGCAACTGCATGCCTTGCAGCATTCCTTGTTTTTCAGCATGTCCATGATTTCCCGATGCGGTTGCCCTTTGGAATCACCTTGCACACTGATTTCTGAGTAAAGCAAATCGTTGTACCCCTCTTCCCTTATTAAGCTGCTTGAGTTCCCCTTAGTGACAGGCCATCCGGCTGGCAACGGACGACCGTCCTTCTCTCTGCACGACTCCGCCCGGACGGAACTCCGGCATCGAAAAGAACGTCACAAACTTACCGGTGCGCAGCCAGCGATCGACGTAGGGCTCGAGCAATTTCTTTACTTGTTCTGAGCTTTCGTCGCGTTGTTTATCGTTTTCCGTTCCGTCCCACAAAGTCACTACGGTTACCAGGCGTTCCTCCTGGGCAGAAACGAATACCAGCCGACCCACAAACCCATCGCAGGTTTCCGGTGCGTCTTGTTGCGCAAGGCTGATCGCTTTCTGAAGCTTTTCGGTTTGTTTAGGGCGGGCCACGAACTCTAGGCCTTGCGCTTGGAACTTGCGTATGGAACCTTCTAACTGCGTCCCTTTGCTTCGAGTTGCCTGGCGACGACCGGCCCCAGGTTCGGCTGTTGCTTCTGCGTAGCCCGCTAATTGAATGCTTCCGATTTGAACTTGGCTTGCCACGAAACCTCCACCCGTTCCGTAATTCCCTCCCCAAAGCTGGGCGCGGCCGTGGTCAGGGGTCGACGACCGCGCCTCGGGGCACCTGAGGGATGAAGGGCCTGCAGGGTCTTGAGTCAGCTTCAGCTGAAATAGGCTCCTTCATTCGGAGTAGTGAGCACCCGCTGCATTTCGTTTCACTCCATTTAACACAATGGATTATTGCGTCTTACGAGGGGGCGAAGCTATACTCCGGAATCGCTTTCGGGGGCAACTTTTGGAGCTATTCCCATTTGACAAGCTCTACGTCGACCGCCTGAGGGACGGAGACCCCCCCACCGAACAGCACTTCGCCTCTTACTTTGGACAGCTCCTCAACATTATGCTCCGGGCGAGGTATCTCTCGCCGGAGCGCGTCGACGACGTCCGCCAGGAGACGCTCGCCAGGGTGATCGCATCACTCCGCCGCGAAGGGGGTATTCGCCAGCCAGAACGCTTTGGAGCCTTCGTTAACTCCGTGTGCAAGAATGTGTTACGGGAGCATGCACGGGATTGGCACCGGGTTCAGCCCCTCCAGCAGGATCAATTGGAGCCACCTGACAAGGTCGTGGATCTTGAGCGCGCACTGATCTCCCACGAAACCAAGCATAAGGTCCGTGAAATCCTGGGCGAAATGAAGCAGCGCGATAGAGACCTACTTCGCGCCATCTTCTTGGAAGAAAAGGGAAAAGACGAGATTTGCCGGGAATTCGGGGTCGATAGGGAGTATCTGCGAGTGCTGCTGCATCGCGCCAAAGAACGTTTTCGGGCCAGTTTCCAGCAGGGCCTCCCGAATCTCCCAGGCCGCCCTGCGGCCGGCACGGTCCGGTGAAACGAAAATGGCTCCTCCCGCACTATCCTACGGACAGGGAAAACAGGGACTATGGATCATTCTGATGCAGTGCGGCTACGTGCCGCCGAAAAATACATCTCGGGGGAACTCCCAGAGGATCTTCGCGACCAATTCGAGGAACATTATTTTGACTGTGTCGAGTGCGCCAATGATTTGAAGGCTTTAGCGATCTTTGCCTCGGCCAGTCGAATGGTCCTTGAAGAGGAAGTTGTCGCAAAAGTTCCTCCGCGGTTACCGGCAGCAGAGCGCACAGGTTGGTTCACTTGGTTACGGCCGCTGGTCGCTGTTCCTGCGATCGCTGCCTTGGCTGCCATCGTCGTTTTCCAAAACACCGTCACAATTCCCGCTCTGAAGCAGCGGTCCGCGACACTTCCCGTCGCCCAAGCGTACGGGTCTTCCTTTCGCCTGCAGGGGACTACCCGTGGGGAAAGCATTTCGACTGTGTCAATCAACCCGAATGAAAGCTTTGCCTTGGATTTCGATTTCATACCGGCGCAAACCTTCCGAAGTTACCAGGGTTTGCTGCTCGACGATTCCGGCAATTCCGTGCTGACCTTCCTGATCCCTGGTGATTTGGCTAACAAAGAAGTCCACCTGACCGTACCGGCCGGGTTGGTTCATGCTGGCAAGTACAGCATCGTTTTGAACGGTGTTGGTGACGCCGAGGGTCGGCTCGCCTCCGGGTCGGCCCCCGGCGGGAATGAAGTTCAACGCTTCGTGTTTTCCGCTGTAAGTCAGGATCGCACGGCTGGGCGATCATTCTAGGTATCGTACATTTGACCGCGACTTTTTGGAGTACTTTCTTTAATTGGTCTTTAGCTCGGCTTTTGCAATACACTTTTCGGGCACGTTAGCTTTACGGCCCCGGTCTCACCATGCGAATTCAAGTACGAGGAGCATCTATGTCCCCTCTGGAACTACCCGAATCCCGCTTCTACTTTGACGCTAGAGGGCACGCCCTCAGCGGAACGTTTCGCCGCCCGGTCCCTTATTTGATCCCAGCGCAGGCGGCAATCTCCCTGCCGACGATCGGTGGTCACGCGAGGTCCCGTACCGAGGATTTCACCGCCGAGCATCTGGCGTCCTTCAAGTTAGCCCACAGCCACGCATCCGGTAGTCAACAAGCCGAC
>Ga0306920_100004698_pt1 | contig 17530 bp, 15 predicted proteins | sample flu12Cox44000170_FD_204666 | JGI IMG/M metagenome (GOLD analysis project Ga0306920, IMG submission 204666) | Lab enrichment of tropical soil microbial communities from Luquillo Experimental Forest, Puerto Rico - flux4day.12C.oxic.44.000.170 (v2)... | ecosystem: Environmental > Terrestrial >... | reverse complement strand
TGCTTGGCTGGTCCAACAACATGGGTACGGTCGAACCCGGGAAGTGGGCCGACTTGGTTGCCGTTTCCGGCGATCCTCTGAAGGACATCAGCGAGCTGGAGCGCGTCAAATTCGTCATGAAGTCCGGCGTCGTCTTCAAGAACGATCTACACTAATGGCTGATCCGCGGTCAGAAAAACGCGGCGCCCCCATCGACGTTGATCGACTGGCCCACCATGGCGCTGGACATGTCCGAGCACAGAAATAGGGCGGCTTGCGCGATTTCGATGGCTGTCTGTCCACGGCCTTGGAGAAGGGAATTGAGGAATCCTTTCAGTTGTTGCTCCGGGCTAACGTTCAGACGGGTGGCCAGTGTTTTCCCCAGTTCAACACTCATTTCGGTTTCCGTAACCGGCCCCGGGCAAATCGCATTCACCCGTACCCCCTGGCGCGCCGCCTCGGCAGCCGTCACCCGCGTCAGTCCGAGCATTCCGCCTTTCGCAGCGGCATAAGCCGAGCCCCAGGAAAATGCCGCTTTCGCCGACAAGCTGGAAATGTTCAAAATCACGCCGGATTTCCGCGCGTACATCTCCGGCAGCACCAGTTTGCTGAGCAGGAACGCCGCACGCAGGTGTATGGCGATAACTTTATCGAACTCCTCCAGCGGATATTCCTCGACCGGAACCACGGGGCCATAATGCCCGGCGTTATTGACCAGAATATCGACACGTCCGAATGCGGTCCTCGCGGCCGCCACCACGTGCTCGCACTCTTTCTCTCGCGTGAGATCCGCGTCCGCATAGGCGGCTTTTCCGCCGTCCGTCGCGATTTCCTTCGCCGCATTCGCCAGTTGCGCCTCGGTCCGCGCCGTCAGAAAGACACTTGCGCCTTCCTTGGCAAAGAGCCTTGCGGTCGCGCGCCCGATGCCGCGACCCGAGCCGGTAATCAACGCCACTTTGTTTTCAAGGAGCATAGAGTTCCGACCATATCAGTGTTGGAGCTCCAGTTCCACTTTGTACGAAGCCCCGCAAAGTCGGTTTGCGCTGGCTTTTCATAGGTGTGACAATATTCAAATGGACAAAGCTGTTTATCGATACTGGATTACCCCCGCGGCCGGACTTCTTTTCTGCGGCGTGACCCTCGCCCAGCAATCTTCCGCGCCACCCGCCCAACAACCTTCGGCTAGCAAGCCGGCCACTGCCAGTACCGCGCCCAAACCGGCGCAAAAGCCTTCTGCGCCAGCGCCTAAGCCGCTGAGCCTGGATACCCCGAAAGAAAAGGCCAGCTATGCCATCGGACTGAATATTGGGCGAAGCATGAAGAAGGATGAAGTGGAGGTCGATCCGGAAGCGGTTGCAAAAGGTATTAAGGACGCGCTCAGCGGTGCCAAGCCTCTTCTCAGCGATGAAGAGACGCAGTCGGTTTTGACCGCTCTGCAGAACGATGTTCGCAAGCATCAGCAGGAGACCTACAACCAGGCCCTGACGAAGAATAAACAGGAAGGCGACGCGTTCCTCACGACCAATAAGAGCAAGCCGGGAGTGGTCGCTCTGCCGAGCGGCTTGCAATACAAAGTCCTTCAAAACGGCGACGGACCGAAGCCCACGGCTTCCGACACCGTGGTGTGCAACTACAAAGGCGCGCTGATCGACGGCACCGAATTTGATAGCTCCTACAAACGCGGCCAACCCGCCACGTTCCCGGTGGGGCAGGTGATCAAGGGCTGGACGGAAGCGCTGCAGTTGATGCCGGTGGGCTCCAAGTGGGAACTGTACATTCCGTCGAGCCTTGCTTATGGTGAGCGCGGAACACAGGGTGGTCCGATTGGCCCGAATGAAACGCTGATTTTCGAGGTCGAGTTGCTCTCGATCCAGCCGAAGCCGCAGCCAAAGCTAGAACAGGTTCCCCCGAACGGCCAGCCGCAAACGCAACCTCAGGCCCAGCCGCAGGCGCAACCTCCATCGAAACCGTAGTAAGGTGCGTTACCGCGTAACTTACGCGCGAAAGATAAAGCCGGGAAAGGCGTTTGCGGCCTGCCGGCTTTTTTGATTCTTGCGCTCAATTTGGGCCCGTCGCGAAAGGCTTCAGCTTGCCTTGAATCCTTTCAACAGGTGATTGACAGCTTCTTCGGCTTGGTACGGAGTAATCGTAGATTTGTTGTTTAGCTCTTTCTGGCTGATCGCACGATAAGCTAGCTTTCTGGGATTCTGCAGCGCGATGTCTAGGACAAAGGTCCCGGCGTGCCACTTCACCGTGCGGTATTCCACTTCTGGAGGTCCCCAGCCCCAGCCGCCCCAGCCATACCATCCCCAGCCCCAGGCATAACCGGGGTACACGGTCGGTTGCACCGCTTTTTGGGATTTGACGGCCACGTGATAATCGACCCAGAAATCGGCCCCGGCGGGATCATTCACTTGTACCAGCCCCTTCGATTTCAGCGCGCGTTCGATGGCCTGTTGCAGTTGCTTGCGGTTCGCTTCGGTATTCCAGTCCTGGTTACTCTCGAGGTGTTGCTGCGGGGGCGGCGCCTCGGTGAGCACGTCTCGCGAGACCACCGGCCGGTTGTCGCCGTTCGGACCAGCCTTCGTTGCGCCGGGCGGCGGATTCGTCGGTCTCCAGGCCCACTTCATGCCTTTCGCAACGCGTATGTCTGGATCGCGCAGAATCTCCACGTTGTCGTTACAGCCGCTAAAAAAAAGTCCCCCTAGCAAAACCGCTGACATCAATCCAGCAGGTACCGCTCGTTTCCCGAGTTCCACGTAAACTACCTCCACATCGTTGGAAACACGATTCCTGGCAAAAAGTTGGCTGCCTTACGGATTCTAACTGACTTTGGAAACGGTCCAATCGGCGGGTGGAAACGTAATGGGCCAGAACCTTGGAGCGGGGCGGTCGAATTCGAAGGCCACTTTGTAATATTCGAGGCCATCCTCGTCCGTCCGAACGACCCGGCAGCTCATATCCATTCGGTTTCCGGGGTTGTGAAGTAGGAAGGATTGCCCGACGTGCAAGTGCTCCTTCATCCGCAGCAGACCACCGTGGGCATTGACCACCTGGGTTTCGGCTTTTTCTTGGAGCTGTTTGCGCTCTTCGTTTTCGGCCAAGACCACTACAGCCATGCGCAGCACCACACGTTCGCTTCTCCGTCGATTTGCCTGCTCCGGCATACCTGTTTTCCTTCACCTATTGTACGCGGATGACGGTAGCGGCCAACTGGCCAGTGAGACAGGTTGGGCCCCCTGCTGGCCCGTTCTCTCGGCCGAATCCATGCGCCGGGCAGCCTCCTTTGATATGATAGAATTTTGAAAATTCAACAGCTTAGGATACAGATGGCAATTCAAACAAAAGCTAAGACCCTTCTCCGCGTGCGGCCTCGCGGGTTCTGCGCGGGGGTAGTTCGCGCCGTGGATATCGTGGAACTGGCGTTAGAAGCCTATGGCGCGCCGGTTTACGTGCACCACGAGATCGTGCACAACACCTACGTGGTTGAACAACTGCGCCGCCGTGGCGCCATCTTCGTCGAGGCGATCAGCGAAGTGCCGTCGGGAGCCGTACTGGTGTTCAGCGCGCATGGGGTACCTCCCACGGTACGAGGCGAGGCCAAGGATCGCTCCCTTCGCGTCATTGACGCCACCTGCCCCCTGGTGACCAAAGTCCACATGGAGGCGCTGAAGTTCGCTCGCGAAAAACGCACCATCGTTCTGATTGGCCACCGCGACCACCAGGAGATCATCGGCACTTCGGGGGAAGCCCCCGACCGAACCCTGGTCGTTGATTCGGTCGCCGCGGTGGATGCCCTGCAAGTGGAAGATCCCGAAAAACTCGCGTTTCTGACGCAAACCACGTTAAGCCTCTATGACACGCAGGAAATTGTTGCCCGTTTGCGGCTGCGTTTCCCGAAAATCGTTGGTCCGGCTAGTGACGACATCTGCTACGCAACGCAAAACCGCCAGGAAGCAGTCGAGCAGGTGGCCAAAGATGTGGACTTGATTCTCGTGGTGGGCTCGCAGAACAGTTCGAATAGCAATCGACTGGTGGAATTGGCCGAGCGGTTGAGCGTGAAAGCGCGACTCATCGACTCGGCTGCGGATATCAATCCCTCGTGGCTCAACGGCGTGACGCGCATCGGACTGACCGCCGGAGCCTCCGCGCCCGAAGTGCTGGTGGAGCAGGTCAGCGAGCGCCTGGCGGAATTTGGCTTTACGGACCAGCGTGATTTAGATTTGATCCGCGAGGACGTGCGGTTCACGCTTCCTCCGGAACTGGCCACGATCGCTCCCGCACCGCGCCGGTAGTGCGCGGAGAGATCGGCAGTTTTCGACCGCGTTTATTGGAGCCGCAACTGCTCCGCGGGCGATGTTTTGGGTTGGTCGTGCCGGGCAGGGTATTCCCGGCGTAGTGGTCAGCTGCGGTCCGGCGCATTCTATCGCTTCACAAGGAGTGTACCTTGGCGGTCAAAATCGTCCGTCAGCCGAACAAGATTGCTCTTATCGGCGCACCTTCGAGCGCTGCGGGTTTCGCTCCCGGAACAGAAAAAGCACCTGCCGCCCTTCGCGCCGCAGGCCTCATCGAGAAACTCCAATCGATCGGATACGAAGTCACTGACTTCGGCGACTGCGCGCCTCGCATCTTCGCCGAGGATGAGGAACATAAGCGCGCCCGCAACATGCCGGCGATCGTAGCGGGTCTCAACGATCTAAAGCCTCGCGCCGAATTGGCGACAAAATCCGGCGGTCTTCTCCTGGTCCTCGGGGGCGATTGCGTCCAGACGGTGGCCATTCTTGCCGGAGCACGTCGCTACTATAAGCATCTGTCGCTGCTCTGGATGGATCGCGACGCCGATCTTAATACCCCTGCATCCACGCCTTCCGGACGACTCGATGGCATGGCTCTGGCCGGTATTATTGGCAAAGGCTCGCCCGAACTCGTGCGTTTTTGGGGTGAACCGCCGCTGGTGCGCGAACCCGATGTACTCATCTATGGGCTCGTGCGTGTCGACCCGCCGGAGCAGGAGTTCCTGTCGCGCTCGCCTTTGCGCCATGTTTACGCGGCAGATATCCAGGCGAAAGGCGCCGCCGTCGCCGCGCCGTCCGCGCTTACTCAACTGCACGCCGAGGGGCGCGATTTCATGCTGCACCTCGACCTCGACGTGATCGCCCAGGAAGAATTTCGAGCTGTCAATGTTCCCGATAGCGGCGGGTTGTCCTTCACCGATGCGCAAGGGTCGCTCAACGAGTTTGCGAAGCACAAGAATTTGCTTGGCATCGATATTGCGCAATACAATCCCGACAAAGATCCCGATGGGTCGTGCGGCAGCAAGCTGATTGACCTCTTGGTCGCAGCGCTCAGCGCGCGATTGTCGGCCCTCTCGCCTTCGGCATCCCCGCCGTCGGCAGCAAGCGAATCTGCGCCTCCCGCTGGAACCGAAGAGCCTCCAGGAAACGGTGAATCTGCCGCGCCGCCCGCAAACGAATTGTTGAACTGACGCCGGGCAGCGCCGCGCTACGGGTTAACGCGCCAAAGCGAGGCTTCGCGGTGACCGTCAAACCACCAGGCCCACACCAGCAGGACCACCGTCGCGATTAATCCGCTCCACGCTATCTCCCGGGCATTCTCGGGGGGTGCACTGAACCGGTCTCCCACATAGATAACAAGCAGAAAAACGACATACGCCCAGAAAGCCCAACGCCCAACTCGGTCGCGCGCCCGGGTAGTCCTTGTATACAGCCACACACCGCCCAAAAAAATCGCCAACTCCACAATGAGCGTGCCCGCAATGGAATTCCACAAACCCAATCCGAACTTTGTGCTTCCGGGATACCAGGGCAGATCCGCCCGATGCGTAATCCAGTCCAGGACCCAATGGCTCACCACACCAATCGCAATCGCCCAGGCCCCCGCGGAGTCACTTCGGAAAGCACGGTAGAGCAACGCCAAGACGGCTCCCCATATCGCCAGCATCAGCAGGCTGTGGGACCACGGGTAATCGTATAGATCGAGCGGCGTCCACCGGGTGTCTCCCACCGCGATTCGAACGTGTTCCCATCCCAACAGCAGAAAGGGTGTCCACAAAATGTCGGCCCACGCCACGGCGGCCATTAGCGCGGCCAATGGAGCGCGCGGGGCCAACCGTTTCAGGCCGAATGCCACTCCAAAATGACCAATGAACATTCCCCTTGCCCTCATCGCTCGCGCAACGCCCGGTTTGTCCGGTACCAAAGGAATCCAACGTTTTACGACGCACCCGCGCCCACCTCGGTTCCAGCCAATATGCCTGGGGCCGTTGCGGTAGAGCGTAACCACTCCGTTTCACCGGCATCCCACTAACTACGATTTTCAGGTGTGCCATGAAATCAGTTCTTCGATCGGCGCGTTTCGGTCTCGCAGGCATCTCGTTGTTTCTCAGTTTGGCCGCTTGCCTGTGGCCCCAGGACAAGCCCCCGGCGTCCGCGGCGTCGCCCCAGGACGAAATACCCATCGAGAAATGCGACGTCTTGCCGGTCGTGCGGGTCACCATTGACCGAACGCAAATGCGCTTCCTGCTCGACACCGGCGCCACGACAATCCTAAACCTTGCCTCCTTCACGACCGGCCGTTCCAAGGCAATCGAAATCACCTCCTGGAGCGGCACGGCGGCGACCAGCGCCCGCGAAGTACGCCTGCCGGAACTTACGTTGGGCACGCATACACTGCGCGATTTGAAATTGCCGGCCATCGACTTGAGTCCGATCGGGAAAGCGTGCGGTTCACGGATTGACGGGATTCTCGGCGTGGACCTTCTGGACAGAATGGGCGCGACCATCGACTTGCAACGGCAAGTGGCGTCGTTGCACTCCGAGCCACCCGACGCGCACACCTTGTACGACGAGATGGAGACGGCCATGCACCATTGCGCCGAGGCTTTTGAAAAAGGGCATGTCCAAGAGCTGGAGGCCTGTTTCGACCCGGAAATTGTGCTGTATACCCCGGACGGGGAGTATCACGGCCGCCAGGAAGCGGTTGCTTACCTGCAGAAGCGTTATATGAAATACGCTCCCGACCTTTGTTACAAGATGCGTCTCCAGGACGTGAAGAGCTTTGGCGATGCTCTATGGTACTCGTACGAATACGAGATCATATCGCCAACCGAACACGTTACCGGTCACGGCATGTCGATGTGCCGGCGCACACAGGGGCAATGGTTCGTGTTGAACTTGCACAATTCCTTGCGGCGGTCCTCCGATCCCGGTTTCGCTTCTGCCAACTGACACCGGATATACAAGGTCTTTACATGCACCTCTACCGTGTCGCCCGGTAACTTCTACCCAAAAATCCCGGAGAACCAGATAAAATTTCCACAGTAATCCACAAAATTTCCCCTGTCTTTGCGGTATTGCAAGGCATCAAATACAGGCTTTAACCTGTTGGAGTACGGAATGCTCTTACGGTACTTTTCGCAGGGGGATTTATGTTTGTAGCAGGTGCACCACAAGTAGGCCTTTGTCCTGAATACCAGCTCCTACTCGAGAAATGCCAAAAAGCCTTGGTTTCGTGGCAACAACGTCGCACGATCATTGCTCACGTTTCTCTGGAAGGCCGCAGCGCAATCGTCGAACTTAGACGCCTCCAATCGAACTACGCCCGGGCGTATACCCTTTTGGATACCCATGAACGTTCCTGCCGAACCTGCCAGTATATTTCGAAGATTGGCGGGCTCGATTTCGATAGCATGACTACCGCCCTGACAGACTACCGCCGCACAGAATAACGTTATTTCCGATTTCGATAGCGCCAAAAACGATTTGGTTAATGGGCCCGCACTGGCGTTCCCTGATTTTTCCTTCGCTCGCAAGGATTTGCACCGCGAGCTGGGTTTCCCTGAACCATTCCGCTGCGTCCGTCCGATGACCGGCGGAGCGCGGGGTTCTGGCCGCTAATCCGAACCGGGTCTTGGCGCGGCAATAGGTCGCGATCGAGACTCCAGGGCGATCCCGGAACAGCCACAAATCAGCCAAGAAATACAGCCCGAAAGCTTACGGAGTTCGGATACGGGAACGTGCTCGATAAGGAAACCTGCCTCGTTCGTGATGCCTGCGTGCGCGCCCACACCGTAGAATTAGGAGAGCCTCCGAAGCCTTCCTTCGGTGCGCGGGCATGCAAAATTACGGGTTCGGTTGGAGTGAAATGAGCAAGAGCCTGCAGGTCATGAAATTTGGAGGTACCTCTGTCGGCAACGCCGAGTGCATTGCTCGCGCGGCACACATTGTTGCCCACGCCGCGCGGAGCCGGCGTTGCGTGGCGGTAGTCTCCGCGATGAGTGGCGTGACCAATCGTCTGATCGAGGCTGCGAAAACCGCGCAAGCCGGAAACGCCGCGGGCGCAACGGCCATCATCGAGTCATTACGCTTGCAACACGAATCGGCACTTGAGAGCCTGGTCCCTCACCCGGAGGAGTGCGAGCGCGTGCGGCAGAAAATGGAAACGGTGTTCGCCGAGGGTCTCCGCTTTTGCGGTGGTACTGCACTGTTGCGCGAGCTTTCGCCGCGCACGCTCGATACCATCTCGAGTCTGGGAGAACGCTTGTCTGCCCCGCTGGTCGCCGCAGCCGTCAAGGAATTAGGCCTGCCAAGCGAGGCGGTTGACGCTACCGATTTAATCGTGACGGACGCCTATCACGGTGGCGCAGAGCCGCTCATGGACCGGACCCGTGACAAATCGCAAAGTCGTCTGCACCCGCTTCTCGAACGTGGCATGGTTCCCATTGTCACCGGATTCCTCGGGGCCACCACCAGCGGGGAACTTACCACGCTCGGCCGCGGCGGATCCGACTATTCCGCTACGATCCTGGGAGCGGCCTTGGACGCCGAGGAGGTCATCATCTGGACCGACGTCGACGGTGTGCTTTCGGCCGATCCGCGCCTGGTCCCCGCGGCGCAAACGATTCCCGGCATCTCCTACCGGGAAGCCGCGGAATTGGCTTATTTCGGTGCTAAGGTCCTGCATCCAAAAACGTTGCGGCCCGTGGTCGATGCGGCGATTCCGGTATGGATCCGAAACAGTTTCGAGCCCAGCAAACTCGGCACAAAAATCACCCCCGAAGGGGAGAACATCAGCGGCGGGGTGAAGGCCCTTACCGCTATCCGCGATGTGACCCTGATCAGTGTTGGGGGGCCGGGAATTGTCGGATTAACCGACGTTGTCGGGCGCACGTTTTCGATTACCGCAGAAGTCCGTGCGAGCGTCTTGCTCATCTCGCAGTCGTCTTCGCAAAACGACATCTGCTTCTGCGTTTCCTCGGCCGATGCGCAGCGAACCGCGGAGGCCTTGCGCGCGGAGTTCGCGCAAGACCTGGCCCATCACAAAGTCGAGCACATCACGGCGGACCCACGGATTGCCATCGTCGCCGTGGTGGGGCAGAACATGTGCGGAACTCCCGGAATCGCCGGAAAAACCTTCAACACCATGGGGAAGGAAGGCATCAATATCATCGCCATTGCCCAAGGCTCTTCAGAAACCAACATTTCCTTTGTCATCGAGGAAAAGTCGGTGATGAGCGCGCTGCGTACGCTGCACCGCGAGTTCGGATTGGACAAGTCTCACCCTTGAGCGAATCAGCCCGTGGTGGATGACGAAGCGTTCTCTGCACGCTTGCGGTGGTAACGTGCCAGGCCCATCCACGAGAGATTCAACGCCGCCGTGAAGGAATAGTGCCTCAGTTCTTCGGGCGAGAGATAGCGAGCGGCGTCGGCATCCACTTCCTCGGAGAACTTCTGAATGCAAGCCTCCTCCTCCAGTCCGCTGGCCAGGATACTCGCCGTTCGTTCGCTCCAGTGGTGCAAGCGCTCGCGGTAATGCTCAATATGTATCTCCGGCTGATCGGAAAAGGAGTAGTGCGTCAAAAAGAGTCTGCATGGCCGGAGACTCTTGATGGCGTCTAGCGAGGCGTCCCAAAGTTCCAGCGAGATGTCGGGCGGCGGAGTCGCGGGAAGAATGAAGGGGTGCCCATTTACCGAAATTCCGCCGGTATCGCCGATAAACGCCGTGCCGGTCTGCTCATCGAGATACGTTAGGTGATGCGAAGCATGCCCCGGAGTATAGAGCACCTGGAGCCTATGGCCACCAAACGTCAAAGCCTCGCCACCCTTCAGGATGTGAAGATTTTCGCAAGGCACGGGCAAGAAATCTCCGAACAGATGCTGCATGGCGTTTCCGTACAGTCGCGAGGCACTTTGCAGCAGCCGGTCCGGGGCGCTCATGTGCGGCGCGCCCTTTTCGTGAACGTAAACGCGAAGCCGCGGATTTTCGCAAGCCAGCGCGCCGGTGGCTCCGGCGTGATCCAGGTGAATGTGCGTCAGTAAAATTCCGTTTATATCGGAAACGGCAAGGCCATGCGACGCCAACTGCTCGCGCAAAGTCGACAGCGTCGATCCTGGCCCCGGATCAATCAAGATCGCGGAATTTTCAGAACGCAAAACCGCGCAAGCAATCGAGCGCGGATGACCCACCCAGTTCAAATCGATGGCGGTTATCGGTTCCATGGCCGCTGCAGTGTAGCGTAGGTTGGCTCGCGGTGGGTATCGCCAGGCGCATGACCGGCGATACAAGGCGGCCCCTCGAGGTCTAGGACTCCCCAGAGGAAATACTTGCAGATTGATGAAGTTATGGACTATGCTTTGGGCCACAGCGACTTGTTCTACCTTCTCTCGCGCAGGGAGAGGAAAAGTAGCTTGGTAATCCGCCCAACATGGAACAAGGGGTGTGCTGATTTACCCTGCGATCTCCGTCTAGTCCATAAGTAAGATGCGTGGGGTTCACGGGATTTCTCAGGTACGTTTTAGGGAGGCAACTATGCGCAAGTGGTGTGCAATTGTGGCGGTGGGAGCACTGTTGTCCCTGCCACTCTGTGCGCAGCAGAAAGATGCGAGCACAGGGAGTAAGACGAAAGACTCTTCAGAAAGTACCCCGACTGCCAACGCCGCAGGGAGCGATTTCAAAATCGCTCCAGCATCGCCAACACTCTTTCCGATGCCGGCAGCCGCGGCGGCGAACCCGGCAGACATCTACTCCGACTGGGCTAATAATCCGTGGAACCGCCACGCTTGGGGATTGCTCACGCCGAAATGGGAAGTCGCAGGGCTGTTTCAGTATGTGAACTTTATGCCGGGGGGCGGGTTCAATAATTTCAACAATTTTGGTGCGACGGGATCCTTCGCGTATAACGCAACAAAATGGTTGGGCCTGACCGCCGAGATTGGCGGCTATCATTTCAACCGCCAGATTTTCGGAGCTCCAGTGGCGAATCCGGACGGCTCCTTCACCTACTCGCTGCAGAGCATTTCGGGCTCCTGGGAAACGTACCTGGCCGGTCCGAGAATCAACTTCCGTCATTTCGATCACTTTGTGCCCTTCGTCGAAGCCTTGTTCGGCGCGGCCCACAGCGGATTGCAGCTAACCGGCACGAACGGGCAAAACTCATTCGCGCTGGCTGCGGGGGGCGGTGTCGACATCATCATTGCGAAGAATTTCGCGTGGCGCTTCTTCGAGGCCGATTACCTGATGACCAATTTCACCGGCTCGCTGGTTACCCCGACGGGGCGGGAGAACAACTTCCGCATCGGCTCGGGCGCCGTGCTGCGTTGGGGTTACCCGCCCGAACCGCCAAAGCCGATTCACCCGCCGACCGCGGCTTGCTCGGCGAATCCGACCTCCGTGTATCAGGGGTCGACTGCGCCGGTGGCCATTCACGTGGACGCCACCGATGTGGACAAGGTCGGTTTGAACTATACCTATAGCGCCACCGGCGGAACCGTCTCCGGTACCGGCCCCGATGCGCGTTTTGATCCCTCGGGACTGGCGATCGGCAGCTACACCGTGAACGTCAAGGTTGACAATGGCCATGGCGGCACGGCGACCTGCGCCGCTGATGTTGCGGTCGCGAAGCGTCCGAACCGGCCGCCAGTGATCTCTTGTGCGCCGGAACGCAATCCGATTCTTGCCGGCGAGCGCGTAGCCATTAAGTCCACTGCCAGCGATCCGGACGGCGATCCGATCACTTACAGCTACTCGGCGAACGCCGGGCAGATCTCCGGCACCGGACCTACCGCGCAGTTTGATTCCACCGGTCTGTCTGCGGGAAGCTACACCATCACTTGCACGGCAGACGACGGGCAGGGCGGCCGCACCAGCGCCACCACTTCCGTTGACGTGCAGCAGCCGGCTCCGCCACCGCAGGCATCGAAGGTTGGCGATTGCGGCTACAACAAGGTTGGCGCGGGTCGCTTCGACAATGCTTGCAAGCGCGTTGGCGACGACGTGGCTCTGCGCCTAAAGAACGAACCCAACTCCAAGGTGGTAATCGTCGGCTATGCGGATCCGAAGGAACCGAAACCCGACAAGCTGGCGCAGCAGCGCGCGGACGGTGCCAAGAAGTACTTGATCGAGAAGGGCATCGACGCGTCGCGTATTTCCACCCGCGTGGGAACCGCGTCCACTGAAAAGGGTCAGGAGAAGGCCAACCGTCGTGTTGAGTTCATCTTCGTACCCGAAGGTGCGACCTACTAATTAACTCCGCGACGCGTGCTTTCACGCTCGCAGCGAACCTCGACGGGCTCTCCGAAGGAAGCTTCGGGGAGCCCGTTTTTTGTGAGCTCCGGGCAAAAACAAAAAGGAAGGCGGAACTTCGCATTGCGATTGAAATTAATCGCGGGATGGTGCCTGGTACTTGGCCTGTGCCGCGGTGGCGGCGCACAAACCTGGCAGCGCCTTGGGCCCAATGGCGGTATGGTGGTTTCTCTTGGCGCGAATCCGCAGGGCGGGTTGTATCTCGGGACTGCCGACGGTCACGTGTTCTTTAGCGGCGATCGCGCACAATCCTGGGAACCTCGCGGCCGAGTGGGCCATCGCCTCGACGCCGTGGTTACACGTTTGGTTCCGGACCCACGTACCGAGAACCGTGTATTTGCATCGGCCTGGTATCAGTGGGCCGCAGGCGGCGGTGTATTCCAAAGTGACGACGGTGGGCGCACCTGGGCTCTTCTCGGTCTCGAAAAGGAAGCCGTGCGCGCGCTCGAAATGGCGCCATCGCGGCCGGATGTTTTGGTGGCGGGAACCCGCACGGGAGTTTTTCGCTCGCAGGACTCCGGCAAGAACTGGGAGCGCATTTCCGCGCTCGACGACCCGGAATTGCACAATGTGGATTCTCTGGCGATTGATCCGCGCAACCCCGATCTGATTTACGTCGGCACCTATCACCTCCCCTGGAAGACCTCCGACGGCGGCAAGACCTGGTCCCCTGCGATCGCGGGCATCATCGACGATTCCGACATCATGAGTATGCGGATCGACGCCACGAATCCGGCACGCCTTTTCATGAGTGCGTGCTCCGGTATTTATCGCAGCGAAAATCAAGGCGCGGAATGGACCAAGCTGCAAGGCATTCCGTATTCGGCGCGAAGGACTCAGGCAATCGTTCAGGATCCGGGTAATCCCGACGCGCTGTTTGCCGGAACGACCGAAGGTTTGTGGGTTACACGGGACGGCGGAGAAAACTGGACGCGCACAACGCCGAAGGAATGGGACGTCAGCAGTGTCGTGGTGCTCGCCACCAACTCCGGAGGGCCGAGGCGAGTGGTGTTAGGCACCGAAGGCCGCGGGATAGAAGTCAGCGATGATGCTGGCGTTCACTTCTCCGAATCGAATGAGGGATTCACGCACGTCATTGTGAACCAACTTCTGGCAGATCCGAGGGACTCCACCCATCTGCTGATGGTCACGGAGCGAGGGGAAGAGCGCATTCTAGAGAGCCGCGACTCGGGCGGGACCTGGAAGGCAATCTCATTGTCCACGGCCACGCGCGGTGTGGCCGGCCAATTACCTGCCGACCAGGCGCAACAGTTTTATGCGAGCTATTGGGGCTGGCTCGTGCGTCTGGAGGACGGGAAGCTTTGGCTGCAGGAAGAACAGCGGAACACGTGGAGCGAGTGGAAACTGCGCGTGCCCCAAGCCCACACAAGGCCCAGCGCGACTTCTACGGTACGAAAGCGCGACGAATCATTCCGACCACAAGGTTCGCAGATCGCGTTCAGTCCGAATGCCGCGATCGTTCCTTCGGCAACAGGTTTGCTCCATTGTCTCTCGTCCGGAGTCTGCAACGTTCTCAAAGCCTTTGGCGGCGGTGGAGAGATCCGCGCCCTCAGGGTGTCGCCAAACGGGCGAGATCTGTTTGTGGCGCGCGATGGAAAACTGGGAATCTCTTCGACCGGAGGAGAATCCGCGAGCTGGCGTGACCTACCTGTGGCCAACGACCAAGTGCTAAGCGTCGACATCGAGGAGTCCACGCCATCACAGACCCTAATCTTGGCCACGGCCGCCGGCTTGTACCTTTCCGAAGGTCCGGACGCAGCTTGGTTTCACGTCCGCGGCGGTCTGCCCGAAGCGCCAATTACGCACTTCTTGCGGCAGTCCAACTTATGGGCGGTCACAGAACTCGGCGGCGGAATGTACATCTCCCGGGATCGTGGTGCGACTTGGCAACGCGTAGACCAGGACCCCGAACGCGGGCAGTTTACCGGGTTGGCGGCAGGCGGGGTTCAGGTGCTGCTCGTAGCCTCACAGAGTGAAGGCCTGTTGCGGCTGGATGGGGCTGCGATACAAAAGGATGCAGGGAAGTAGCGTAGGAGCGTTGAGTACGGGCGCGATCACCCGCCGGAGCGGGATTCGGAAAATGGGGCGGCATCCCTGGACGAAAACAGCACCGCTTTCGTTCCGTGTTTTTGCCCGGTCGGTGCGTGCTTACGACCGGAAGAGCACGTCTTCCCGCTGGAACATTTTCACCGCCAGGAACAGCGCTACGGCAGCATAAACGCATGTCGACACAAAAATCAGTCCGATCGAACCCCAATGGTAGGTACCCGTGATGATTTCCTTACAGATCAGGCTGGTATTCAGCACCGGAATCAGCGCGAGTTTTGGCGTGAATTCCACACCCGGCATCACCGAAGCGACCGCCGGAATGACCACCAGGAATGTTAGGGGCGTGAGGTAGCTCTGCGCTTCCTTATAGGTTTTGGCGAAAAGCGCGATGGTCATCAGCACCGCCGAAAACAACACCGCCAACGGCAGCGCCATGAAGAAGACCGCCACGACCGAAAGCCAACCCACATTGAGGTTGAGGCTCTGGCTCCCCGAGGAATTCATCAGATGCGAATGCCCCAGAATAGCGAACGATGTTCCCATGGAGGTAACCGACAGAATTGCCGAAAGCAACGAGGCGGAGAACACCAGCAGGAATTTTCCGAGCACCAGGTCCAGCCGCGAAATGGGGCTCGACAGCACGGTCTCGATCGTCCCGCGCTCTTTCTCGCCGGCCGTCAGATCAATCGCGGGGTACATCGCCCCGGTGAGGCACAATAGGATCACCGCATAGCCAATGAACCCGCCGATGCTGGCGCCTCCCACCTTTTCCGGCGGCGCCACGTTCTCTTGTTTTACATCGAATGGCTTCAGCACGCTCGCTGGCACGTTCTTTTCAGCCAGCCGGTCTTTGACCACATCTTCCCGATACTCCTCAATCGCTTTTTGCACGTGGTCCGCGCCAAACGAAGATTTTAGTTCGCCCTGGTAATAATAGATGTTGACGGTGGGCGCGTTGCCTTCCATCAGCGCGTTTTGAAAGCCTTTCGGGATTTCGACCGCTGCGCGAATGTCCTTATTCGAAATCTGCTCCTTCCAATTCGTGGCATACGGAACGATGGTCAGCTTGTCGAGTCTTTTGAGCCGGTCCAGCAGTTGCGGCGAATCTTCACCGCCGAGAATCATGATTTTCGGAACCTCTTTTTCGGCTGCACCAATCATCACGGTTGCCAAGGCGGTGATGCCTACCATCAAGATCGGAAACGCGAGCAACGGCACGAGGACCGTGGAGATCAGCGTCCGCCGGTCGCGCAGCCATTCGGTGAGTTCTTTGCGATAGACCACTCCAATGGCCGAGATGTTCATGACCTAGGCCTCCACCGCGTTTTGGTACGGGCTGACGACGTGGACGAAGATTTCCTCCAGGTCATGTTGCTGATGAAGGTCACGCAATTCGCCGAGCGAACCCTCGGCGAGAAGCTTGCCCGACTGGATGATGCCGATCACGTCGCAAAGTTTTTCTACTTCGCTCATTACGTGGGTGGAAAAAATTACGGTCTTTCCACGCTCCCGGCACTCGCGGATGAAATCAATAATGGTGCGCGCGGTCATGATATCGAGTCCGATGGTAGGCTCGTCGAAAATCATCACCTGAGGGTCGTGCACCAGCGTGCGTGCGATAGAGGTTTTTTGTTTCATACCGGTCGAGAGCTTGTCGCACCGGCGGTCACGGAAGGAGTTCATGTCCAGGCGGGAAAAAATCTCATCTACGCGCTTCCGCAGTGCGTCTTCAGGCAGCCCATTTAGACGCCCGAAATATTGCACCATTTCCAAAGCGGTCAGCCGTGGATAAAGCGCCGTCGCCGTGGACAGAAAGCCGACATTGGCGCGCACTTTTTCAGGTTCGTCGACAACGTCGTGACCGCAAACGAGCGCGGTGCCGTCGGTGGGCTCCAGGATCGTCGCGAGCATGCGCAACGTCGTCGTTTTCCCCGCGCCATTCGCGCCGAGCAAGCCGTAAATCTGCCCCGGCTTGCAGGTAAAACTAACGTGGTCGACCGCGCGAATGGCTCCCCGTTTTTTGTCCTGGAATACCTTCACCAGACCACGGGTCTCGATCATGGATTCACCCTTCCTGAAACCACCCGGGAGATAGGGGACCGGCCGCTACTCTCACTACGCAAGAGCGGAACCATTAATTTCGCGGCAGCTTCGCCCAATTTCGTGGATGGCAAGCGCTCGGCGATGGAGTCGGTTAGCCTTTGTGGCATTTTGGGCACTGTTTGGTATCGAACTTCTCGGCAGGCACGCGGAAGACGTTGTTGCATTGGACGCACACGCGGTGGAGGAAAGCCGGTGCGGCCTTCGGCGGTTCGGAGGACTCGGCTTTCTGGTTTGGATGGGGACTGCGAGGGCCGCCGCTCATGGGCGCATTCTATCACGGTCGATTGCCGAGACAGCATCCGCGAGGGCTGCTCGCGCATCAGAACAGCAGCGCTATTCTGCCGGTAGAGAATAGGCTAACCTCCTGATAGACTTTAGGTTAGCGGGCAACCGTACCGCCTTCGGCCTGAACGTTCCTTTGCAGAAGTCCGGCGCAATCGCTAGCAGCGCGAAGCTGTGTGCGGAATCCGGTCACGCGTATCGCCCAACGATAGAATGATCATAAGGATTTATGGATAGGAAGCTCAGAAACCGGACCCTGCTGCTGCTTGTTCTCGCCGGGATCATCGCGTTTGTCCTGGTGCGCATTAGTGGCCGGCAGCCGGTCGCTAAGATCGCCGCCACGCGACCGGTTCGCCAGAACGTCATCGCTTCCATCAGCAGCAACGGGAAAGTAGAACCCATCTCGCCGTACACGGTTCGCGCGCAACTGGATACGTTCGTCCAAAAAGTCTATGCATCGGAAGGGCAAAACGTGAAAAAGGGCCAGTTGCTGCTG
>Ga0306920_100004697_pt1 | contig 17530 bp, 12 predicted proteins | sample flu12Cox44000170_FD_204666 | JGI IMG/M metagenome (GOLD analysis project Ga0306920, IMG submission 204666) | Lab enrichment of tropical soil microbial communities from Luquillo Experimental Forest, Puerto Rico - flux4day.12C.oxic.44.000.170 (v2)... | ecosystem: Environmental > Terrestrial >... | reverse complement strand
ATCGATACCGGCAGCAGCGGCATCTGGGCGCCGGAAAACTACACGAAGAAATATTATGGACCATCGACGTTGCGGTTTGGGATCGAGCAATCGCGCAACGTGATGACGGTGCGGCTCGCGCAAGACGTCGGTATGCCGCTGATCACCGAGTACGCGAAGCGGTTCGGCGTCTACGACAGCTTGCCGCCCTACCTGTCGTTCGCCTTGGGTGCCGGCGAGACGACATTGCTGCGGATGGTGGGTGCCTACGCAATGTTCGACAATGGCGGCAGAAAAATTCAACCCACCCTAGTCGACCGCATCCAGGATCGCTACGGCCGGAACATCTACAAGCACGATACGCGCGAGTGCCGCGGTTGCGACGCGCAGAAATGGGAGAGCCAGAGCGAGCCGGTTCTGATCGACAAGCGCGAGCGCGTGCTGGACCCGATGACCGCCTACCAGATCACGTCCATTATGGAAGGTGTGGTGCAACGCGGCACCGCCACAGTGGTCAAGGAGGTCGGCAAGCCGATCGCTGGCAAGACCGGCACTACCAATGACGAGAAGGATGCCTGGTTCATCGGCTTCTCGCCCGATCTCGTGGTCGGCGTCTACTTGGGTTACGATAAGCCGCGCCATCTCGGCAAAGGAATGACTGGCGGTGTGCTCGTCGCCCCGATTGTGCGCGATTTCATGAAGGTTGCGCTTGCTGACAAACCGGCAGTGCCGTTTCGGGTACCCGCCGGAATCAAGCTCATCCGCATTGATCCGAAAACCGGGATGCGCGCAGGTCCCGGTGACCAGCGCGTCATCCTCGAAGCCTTCAAGCCAGGTACCGCGCCGCCTGACAACTATTCAGTCATTGGCGTAACCGATGCTGACGGGCGTCCGCTCGGCGTCTCTCCAGAGGCTGACCGCGCAGTGCGCAGCGGAACCGGCGGGCTCTATTGAGCGCTGGCCCATTGCGTCCATCTTGAACAGGCTTTACATCCGTCTGCCAGGTGAGCCTGCTAGGTGAGCCATGCGCGCGGAAGTGCAGAACATTGTTGATGAGATAAAGCAGTCGGTTACGCTGCTGAGGAGGCATCTTTGACGTCGGCAAGGCGCAGGCGCGACTTGCGGAGCTTAATCGGCAAGCAGAAGATCCAAATTTCTGGAGCGACCAGCAGCGCGCGCAACGGGTGATGCAGGAGCGCACCGCGCTTGAGGAACGCCTCACCTCGATCGGTAGGATCGAGCAGGAGCTCGAAGATCAGGTGACCATGATCGAGCTCGGCGAAGCCGAGCGGGATCAAAAAACCGTTGCCGAAGCCCAGACCGCCCTTGAGAAGCTGCGTGCGCAGGTTGCCCGAAGCGAGACAGAAGCGCTGCTGTCAGGGGAGGCGGACGCCAACGACAGCTATCTTGAGGTGCATGCCGGCGCCGGCGGCACGGAAAGCCAGGACTGGGCCAGCATGCTGCTGCGCATGTACACGCGCTGGGCAGAGCAGCATGGATACAGGATCGAATATCTGGAGGAGACGGAGGGCGAGGAGGCCGGGATCAAATCGGCAACTGTCCTGGTCAAGGGGCCGAACGCGTATGGCTGGCTCAAGACTGAGAATGGCGTTCATCGTCTCGTGCGCATTTCACCCTTCGACGCAAATGCGCGCCGCCACACGTCGTTTGCGAGCGTCAACGTCTACCCCGTGATCGACGATCGCATCCAGGTCGACATCAAGGAAGCGGACGTGCGGGTTGATACGCTGCGGGCGAGCGGCGCCGGGGGCCAGCACGTCAACAAGACCGAATCGGCGATCCGCCTCACCCATATCCCCACGAATATCGTCGTGTACTGCCAGAATGACCGCTCGCAGCATCGCAATCGCGCGCAGGCCTGGCAGATGCTGCGGGCGCGGTTGTATGAAAGGGAGCTCAAGAAACGCGAGGAAAAAGCTGCCGCCGAGCAGGCGGCAAAAACCGACATCGGCTGGGGTCACCAGATCCGCTCATACGTGCTGCAACCTTATCAGATGGTCAAAGACCTGCGTACCGGGGTGTCGACCTCAAACACCGGCGCCATTCTCGACGGCAATCTCGATGATTTCATGCAAGCGGCGCTGGCGCAAAAGGCATTCGGCAAGGAAGCGGTGCAGGTCGAGGACGTCGATTAGGCGCCGAGTCGTTCTCCCGCGCGCAAGAACTTCTGCGGGTCGACGGCTTCGCCTTTGACACGCGTTTCGTAGTGCAGATGTGGTCCGGTCGAGCGCCCACTCGATCCCACCTTGCCGACGATTTGCCCGCTCTTGATGGATTGGCCGACGCGCACCTCGATTGTGGAGAGGTGTCCGTAGCGGGTTAGCAATCCGTTGCCGTGATCAATGTCCACCACGCGGCCATAGCCGCCGCTCCATCCCGCCGCGGCCACGGTCCCGTCAGCTGAAGCCCGCACCGCCTGACCTGGCTCCGCGCGGATGTCGACGCCGGTATGCATTGCCGGGCCACCGGTGAACGGATCCTGGCGAACGCCGAAGCCGGATACAAGGTCCATTCCGCCATCGAGCGGTCTACGAACAGGCAAGCTATGGAGCACGCGCGTGAGCCGATCGACCTGAGTGCGCGCGGTATCGATCCGGAAAAGCCGCTGCTCGAAGCCCGCTGAATCGTTGGACATTTGTACGGGAACAAAGGGGCCGCCCATCGCCGCCGCATGGCGCGGCACCGCAATGCTATTGCTGCCGATGCCGAGTTCCGAGAGAACGCCGCGAATTCGTTGCGCGCGCGAGAGGTACTGCTCCTCCATCGAAGCTAGTGCCGATACCTGCCGGCGCTCGACCCGATCCAGCGAGGACTGAAGGCGGGCAATAACTGCTGCGGTGCCGCCGCTGACCATGTTACGAACGGGCAAGGAGTCGCGCTCGCCTGGCAGCAGGAAGGCGCCCTTATCGGTTATGGGCGGGGGCTTGAGCCCAAGCGTGCCGGCTTTGCCCGTTACCCCGGACCGGGGGGCTGGCGGATCGAAGAGGTCACATCGGAGAGGCCGCTGAGCGCATTGGCACGCGACTCGAGTGCCGACTGCCGGCGCAAAATTTGCTCGAGCTGCTGCTCGTACTGCTCCTGATCGAGTAATTGTCGGCTGGAAATGCGATCGACCTGGGAACGCAACTCGGCGATGCGATCTTCATAGCCGAACTCCATCTCGGCCTGCCGAGTAATGAGGCGCGTCAGAACATCCTCGCGAAACGCGAAATAGCTCACGGTCGTGACCGTCCACGCGGTCATGGTCGCGAGCACGCCGAGGACCAGCCAGAACACGAGCGGGCGCAGCCGAAGCTGCCGACCGCCATGGCTTAGAGTGTAGATTCCTGACTCGCCCGCGCGCATGAGGCGATGGTGTCTGCCACCCGGAGCATTCACGTGCCGGCTGCCCTGGTGGTGGTATGGCAACGACGAAGACATTCACGCATCCCCGCCGGACCCCTACGTTACTCGACGTTACACCGGCGCTAATTCACGCTAAGTCGAACCGATTATGGTTAATTTTGCGCAAATGCGACGATGCCGGCGCGGTAGATAGCCCGCCGCCGTAGGCGTCTCCTCGGGCTTATGTAAGCGCAGGTCGGGTTCGAAGCCCCTGATGCGCCTTCCTTTCGTCCCTTTCTTCCGCTCCAATCAAGGTTCCGGGATCAGGACGAAAGTGACGTCCGGTCGGTGATTGGGAGTTCATCGGCCGCGGCGAGGGGCAGGGGTCCGCCATATGCATGGCGGGCCGACGTTTGTCGAAGGACGCCAAGGCGGGGCATGGCGCGGCAATCAGGCTATCCTACGCTCGAGACGCTGCGGAAGCTGGAGGCGAGTGTCCACTTGGATGCGCGCCAGCACGGTGGCGGGGCATCGCAATTCGATGACGCCGGCGATGGGTCATCACATCCCCAATTTTTGCCGTCCTGGCTAGCTTCCTTCGGCGGGCGCTGCCGAAGGCTCGCGTGTTTGCCGCGAGTGCGCAGGCTGGCCGTGACTAGCGCCGTGGTCGGCGCGCTGATGTTTGCGGCCATGGCTGCGCTGTGGTGGCGGTTGTCGAGCGGCCCCATTCCACTGGACATCGCAACTCCCTGGCTCAGCGCCGCAATCAAGGAGAATTTCGGCAGCGGCTATCAGGTTGAGATTGGCGGCACGCAGCTCGAGCGCGTTGGCAGCGGACGTCCATCGTTGCGTATTCGCGACATCGTGGTGCGCGATCCCGAGGGCACCGTGGTGGCGAGTGCGCCGAAAGCTGAGGTTGGCATCTTCGGGGCGAGCCTTTTCACCGGTCACATCCGCGCGGAGCGCCTGAGCCTGGTGGGCGCCGAGATGGCGGTGCGCATTGAGATGGACAGCAAGGTGACTGTGTTTGCTGGAAGCAACAAGCATCCGTTGGTCACCGCCTCAGCATCATCGATCCCGCTTGCCATCGCTTCAACTCCACCGAAAGTGCTAGCGCCGATTGCGGCGCTTCCGGCGCCAAGCGCGGCAGCGCCACCGCCCTCTGGAGACAGCAGCTCGGAGCTCGCAGCGTTACTTGCCTGGATTGAGACTCTCGACGCCGGGGCGCTGGATGGTAACGCTCTCACCGAAATCGGCCTCAAGGGCGGCAATCTGACCGTCGCTGACCAGCGTAACGGGAAGGAATGGACGTTTGCGAATATCGATCTGAGCGTCACACGGCCCAAGGGCGGCGGCATTGCAGTGAGGCTTGGCTCTGAAAATGCCGAACGGCCTTGGCAAATGCGCGCAGCGATCACGCCAGGCGCGAACGGACATCGAATTATCGACATCGATACGCAAAAGCTTTCGGCCAAGGACTTGATGTTGGCCGTACGCCGAGGCGAGGGACTATATGAGCCGGATCTACCGCTCACCGCCCGCATTCGCGCTGAAATCGGACCTGATGGTCTGCCGCAGATGCTCGAGGGCCGGGTGATTGGCGAAAAGGGGTTTCTCACCGATGCGGATGATCCGCTCGTGCGCATACCTATCGATCGCGCCGAGTTAAAGCTCGATTGGGATGCTGGACGCCAAGCAATGATGATGCCGCTCCAGATCACCTCTGGAGGTAACCGCATCGCATTGCAGACGGTTCTCAACGCACCGCGCGAAGCAGACACGACGTGGGGCCTGAACATCACAGGGGGCAGCGTCGTGCTCGCAGCATCGACCTCAGCGGATGCGAGCACTCTTGTCCTCGACCGGTTGCTGCTGCGCCTGCGCATTGATCCTGGCAAGCGGCGCATCGAGATCGAGCAGGGCGAGATTGGCAACGCCGAGGTCGGGGTGGCGCTTTCCGGCACGATCGATTGTGCCAATGGCGACCCAATGGTGGCCGTTGGCGTGGCTGCCACTCGCATGCCCGCTTCAGCGATGAAGCGGCTATGGCCGTTCTTCGCGGCTCCAAAAGTGCGCGCGTGGGTGGCAGAGCATCTCGACGACGGTGTTGTGGAGCGACTTGAGGCTACTACCAATGCGCCGATGTCTACGCTCAAGTCGAGCGGTCCACCCATTCCAGAGGACGGCCTGTTGATCAAAATCGCTGGCCATGGCGCCGAGATCAGGCCGGTCGAAGGCCTCCCGGCCATCCGCGACGCGGACTTAGACGTGCGCATTACCGGCCGAACTGCAGTCATCAATCTGGGACGGGGCAACGTCGAGGTATCACGCGGGCGCAAGCTCTCCATCACCAATGGTGTATTCGAGGTGCCCGACCATTTCCCCAAGGCGCCGCCCGCCAAGGCACGCTTCCGGCTGGACGGATCGATTCCGGCAGCGGCTGAATTGCTAGCTATGGAGCGCCTGCGCGATTTCTCCGGCGCGCCGTTGGACCCGGCAACGAGCCGCGGCACGCTGACCGCTCAGGTAACGCTTGCGCTACCGCTCAAGGAAGATCTTACCGAAGGATCGTCAACCTATTCGATCAACATGGATGTCGCGAACTTTGCCGCCGAGCGCATGGTGCTTGGCCAGAAGGTCGAGGCCGCCGTGCTGAAGGTGAACGCCAATAACCAGGGGTACTGGATCAGAGGGGATGTGAAAATCAACGGCGTTCCCGCTGTGCTCGATTTTCGCCAGCCGCGCGAAAGCGAGGCCGAGGTGCGCGTACAGGCCACGCTCGACGACAATGCGCGCAAGAAACTGGGTTTTGACGTCAGCGGTTCTCTCGCCGGACCCGTGCCGATCAAGCTCAACGGCCGCATTCCCCGCGACAGTGACCCTCGGCTTGCCGTCGAAGCCGACCTCACGCAGGCCAAGGTTGATAACCTGCTGCCGGGCTGGGTGAAGGGTTCCGGCGAGACGGCGCGCGCAACCTTTACGCTCATCAACAAGTCGCGCTTCGAGGAGATGGTGATCGAGGCTCCGAATACCTCCGTCAAGGGCACCGTTGAGGTCGGCTCTGCCGGCGAGGTGATTTCTGCAAATTTCCCCGTCTTCAGCATCTCCAATCGGGACAAGGCGACGCTCAAGGCCGAACGCGGTCCCGATGGTGTGTTGCGGGTCGCGTTGCGCGGGGATGTCTACGACGGACGCGGGTTTATCAGATCAGCCTTGGCGGGCTCCGCCAGCGGGAAGCAACTGTCCGACACAGACGTGGATCTCGACGTGAAGCTCGGTACCGTGACCGGATTTCATGGCGAGACGCTGCGCGGGCTTGACCTTAATCTGTCCCGCCGCAGCGGCATCATCACCAGCTTCGCACTGAATGCGAAGCTTGGGCGCGATACCCCGCTTCTCGGCGATTTGCGGGGGCGCGGGACGAACGGCCGACAAATCGTGTTTGTGGAAACAAGCGATGCCGGAGCGTTTTTCCGCTTCACCGACATCTACCCCAAGGTTGTCGGGGGGGAGATGTGGGTAGCACTGGACCCGCAAAGCGCGGACAAGGCGCCGCAAGAGGGCGTTCTCAATGTTCGCGATTTCGCGGTGCGCGGAGAAGCGGCGCTCGATCGTGTGGCTGCTGTCCCGCCGCCGCAGTATCCCGGCGCTCCCACGCCGGGAGTGGAGTTCTCGCACATGCGCGTTGACTTCACGCGCTCGCTCGGGCGCTTCACCATTCGCGACGGTCTGGTCAAGGGCCCGGCCATTGGCGGCACCGTCGACGGATTTATCGATTATACGCGCGGCGAAGTGCGCATGCGCGGCACATTCGTTCCGCTCTACGGCCTCAACAACATGTTCGGACAAATTCCGATCGTGGGGTTGTTCCTCGGCGGGGGCAGCAACGAGGGCTTGATCGGGCTTACCTACGAGGTCGTTGGTCCGCCGAGTGCGCCCGTCCTGCGGGTCAATCCGATCTCTGCTGTGGCCCCCGGCCTGTTACGCAAGTTTTTCGAGTTTCCCAGCGGTACTCCCGTGGCCATGCCGCCGCAGAGCTACGCCGACCCTTCGCGATGAGCGGCCAGGGTCTGAGATAGCCGATCGCCCCCCATTCCTGGACCTGACCAGTGCGCGTTCTCGACAATTAGGCATAACGCCGGTGCGCAGAGAAATGGACCGCGCTGTGTCTGACCAAAAAAGGGATTCACGAGGCCTGTCGGGTTGGCGGTACGTCCAACTCGTCCCCGTCACACCGCCTTGAGCAGGACATGTCGCTTCTTGCCTAGTGAAAGCTTGATCACGCCTTCCGGCGTCAGGTGACCTGCATCTAGCGCCATCTTTTCGTCAGTCACGGCGACGTCGTTGACACGAAGCCCACCGCCCTTGATCTGCCGTCGCGCCTCACCGTTCGACGATACCAACCCCGACCTCACGAAGGCCGCAAGCACGCCGAGCCCTGCCGCCAGGTTGGCATGCGGCACCTCAACGGTCGGAAGCGTTTCAGCAATCGCGCCCTGCTCAAACGTGCGCCGGGCGGTGTCGGCGGCCTGCGCAGCGGCTTCACGTCCGTGCAGTAGCGCCGTTGCTTCGGTGGCCAATATTTTTTTTGCTTCATTGAGCTCCTGCCCTCTGAGGGCGGCAAGGCGGGCTATCTCGTCGAGCGGCAATTCGGTGAACAGCTTGAGCAGGCGGCCAGCATCGCCATCCTCGCAGTTGCGCCAAAACTGCCAATACTCGTATGCGCTCATCATGTCCGCGTTGAGCCACACTGCGCCGGTTTCAGTCTTCCCCATCTTGGCGCCCGATGAGGTCGTCAACAGTGGCGTAGTCAAAGCGAATAGCTCGGCGTTGAGAAGGCGGCGTCCAAGGTCGATCCCGCTGACGATATTTCCCCACTGATCCGATCCACCCATCTGCAGAATGCAGCCGTGGCGCTTGTATAGCTCTACGAAGTCGTAGGCCTGCAGGATCATGTAGTTGAACTCGAGAAAGGTGAGCGGCTGCTCGCGGTCGAGGCGAATCTTCACCGAGTCAAACGTCAGCATTTTGTTGATTGTGAAATGGCGCCCAACATCGCGCAGGAACGGAATGTAGTGCAATTGGTCCAGCCACTCGGCATTGTTGGCCATGATCGCGCCGGCCTCGAAGTTGAGGAAGCGTGTAAAAACTTCTCGAATGGACGCGATGTTGCTGTCGATCTGTGAGGTCGTAAGCAGCGCGCGGCTCGCGTCCTTGCCGGACGGGTCGCCGATCTTGCTGGTACCGCCGCCCATGAGCACAACTGGTCGATGTCCGGTCTTTTGCAGCCAGCGCAACATCATGATCGTCAGAAGGTTGCCGATATGCAGGCTCGGAGCCGTTGCGTCGAAACCGACATAGGCGGTGATCGGCCCGGCATTCCCCCTGGAATCGAGGCCATCGGCATCCGAAATCTGATGCAGAAATCCCCGCGCTGCCAATACTTGCAGGAAATCGGATTTGTAGCTGCTCATCGCGTATCGCCTCTTACGGTGCCGTGGTGTAACAGGTCGCGCGCGGGATTGAAACTGAAGGCAACGCGATGTCCGGTCTCACCGCGATCGGTCTGATGAGCGGCACCTCGTACGACGGCATCGATGTGGCACTCATCGAGACTGATGGCGAGGCGATCGGGCGCCTCGGACCGACCGGCTATCGCCCCTACAGCGAATCGGAGCGGGAGCAGATTCGGCATGCAATCGCCGCCGCCTCCAATCTCACCGGTCGAGCCGATCGGCCGCAGATTTTGGCAGCGGCCGAGGAAGTGGTGACAGAGGTAAACGTTGAGGCGGTCGAAGCTTTTCTGGCGGCAAACGGGATCGCAGCCAGTGATATCGCCGTAGTGGGGTTTCACGGCCAGACTGTGCTGCATCGGCCGGAGCGCAGGCTTACTGTCCAACTTGGCAATGGTCAGGTGCTCGCCCGACGACTGGGTATCATGGTTGCCTACGATTTTCGCGCTTCTGATGTCGCGGCAGGAGGACAAGGCGCGCCAATGGTGCCGATCTTTCATCGCGCCATAGCGCGCATGCTCCAGCGACCGCCGCCGATCGCCGTGCTCAACCTGGGCGGAGTTGCCAATGTGACGTTCATCGACGGCGAGGATCTTGTTGGATTCGATACCGGTCCGGGCAATGCGCTGATCGACGACTTTATCCGGCTGCGTACTGGGCGACCGCAGGATGATGAAGGGCGTTGCGCGGCGGCGGGTCGCGTTGACGAGCAGGCGCTCGCCCGCGCGCTGGCGCATCCGTACTTCTCAAAGCCGCCGCCCAAATCGCTTGATCGCAACGCTTTTCGGCATTGGATGGCTGCGGAGGTGCGCCTTTCCGGCATGAGCACAGAGGATGGCGCCGCGACGCTCACCGCAATTACGGCAGCCGCGGTTGCGCGGTCCATCGCGGCGTTCCCGCGCGCTCCTGCAACCTGGATTGCGGCCGGGGGCGGCACTCGGAACGCCGTATTGCTAGGGATGTTGGCGAAACGGCTGTCGCCTGCGAGGGTGGAGACGGCATCCGCGGTCGGATGGTCGGCCGATGCGCTCGAGGCACAGGCGTTCGGCTATTTGGCAGTGCGCACGGTCAAGGGCTTGCCGATCACGTTCCCGAGCACGACCGGAGTGGCGCGGCCCCTGACGGGCGGCGTCCTCGCGACGCCGAGCGCAACTCCCTAAGCGGCGCTCGGCTTGCGCTCGATCTTGAGTCGCTTATCGAGATACCCGCCCACCGATTGCATCAGCGCCTCGATCTTGCCGTCGAAAAAATGATTGGCACCCGCAATGACCTTCTGCTCGATCACAATGCCCTTCTGGGTTTTGAGCTTCTCGACGAGCGTGCTGATATCCTTGTGCGGTACCACCGCATCCCTGTCGCCGTGCACGATCATGCCGGAGGACGGACAGGGAGCGAGGAACGAAAAATCGTAAAGATTGGCCGGCGGAGCAACAGAGATAAACCCTTCGATCTCAGGCCGGCGCATCAGCAACTGCATGCCGATCCAGGCGCCGAAGGAGAATCCGGCGATCCAGCAGCTACGCGCCTCGGGATTGATGGTCTGCGCCCAATCAAGGGCCGAGGCAGCATCGGAAAGCTCGCCTTGGCCGTGATCGAATGATCCCTGGCTCCTGCCGACACCGCGGAAATTGAAGCGCAGGACGGAAAAGTTTCGATGCACAAAGGCATAATAGAGCTGGTAGATAATTTGATGGTTCATCGTGCCCCCGAACTGCGGGTGCGGGTGAAGCACGATGCCGATGGGCGCGTTCTTCTGCCGTGCCGGATGATACCTGCCTTCGAGGCGCCCGGCTGCGCCGGTGAAAATGACTTCTGGCATGAACGGCGATCCTCGACTGGATGCCTCTCTACTGGATGGTGGGCGCAACCTTGCCGCGCGGTGACTTGACCGCAAAACGGGCCGAACGTAAGTCTCTACAACGGCTCTAGATTTTGCCAAGACGCAGTGCCGCGGGCGATTGCCGCCGCAGCCGGCGCGGTTTCTAGCATGGGTGCGGGGGCAAAATGCAAGCGTTTTAGGCCAATCCTTTGGAATACCAGTGAGGTACGAAGTTGACCCTCAGATTTGACCGTCGGCAATGAACGCGCGCCTTTATTTCGATTGGAATGCGACCGCGCCACTACGTCCTGAAACGCGGGCCGCGGTTCTTGCGGCGCTCAGTGTGACCGGCAACCCGTCCTCGGTTCACGCGGAGGGCAGGGCGGCCCGCCGACTGATCGAAGACGCACGCGAGCAGGTCGCGGCTCTTGTGGGCGCGCAGCCGCGCAATGTTGTTTTCACCTCGGGCGGCACCGAAGCGAATGTGCTGGCGCTCACGCCTCCATCGGACCCAGCCGCAGCGACACGAGCAAAGCTTCTGGTTTCAATGGTCGAGCACACCTCAGTGCTCGCCGGCGGCAGGTTTCCCGCATCTGCGGTTGAGCAACTGCCGGTAACCATCAGCGGCGAGCTTGACCTTTCGGTACTTGAGCGCCGGCTTGCACGGCTTGCGGCTCCGTTCGTTGTTTCCGTTATGGTGGCCAACAATGAGACCGGCGTTGTTCAACCGGTCGCTCGCGCGGCTGAGCTGGTGCACAAGGCAGGCGGCATCCTGCATGTCGATGCGGTTCAGGGCCCGGGCAGAATTTCATGCAATATCAGTGACCTTAGGGCGGATTTCTTGACCATTTCCGCACACAAGATCGGAGGCCCCAAGGGGGTGGGGGCGCTCATCAGGCGAGACGCGGATGTCCCGTTTCCCACTCCGCTAGTCACAGGCGGTGGGCAGGAGCGCCGCTCCCGCGCGGGGACGGAAAACGTGCCAGGCATCGCCGGGTTCGGCGCAGCGGCTGCCGCCACGGCCAGGAATTTTGCATCGGAAGCACCCCGCCTTCGTGCATTGCGCGAGCGGCTTGACAACGCACTCAAGGCCAACTCAGCGCCGGGCCTGGTGGTTTTCGGGGCCGATGCCCCGCGCCTGCCTAACACCACCCTTTTCGCAGTACCCGGCGTGCGGGCGGAGACCGCCGTCATCGCCTTTGACCTCGAAGGGGTGGCGGTATCATCGGGGGCGGCTTGTTCCTCCGGAAAGGTGCAGCCCTCGCACGTGCTCCGTGCCATGGGTGTTCCGCCGAGGCTCGCGCGCGGTGCGGTACGCGTCAGTTTCGGCCCTAGCACCAGCGAGGCCGACATCGATTGCTTCGTTTGCGCTTGGATTAAGGTGTCCGGCGCATTACTTAAGGATGGATCGGCAGTTGCCGCCTAGATGCGAAGCATGTCCGGCAAAAGTGAGAGGGTTTTTGCGGGACATGCTCACAAGCTAAGAGGGATGATCGCAGCCCAGACAGGACGATCGCCACCATAACCGACTGATCCAACCCGCGGTCCTTGAAACCGCAGCGGAGGGAAGAAATGCCGGCCGTGCAAGAGACCGTCGATAAGGTTCGCCGCATCGACGTCGACCAGTACAAGTATGGCTTTGTCACGGACATCGAATCCGAGAAGGCCCCCAAGGGGCTCAGCGAGGACATTGTCCGTTTCATATCGCAGAAGAAGAATGAGCCGGAGTGGATGCTCCGCTGGCGCCTCGAGGCGTATCGGCGCTGGCTGACCCTGCGCGAGCCGACCTGGTCGCGCGTCCAGTACGGACCGATCGATTACCAGGACATCTATTACTACGCCGCGCCGAAGAAAAAGCCCGGCCCCAAGTCGTTGGACGAGATCGATCCCGAAATTCTCCGGACCTATGAAAAGCTCGGTATTCCGCTGCGCGAGCGCGAGGCCCTGCTCGGCATCGAGAGGCCTGCGGACGGGAAGGGCTACAATGGCGTCGCGGTGGACGCGGTGTTCGATTCGGTCTCCGTCGCGACCACTTTCAAGGAGGAGCTGGCGAAGGTCGGCGTGCTGTTCATGCCGATTTCCGAGGCGCTCGCCAAACACCCCGAGCTGGTGAAGAAATATCTCGGCACGGTGGTGCCGATCTCGGACAATTTCTTCGCCACCCTCAATTCGGCGGTGTTCTCCGATGGCTCGTTTGTCTATGTGCCGCCTGGTGTGCGCTGTCCCATGGAGCTGTCGACGTATTTCCGCATCAACGAGCGCAACACCGGTCAATTCGAGCGTACGCTGATCATCGCCGACAAAGGCTCATACGTGAGCTACCTCGAGGGGTGCACGGCGCCTTCGCGCGACGAGAACCAGCTGCATGCCGCTGTGGTGGAGCTCATCGCGCTTGATGATGCCGAGATCAAGTATTCGACCATCCAGAACTGGTATCCGGGCGACCAGGAGGGACGGGGCGGCGTCTACAATTTCGTCACCAAGCGCGGAGACTGCCGCGGTCCCAGGTCCAAGATCTCATGGACTCAGCTCGAAACCGGCTCGGCCATCACCTGGAAATATCCGAGCTGCATCCTGCGAGGCGACGGCTCACGCGGGGAGTTCTATTCGATCGCCATCTCGAATGGCTATCAGCAGGTCGATTCGGGCACCAAGATGCTGCATCTTGGCAAGAACACGACGAGCCGCATCATCTCCAAGGGCATCGCCGCCGGTCACTCGCAGAATACCTATCGCGGCCTCGTCTCGTGCCATCGCAAGGCAAAGAGCGCGCGCAACTTCACCAATTGCGACTCGCTCCTGATCGGCGACCGGTGCGGTGCGCACACGATTCCGTACATCGAAGCCAGGAATGCATCGACCGTGTTCGAGCATGAGGCGACCACCTCGAAAATCTCCGAGGACACGCTGTTCTACTGCATGCAGCGCGGCCTTTCGGCCGAGGACGCGGTGGCCCTCGTAGTCAACGGGTTCGTGAAGGATGTCCTACAGCAGCTTCCGATGGAATTCGCCGTCGAGGCACAGAAGCTGATCTCGATCAGTCTGGAAGGAAGCGTGGGGTGATCAGGTATCAGGTACTCAAGCGCCATGTACGCTCGCCCGTTCCTGATTCCTGGAAACCGAGAACTGAACAAATGCATCTCTTGGAAGTGAAGAACCTGCATGTCGAGGTTGAGGGCAAGGCGATCCTCAATGGCCTCGACCTCTCGGTCGGCAAAGGCAGCGTGCATGCCATCATGGGGCCGAACGGATCGGGCAAATCGACGCTGGCGCATGTGCTCGCCGGCAAGCCAAACTATGTCGTGACGCAAGGGGAGGTATTGCTCGATGGCGAGGAGTTTCTAGGCCTGTCGCCAGAGGAGCGGGCGGCCAAGGGCTTGTTTCTCGCCTTCCAGTATCCACTGGAGATTCCCGGCGTCGCCACGATGACTTTCTTGCGCACCGCGTTGAACGCCCAGCGCAAGCAACGCGGTGAGCCGGAAATTTCAACCCCCGACTTCCTTAAGCGCGTACGGGAGGTTGCGGGCAAGCTTGGCATCGATCAGGACATGCTGCGCCGTGGCGTCAATGTCGGCTTCTCCGGCGGTGAGAAGAAGCGCAATGAAATTTTGCAGATGGCCGTTCTCGAGCCGCGGCTTTGCGTGCTCGACGAGACTGACTCAGGCTTGGACATCGATGCGCTGAAAGTTGTTGCCGACGGTGTCAACCGGCTGCGCTCTCCCGAACGGGCGTTCGTGGTGATCACGCATTATCAGCGGCTTCTCAACTACATCGTGCCGGACGTGGTGCACGTGCTCTCGCGTGGCCGCATCGTGAAGACCGGCGGCAAGGAGCTGGCGCTCGAGCTGGAGGCCGGCGGTTACGCGCAATACCGCGACGAGGCGGCCTGAGAGCAATGAATATCGATGTGCGCCCGATGAAGACCGCCGCCGAGGGCGCATTGGCGGTGAGTTTCGCCAGCGCCAGAGATCGCTTGCCTGGCGCGGGAACGAAGATCGCCGCGCTACGCGAGGAGGCCTTTGGGCGCTTCGAGAACGCAGGCCTGCCGAGCCGGCGGGTCGAGGAGTGGAAATATACCGATTTGCGTATCCTGATGCGCGATGCGAGGGCGCTTGCCCCCTTGCCGGATGCTGCTGCAAAGCTGCGCGCCCGCGAGACATGCGCAAGGCTACCCTCGATCGAGGCGCGCCGCCTTGTATTCGTCGATGGCAGCCTTGTCCCGGAGCTTTCGGATCTCGATGCACTTGAACCGGGTCTGAGCATCGGCTCGCTGGCTGCCTCGCTCGCGCGCGCGGATGCCGGCGTTGTCGGTCGGCTTGGTCAAATCATGCCGACAGCCGATATGGCGGTTGCGCTCAACACGGCATTCATGGGGGACGGCGCCGTCATCGATGTCGCTCCCGGCGCTGTGCTGGCGCGGCCGATCCATCTTGTCTTCATCAATTCCGGCACGGAGCCCGGGGCCGTGTTCATGCGTTCGCTCGTGCGTATCGGCAAGGGTGCGCGCGCCATGTTGCTGGAAAGCCATGAGGGCTCGAATGAATTCCAGGTGAATACCGTGCTCGAGCTTGCCATCGACGACGACGCGCACGTCGACCACGTCAAGATCACGCGCTCCGGTGCTTTGCATTTATCTACTCTGATGGCCGCGATCGGCGCGCATACCCGGTTCAACGAGTTTCTCTTCACGGCCGGGGGGGCGGTTGTGCGCAACCAGATGTTCGTCCGTTTCCAGGGGGAGGGAACGATCGCGGGCATCCGCGGAGCCTGCCTGCTCAAGGGCCGCCAGCATGCCGATACCACTCTCTTCGCCGAGCATGCGGCGCAGGCTTGCACCAGTCGCGAAGTGTTCAAATCCGTCCTCGACCAGGAATCCCACGGCGTGTTTCAGGGCAAGATCAGGGTGGCGCCCGGCGCGCAGAAAACCGACGCCAGGATGGCCACCCACGCTCTGTTGCTTTCAGAGACCGCCGAGGCCGACAACAAGCCGGAGCTCGAGATCTTCGCCGACGATGTGCAATGCGGACACGGGGCGACGTCCGGCCAGCTTGACGAGGATTTGTTGTTCTACCTTAAGGCACGCGGTGTGCCGGCGAGGGAGGCACAAGCGCTGTTGATCCAGGCGTTCGTCGGTGAGGCTGTCGAGGGAATCGAGCATGCCGGCTTGCGCGACACGCTTATGGCGCAAGTCGCTGCATGGGTCGCGACGCGGGCAACGTGAAGGGTGAACGTTGAATACATATGAGACGGCCTCTGCCAGTGCGGCACGCGCGATAGAAGGGCGAACGCCGAGAGGAGAAATGCATCCGGCCGTGACCAATGGCGCCTACGATGTCGCCATGATCCGCAAGGATTTTCCAATCCTTGCGATGCAGGTCTACGGCAAGCCGGTCGTTTACCTCGACAATGCCGCCTCGGCGCAAAAGCCGAAAGCCGTCCTTGACCGACTCCAGCATGCGTATACCGCGGAATACGCCAACGTGCACCGCGGCCTGCATTATCTCGCCAATGCGGCGACCGAAGCCTACGAGGATGCGCGCGAAAAGGTGCGCGCCTTCATCAATGCTGCGCGCAAAGAGGAGATCGTCTTTACGCGCAATGCCACCGAAGCCATCAATCTCGTCGCCTACACTTTCGGCCGCGAGCGCATAAGGGCTGGCGATGAGATCGTGCTGTCCATCATGGAGCACCACTCCAACGTCGTGCCCTGGCACTTCCTGCGCGAGCGGCAAGGTGCTGTCATCAAGTGGGCGCCGGTCGATGACGACGGCAACTTCCTCATGGAGGAGTTCGAGCGATTGCTTACGCCGCGCACCAGGATGGTGGCGATCACCCATATGTCGAACATGCTCGGCACCGTGGTGCCGGTGAAGGAAGTGGTGCGCAGAGCGCATGCGCGCGGCATTCCGGTCCTGCTCGACGGCGCGCAAGCAAGCGTTCACCTCGACGTCGACGTGCAGGATATCGGTTGCGACTTCTATGCTCTGACGGGGCACAAGATTTATGGCCCGACCGGCATCGGCGTGCTGTACGGCAAGGTTGAGCACCTTGCGGCGATGCCGCCGTTCAATGGCGGTGGCGAGATGATCCGCGAAGTTTTCGAGGATCGTGTTGATTATGGCGCGCCGCCGCACAAGTTCGAGGCCGGCACCCCGCCGATCGTGCAGGCGATCGGGCTCGGTGCAGCAATCGATTATGTCAACTCGATCGGGAAGGCGCGCATCAGGGGGCATGAAGAAGGCCTGCTCAAATATGCGACGCAGCGGTTGCGCGAGATCAATTCTCTCCGCATCTTCGGTGCCGGAGAGGGCAAGGGGCCGATCATTTCCTTCGAGGTCAAGGGCGCCCATCCCCATGACATTGCCACAATCATCGATCGTGCCGGGATTGCCGTGCGTGCCGGCACCCATTGCGTGATGCCGCTGCTCGCCCGCTTCGGCGTGACCGCTACCTGCCGCGCGTCGCTTGCGCTCTATAACACGCGCGAGGAGGTGGACTGCCTCGCCCGGGCCTTGATCAAGGCGCAGGATTTCTTTGCATGACGGATGACGAGAGCATCCTTGTTAAAGGGGCTGCCGCGAAGCCGGCTGCTCAAGCATGGCACGCGGAAGAGGTGAAAGCGGAGGGCAAAGCAGCCGTGACCGGTGCTGGTGCTCCGGCGCCGCCCGCGCCCGAAGGCGCTAGCGCATCGGCGCCTGACGGCACCGGTGACGGCGAGCTTGCCAGATTGACGGATGACATCATCACCGCGCTCAAGACCGTATATGATCCGGAAATCCCCGCGGATATCTACGAGCTGGGCCTGATCTACAAGATTGATATTGGGGATAATCGCGCGGTGGCAGTGGAGATGACGCTGACGACACCCAACTGT
>Ga0306920_100004696_pt1 | contig 17531 bp, 21 predicted proteins | sample flu12Cox44000170_FD_204666 | JGI IMG/M metagenome (GOLD analysis project Ga0306920, IMG submission 204666) | Lab enrichment of tropical soil microbial communities from Luquillo Experimental Forest, Puerto Rico - flux4day.12C.oxic.44.000.170 (v2)... | ecosystem: Environmental > Terrestrial >... | reverse complement strand
GCATCCAACAACTCGCGCTGACTATCCGATCGCCCCTGCACAAGATAATCATCGCCAACAACCAGCAAAACAAGCCGACCGCCGCGCCGGATTATTCAGGGCATTCCTAGGCCCGGTTAAACATTTCAAGCGCTGGCCGGCCAGCGCCCGCCCCGGCCGCGTCGGGGCCATCGCCTTACTACGCCGGGGATACAAAAGAGAAACGAGCGGGACCGGGTTGAATCGGCGCAAAGTTGGGCAAACAGGTTGTGCGCCAAGGGATTTGGGGGTTATCTGCTGGGATTAGCTGCGGCCAGGTCGGTCCCGCTGTTGCCGCCAAGCTCATGGCTGATTGACACGGGACCAACGCAACGCGATCAGATGCTTGGAAACCGCTTCTCAAGTGCTTTGAGAACACGGTCGGCCTCCCGCACCCGCCTCTTTAGCCGAACTACGCGCTCGGGTATCTCGGCATCGTGGTTCACACGGTGTTTTGACCAACTTCGTTGGGCTTGTTTGGCCGTTTTCCGCGCCTCGACTAGCTCGTTCCGCATGATTTCCGCGAAGTAGCTCGCTTGGGCAAGTTCGGACGCAGGGTTTGCTTGCGCTCTGAGGCATGAAGCTTCTATGCCCAAGGGTTCGCCGGCATCGTCGTCGGCCATGTCGTCATGGTACTGAATATGCGTCACATGACCGGAGTGCCGGTGGCCTGGAAGATGACCCGGCGGCCGATTTCCACGGCATGGTCGGCAAACCGTTCGTAGTAACGGCTAAGCAGTGTGACATCGACGGCGGTGGCTACGGAGTGCGGCCATTGGCGGTCCATGACGACGGTAAACAGGTGGCGGTGTAGCTCGTCCATTGCGTCGTCGTCGGCGGCGAGTTCGGCTGCTTTGTCGGGATCTCCTGACAGGACAACATCTTTGGCGTTGTAACCGATATTGACGGCGATTCGGCCCATTTCAGCAAAGTCGTCCTTGACGCCGTCAGGGATGGCATGAGCCGGATGCCGGCGGCGGGCCGTTTTCGCAACATGCAGGGCCAAGGCATGCATGCGATCAACCTCAGCGACGTTTCTGAGGCTGCTTACAACTGCGCGGAGATCGGTGGCGACCGGAGCTTGCAGGGCCAGCAGGGTAAAGGCGTCGCTTTCGGCCTCGGCGGCCTGGAACACGAGATTGTGGTGGTCGCTGATCACTGTCTCGGCCAAGCGGATGTCGGCTTCGAGAAGGGCTTGGGTGGCCTGCTGCATCGCCTTGCCGGCGAGGCCGCACATGTCGCCGATGCTGTGGGTCAACGCGTCGAGTTGTTCGTGAAACACCGTTCGCATGCTGTTTACGGTAGAACCTGTCGGCACGCGTAGGTTGGGCTTTGGCTGCACTGATTAAGTGGCCTTGTGGGGTGTGGGAATGGGTTTGGGCGATTTGGTAGCCAGGATGGTGGCGTTCGTTCGGGCCGGCTACCCCCAGGGAGTGCCCCAGACGGATTACGTCCCGCTCTTGGCGTTGCTACCGCGTCGGTTATCCGATGAGGAGGTGGCAGCGGTGGCCACACAGCTGGCGGCCCGCGGCGAGTTGAACATTGACCCCGCCGATATCGGCGTGGCCATCACCCGAATCACTGACGAGCTTCCATCCCCGGCTGATCTTGAGCGCGTACAGCGTCGATTGGATGCGATTGGCTGGCCCGTTGACCCGGACTGCTAGTTGCCGACCTCATCACCCGTCTTGGCGTGGTCGATCTTGGCCTCGTGGGATTGTCGGTGTGCCGAGGAACCGTAACGGCAGGCGCAACGTCTAAGACTGAGGGATACCCCAAAACGGCAGATTCTGGAAACTCCATTTGTGCTGGCGCATCGGCGATACGATTTGCGTGTTGCCGCACGGCTCGACGATCACCTGGGCTGGGCGACCGCCGGGTCGTGCTACGCCGGTGGGAGGTGCGGGATGTCGTTTGTGATGGCGGTGCCGGAGTTTGTGGCTTCGGCGGCAACGGATCTGTCCAATATCGGCTCGGGGCTAAGTGTCGCGAATGCGGTCGCGGCGGCGCCGACCACCGCGGTGGTGGCCGCCGCGGGTGATGAGGTGTCGGCGGCCATCGCGTCGCTGTTTTCGGGGCACGCCAAAGGTTTTCAGGCGTTGAGTGCGCGGGCGGCGGCGTTTCATGCCGAGTTTGTGCGCGCCTTAAGCGGTGCGGGGGGCGCGTATTCGCTGACCGAGGCGGCCAACGCCTCGCCGTTGGGGACCGTCGAGCATGACGTGTTGGCGGTGATCAATGCACCCACCGATCTGGCGTTGGGGCGCCCGTTGATCGGCAAGGGCATCAACGGGGCGCCGGGGACCGGGCAGGCCGGCGGGCCGGGCGGCATTTTGGGGGGTCCTGGCGGCGACGGCGGGTCGGGGGCACCTGGGCAGCCGGGCGGCAAAGGCGGTAACGCCTTCTTGTTCGGTAACGGCGGCCGGGGTGGGGCCGGTGGGGCTGGCACCACCGGCACACCAGGTTCGGTGGCCGGCGCCACCAACGGCGGCCTCGGCGGTAACGGCGGTAACGGCGGGGCCGGTGGCCACGGCGGGATGTTGGAGGGCAATGGCGGGGCCGGCGGCGTCGGCGGGGCCGGCGGTGTCGGCGGGGCCGGCGGGGCCACCACCGGCGCTGTCAACGGCACCAACGGCGGCAACGGCGGCAAGGGCGGTAACGGCGGGGCCGGCGGCCCAGCCGGGGGATTGTCGGGAATGTTCGGCGGCCACTCGGGCGCCAACGGCAACGGCGGCAACGGCGGCAACGGCGGCAACGGCGGCGGCGGCACCGTCGACATCTCCGCCCCCACCGACGCTGCCGCCATTGGCGGCGGTGGTGGGGGCAGCGGCGGCCAAGGCGGCAACAGCCCCGGCGGGGGCACCGGCGGCACCGGCGGTTCCGGCGGTGCCGGCGGTTCGGTCGGGCTGGCTTCGACCGTCCACATCGGGACCGCCGGCGGTACCGCCGCCGGCGGTGGCGGCGGCGAAGGCGGCGGCGCCGCCGGTACCGCAGGCGGTACCGGAGGTGGTGGTGGCGGCGGCGGCTTTGTCAGCTTCGGCGCCGCCGTGGGCACCGCCGGCAACGGCGCCGGCGCCGTCGGCGGTGGCGGCGGCGGTATCGGCGGCTCCAACAGCACCGCCACCTCCGGCTCGATCATGGCGGCCGGCGGCGGCGGCGGAGGCGGAGGCGGTATCACCGGCGGCACTGGCGGCACGGGTGGGGACGGCGGCCAAGTCGGCGGCACCATTGCGGGCGGTGCCGGCGGCCTCGCCGGTAATATCGGCCAGCCCGGTCTCGCTGCCTTCAACCCTGGCGCTACGGTCGCGATAACCGAGGCTCAAGGCGGCGCCGCCGGCATCGGTGGTGGTGGCGGCGGCGGCGCAGCCGACATCGTGAGTGGCACTGGGAATATCGTCATCGAGGGCTCCGGCGGCAACGGCGGCTAGCACCAACGAACTTCGACGGCGGCCGACGGGGCCAGCGGACGAAAGGTTGCCGCGGTGCGGCGCCCGAGGTTGCCGCGCCGGTGCGCCGGTACAACCACACCACCGGCGCCGTATTCGTGGCTTTCTGGGGCTGTGGCTGGTGGTACGAAATGGTGCGTTGTGCATGTTACGTGCACGCTGCCGCGAATGTCGGTCAGAAAACACGCGTTGACCTGCGGTAATGCTTGGTGCGCGATACTGGGATTGAATTTGACACCGCCGCCGGGGCGAATGGCGCCGCTGCCAGCGGATATCCCACTTGACCAGCTACGAGCATCCCGGTGGCGTGGTCCTGATGTGGACTCGTTTGGACACGTTTGGCCTATCATTCGTCTTGGAAACGTCTTGGATCCGCCAGGACGCCGGCAGGAGTCGAGCCCATGTCCCGCAGGCGCAGCTTCGCGAACATCTCCCGGATCGCGTCGGGGCGCTGGCAGGTCCGCTACACCGGCCCCGACGGGGTGCGCCGCTACGCCCCGCACACCTTCGCCCGCCGCGAGGACGCCGAGACGTTCGTCGGGGTGACACGCCGCGAGATCGACCGCGGCCGGTGGTCCGGTGATGCTCCCGCACAGGTCACCTTCGGCGTCTACGCGCAACGCTGGCTGGCTAACCGCCACGTCGCGGGCCGCCCTCTGAAGGCCCGCACCGTCGAGCACTATCAGGCGATCCTGACGGCCCACCTGGTGCACGCGTTCGGGCATCGGCCGCTGTCATCGATCAAGCCGAAGGACGTGAGGGACTGGTACGACGCGACCCTGACCGATCGGCCCACCCTGCGCAGCCACGCGTACTCGCTGTTGCGCACGATCCTGGCGTCGGCGATCGCCGAGGAGTTGATCGACGCCAACCCGTGCCGCATCGTCGGCGCCGGCCGCTCCAAGAGGGTCCACAAGATCCGACCCGCTAGCGTCGAGGAACTGGGAATCCTCGCCGCAGAGATGCCCGAAAAGCTAAGGCTGATGGTCACGTTGGCGTCGTGGTGCGCGTTGCGGTTCGGCGAGACGGTCGAGTTGCGCCGCGGCGACATCGACCTGTCCGACGAGGTGATCCGTATCCGGCGCGGAGCGGTGCGCGCCAGGGGCGGCACGTACACGATCACCACACCCAAATCGGACGCCGGAGTCCGCGACGTGGCGATCCCGCCGCACGTCGTCCCGCTGATCGAGGACCACCTATCGAAGTTCGTTGGCGCCGGGCGTGACTCGCTGGTCTTCCCCACCGACAACGGCGGGCATCTGCAGCCGTCCACGCTCTATAGGCATTGGTACAAGGCCCGCGCGGCCGCTGGCCGTTCGGATCTGCGCTGGCACGACCTGCGGCACTCCGGCGCGGTGCTGGCCGCCCAATCCGGTGCCACGCTGGCCGAACTGATGAGCAGGCTGGGACACAGCAGCGCGACCGCAGCATTGCGATATCAGCACGCGGTGGCATCTCGCGACAAGGAGATCGCCGCACTGTTGAGCAAGCTGGCCGGCGCGTGACCGCGGACCCGCCGGTCATCGAGGTCTGCTGCAAAGGCCCGCATGATCATCCGCATGACCGGTTCCTGGTGGCGGCCTACCAGCGCGCTCACGCCACCCCGACCCCGAAGCCTGCGCTGTGGACACCGCTGCCGTCGTGGCACGGGGTGCAACTGCATCCCGTTGAGCGGTTCGCCCCGCAGCCCGACGAGTCGCACCGGCTGTGGTTTCGTCTGCCGTGCGACTGGTGTGACCTCGATGAGCAGCGCAAGGCGGAGCCGGGGTTCATCCGTGCCCTGTTCGCGGTGCTCGACTCGCTGTGGTTTTCCGGCCGCGACGAGATCGAGGCGCGCGAGTTGGTGGCGCGGGCGTGTCGCTCCCTGGACGACCCCGATAGGCCGGGTATGGTCTAACGCGGCCTGGCTACGGTTCCGAGGCCGCGACAGCCCTCTCTCCGGAGGGATCACATTTATTTGTGACCCCAGGAGAGTTCTGTGGCTGCACCTTCAGCCCCCAAGTCGACGCCGTCACGCACTAACCGCGCGGCACGCCGGCACCCCAACCCCGCACCGCCCGCCTACGTCGGCATCCGCGCGGCGGCCGAGTATCTGGATCTGTCGGAGAAGACGATCCGCCGTCTGATCGGCCGCGGGGAGCTCCGCGCGTATCGGTTCGGCGCCCGCGTCGTCAAGCTCAAGCGGGCCGACCTCGACGGCGTCTACACCACGCCGAAAAGCTAGGGCCGCCGCGATGGTGACAGAAACACCGGGGCGTGGCCCACCCTCTACGAACGGGGAAGGTGGCGGCGACCTCACGGCCACCGCCACCCCAGACCCCAGCCACCGCCAAGCAGCAGGTAACGCCAATCCTATCGCCCTCAAGCCGGGGAATCGGTATCGGTCGAAGCGATCGCGATTCCGCATCGCCTGCCTTGATCGCCTCTGCATCTTCTGCACATGCGGCCGCTCGTCCGCCGGCGAGCTTGGCCAGCAGTAATCCGAAAATCTCACCCGAAAGCCATCATCATGAGTGAAAAGATAACTCCACCAACTATTTCCAGCGCCGAGCTGAACGGGGAGCCAAAGAAACCGAAGCCCGATCCGTTCGACCCCGAAACCCTACGGATCGGCGCCGGTGCCGAAATCGGGATCGAGAAGGTCCTAACCGCCGTGCCGGTGCGCAAACCGACCCGCAACGAGTGGGTTCGCGTTCACCCGGGTTTCACGGTCGACCTGTTTCTATACGAGCGGGAGTCCGACATGGACAAGGAGTCCTATCTGGTGACTCCCGAGGTCCAGCATTTGTTGGCATCCGAGCTTCGGCCGGTGCGTTTGTTCGTCGCGATCAATAAACGCGGCACGGTGTTCCTGTGGCCGATCAAGCTCCCCGGCGACAACGATCGGCTGCGCCGCATCGCCGAAACCGCCCTCCAGGCCGCCGAGCAGGCCAAAGACTTGTGGGTCCGCGTCATGTGGAGCCGGGACCTCGGCGGCTACGAAATGTACCGCGCCAAGGGCGATTTGGGGACGCCGCAATGGCCGGACAAGACGCTGCGAGATCTGATCGAGATCGCGTTCCGTTACAACCTGATTGACCGGGAAGACCACCCGGTGATCCGCGAGCTAGCCGGCGAGCTGTGACCCGGGCGACGACATCGCGGCTGCCGGAGACCCCGCGACAGGTGCGCGAATGGGAGCTGGCCAAGGTCCGCTATCTCCGGCGTGGTCTGTGCCACAAGTGCGCGGCGCAGGCCGCATGGGGCCATCAGAACGGCGCCGGTGGTTGGAGACTGCTCCACCCGCCCTGCCCTGAGTGCAAGCCCTTTGTGGAGATGCTCCCAGCCGAGACGGTTAACCCACTCTGGCGGTCTCTGGAGTTCAGGAAACGGCACCATCGGAAGCGGCCGGCGCAGCGCACGCCACGGGACCGCCGGGTACCGCAATACCCCCCAACCCCGTGACCGTACTAAAACCCGCCCCTGTGGCCCCCGGAATGGGCATCCTCGGATTGCCCTTCCGGGAGGTCTGGGCGGTTGACTGCGAATTCGTCGCCGGCGATGGCGCCCGTTCCAAGCCAGTGTGCATGGCCGCCAGAGAGCTGGGGTCCGGCCGATTGATCCGGCTGTGGCAGGACGAGCTCGGCCCGCGGCCGCCGTTCGTCGTCGACGACGACACCCTGTTCGTCGCGTTCTACGCCTCTGCGGAGCTGGGCTGTTTCCTTGAGCTGGGCTGGCCGATCCCTACGCGGATCCTCGACTTGTACGTCGAATTCCGAAACCTCACCAACGGGATCCCACTACCGGCCGGGCGCGGGTTGTTGTCGGCGCTGTCGCATTACGGAATCTCGGCGATCACCGCCGAGCAGAAGACCGAGGAGCGCGCGCTGGTGATGCGCGGCGGACCGTGGTCGGCCGCGGAGCGCCGCCGGATCCTCGACTACTGCCAAACGGACGTCGATCCGCTCGCGGCGCTGCTGGAGCGCATGCTGCCAGGAATCGAGGCTCGCCCCAACGGTTTTGGACAGGCATTGCTGCGCGGCCGCTACATGGCCGCGGTGGCCCGCATGGAGCGCACCGGTGTGCCGATCGACGTCGACACGCTTGGGCGCCTCCGGACGCATTGGGGTGCCATCAAACGTGGTCTCGTCGACGCCATCGATAAGGACTACGGCGTGTTCGACGGCACGACGTTCAAGTCCGGGCTGTTCGCCGGCTACCTCGTCGACAACGGGATCGACTGGCCACGATCGGAGGCCGGCCGGCTGCAGCTCGATCGGGAGACCTTCCGCGACATGGCCAAGCGTTATCCCCAGCTGGAGCCGCTGAAGGATCTGCGGCACTCACTGTCCGAGCTGCGGCTGGAGAAGCTGGCCGTCGGTCCTGACGGGCGAAATCGCGTGCTGCTCAGTCCCTTTGGCGCGTCGAGCGGGCGCAACACCCCGAGCAATAGCAAGTTCATCTTCGGGCCCTCCGTGTGGCTGCGTGGCCTGATCAAACCACCCGGGGGCCGGGCGCTGGCGTACGTCGATTGGAAGTCGCAGGAGGTGTACGTCGCCGCCCAGCTCTCCGGTGATCAGGCTCTGATGAACGCGGTGACGTCCGGTGACCCGTACCTGGCGTTTGCGAAAATGGCAGGCCTGGCCCCGCCGGAAGCCACCAAGGAATCCCACAAGCCAATTCGCGATCTGTGTAAGACGTGCGTGCTCGGTACCAACTATGGCATGCGGGCCCCGAGTTTGGCGCTGCGGACTGGCTTATCGGTAATCGAGGCGGAGGACCTGCTTCGCCGGCTGGCGCAGGCGTTCCCCGTGTTTACCGCGTGGGCCGATCACGTCACGAGCGTTGGCCAGCTGGCGGGCTATCTGTCGACGGTGTTCGGGTGGATCTGGAGAACAGAAAACGCGCTGCGCCCGACCACGCTGCGCAACTTCCCGATGCAAAGCAACGGCGCTGAAATGTTGCGCCTCGCATGCTGTTTGGTCACCGAACGTGGAATCGATGTCTGCGCCCCCATCCATGACGCGCTGCTGGTCGAAGGCCCCACGTCCTCGATCGACGACGTCGTGGTGGCCACCCGGGCTGCGATGGCTGAGGCTTCGAAGGTCGTGCTCGCCGGCGTTGAGGTCGACACCGACGTGGAGGTCATTCGCTGGCCGGACCGCTACGCCGACGAGCGTGGGGCCGTGATGTGGGAACGCATCACGGAGATTCTTAGCGGATTGGAAGGTGAGGCATGTCAGCTACCTCAGGGACCTTAGGGAGGGTAGGGACGTTAGGGATCTTAGCCACCTGAGGCACCTGACAATTAATCTATTCCCGCCCTACCACCCTGAAATCTTATATAAGACAACCAAATTCACTGTCAAGGAATCGAGAAAGATGAGTCCTGTTGTGCCTGGTTGTGGGTGTAAACCAGGACGATCCTGTGACATCCATTGGACCGAGCGCCGTCGGATCATCACCGAACGGCTCGCCGAACTGGACGCGGATCGACTCCGACGATCCGCGTCCGATAGACGACGAGGAGACCCAAGACTTCGCGCGCCTCGTGCAGCGCGGCGCGGCCATCGCAGACGAGGAGGTCCGGACATGAGCGGCGCGGCCAACAGCTACGAAGAGGCCGTCGAGTTCGACCGCAAGGCCCGGCAGATCATCGCAGCCTTGCAACGTTAGGGGGCCCGCACCACCGCGGAGCTGTTCGAGAAGATCCGCGAAGAACGCCAAACCGAAACGAACCACCTCACGAAGTCCGAGGAGCAGTCGTGACCGGCTATGTCCGCGCCCCGAACGGCGAGATCATGACAGCGGTCTGCCCGTACTGCGACAACCCCCGGCAGGACTGCACCTGCACCGTCCGTCGGGGCAGGCGCGACCCGATGCTCTCGTTCGTTCTCTCCTGGCGAGTGGACACCCTGTGACGAGGAAGGCCGCCCGCTGTGAGGAGCAAGCCGTGACGGACCAGCTCAGCCTGTTCAGCCTGTTCAACGAACCGCAGCCGGCAACTGTGACCGGCCCGCGCCGCATCCAGTGGCGGGCGCGGCGAAAAGGGTGGCGTAAACCGCCTAACACGGTCTTCGTGGGCCGGCCCACCCGCTGGGGCAACCCGTTCCGCGTCTTTAAAGGCGACCGCGACAATGAGAGAGCCGTAGCCGAGTTCAGGGCATGGCTGGCCGGTGAGATACCTATCATCGTCTATCGCACCGACCGCTACCGCACCCTGGCCGAGCAGCAACAGGCGTGGCGCGACGGCGAAATACCCGAGCTTGACCACACTGCCCCGCCGACCATGGCGCAGATCCGTCAACACCTCGCCGGCAAGGACTTGGGTTGCTGGTGCCGGCTCGATCAGCCATGTCACGCCGACGTGCTGGCCGAACTGGCTAACGGGCGGCTGCTGCTGCAGGAGCGATCGTGAGCGCTCACGAGATCACACCGGCCCGACAGGCCCGCTGGCTCGCGTTCCGCGCCGTAGAGGCCTGCTACCTCGGTGAGCAGCAGCGCTGCGATGAGATCCTGGGCAAGGTCATCAGCGCTGGACGGGACGCCTCGTCTCAAGTGCTGGCTGCGGCGGTGGAGATGGTCAACACCACGCTGCAGGTGATCGACGACATCAAACCAGGCGCGGGCGCGGAGCTGCTCGCCGACATCGGGCTGGCCCTAGCCGAGGAGGAATGATGACCAGCCAACTCGCCCTGCGCGGCCGGCAGAACCCGGGCGGTATGCGGTGATCGCTAGTTGCCGCGCCGCCAGACGGTAGCGCCGGTCACCGACAGGCGTGAAAATGAGAACATGACCGCCTCCAAGCCCAAGCTCTCACTCCGCCAGCGGCTAGCGGTTTACGACCGCCGCCGCGAACTCGAGGCCCGCGCCCCCGCCGACAATGTGACCGCCGAAATGCTGGCCCTGCAGTGCGACCTCGACTACGACCCAGCGGTCTCGGGCCTCCCGCACGCCCGCCCAATACCGCCGCGCCCGGCCGTGGTAGCCGAAACGGCGCGCAGGCTTGCCGAGGCATGCGAAACGGCCGAGGCCGAAACCCGCAGAAGGCGAGCGCAGCTGGCCGCCATCGCAGCCGGCGTCCTGCCCCACAGCGCGAACTGGAAGCGGTGGACAAGCGGTAGTTGATCTTCCGGGGATGTGCTACCTCCAAAACAGCGGCCCCGGACAGCGGCCGCGGCGGGCGCTCATTGTGACGCCCGCCGCGCTTTCGCATACGCACCGATGTCGCGACTCGGCTGCCAACTTCAACACCACCGCTTTAAAACCCGCTGCGCTCGGGATAGATGCCCTCGGCGTGTGCGAGCTGCCACGCCGCGACGGTACCGCCGCTATCCATGTAGCGCCGCCAGCGCAGCACCTCGCTCATCGCATCCACATACAGGCCGAAGGCGCCCACCAGCGCCCAAGTGCTCTCGGTCACCGCGTAGAGCTGATGCCGGGTGCGCCCGTCGGCGGTGACCCGGATCACCGTAACGACGACCTCGCCCACCCGCTCGGTGTGCAGCGGCATCGACGCGACGCGGACACCCCGCCCGAACTGGGCGTGCAGGTGTGCGTCCAGGTCGGCGACGGGTGCGTCATCACACTCGTCGGGCGCGTCGAAGTCGAACACGAACATCACCGCACCGCGTCGGCCAGCACGCGCAGCATCCGCAGCGACACGATGTGACGGCCCAGATGCGCCAGCCGCGCCAGGCGCGCCACCCGCAGCAGCGCCACATCCACTCCCAGCGCCGGCGCCAACGCGGCCACGATTACCGCCAAGTCAAAAACGTTCCAACCGGATGCAAAGAACCGCCAGCCGTGCTCGCGCAGCCTGGCGATCATCTCGCCCTCGAAGAAGATCAGGCAGGCGGTCTCGACGGCGGCGTAGCACTGCTCGTGCGGATGGTCGAGCAGCGAGATTGCCCAGGCGGCGAAGTTCGCCACGATAACGACCGTCACCACCTGCTCGAAGGTGACGCGGATCCTGCGCATCACTCGTCCCAGCAGTCGTATTTGTCGCGGTAGTCGCGCGTCGTCATCACACCGCAGCCGTAGTGGCCGCAGAACCAGTCGCGGCCGCCGCAGCACGACGCGACCTCCCAGTCGGCCTCGCGTTGGGCCTGCGCCACCTCGTCGGCTTCTGCGGCCTCAGCGGCCCAGTCGATGTCGGCTTTGGTGATCAGCTGCTGCGGCGGCTCGCCGTCCGCCCGCTTAGCGCAGCGCGCGCAGATGAACTCTCCGTCAACCCAGTTGTCGTCCTCGTCGAGGACATCCAGGGCGCCCGCGCGCTCGGAAAGCTGGCGGCCGCAACCGCAGCGGTCGTCAGGAAAATAGTCCACCCCTGGTTGAAAGCGGGCGCGGTTGATGCGGGTGATGGTGACGGCGGTGCTCATGACACCACCTGCCGCACCGGCAATGCGCGCAACGCCTCGATCAGCTGGCGCACCTGGGCCGGCGTGACACGGTCGCTGTACACGGCGTGCCGGATCGCGGAGCCTAGCGCCGGATCCACATCGTGCACGCGGGTGAGCACCGCGACATAGGTCTTGGTGCGCTCGGTAATAGCGGTCGCGGTCATGAGCAGCACCCGCAGCACGGCGCATCCTCGCAGCGGCCGCGCGCGTTCACGCTGACGACCGCGCCGCTGTTGAGTCGGATCGTGTGCACCCGCTTGGGCGCGACGTGTGCGACGGGTGCGGCCGAACCGATACGGTGATCGGCTAACACCCGGGTATCCGTGCGCTTATCCCACGGACCGCTCAGCGGCTCGCTTGTGGTCAACCCGTCCGCGGCCGCGCAGTCGATGCGCTCACAGGTGACGGTGCGCGCGCCGGCGTCCCAGAACGCCAACGCGCCGGCCGCAAGCGACGAACCGCACACCCTGCACACGCCCGGATAGCGCAGCGACATCCACCGCGAACCTAACGATGAGCGGCGGCCACGGCCGCGATAGGCGCTCACTTGCCGCCCTGCTTCGTGTCGCGGGTCAGCGCCCGGTAGCTGCCGACGGCGGTGATGACCAGCGCGCCCGAACCAAGCGCGGCGGCGACGATGACAGTGATCATGGTTTGTTTCCTTCCTTCGTGGGGTTGATGCTCAGCGCCTACCGGCGTGATGGCTCGGCACCGCCATACCGCACGCGTCGTAAAAACGGGTGAAGCTGAACGCGGCGTTGTCGCGGCGGAACATGTCCGCCAGATCACCGGCAACCTGTTCGATCGCCTTACGGGCGTCATCGCTGGGGGCGTCACCCAAGCGTGAGCTGATGATGTCGGCCGCGGTGATGTAGTTCTTTCTGGTCATGATGTTTGGTTCCTTCCTTCGTGGGGGTCGTCAGCTAACAAACTGACACCACCGATTCTACCGCGCCGGCCACCCTGACCGCAGCGAAATCGCAAGTGCGAGTGCGATATTCGGCACTCTGCGGCGCCGGGCGGCCGAACGGGCCGGCGCAAAGCGGCAAAGGAAAATGGCCCCCGGAGGCGGGCGAGGCGGTGCTCGCGATCGGTCCCTCTTGGCACAATTTCCCCCCTCGCGCGCGCCCTCGCGCGCCCCCGCCCCCGGCCGGGCCGGCTAAAGACGGGATGGCTTACGCCGCAACAGGTTTCAGATGTTTGCCAGGAGCGTAAAACGTTGGGGCAGGACGCTTTTCGTAGCAGTCAGGGCTTATTAGGGTCAGGCCATGGCAAATGGCACATAGCCCCTGACCAGGGCCGATAAAATGGCGGGATGGAGATCATCGGCGATTACCGCTCCCGGCGGATGCACGAGCAGGGCGCCTCGTTCCGCGAGATCGCGCGGAGCAAGGGCATCTCCCTAACCCGGGTGCGCCGATCGCTGCGTGAAGCGCCGGCCGGGGCAATGCGCCGGGCGCTGCGTGACGAGATCCGCAAGGCGGGCGGCCCGCAGCGCTGGTGGCGGTCGTGACCGGGCGTATCCGTGACCTTCGCGACCGGCCATGTCCGGAGCGTGACCCGACGATGCGCCGTCGCCTGGACGGCGATCAGATGATGGCGCGGGACCGTGAGGTGGCCAGATTGCGCCGCCAGGGGGTGTCGTTACGTGGGATCGCCGAGCGGTTGGGGATGAGTCTGGGGTCGGTGCGGCTGGCCGTGAAGCGCACCAGCAGGCGGCAGTGAGCGCCGAGCCCCAAAGGCGCGCGCCTGCTGGTGTTGTGAGGCGGTGCTGCCGGAGCCGCTTTCGCAGAATCTGGCGGTCTTCATTCAGCTCTATAGCTAGGCCGCGCGTCCGCTGGCCGGGAGCGTAAATCCGCACGACAACCAGGCACGCGCGCCCGTTTCCGCCGATGTTTCGGGCTCGTAGTTGCCGCACGCTGGCTAGCATGAGTCCCCACGGGGAAACGGCCATTTAACTGGAGCGAGTTGGGCGTGAGCGGGCTTTTGCCGACAGGAACGGTGACGCTGCTTTTGGCAGACGTCGAGGGCTCCACGCGGCTGTGGCAGACCCAAGCCGAGGAGATGACGGCGGCGGTGGCTCGCCTCGATCGAACCGTCTCGGATGTCATCGCCGCCCATGACGGGGTGCGCCCTGTCGAACAAGGCGAGGGTGACAGTTTCGTGGTCGCGTTCGCGCGTGCCGCCGATGCGGTGGCGTGTGCTCTGGAGTTGCAGCGGGCGCCGCTGGCGCCGATCCGGCTGCGCATCGGGGTGCATACCGGCGATGTGCAGTTGCGCGACGAGGGCAACTACATCGGCCCGACGATCAACCGCACCGCCCGGCTGCGCGATCTGGCCCACGGCGGGCAGACGGTGCTGTCGGGCGCGGCTGAGGACATGGTCGTCGATAGTCTGCCGGCCGATGCCTGGCTGACCGACCTGGGGACCTACCCGCTGCGTGATCTGCCCCGCCCCGAACGGGTGGTGCAGCTGTGCCATCCCGACCTGCGCAATGAGTTCCCGCCCCTGCGTACAACCAGCACCGTTGTCTCTCACAACCTTCCGGTGCAGCTCACCAGCTTTGTCGGCCGCGGCGCACAGATGACTGACCTGGAGAAGCTGCTCGTCGACAACCGGCTGGTGACCCTGACCGGCGCCGGCGGCGCCGGCAAAACCCGTCTCGCCGTTGAGATCGCGGCTCGGATCGCAGCCGAGTTCGCTGACGGTGTGTGGTACGTCGATCTGGCGCCGATCACCCACCCAGCCGTGGTGGCGTTCGCGGTGGCCCGCGCGTTCGGTTTGCCCGACCAGCCCGGCCGCTCCACGATGGACACGCTGCTGCGGTTTGTGCGCGACCGCCAGATGCTGGTAGTGCTGGACAACTGCGAACACCTGCTCGACGCGAGCGCCGAGCTGGTCGTCGCGCTCCTGGGTGCCGCGCCGGGGCTGACCGTGCTGGCCACCAGTCGTGAGCCGATCGGCGTTGCGGGTGAAGTGAGCTGGCGGGTGCCGTCGCTGTCGTTGGCCCACGAGGCGATCGAGTTGTTTGTCGACCGCGCCCACCGTGCTCGACCCGATTTCGTCGTCGAACACGACAACGCTCCGGCGGTGGGTGAGATTTGTCGGCGCCTGGATGGGATCCCGTTGGCGATCGAGCTGGCCGCGGCGCGGGTGCGCGCGTTGTCGGTGGCCGAGATCCTCGAGGGTCTGCATGACCGGTTCCGGCTGTTGACCGGTGGTGCGCGCACCGCGGTGCTTCGTCAGCAGACGTTGCGCGCCTCGGTGGACTGGTCACACGCTCTGTTGACCGAGCCGGAACGGGTCGTGTTTCGCCGGCTGGCGGTGTTTCTGGGTGGCTTCGATCTGGACGCAGCCCAGGCGGTCGCCGGTGGTGCAGATGTGGAGCGTTATCAGGTCCTGGATCTGCTCAGCCTGCTGGTGGACAAGTCGCTGGTGGTCGCCGAAAACAGCGGAGGCCGAACGCGTTACCGGCTGTTGGAGACGGTGCGCCAGTACGCGCTGGAAAAGCTCGCGGAGTCCGGCGAGGCCGATGCCGTTCGGTCGCGTCACCGCGATCACTACACGGGGCTGGCGGGGTTGCTCGACGCGCCGGCAGGCAGTGAGTATGAGCAGCGAATCGAGCAGGCCGAAAGCGAGATCGACAACCTGCGCGCGGCGTTTTTGTGGAGCCGGGAAAACTCCGATGTCGAGCCGGCGCTGGTGCTGGTGTCGTCGCTGCAGCCGCTGTGGCTGTCGCGGGGCCGCATCCGGGAAGGGCTCGCCGGGTTCGACGCCGCCCTGGCCGACGACAACGCGCAGCATTCTGGGGTGGCGGCCGCGGTGCGCGTGCGGGCGCTCGCCGACAGGGCCATGCTCGCCGTCTTGGTGGGCGCCCCCGAAAACAGCCTAGGTCAGGCTCAGCAGGCCCTGGCGATCGCCCGCGAGGTCGATGACCCGGCGCTGCTGGCGCGGGCGCTGACCGCCTGCGGACTTGTCGCCGCCATCCTCCGCGCCGAGGCGGCCGAGCCGTACTTCGCCGAGGCGATCGGCCTGGCCCGGGCCGTGGACGACCGGTGGCGGCTCAGCCAGATCCTCACCTGGCAGGCCACCGCAGCGAACTACGCCGGTGACCCGATCGCGACGCGTGCGCCCGCCGAGGAAGGACGCGACCTCGCCAACGCCATCGGCGACCGGTACAACTCGCGGCTGTGCCGCTGGTCCCTCGGAAATGCACAGCTATATCAGGGTGATCTGGCGGGTGCCGCCGCACAATTCGGCGAGCTGGTGGCCGAGGCCCAAGCCGCTCACGATGGGATCATCGAGGTGACTAGCCTCACGGGCCACAGCGTCGTGCTGGCGCACCAGGGTGACACGGCGGCGGCCCGGGCCGCCGCCGACGCGGCCATCGAGGCCGCCGCCGAGCTGGGTGAGATTGCTGCGGCCAACGGCTACACGGCGTTGGCTAGCGCGGCCATGGCCGCCGGCGATATTGCGACGGCGCGGGACGCGATCGAGGCCTGGCCGTACCTGAGTGCCGTGCCCCAGTACGCGGCGATACAGCGAGCCGCCAGTGCGGTCGCGGCCCTGGCGCGCGGGGATCTGGTCGCGGCCCGCCAATGGGCCGACCAGGCGGTCACGATGGCGACGAGCTATTTCCTGTCGGCGGCGCTGTTGGCGCGCGCGCGCGTGGCGATCGCACAAGGGCAGCCGGAACAAGGCGAACGCGACGCCCACGACGCGCTCGCGTGTGCCGCCGACGTTGAGGCCTACCTGCCTATCCCCGACATCCTGGAGTGCCTCGCCGGTCTGGCCGGCCAGGCCGCGAGTCACCGCGAAGCCGTCCGCCTCTTCGGCGCGGCACAGGCCATCCGTGAACGTATGGGGGCGGTGCGGTTCAAAATCCACGATGTCGGCTACGAAGCCTTGGTGGCGGTGCTGCGAACCAGTATGGGAGAGCAGGACTTCGAATCCGCGTGGGCCGAGGGCGCCGGCTTGTCCACCGACGAAGCGATCGCCTACGCGCAGCGCGGCCGCGGTGAACGCAAACGACCCGCCAAGGGCTGGGCATCGCTCACCCCCACCGAGCGCGATGTCGTGCGACTGGTCGGCGAAGGACTCGGCAATAAGGACATCGCCACAAGGCTTTTCGTCTCACCGCGCACCGTGCAAACCCATCTCACCCACGTCTACACCAAACTCGGCCTCACCTCGCGCGTGCAACTCGTCCAAGAAGCAGCCCGCCACAGTTAACCCTGGGTGCCCAAGCCATTTCGTGGGGTGGGCTTATCGGTGATGCTTAAACTTGCTGCGATCGCCCGAGACGGAACGTCGACGTCAGGTAATTACCGCGGAACTTGCCGCGACCTCGCCGCCGGTCTGCTCGCATGCGTGTTTCCTCCGCGCGCGCTATTGGCGCTCCGCTTCTACTCTTTCTTCGTGTACCTTTCGTGGCCGTTGACCGGCCGGTCGGAGGAGTTGCGACTCCTCAAAGTGGCACTTCGCGATGGTGATTCGCGCGGGATCGTCGTTCGGGGTGCCGCTGGTGTCGGGAAGAGCCGCATTGCCCGGGAGGCACTCGCCGTCGCCGGCTCGGCGGGTTGCCAAACCCGGTGGGCTGCCGCCACCGCGTCGGCGCGGGAACTTCCCTTGGGCGCGTTCGCTGAGTGGGTAGGGCCGTCGGTGATGGACACCCTGGCGCTCGTCCGTG
>Ga0306920_100004695_pt1 | contig 17534 bp, 17 predicted proteins | sample flu12Cox44000170_FD_204666 | JGI IMG/M metagenome (GOLD analysis project Ga0306920, IMG submission 204666) | Lab enrichment of tropical soil microbial communities from Luquillo Experimental Forest, Puerto Rico - flux4day.12C.oxic.44.000.170 (v2)... | ecosystem: Environmental > Terrestrial >... | reverse complement strand
GCGCTCTGGAGCTACACCTAGACAGTTGTGCCTTCTGCCAGAACGAGCTGCGGCAGTTGCAGCGGGAAGTGGCCTTGCTGGCTCTTTCGGTCGTTGGCCCGTGCCCACGCCGTCAAGTACGCAAGCGGCTGCTCCAATCAATGTGGCGGTGCGTGTTGGATCGCAAGTCACTATAGTGCATCGCGGTGCGCGCCCACTGTCGCAATTCGACCCAGACCTGGTGGATCAACTCGTAGCTAAAAGCAGCGAGCTTGGCATTGGCGTTCAACTCGGGGCCGAGGCGGAAGGGATCGAAAACAAGTCGGGTCAATTCCTCGTTCACGCTTCGACCTCGAGCAAATTCATGCCATGACCTTTCGGTAGGGAAGGAGGGGCTCTCCAGCAGAGGCTTATGCGCGCATCCACTGCAGGCCATTGTATTGTCAAGGGCTTACGGGTGCTGCGTTCAATACCCAGTCTTCGATTGTCAGTCCACTCCGGTCCAACTCGCCGTGTTCGATAGGGAAACAGTAAAGCGAACCCACGTTCTGCATCGGTTGGGAGCGGCATGGTTCTTGGTCCCTTCGTCTGAGCCAAATTTGCGAAAGTCTAGAGATCTATCGCAGAGGCGAAGATGGATGGTGCACAACAGAGCATTCGGTTCAGGACCGAATGCTTACGCCCCGCGGCGCGAGAGGGGGAAAAGAAGGCTAAATCCGACTAAATTAACCAGATGAACCAAGGGCAAGCGGATACAAACCAAACGGAGGAGCGCTCCGCCGGAGGGGAGGAACGCCCTGATCGAGAGTTAGTCGCGGAGATCCTGAGCAAGGACCGCAAGGCGACGGCTGAGTTTGTAACACGCTATGCCGACCACGTTTACGCCTATGTTCGACGAAGGTTGATTCCGCGGACCGACCTCGTGGAAGACTTGGTGCAGGAAGTTTTCCTCGCAGCTTGGGAAAGCCTGGACAAGTTCAGGGGCGACTCTTCACTTCGCAACTGGTTGCTCGGCATTGCACGTCACAAGGTGGAAGACCACTATCGAAGGCGGCTTAGAGAACTTCAGCTCGAAGAGGAGGAAGAGAGCCTGGAGAGCGAGCCCGTAAGCGCCCACGATCTCGAAGAGGCGCTAGCCGAGCGCCAAGCTGGCGAACTTACGCGAGAAGTTCTATCGATTCTGCCGGAAACCTACAGCGTGGTCTTGTTGTGGAGGTATTGGGAAAACCGGAGCCTTAGCGACATTGCCGTGCAAACCGGAAGAACGGAAAAGGCCATTGAGCGGCTTCTCGCTCGCGCCCGGCAGCAGTTCAAGAAGAGGTGGTATGAACAACAGTCTTCCAGGTGAAGGTGACCACAGACTATTCGAGCTACTCGCCCGCGAGACCGCTGACGCAGGCGCGGAAAGAGCCCCGTCGCGCCTCAAAGCGCGGCTCCTCACCGCACTCATACAGAAGCAGCAGGAATCAGGGCGGTTACGCACGCTCGCGGAGACGCGAGGAGCCGGCCACCCGCTGTGCGTCTTTGAGGACCTCTGGGAGCGGGTGGCCACAGCGGAAGCGGCCCAATCCTTTAATTGCTGCAGCGTCTGCCATGCGCGGGTCTTGGCAGAGCATCTGGAAAAACCTCCCATCTATTGGGGCCACTGTCCCTACGTAGCTTTCCCCAAGAAATGAGAGCTGCTTCAAAGCTTAAAATAAATGCCAAAGAGACTTTGGAAGTTTTTGGCGATTCGGTGTTCCTGAGGAGAAAGCTGATCCCCGAAAGTGTTTCGCGTAATCGTCTCGGCAAAGCTGTAACGAAAATGCCAGGCATTCCGAAATCGAAGGTCTAGCCCGACGGAGGTGCGCAACGCGATTGACGCACGATCTGAAGAGGCGGGCGGAAGAGGTGGATTGCCCGCCACGATGCCTCCAGCGGAAAGGCGGTTTTGGATCAGCACAGCCCCGACGCCCTCCGACAAGTACGGCCGGATCCGGCTCTCGCGTTTTCGAAAATAGACTAGAACATTGCCTAGGAATCCATTCTGCGTGACGGATTGCGGCAGGCGGTAGAAACTGGTTGTGCCAGACCCGCTATTTGAGGAGACCAGGACTACCTCATTGCGGTTCCAAACGTAGTCGGCTTGGAAGCTGACGTAATTGAAAAGATGAATTCCGAGGAAGGCAGAAGCAGCGCCACCATTGCTCGGGTCGTATAAAGAACTTGACGCGGATGTCGGAGTGATTACGGCGTTGGCATCGCCGGAAAGTGTAGCGATTCCAGCCATCCCTCCGAAGTAGATCCTCTCTTTTGCCAGCTGTTGTGCCAACACTAGAGACGGCATTAGGCATACAAGAGACAGCAGAATCATTTTGATTTTCAAGTGCGTTCCCTTCCTTCATTGGCGGTCTGTATCGTAACCCATCGGTCTCTCGAAACTGCCTCGCTTGAATTTCTGATCGTTGAAGATGATGGCGGTTCTGCTGTTCCCGAGGGGGATTCCACGTTATGGCGCGACTTTGACTTCGTTGGGCGAAAAACGATGGATTCACCGCAGCCAGCATCTAGGCTGCGATTTTGCAGCCGTCTGCGTGAACTACGAAGTTTGCCCAATCCTGGAACATGAACGAAAGGCAAGGAGAGGAAATGAAGGAACACTCTTACTTCAGTCAAGGAAGAAAGCTAAAGCTTTGGGCATGGGTCGTGGCAGCTCCGTTTGTTGCAGCGGGCCTGTGCTTAACCGGGGGTAGCGTTCCGGCTTGGGCCCAGAGTCAGGATGGCAAAGACGACGAGGGTGGCGGCGTGAAAGCAATAGTCCGCGCAGAGCAACCGCCCGCACCGTGCCTTCCGAATGAAACCGCGGCTCGGGACGTAGTTACCGTTGCCCAGCGCGGCGATGTTGTGAACCTCCCTGAGCCACTTCAGACCCGGCTTCTCCAATTGGCGGCACGGCCGCACACTTACTTGCCCATTCATGCTTTTGCCGAAGCGGTGAATTCGAACGGAAGTCCAAAGCCCAGCAAATTGTTTCAATACTATCTGCTCGATACTACTGGCTTTCAGCCGAATATCTTTACAGCCAAAGTCCCCGGCATCAACGACAACGCGATGCAAACTGCCGCTAACCAAGCGAATTGCGCCCTGCCCACCAAGGGAGCCGTGCGCTTAGTGGTAGAACCAAAACCCGGCTTGCCGACCGATCCTAACGATCCACGCGCCTTCATCGACATCTTTACTGACGTCTCCGGACTCTTCGTCATCAACAATGAGTCTGGCTGGTACGAAGGCTGGATGATCCACGATCTCGTCGTGCCTTCCGTTGCCTCCCCGCGCAAAGATGGCAGCGGAAACGCGCAGTTCGGAACCATCACTGCGGCCGACGCCGCCGCCCTGAGGTCGATGGGCTCCGGCAACAATGTCCCCGGAAATATCTTCACCGTAGACGGCAACGCCGTTCATTTGCCCAGTGCGCAAGATCATTTCCCCGACATTCAGACCAACACCGTCGGGTTTCCTGTTAGCCTCGGCACGTTCAATGCGCATCAGCAGTCGGATGTTCACGCCTATTGGGAATTCAATCACGGCACGGATTGGACCTTTCCTGCCTATGAACTCGTCGCCACGGGTGGAATTCCAGGAACTTTGAAGCTGGACAGATTGGCTCGCTAAGCTCCCTCGTCCCGGGTTCGGGGCCAGCGGGAATCAAGAACGACCCCAGGCAATTCGGCGATAACCCGGATAACCCACGAGACCCGGACCGTGCTGATGCAGCGGTCCAGGCCCAGAGGGAAACCCGGCTGCGCTTCATACCTAGCGGTCTCGCCAACGAAGTATTCCTCGACGTCTTCGTTCGAGTCGCTTCGTTTGAACCCGGCGTCGGTCTCCCACAGCGTCTCTTCGATGCGTACGCCAAGGAAGTGGCGCGTGTGGACCAAGACGGCGACGGGGTTGTCTCGTTCGAAGAGGCAGACATTGACGGCACTTCTGATGGCCTGCCCAACACGCGGCTCTACCTTCCCGCCACGGCCTTCGACCGTTATGCCATGACTAGGGAAATCAACGATGGTTTGTTGGCGCCTCGTTTTGCTCCGGGTCAGCGCGGTTACGTCCAAGCAGGCTTGCGCGTTCTGGTAACGCCAGCCGTGCCAGCGTCTGCGGGGCTGGACTCGGATCTCAGATAATCCTCAAAATCAGGTCGGTGCATGGGCAGGATCGCAGGAGAAACCCATTCCGGCGATCCTGTTGCGCATTCCGCACCGCAACCTGTGTGAAACCTTTTCGTCGTGGCTCCATCACATAGCCGGAGCAACTATGAAGATTGCAATTGCGATGCTTTTCTCGATTGGAATGCTCGCTTTTGCCAGCGGGCAAGAAAAGCCCACCGCCAGCGATGCTGTTGCTCCGGCGATCGGGTTGGAGATCGGCCAGCGGGCGCCCGCATTTGCGCTGACGGATCAGTTCGGCCACGAACAGTCCAATGAAACGCTAAAAGGTTCCAAAGGCACGGTCATCCTTTTCTTCCGTTCAGCGGACTGGTGACCATTTTGCAAAGCGCAGCTCGTGCAGCTGCAAAACGCGAAAGCAAAGTTCGAGCGACAGGGCATCCAGCTGGCCGCGATTAGCTACGATACTCAGGCTATCCTCACGGACTTTGCAAAGCGACATAAAATCGAGTTTCCATTGCTGGCCGACCCCGAGTCTAGGGTCATTCGCAGTTTCAAAGTCCTTAATGAAGAAGCGAAAGGTATGAACAGGGGGATGGCGCATCCCGGATTTTTCTACATTGACCAGAGCGGAGTGATTCGCGAGAGATATTTCGAAGCAAAGTACACGAACCGCTTCACGGCGAACAATGTTATTGGGAAACTTTTCCCTGAACTGACCGAGGAAGTGAGCCAGACCGCCGAGGCACCTCATCTTCGACTCTCCCTCTTACAATCGGATCGTACTGTCGTACCCGGCAGCCGACTGACTCTCATGGTGGATGTTGAGCTCCCACCTGGCGTTCATGTCTACTCTCCGGGAGTCAAGGGCTACAAACCGATGCAGCTTGTGTTGCACCCATCCGGAGGAATCGAACCCGCACCTCCGCTCTATCCGAGTTCCAAGATCCTGCACTTGCAGGCCATCAAGGAGCAAGTGCCAGTGTTCGAAGGCAAGTTCCGAATCACGCAAGACGTCACCATACCTGTCTCTAAGGTGGGCGCCGGCACTCGAGCAGTGTTCGGGGCGGCGAAAACGCTTTCCATATCGGGTGAGTTGCAATATCAGGCTTGCGACGCGACGATCTGCTATCCACCTACATCCGTCCCGTTGAGATGGGAATTGAAGGTTGAACCGCTGGACCTTCATCGATCTCCCGAAAATATCCGGCACAAAGACTCAGGAGAGCGGCCATGAAGACGTAATCGTTTGTCATCAAATGTGCTAAACCGAGGTGAAATCGAAAATGCGGATTACTCCGGCGAGCCGTGAAAACGCCAAACAGTTCGATACCGTCTTCGCGATCACGGAGGCTGTTATGGGCTTCGTGCCAAACAGTATGCTGATCATGGCGCGCGACCCCGCTCTTTTGGCCGCTTTCTCAGAGCTCTCCGCGTTGATCGTCATTCGCCCTGGCCGGCTTGATCCAGGCCTGAAGGCACTCATCATGTACATGGTAAGCCGCTCCGCTGGGTGTCAATATTGTGCCGCGCATTCGGCCAATCTTGCGGCTCTTCGAGACGTCGCTACACGCAAAATTGAAGCGCTGGAGCAATTCGAGCAAAGCCTCGAGTTCAGTGGAGCCGAACGCGCGGCCCTTCGCTTCGCGCAAGCCGCTGGCCAAGTGCCAAATGCTGTAGGGAACACCGAGTTCGCCGAACTACGCCGTCACTTCGATGACGACCAGATACTCGAGATGGTCGCAGTTCTCGCACTGCTTGGCTTTCTCAATCGCTGGAACGACACTCTGGCCACCCCGTTGGAAGAAGGACCACGAAACTTTGCAGAGTGTCATTTGACAGCGATCGGATGGAAGGCCGGAAAGCACCGAGACACTATACCTCTCAATCCGCACCCGCGACGCTCGATCGCACTGCGTGCGCGACTTTTCTTGTGGTTACTCAGGCGCTGGCGGCCGAGACCGCGGCCATCGAAATACAATTCATTTCCGGGGGCAACACCATGAGTGACGTCGCATATGTTTCCAAGGTGCGGATTGAACGCAGGGTGGGGCCGCTGCGTATTGCTTATTTGCCGGGCGAATCACAGCCGGTGACTTTCAGTGTTCACGGAGCCATCGCTAAGCATTACAAGATTGATCCGGGGACGCTCAAGGAATCTCACGCCTCGACTCTCGATTACGTTATCGCCGCAACCGCCGGTTGAATGTTGGGCACGTTTGGAGGCGCGCTGGAAGCGCGCCAAATTGACGCCAGCAACGGGCGCTTGACGGCCGAGGTAACCGGGGAGGTGGAAACCGAGGAAGGAGTCCTGGTGATCCGCCGCATCCACGTCGCCATGCACCTCGCTGCGCCAGCAGACCTGAGAGGTAAGGTCGACCGCGTGCACGAAATGTACGCCTATGCACTGCCCTCTTTTTCGCACCCTGCACAAAAGCATCCAACTTACCTCCTCTTGGACTCTTGTACCACCCTCGGTGTCTTCCTCCCCCTGACAGTGCGCCGCAATTTCTTTCGTAGAAGAGGGGGATTGGCCGGAGTGGCGCGACTCTTAGCCTAGGTGCTGGAAAGAGGCCTCTCATCACCTCGTTCCAGTACTGCGGCGCGCAAGTCGTTTCCCTGACCGTGTCCTCTCTGGTACGGAAGACCAACGCGCCTTGGCATACTCATCGTAGTCTAAGCGGAGGTTCGCTATGAAAGATCGAACTGTCATTTTGCGTTACGCGGTTGCATTCCTGGTGATCATTATGTTTGTCGGCATCTCAGCGAGCGCGGCAGCGGCCGAGGACGATCCAGGGGCGGTCTATGTCCTCACAAACCAAGCCGTGAACTCCGTATTGGTGTTCTCCCGCGCTGCGGACGGAACGTTATCTTTTTCCGGCAACTTTGCGACTGGCGGCTCAGGTGGAGGAACTGGAGTAGATCCGCTGGGCTCGCAGGGGTCGCTAGTGCTTGGACTTTGGCATCGAAGGCTCTTTGCCGTCAATGCCGGGAGCAGCGATGTGTCCGTCTTTGCTGTGGACGGCTTGAACCTCCGGTTACTCGACAGAGTGGGTTCCGGTGGCGTGATGCCGGTGAGCGTCGCCGTTCACGAAAATCTGTTGTACGTCGTGAATGCTGGCGGCACTCCGAACATCCAGGGCTTCTTTGTTGAACCGTCCAGCGGCCACCTCACCCCAATACCAGGCTCTTCACGAGCGCTTCCCGGAGGAGCAACAGCAAGTCCGGGCCAGATCGGCATCTCTCCAGACCGCGACGTGCTGCTGGTTACCGAGAAAGGCACCAACCAAATCGACACCTGGACCTTAACCGATGAAGGCCTTGCGGTGAACGGCAAGGTCACCACTTCCAACGGAGCCGTCCCCTTTGGTTTCACGTTTCTCCGTCGGGACGTCGCTCTCGTCACCGAAGCGGGGCCGAGTGCCCTCTCCTCGTATGAGGCTAGCGACGACGGAACGCTGCAACTGATCACCGGAACCGTGCCGGACACTCAAAAAGCGAATTGCTGGGTCGTCGCCACAAAGAACAATCGTTATGCCTACGTAACAAACACGGGAAGCGGAACGATCTCCAGCTATCTCATTTCGCCGGACGGCTCCCTGAGACTGCTCAATGCGACTGCCGCAGTCACGGGACCGGGAACTGCTCCCATCGACTTCGCGTTGAGCAACGACAGCCACTTCCTCTTTGTCCGCCTCGGAACCAAGGGCACCGTGGCTGGTTTTCGCGCGGAAAGTGACGGCAGCCTTACGCCGGTTGGCTCCATGAACGGAGTCCCTGCAGGCGCTCAAGGACTGGCGGCGCGCTAGTGTTTGAGGCTGGGAAATATTCGGGCAGGGGATCAGCGCCACAAGTCGTGAATTGAGCTGCACGCACGTTCACGGCGCAGGTGAACTTGCCTCCAGCGCGAACATCCTTGACTGTACTCTGCTTGGCAACATTGTCCATGGCGCGTTCGCGCCTGTGCTCGCAGCCTAACGGAAACAGTCGTGGGCTTCCAAACGCCCGAGACCCACGACATCTGAGAAGATTGTGCTGGCGGTCATACCCCTGTCTGCGAGGTACTGAAGTACTTTTCCTTTGGCTGAGGCATCAATCAGGTCACGACGAAGTACTGGTTTTTGACCTCAAATCGCTGCCGCGCAACGCTGGAAAAACTTCTCTCCACCGCTCCTAGCAGGAAGACGGCCCCGGTCTACACGCTCCTACCGCAAATCGAACTCGCTTTGGCTTCGGGATGGACACGCAAGGAATTGTGGGAGTCTCTCTCGGTGATGGTCTCGAGGTAAGCTACAAAACCTTTAACACAATAATTCGTCGGGCCCGAAAGAAACCCCGTGCAACCGCTCCACGGAGCTGGGGAAAGGGCAGCGGATCCTCCGAGTGCGAGCAACTTCAACAACGGGACCTCTTGAATAGTGATGGCCGCGATCCGCTCGCAAATTTGAAACGGTTGGAAGAAAATCGACCCGGTTTTCATTGGCAGGGAACGAACAGTCGGAGAACGGTGATGAACAGAAGGGAGGAAGCAAATGACAAAAGCAAGCGGTAACGGGAGCAGCAGAACATCGGTTCACATCTCGCTGCAAGGGAAGGGAGGAGTGGGAAAGAGTCTCATCTCGGCCATTCTCTCTCAGTATCTGTCTTCGAGAGGCCAGGATGTGCATAGCATTGATGCGGACCCTGTAAATCAAACGTTTTCTGAATACGGGGGTTTGGCGGTGGAGTGCCTGAATCTGCCGAAGGAGGGAAGCGTTGACCAGCGGGAGTTTGATCTGCTTGTGGAACGTTTTCTAAGAGAAAGCGGGACGTTCGTCGTGGATACGGCGCCTCCACGTTCATTCCGCTATGGCACTACATCCTGGAAAATCATGCTCTAGATTATTTGCGGCAGAAAGGGAGGCGCGTGTTTATCCACTCGGTAATCACAGGCGGTCAATCGCTGAACGACACCTTGAGCGGGTTCGAGGCCCTCGCGGAGACGACGCGGGAAAAGAACATCGTGGTGTGGTTGAACGAATATTTTGGCCCTGTATTGCAGGAGGGAGTGGGGTTTGCGGATATGTCGGCGTGTAAGAAGCACGCGAACAAGCTGCATGGGTCGGTGGCGATCGCGCGGTGGACGGCGGATACTTTCGGCCACGATGTGGAAGAGATGATTTCGCGCAAACTTACCTTCGAGGAAGCCGTGAAAGCGACGGATTTCACGATCATGACAAAACAGCGCTTACTGGTCGTGCAGCGCGATCTATTCGAACAATTGGACAGGATTGGTTTGTTCTAAAGACGACAAAGCACGAGAGGTTCAAAGGTGGTGACTCGACAGCGGGTGGACTGAGGAACAAAAAAGCGCAAGCGGCGGTCGAGCGCATATTAATGGGCACAAACGAGACTCACGTGAGAGATCCATGGGCAGTGAGAATCCACATAAAGCAACTTCCCGCCAAATTGACGAAAACTTGCCACATCCGGCGACGCAAGGGCCACTCGACGCATCCGAGCCACCTCAACTACTCGCTTGTCTTCTGATTCTCCCCAGTGACGCGGAACCAATTGTGTCGCTGCTGAAGAGACTTGCAGCATCCTTGCCTTGCACGGGGTTTCTCTCCTTAAGACCAGATGCGCCGAAAGCGACGGGCGATCCTTGGCTTAAGCACCCGGAGGCCGCCGAGTATCTGGGCATCTCGAAGAGCACCCTCTACCAATACGCCTGCCAACAGAAAATTGAATGTCGCAAGATGTGCGGTCGACTGGAGTATCGCCGCTCGATCCTCGATCAGTTCATAGACCACCAAATCCGTCCAGCTCACCGTTGGCTTTCGCGCGGGAGTATAATTCCGTCGGCGCTCGGCTCCGGCAAGTGAGAGGAGCGCCAGTGGGACTCTACAAAAGGAAAGACTCGCGGTTCTGGTGGATGGCTTACACGGCCAAGGGTAGACAGCGGTGCGAATCGACCAAAACACCCAGCAAAGAGCTCGCAAAGAAGATCCTGCAAAAACGCGAAGCCGAAATTGCTTTAGGGCGATTCAAGGTCGGTTGGGCCGGGGAGCGAATGACCTTTGCACAGCTGGGCGAAGAGTTTCTTCGCTCGCATAGCTCGACACTTTCCGCAAAAAGCCAGGAGAACCACCGGAACTTTTTGAAAGATCTGCGAGCGTTTCTTGGGGACCGCAAATTAACGGAGATCGATGAACGGACTGTTGTGGACTACCGCAACTACCGACGTCGGCAGCCGTTGAAGTGGAACCCACAGCGAACAGTGAAAGTTGGCTTGTTTACATTGCATGTTCCAGTTCGCGCTCAAACGAAAGTACATTGGCGAGAATCCAGCGGCCGATGTGAAGCATTTCAATGAGCGCCAGGAAAGGCCATCCAAGAGAATGCTCACAGTTGAAGATGAACATCGGATTCTAGAAGCGGCGCCGGCGTACCTGAGGGTAGCGATCGTGTTGCTGGTTCAGACCGGTGGTCGGTCCTATAGTGAGGGCCTTTCGCTGAGGTGGGACCAATTGGATCTGACCCACGGGGTCCTTCATCTTGGCGACGATTTGAAGACTACCGATTCAGCTCAACCATTGCCGTTGAGCCGATTGGCATGTGACGTTCTCAAGGAGTGGAAGAAGGAACAAGACTCGGAAAGCCAGTAGGTGTTTCCGAGTCCACGAAAACCAGGCAAGCCGATTGGAAATGTAAAGCGAGCCTGGCGAACGGCTCTAAAAAAAGCGGGCGTGCCGTATTTTCCGATCTACAATCTGCGCCACGTATTCTGCACGCGTCTCAGTTGGGTCGCTCCAGATGCCGTGGTGCAACGAGCGATGCGGCACAGCAGTCCAGAAACGAAGCGGCATTACCAACTCGGAATGGTTGACCAAGTTCGTGAGGGCATTGAACGAGCCAACGAACAAGCTTATCAAGGTCAGGATAAAGTACTACGTTTTTACTACGGTGCGGGGAAAGCAAAGAAGAAAGTTCTCCAAGCCTCGTAGTAAGTGATTGAATTGCAGGCAGATGGTTGGTGGACGTGAGGGGATTCGAACCCCTGACCCCCTGCTTGCAAAGCAGGTTGGGAAAAATACTAACTGCTTTTGCTGGTGCCGCTTACACGAAAAGCCATCGAAATTCCCACCCTTTAATTTAATTGTCCCGAACTTGTACCGAAGTGTCGAATCAGAGGTCTCACGACTCGAACCCGAGAACCCTTCGGTTAACAGCCGAGCGCTCTACCATTGAGCTACCGGGGAGCTGAACAACATTCTTTTTTTCATTGTAGTACAGCCTTTTCGTTCGCGCTACGAGTTTTCGGCACAGCACCGAATGCTCTCGTTCCTACACCGGCAGAAATGCATGTGCTTCCGTCCGTCTCACGCCGTGCGTATCAGTGATTGACGGTGACATTTACGGGCAGCGTACGGGTCACGCCGCTGGACGTACCCGTAATCGTCAGCGTTGTATTCGTTGGAGGCGCAGCACCTCCTCCACAACCGCTAATAACCAGCCATATCGCTGTGAATACCGCCAGACTCACCGGCGCAGCCAGGCGGACTAGGCGCTTGCTTGCCAGGCCGCTCCGCGCGATCAGCATTGACGCCAGCAGGTAGAGCAGCACCAGCGCACCGAACACAACGGGGAACCGCGGGATACCCGGCACGTGAACAAACGGGATGACATGCACATTCGAGGTGTTCGCCAGACTTACCACGAAGGCCGAGGCGGTTGCCCCGCTGACAGCAACGGACGCTGGCGACACTGAGCAAGTAGCTGACATCGGAGCGCCCCCGCAATTGAGGGCAACCGTGCCGCTGAATCCGTTACTCGGTGTAACCTGCAAATTATAGCTGGCCGTCTGGCCCGCTTTGATGGTCGCGGCAGTTGAGCAATTGCCACCGCTGGGGCAATTGGACCCGCTGGCGGCCGCGATGGAAATATCCGTTCCCGTACCCACCAGGCTTAGACTTTGCGGAGTACCCGGAGCGTCATCTGCGACATTCACCGAGGCCGTTCGGCCGCCCGTGGCCGCAGGCGTGAAAATCAGACTGATGGTGCAGCTGGCATTTGCGGCCAACGTGGCATTGCTACCCGGGCAGGTGTTCGTTTGCGCAAAATCTCCGCTGTTCGTGCCTCCGATTACGATGCTAGAGATCGTTAGCGGAGCGTTGCCGGTGTTCGTCAGGCTCACCAACTGCGCCGAGCTGCTGGTGGCGATGAGCTGGCTATCGACGTTGAAACTGTTTTGACCGAAGCTCACCGCGGGGCCCACCCCGGTACCGCTCAGGGTCACCGTCTCGGGACTGTTCACGGCGTTATCGGTGATGGTCACAGATCCCGTCCGGGTCAGGGGGAACGTCGGAACGAACATGACACTGATGGTGCAGCTCAGGCTCGGCCCTAGGGAAGTGCCGCACGTGTCGGTCTCGGCAAAATCCCCGCTTGTCGTAATGGCTAGGTTTAGCGCAGTGTTCTGTTCGTTCGTCAAAGCAAATGTCTGCGCCGCGCTAGTGCTGCCAACCGCTTGGCTGGCGAACGTTAAGCTCGTCGGCGTGACGAACGCGATCGGCACAACCTTTGTAATAAATGCGTCACTCGAGCCTCCGAAAACTTTCTGGTACGAATTGGCGGTGACGGAGAAATTGCTGGACGAGGTCTGGCCGGTCACGTAGGCGTTTCCATTGCTGTCCACTGCAATGCCACGGCCAATGTCGTCTCCACTGCCGCCTAAGTATGTTGAATAAATCAGCGCAGTACCGGTGGGGTTTATTTTGGCGACATAGGCATCGTATCCCCCTCCCAAGTTTGCCTGCACAGGATGTACCGTCGGGAAATCCGTCGAAGTCGTCCCCCCGGTGACGTACGCGTTCCCCAAATTATCCACGGCCAAGATGCCCCAAGGAAAGGCTATAAGATTATCGTTTCCGCTGCCGCCCAAATACGTTGCATACACTAGCGAAGCTGATCCTGATTTTGTTGGGTCGAGCTTGGCGATGAACGCGTCACTAGTGCCGCCCCCAAAAACCCTTTGAAAGGCGCTTGAACTTGTCGGAAAATCCAACGACTCCGTCATGCCGGCGATATACGCCATCCCAGCTGTGTCCACGGCGATTCGAAAGCCCTCGTCACTTCCGCTGCCCCCCAAATAGGTCGAATAAAGAAGCGCTGTGCCCGAGGAGTTCAAGACCGTAACGAAGGCATCGTGCGCTCCTGCGTTGTGGCTTTGAAAGGCGCCGGCGGTAATTGGAAAAGTGCTCGATCCCGCCCACCCGGTCACGTATGCATTTCCGCTCTTGTCCAGCGCTATGCTTTCGGCATAATCCACATCGATAGAGTTTCCTCCGCTCAAAAACGTCGAGTAATCTGCCGCCGATCCGGTCGGATTCAGCTTCATAACGAAGGCGCTGCTGAATGCAATGGAGGAAGTCTGGAATGCTCCCGAGGTCGTCGGAAACCCCGGACCAGCGCCCCCAGCAACATAGGCGTTTCCCCCACCGTCGACCGCGATGCCAAATCCCCTAATCCCCTCGCCGCCCACACCTATGTGCGTGGAGTAGAGCAGCTTCGAACCCATCGGGTCCAACTTCGTCACGAACACGTCGGTCAAGCCCACACCACTGGTCGGCCTGTAGACCCCCGATGTCACCGGATAATCGGAGGAGTTCGTGCCCCCGGTCAGATACACGCCGGTTCCATCTACCGCGATGCTGTAGGCATTGTCGTCGCCGCTCCCGCCAATGTATGTGGACCATACCAGAGAGGAACCGTCCGGACTGAACTTAGTAACAAAAATATCGCCGTTCACGCTCTGGTATCCCCCATCGGCTCCTCCGTAGGTGGTCTGGACCACGCCTGAAGTCACCGGAAAGTTCGAGGACGTCGTGCCTCCCGTAACGTAGACGCTTCCCGAACCATCAACCGTAATGGCGTTTCCCAGATCATCCTGGCTCCCGCCCAGGTAAGTCGAGTAGCTCAAGATGGGGTCGATAATCAGCGGCTTCCTCGCGTCGTAGTCCCCCACTTCGAATCCCACCCGATTTGCTCCTTTGATGACATACCGCGCATCCACATAGGTTCTGGCAGTCTTCATTCTGGAATCTGCAGTTTGAAACACGACAGGTTTGTGCAACACTGCCCGGCCGTCCTCCCCATCCAACACCAGATTGCCGGCCGAATCTAACCGTACGGGACTTTCGCCCCCCATTTCCTTTTTTTCCAGGTTCGTGCGAAGCCCTGTCACTTCCATCGTTATCGCGCTCACGTCAGCGCCCGGTGCGGCGACAAAGTCATACTCCAGTTGTGATTGATTGCCGTGATAAATCAGATCGACCCCGGGATAGATTCCTTTGTAGCGCACCTTGGCATACGCCGGAACTTGAGTCCGCCATTGTCTCGGATCGCTGCCCACAAAGTAGTTCGACTGCCCCGGTTGTTTCTCCATACCAACCACGGCCGTAGTGGCGTTCGTGCTCAGAAATCTCAAACGCAGTGAGGTTGATGCAAAAGCATCAGCCCGTGAAGCTGAAGAAGACCCAATTGTCAAAGGCTTCCTCAGCGCGATGACTACATCGTTTCCGGTCAAGAACAAACGGTAGCCTGCACCACGCGCTAGGAACTTAACGTTGGCATCGGTTTGCCCCTGATTTGCTTCGAAACGCATTGGCAGTTTGCCGTAGGTCTCCGCTAACCTGGATTTCTTTGACTCGGAAATGTGCCGGCCCGCCGTTCTCGGTCCGGCGATCTGACCGCGCGATTCAACCTCAGTCGCAGCCCTGCGCTTCGCCGCCGTAAGGCCGCCCATTTGTCCCGCCGATGGCCACACTACTACGCCCGTCAACAAAAAGAGCAAAGCCCTTTTGTGTCTCATTTTGTCTCCCGCCGACGTCCAATTTTTTCCTGCTTACCTGTTTGCTCGGCCCAGAATGAACACGCCCTGTGAACTACAAAGGCAAGACATGACGTCGTTGCCCACTTCCGTTCTTGTCGTGCCTTTGCGTACCTAAGGACCGCGTACTATTGGATTACCTTTATCATTTATTTACTTCAAATAACTAGCGCTTTGAGTGTTTAGTGTCTGAATCCTAAATATGGGGGCGGTCCCGGAGGCGCGCACCCTGGGCTGCCTTCACTTGGAGAGGCAATAAGTCAACAAGATAAGGCGAGGCCGTTTAAGTTTTGCATTGTTACATTGATGAATTCCGGGCGGATCGAAGGCATCCTTAAGGTCTTAGGCAGCAACAATCGGCGAATTATGAATGAAAGATAAGCCACATCCGCTCAGTCATTTCGAGATTTTCGAGAGGCACAGCAGGCATAGCTCCGCTGAAGGCGACGCCGAATAGCTTTCTTGACACGACTAATATAGAATTCCCGCCAACCGGCTTCCATGAATCGCCCTCTGCTTCTTTATCCGCGCAAACAGCTTGACATTGGCTGGCGCGACCTGACGGCAGGAATACTGTACTGCCTATTTTCTCCAAACCGAGAGGCGGCCGAGCGGTCGTTGTGGAAGCTGTTTGCCGCGGGCTATCGGGTTCAAGCCGCCTTCACAGTGCGAAGCTGCTTTGATCTTTGTTTGCAAGCTCTCGCGTTCCCATCCGGCAGCGAGATCATCATGTCGGCGCTGACGATCCGTGAAATGGCAGACATTGCGCTGAAACACGGCTTGGTTCCGATTCCCCTGGATGTCAACCCCGAAACGCTGGCGCCGGAACCCGTCGATTTGGAACGCGCGATCACTCCGCGCACGCGGGCGCTAGTCGTGGCGCACCTCTTCGGTGCGCATGTGCCGATGGAACCACTAGTTGCGATCGCCAGAACCTCTCGCTTGTTCGTTTTCGAGGACTGCGCGCAGGGCTATGTCGGCCCGGATTACACCGGGCATCCCGAGACAGATGCAGCGATGTTCAGTTTCGGCTCGATCAAGACCGCGACGGCGGTGGGGGGCGGCCTGCTCCGGCTTCGCGATGCGAATTTTTGCTCGCGAGTGCGGCAAATCCAGCAAACCTATCCAATGCAGACGAGGTCCGAATATTTTCGCGAATTGGTAACTCACGTTTGCGTAAAGCTATTCACGATTCCGCTCTTGTTTGGGCTGTTTTACAGGTTGTGTCTCACAACAGGGATAGACTTCGAGAAGGTCATCAACGCGGTGCGCAACTTGCCGGAGGGGGAGGAGGAATTGTCCGTCATTCGCAAGCAGCCTTCGGCGGCGCTCCTGGCGCTCATGGAGCGGCGCGTGCGGATGTTTGACGCGGATCGCCTGCGCCGACGGAGCGAAATTGGGAAGACTTTCGCAGACTCGTTGCCGGACGGGTCTCGAGTGCTCGGCGACAAATGTGTTTTTCACAGTTATTGGGTATTCCCCGTTTGTGTGAATGCGCCTGAGCAATTCGCGGGTGTTCTCAGAAAGTACGGGTTCGACGCCACGACGGCCGGTTCAGCGCTTTCGATCATCGAGCCGCCGCCGGGAAGCAGCGCCCTCCCTGCTAAAAAGATCAAGGACGCATTCCGCAACGTTCTGTATCTTCCGGTCTACGCGAACATGCCCGCGCGGGCACGGACACGGCTACAGGTCGCGCTCGCGGACATCAAAGCGTCCTGCCCACATCTCCGCATCACGGATGCCCGCCGCGTCTACTCGGCGACGGCACTCACCATCGAAGCACCAACCAGCACAGGGGCGATCAAAGAGGCTCTCGAGCACGCGCGACAGAACGACCTGCCGATTTGCGTGGTGGGCTCCCGGCACAATCTCGCCGGGCATGCCTTTTCCAACGGCGCTGTCGCGCTCGATCTGACGAATTTCCGTGCCGTCGTCAGATTCAATGCAGCAGAAAAACGAATTACGGTGGAAAGCGGCATCAAGTGGGACGCCATGCAGGAAGCCATCAATCCTTCGTGCCTTGCGCTTGGCGCGATGCAATCCGACAACAACTTCACTGTCGGCGGTTCTCTTTCCTCGAACGCGCATGGCCGGGACCTGCACGCATCCACGTTGATCGAGAGTGTCCTCGGCATGCGGATTTTGCTGGCGAACGGAAGCGTGGTTCATGCAAGCCGAACAGAGAATGACGAACTGTTCCGGCTGGCAATCGGCGGGTACGGCCTGTTCGGAATCATTCTCGAGGTAGACTTGGCGCTGGTCGAGAATGGGGTATTTCAGCAACGATCGCAGGTTATCCCCGTGCGAAATCTCGAACGGCATTTCGAGGAAAGAATTCGCTCGGACCCAGAGGCACAGTTTTTCATTGCCCGCCCGTCAATTGCCGGCGGAAATTTTCTTGACGACACGATTGTCACCGTGTGGCGCAGAACCGGTGAGCGCCCGGCGGGAGTTTTCGGCCTCGACCACGAGCGAAACGTCAGGCGCGATCGTTTTCTCTTCGGGCTCTCGCGGAAATACGCCTGGGGAAAAACTCTTCG
>Ga0306920_100004694_pt1 | contig 17534 bp, 17 predicted proteins | sample flu12Cox44000170_FD_204666 | JGI IMG/M metagenome (GOLD analysis project Ga0306920, IMG submission 204666) | Lab enrichment of tropical soil microbial communities from Luquillo Experimental Forest, Puerto Rico - flux4day.12C.oxic.44.000.170 (v2)... | ecosystem: Environmental > Terrestrial >... | reverse complement strand
GAGCCAGCGTTGGAAATGCGCGAGGCGATGCTCGAGGCGTTGATGGCAGAATTCTCGATTACTCATCTGCGGCGGGCACCGGCCATGGCGCTTTCGGGCGGCGAGCGGCGACGATGTGAGATCGCGCGGGCACTTGCGACGCAGCCTCATTTCATCTTGCTCGACGAGCCGCTGGCCGGCATCGATCCGATCGCTGTTAGCGAAATTCGTGATCTTGTAGCCCACCTCAAAGATCGTGGAATCGGGGTGTTGATTACCGACCACAACGTGCGCGAGACCCTTGAGATCGTAGATCGGGCCTATATTCTGCACGAGGGACAGGTGCTGATGGAGGGCACCCCCGCCGAAATCGTCGCCGACGCTGACGTAAGGCGCGTTTACCTAGGAGATAGGTTTAGCCTATAAGCCGCTCCGAACGGAGCGGGATGTGAACAGGACGAGTTTTACGCAGCGGCTCGAACTGCGCCAATCGCAGGCGCTGATCATGACGCCTCAGCTGCAGCAGGCGATCAAAATGCTGCAGCTCTCGAATCTTGAGTTGACTAATTTCATCGATGGCGAGATCCAACAAAACCCGTTGCTGGAACGCCGCGAGCGGGAGTTCGGGGAAAACGCACAAGGTGACCATATCAGCGGCGGAGACGATGCGTCCCCGACGACGGTACCGGAGATGCTCACGGGCGAATTCGCACCCGATGCGGCGGAGCAATGGCAACCGGAATGGGGAGAGGATGGAGACAGGGCTGTCGATTTTGGCGGCGAGCCGCAGCCGTGGCACAGTCGCAACGGAGGCTTCGGTGCGGAGGGACGTCCCGGGCTCGACCAGACCGCAACCCGTTTGCGCACCCTGCGCGAGCATCTGCTCGAGCAGATCGGGGCCGACTTTAGCGACCAGGGCGACCGAGTTATCGCGCTGCATCTTCTCGATCTGCTTGACGAGGATGGCTATCTTCGCGCCGGTCTCGACGGGGTGACGCGGCTCCTCGGTTGCGGGAAAGACCGGGTCGAGGGGGTTTTGGAGCGCCTCCAGCAATTCGATCCCGCCGGCGTCTTTGCTCGCGACCTGAAGGAGTGCCTGACCCTCCAGTTGCGTGATCGGAACCGGTTCGATCCCGCGATGCAGGCGCTGCTCGATCACCTGCCGTTGCTGGCAACCCGCAACGTAGCCGCCCTAGTCCGGGTGTGCCGCGTAGATGCTGCGGATGTGGCCGAGATGATCGGCGAAATCAAATCGCTCGATCCGCGGCCCGGGCTCGCCTTTGATCCGCCGCTCGCGCAGCCGGTGGTGCCCGATATTCTGATGCGGGCACTGCCCGAGGGCGGGTGGGTCGTCGAGCTCAATGCGGAAACCCTCCCTCGCGTTTTGGTTAACAACAGCTACTACGCTCGAGTTCGCCAGGCCTCGCGCAGCAAGGCCGAGAAAGATTACCTGACCGAGCGGCTGCATGCCGCCAACTGGCTGGTCAAATCGCTGCACCAGCGTGCTACCACCATCCTTAAGGTCGCTGCCGAGATCGTCCGTCAGCAGGACGCGTTCTTTCGTTACGGGATACCATCGCTGCGACCCCTGATCTTGCGCGACATTGCTGATGCAATTGGGATGCACGAGAGCACGATCAGCAGGGTGACCAGCAACAAATACATGGCCACACCGCGTGGTCTTTATGAGCTCAAATATTTTTTTACTTCGGCGATCTCGGCTTCAGGCGGGAGCGGCGCGCATTCGGCGGAAGCGGTGCGCCATCGTATCCGCGCCTTGATCGACGGCGAACCCCCGGATGGCACACTCTCAGATGAGCGCATCGTCGAACTGCTACACCACGAGGGTGTCGACATTGCCCGCCGCACGGTTGCTAAGTACCGGGAGGCAATGCGCATCCCTTCTTCGGTTCGGCGGCGCCGGGACAAGCTGCTCGCGCTTTGAAGAGCACGACGACACAGTACGGCGCCGCTTGACGCGAAAACAAGGGATGCCTACCGTATGCCGCTTGACCGCTTGCCGGCGGGTTCCCACCTTCGATCTCCGGGGCCACCGATCTCATCCTAGCTTTGGCGGGAAGAGGTAAACGCATCCATGCAACTGACCGTCACGGGCAAGCAGATCAACACCGGCGCCATGTTACGCCAGCATGTCGAAGCGAGTCTCGGCGCGATCCTCGGAAAATATTTCAAGACCGCCATCGAAGCCCATGTGGTGTTTTCTAAAGAGGCGCATCTGAGCCGGGCCGAGGTTGACATCCACATCGGCCGTGGAATCGTTGTTAATGCCAGCGCTTCGGCCGCCGAGACCCACGCCGCGTTTGATGCAGCCGCTGAACGGATCGCCAAGCAGATGCGTCGATACAAACGTCGATTGCGCGACCACCATGCGCAGGCGCGCGAAGCCTTCGAAGCGAGCGAGCGTGCCAGAGATTACCCGTTGGCGCCGCTTGCCGAGGAAGAGGAGAAAGGACCAGCGCTGGTTGCCGAGATGAGCGCCGACCTGCCGAACCTAACCGTAAGCGAGGCGGTGTCGCGGATGGATCTTGCCAACGCGCCGGTGTTGCTGTTCCGTAACCGCTCGCACGGCGAGCTTAACCTTATCTATTGCCGCCTGGACGGCAACAATCGGTGGGTCGATCCGGAACTCGAGCCCACCCGGCGGATACTTCGCAGCAAGGCCTGACCTCGCGATTGGCGATGGAGATTGCCGATCTGATAACGCCGAGCAGAGTGGTTGCTCAGCTACGCGCGACCAATAAAAAGCAGGCCCTACAGGAGCTTGCGAAGCGAGCTGCTGTGATGACCGGGATCCAAGAGCGCATGATCTATGATGTCCTGATCGAACGCGAGCGGCTCGGCTCGACCGGGATCGGAATGGGTATCGGGATCCCGCATGGCAGACTTTCCGATCTTGATACGCTGTGCGGAATTTTCGCCCGGTTGGATCGACCCGTTCCGTTCGACGCGATCGACGATCAGCCTGTCGACTTGATTTTCCTGCTGCTGGCGCCGGAAGGCGCAGGAGCGGACCATCTCAAAGCGTTGGCGCGGGTGTCCCGCCTATTGCGGGATCGCACCGTCTGCGAAAAGCTACGCGGCACGGACAACGCGGACGCACTCTACGCCCTCTTGATCGATCGCACTCCCAGCCAGGCCACGTGACGATATTTTGGCCTGACGGGTTGGGTCTCAGTGTACGCTCAGCGGCTCAAGATCATGCTGACGCAGCGTGGCGAAGGCGACTTCGCGATTCGCGAATGCGGCAATTCGTGTTCCGTCCGCGGCGTGTACGGTGTAGCCGGGCACGTCGTTGACGACGTCGCACTTCACATATGCGATATCCTGCATACCGAACAGCGCCAGCTCGCGCATCGACATTTGTCGAATTCTTTCGATTTTGTTCATCTTATCTTCTCACCAGCCCTCGGAACCGCCAGATCATCGCGGCGAGCGCGAGCTGCTTGGGGCGCCATCGGAGCTCGTCTTGATCTGTACAGTCCGCACTCGGTTCTCTACCTCGGGACGGACCAGATCAATATGGAGAAGCCCATTATCCAGCCGCGCGCCGCTCACCTCGATGCCCTCGGCCAGGACAAAGGATCGCTGGAACTGTCGGGCGGCGATTCCACGGTGCAGATACACGCGCCCCGCATCGTCCGCTTGCTTGCCGCGCACGACGAGCTGGTTGTCCTCAATCGTAATGCCGAGATCACCCATGGTGAAGCCGGCTACCGCGAGGGTGATCTGCAAGGCATTCTCGCCGAGCTGTTCGATATTGTAAGGAGGATATCCATCGCTCGAAGTCTTGCTGACCCGATCGAAAGCCCGTTCGAAATGATCGAACCCCAGGAGCAGGGGCGAGTTGAACATCGACAGTCGTGACATTGCTTCTCCTCATAGGTGAGCGAGAGTTGCAGACCAGACCCAGGTGCGGCGCCCGATCGCGTAGGATATTGCTAGGCATTATTTGGGCGCGGGTGGTCGCCCAATCAAGCAATCGGGCTGCCGAGGGACCGGCCGGCTCGACGCCACCCAGCGAAGCTAGGGTGCAGCCCACGTTATCGACCGCAATATTCGGTTCGGTGGTGCTTCCGCCGGGTCTGAAGGGCCCCATATCCACCCGCATGAACTTACTCCTCAGGTTTTGAGCGAGCAGAGCAATGGCGAGACCACTGCCGAATTGGCGCATCATCCTGGCGCTGTTTTTTTGCGCAAGCGTCGCCTTGGGACCCGCCATCGCCGAAGCGCGGGCCGGCGCGTCTGCTGGCGGCCGCGCGTCGAGCATGGGCAGCCGCGGGTTGCGCACATACGAGAACAATAATGCGCAGCCTTTGAGCCGCAGCATGACGCCGCTTCCGCAGATGCCAGCGCAACCTGGTCTTACCCCGGCCGTGCCTGCTTACGGGGGCGGCAGCTTTTTCCAGCGACATCCCTTCGTGACCGGACTGGCGGGCGGCTTTCTCGGCTCCTGGCTGTTCGGCCATAGCGGCTACGCCGCGAACGGCACATCAGCGGGCTCAGCGATGGGCACTTTGCTGGAGTTTTTACTCATCGGCGTGTTGATATATTTTGCGCTGCGGCTGTTCCGTGGGCGCGCATTCTCTAGCGGATGGCCCGGCGGGACGCCGTTCTCGATGCCCCGTTCGGTCGGAGCGTCCGCTGCCCCGGTCAGGCGCGATCGCGGGCACGACATAAATCTGTCCGACGCCGACCTCAGCGCCTTCCAGACGCTCCATGAGGCCGTCCAGGAAGCCTGGAGTGCAGGAGATCTGGGACGTCTGCGCCGGCTCATGACACCGGAAATGCTGAGCTACTTCTCTGAGGAACTGACCCGCAACGCCAGCCGAGGCATACATAACATCGTTTCAGATTTGCAGCTCGTCAAAGGCGAGTTGACCGAAAGCTGGGAACAGGGCGACCTACAATACGCCACCGCGTTTCTGCGGTGGCGCGCGCACGACTACGTCATCCGTCTCGGGCATCCGCCCGACGACACGGAATCCATCGTCAGCGGCAACCCACGCGTGGCCGTTGAAGCGGAAGAGATGTGGACCTTCGTTCGCCGGCGGGGCGGCGATTGGTTGCTCTCGGCGATTCAGCAGGTCTGAGCGAAGTGCGTTACGGCCACGCCGCTTCGGGAGGGAGCGACATCAAGATCGCCTCGACATTACCGCCGGTCCTCAGGCCAAATATCGTTCCGCGGTCATAGAGTAGATTGAACTCGACGTAGCGCCCGCGGCGGACCAGCTGATGGCGCCGCTGGTCGGCCGTCCATGACAGCGGCATTCGGGAGCGCACTATTACCGGGTAAACGGCAAGGAAGGCCTCGCCAACCGAGCAAAGAAAAGCGAAGTCGCGCTCCCAGTCGCCGCTGTCGAGATAATCAAAGAAGATCCCACCGGCGCCGCGCGGCTCTCCCCGATGCTTGAGAAAGAAGTATTCGTCGCACCAAGTCTTGAAGCGGCTGTAGCTCTCGCCGTCGTAGGTCGCGCAGGCGCTGTTGAGAGCCGCGTGGAATTTTTCCGTGGCGGCACTGTCGGGATAAATCGGCGTGAGGTCCGCGCCGCCGCCAAACCAGCTTTTTGTCGTGACAATATGACGCGTATTCATATGCGCCGCCGGAATGAGCGGCGAGCGCATGTGAGCGACGAGCGAGATTCCGCTCGCCCAGAACCGCGGATCATTCGAAGATCCCGGAATGTCCTTACGAAACTCGGGAGAGAATTCTCCGTAGACGCTCGATATGTTGACCCCGACCTTTTCGAAGACGCGCCCGCGCATGATCGAGATCGTCCCGCCGCCGCCGCCCGGTCGATGCCACTGGGTACGCTGGAAGCGGCCGGCCGGTTCCTCCGCTGGGCGCTCTTCAGCGTATTCGTCCTCGATCGCCTCAAATGCCCTGCAGATCCGGTCGCGCAACGCCGCGAACCAAGTTTCGGCCCTGGCGCAGCGAATGCGATCGGGGGGAAAGCCGGTAGATACGTCGGTCATCCCTCAGGGAACAGTGCGGTTTGACGCAGCGCCTCGGCCAGCGCAATTGCGCCGGCGAGGGAGACGTTGAGCGATCGCGCTGGTCGACGCAAGGGAATCACCACCTGGGCGGAGGCGGCGCGGCGTACTGCCTCGGGTGCGCCAGCGCTCTCCCGCCCAAGAAGATTGTATCGTCGGCGGCAAAGGAGAAACGGTGGAGCGCTACCGATCCCGATGTCGTCATCAGGACGAGTCGCGATTGGCGATCATGATCGGCCAAGAAAGCTTCCCACGAAGCGTGTCGCCGAACCGAAAGGCCCGCCAAGTAATCGAGGGCGACACGCTTGACGCGGCGGTCGTCAAGAAGGAAGCCGCATGGCTCGATCAAATCGACCTCGACCCCGAGGCACGCGGAGAGCCGCAGTAAGGCACCGGTGTTCTGCGGTATGTCAGGCTCGAACAAGGCGAGGCGCAAACGACCTCCCAACCCGGGTGCTGGGCGCGGCTCACCTATCATATCGGGATCATCAACGCTCCCTTAGCCACTCGATTCTGCGGCAGTCTGTCGCATAGCTCCCTTTTATCAACAGTATAGCTTCCGGCGGCGGTCCGCGCCCGATGAAGGCCGCCAGAATGTGAGGTTTGTGAATGGCCGACGTCGCGCAACAGGACCTTCACCAAGAGCATTCTGGTGAGACGCGGCGCGACTTCCTGTTTCTGACGGCTGGCGCGATCGGCGGCGTCGGCGCCGCCGCGACGATCTGGCCGTTCGTCGACACCCTCAACCCGGCGCGCGACACATTGGCGCTTTCGACCACCGAGGTTGACCTCGCACCGATCCAAATCGGCCAACGTCTGACCGCCGCGTGGCGCGGCAAACCGGTTTTTATCGCCCACCGCACTGCAGAGGAGATCAAGGCCGCCGAAGACGTCGACATCTCGCAGTTGCGCGATCCGCAGAAGGATTCGGACCGAGTCCTGAGACCGGAATGGCTGATCATCGTCGGAGTCTGCACTCATCTCGGCTGCATCCCGCTCGGTCAGAAAACCGGTGACGATCGCGGTCCGTACGGCGGTTGGTTCTGCCCATGCCACGGCTCGGTCTACGACACCTCCGGGCGAATCCGCCAGGGCCCGGCACCGCTGAACCTGTGGCTACCGGGGCAAGCCGAGTTAGCGAACCAGGCTCTTTATAAATTCACCGGCGACAACATCATAACCATCGGTTAGGAGGGCGCCATGGCCGACACTCGCCCGGGTGCCACAGCTCGAATCATCCGGTGGATCGATTATCGCTTGCCCTTTGTTCAGTTCTTGAACCACGAGCTGAATGAATACCCGACCCCACGGAACCTCAGTTATTGGTGGAACTACGGTTCGCTCTCCGGGGTCATGCTCGTGGTGATGATCGCTTCCGGCGTTATTCTGGCGACACAGTATACGCCGAGCGCCGATCTCGCCTTCGATTCAGTTGAACGAATAATGCGCGACGTGAACTATGGCTGGCTCGTTCGCTATGTCCATATGAATGGCGGGTCGATGTTTTTCGCTATCGTCTACATTCACTTGTTCCGTGGACTTTATTACGGATCGTACAAGACCCCGCGCGAGCTGCTCTGGATACTGGGCGTCATCATCCTGCTGCTGTTGATCGCCACGGCCTTCATGGGCTACGTCTTACCATGGGGCCAGATGAGCTACTGGGCCGCCACAGTCATCACCAACTTGTTCTCGGCAATTCCCCTCATCGGGCCGGGGATCGTGACATTTCTGTGGGGCGGCTTTGCCGTCGGCGATCCGACGCTGCACCGGTTTTACGCACTGCATTATCTCCTGCCCTTCGTCATTCTCGCGGTGGTCCTTCTGCACCTCGTCGCCTTGCACCGCCACGGCTCCAACAACCCGCTCGGGATCGACCACAAGGGACCTCAGGACACGATCCCGTTTCACCCGTACTATACGATCAAAGACTTGTTCGGATTGACTGTTTTCCTGTTGATCTATGCCTTCTTCGTGTTCTATGCGCCAAACTACCTGGGAGAGCCCGACAACTACATCCCGGCGAACCCGATGCAGACCCCAAACCACATCGTGCCCGAATGGTACCTCCTGCCCTACTATGCCATCCTGCGTTCGATTACATTCCCGATCTTGTTCATCTCGAGTAAGCTGGCCGGAGTGATTTTGGCATTCTCGTCCATTTTTATATTGTTCTTCCTGCCGTGGCTCGACACCTCGCCGGTACGCAGTGCCCGCTTCCGGCCGATCTACAAATGGGTGTTCTGGCTCCTGGTGATCGACGTGATCGCGCTTGGTTGGGTCGGCGCCAACCCGCCCGAAGGGATCGTCGTCACTGTCGGCCAGATAGCTACGTTCTACTACTTCGCCCATATGCTGGTCCTAGTCCCGCTGATAGGAAAGCTGGAGCGGCCGCGGTCGCTGCCGAGCAGCATCAGCGCCGCGGTGTTGGGCGGCGGGGCGGGGTTAAGCGGCGCCGGGGCACCGATGGCGAAGCCCTGATATGGCGAGGAGCGCTTTCGCCGCCGCGGTGATCAGCGTCGTGCTGGCCCCGGCAATCACCTGGGCAGCTGACGAGAATCCGCGGTTGCCGCGTCAGCAGTGGTCCTTCGACGGAGTCTTCGGCACCTACGACCGGGCGTCGTTGCAGCGCGGTTTTCAGATTTACAAGGAGGTCTGCTCGGTCTGTCATCCGGTCAAACATCTCCATTTCCGCGACCTTGAGGACATCGGTTACAGCGAGGAGGAGGTGAAGGCGATCGCCGCCGGCTATCAGGTAACCGACGGACCGAACGACCAGGGTCAGATGTACCAGAGGCCGGGCCGGCCCTCCGATCCGATCCCGGGCCCATTTCCGAACGATCAGGCGGCGCGTGCCGCAAACAACGGCGCCCTTCCGCCGGATCAATCGTTGATCGTCAAGGCGCGCGCAGGCGGTCCCGATTACGTTTACGGGATTCTCACCGGCTACAGGGAGGCTCCGCCGGGCTTTGGTATGCTCGAAGGGATGAACTACAATGAATTGGGCCCGGGTCATCAAATCGCCATGCCGCCGCCGCTTAGCGACAACGCCGTGACCTTTGCCGACGGCACGCCGGCCACCGTGCCGCAAATGGCGCACGATGTCGTGACGTTCCTGACGTGGGCCGCCGAACCGAGGCTCGAGGATCGGCATCGCGCCGGGTTCAAAGTCACTCTGTTTTTGGTCGTTGCCGCCGGCGTGTTTTACGCGGCCAAACGCAAGATCTGGGCAGCTATCCACTGAAGGGCGGATGGCAGGTCCCGTCATCGGCATCATCGGAGGCAGCGGGCTCTACCAGATCGACGGGCTCGCGGCGGTCGAGTGGCGGCGAGTCGAAAGCCCTTTCGGCCGGACCTCCGACGAGTTCTGTTTCGGATTGCTCGATGGCCAGCCGGTCGTATTCGTGCCTCGCCACGGGCGGGGTCACGTGTTGCCGCCCACCGAGATCGACTTTCGCGCCAATATCGATGCGCTGAAGCGCTGCGGCGTAACCGACATCGTGTCGCTCTCTGCCGTTGGCAGCCTGCGCGAGGACTTCATGCCCGGCGATTTTGTCGTCATCGATCAGTTCATCGACCGCACCTTCGCGCGGAAGAAGAGCTTTTTTGGAGAGGGGTGTGTCGCGCACGTGTCGATGGCGCATCCGGTCTGCGGTAGGATGGGTGACGTATTGATCGCGGCGGGAGCCCAGGCCGGTATGGTGCTCAAGCGCGGCGGTACTTATCTCGTCATGGAGGGGCCGCAATTCTCGAGCCTCGCCGAAAGCGAGCTCTACCGCTCGTGGAAGTGCGACGTGATCGGAATGACCAATATGCCCGAGGCCAAGCTCGCCCGCGAGGCCGAGATCTGCTACGCAACCGTCGCGATGGTCACCGACTACGATTGCTGGCATCCCGGTCACGACGCCGTCACCGTCGACATGGTCGTCGGTGTTCTGCTCGCCAACGCGGAAAAGGCCAAGGCGCTGATCAAGAGCGTCGTCCCGTTGCTGTCGGGGCATGTCGGGCCGTGCCGGCAGGGGTGCCAGCGGGCTCTTGATCAGGCGCTGATTACGGCACCCGAGCGCCGTGATCCGGAGGTGTTGGCGCGCCTCGATGCGGTTGCCGGCCGCGTGCTGCGGCCCTCGGATCCCGAGCCGGTAACATGAAAGTCCGGGGCCGGCCAATGCGCACGATCTGGCCGGCCTCCGACGGGCATACGGTCGAGATCATCGATCAGACAAAATTGCCCCATGAGCTGGTGACCGTCGGGTTGCATACGCTCGAAGACGCGGTGCGGGCGATCCGGACGATGCAGGTGCGCGGTGCTCCGCTGATCGGCGCGACGGCTGCCTATGGCGTGGCGCTGGCGATCGCCGACGATCCGTCCGATGCCGGGCTCGCGGCTGCGGTCAAGGCACTTTCCGCGACGCGCCCGACCGCGGTCAATTTGCGCTGGGCGCTTGCCGAGATGGAGCGTGTGCTCCGGGGTTTGCCGGAGCACCGTCGCTTCGACGCGGCGTTGGCTCAGGCAAGCGAGATCGCCGAAGCGGATGTCGCGATCAACCGCGCGATCGGTGCGCACGGCGAGGGCCTGATCGCCGAGGCCCGGCGGCGCAAGGGCACGGACGGGCGGGTCGATGTCTTGACCCATTGCAACGCCGGCTGGCTCGCCACGGTCGATTGGGGCACCGCACTCGCCCCGATCTACCGCGCCCATGACGACGGTATCCCGGTGCATGTTTGGGTCGACGAGACGCGGCCGCGCAACCAGGGCGCCGGGCTCACCGCCTGGGAACTCGCCGAGCACGGCGTGCCGCACACGGTCATCGTCGACAACGCCGCCGGTCACGTCATGCGCGAAGGGCTCGTCGATCTCTGCATTGTCGGCACCGATCGCACGACCGCGGGCGGCGATGTCGCGAACAAGATCGGCACCTATACCAAGGCGCTGGCGGCTCGCGACAATGGCATCCCGTTCTACGTGGCACTCCCCTCGCCGACCATCGATTGGGAGATCGAGAGCGGTGCCGAGATCCCGATCGAGCGGCGCGACAGCCGCGAGGTCACGCATATCGAGGGTTGGAGCGACGACGGGCGGCGCGTCACCGTGCGGCTCACGCCACAGGATAGCCCTGCCGCCAACTACGCCTTTGATGTGACCCCGGCGCGGCTTGTGACCGGGCTGATCACCGAGCGCGGCGTCTGTCCGGCCTCACGCGCGGGCCTGCTTGAGCTGTTCCCGGAACATCGTAACTAGGCTCGGGGGATCCGCTCGAAGCAAGGGCCGGGGACACAAATCTCCAGGCCCTTTCGTTTACCCCTGTCAGTCTTCGTCAGTGCGACGAGGGCGGGACGACATAGCCGGCCGGGAACCGGATCTGGAATCGGCCGATCGTGCGGTAGTCCCCGAGGTTCGAGCTCGGCTGGGGTGTGTTGTAGCCGGCGAACACGATGGTTACGGTCGAGCTGTCGGTGACGATCGCCTGCGGGTCATAGACGCGGCCGCTGAAGAAGTTCGTGTTGTAAGTCGTCCCGTTAACCGTGGGAGGGCCCCAAGGCGCCACTTGCGCCGGCGTGAGCACGTCGGCGGCGGTGACGTCGATCAGCGGCGGATTGGCCGGATATCTCACCGCTGGAGGACCCGGGTCGGTGACGGTGTCGGTCGACAGGATCGGATTGTCGAACCCGTAGATGACCGTCCAGTTCTGCAAGTCTGACGGGCTCTCGACTTCGTCCACCGTCTCGGCATAGCCGATGAAATGGAAACCGTCCGAATCGTTGTCGAGGCAATTACCGGCGCCAAAGAACATGCCGTAGTGACCGTTCGACAGCGCGATCAAGCTCCCGCTGCCGAGCCAGCGGATCCCGTTGAAGGCGGTGCTGGTCGGATGCTGGAGGCCGCTTGCGGGGCCAACGTCCTGGAATGTGAAACCGTCCTTCGTCGTGGCGACACGGATGGTGATGACGTCGGTGTTCGCCCCCCTCGGATGCCCGGTGTCGATATTGGTGAGCGCCCAGCTCGGCGTGCTCATGCAGTTGTCGGTCGTCGAGGCGCTGAGCTGCTTTGCGACATAGACGATAGCGGTGACCCGGCCGATCGGCACCGCGCCGAGGATGGCGTCAGGGTTCTGCAGGCCGACCGTGGCCTCGGCCGAGGCTTCGAGCGTCGGGTAGCCCATCGAGGCGAGCGAGCTCACATACCCCAGATCCGGAAGCCCGGCGAGCGGGTGTGTCCCTTTGGGCATCAGCGTGTGCACGACGAGCGGATCATGATCGATGTGATTATTGGCCCGGTTCAGCTGATAGAGGAGTTGATCGCCGTCGATGGTCATGACGAAGGAATGGCCGAGGCCGTTGTCACCCGCATTGCTTGGGTCCGAGCCATAGGGGGTTTTGACACCACCGACGATCACGTTGTTGTTGTCCGGATCGGTCGGATCCGCCGGGCAGTACGGGTTCAGGCCCAGCGCCTGGTCCTTGAAAATCCAGCTTTTGCCTCCGTCGGTCGAGATCGCCGAGACGGTCGCCTCCTGCTCGTTGCGCGGACGGTAATCGAAGAAGCCTTGGATCCACCCACGGTTCGACCGCACGAAGGGAAAGTAGTAGGGCTGCATCGGATTAAAGCCTTGCGCGGTCTGCACCTGGCCGCCGACGCAATAATTCGCGTAAGGCGTGCCAAATTTCGTGGTAGGCGGGTTAAAGGGCGTCTTGGTCCCCTTGGGCGGAGCGATGCCCGAGGCGTCGTGGGTATTTCGGCCTAGCCCTGAGTGCAGGGTCCAGGGACCATTCGCGATACTGGCCTCGGCGAGGCTGTTGGGGACATAGGTAATCGCAACCGGCTTGTCGGCGTTGGCGCGGACGTTCGTCAGAAGGACGACGCCGGCCGTCGCGGAAAACAGGAAAATTCGAAAGGCGAGCATCACCCAATCCCCCAATAGTTGTGGCTCGGGCCTCGGTTGAAGGCGAAAAACACTATTCGGCGCCCGGTGACACTTTCGTGAAAGACGCGAAACCGAAATGTTACATCCGGCCGCGTGCTCTGCGATCTGGCGGAGGCCAAGCCTCCGGCCGAGGTTGCCCAGTGTAGTGGCTGACCTAGTCGCGGCGAGGGCGGCGCAGTGTGAAAGTTTCGAACGGAGCCAGCTGACCGTCGGTCCCCACCACGTCGTAGTAGGTAACTTCGATCGTTGTGAAGTCGCCGCGATGTGATCCCGGATCAACGGTGAATGCCGCAAAGCCATAGGAATGCGCCGCGTTCCGCACGGCCGACCAGGGCGCCTGCTCCTTGACATAAACCGACGGCCGCTTGCCTGTCTTCGGGTCCGGTTCGCCGACGGCGGTGATCACCCGGCACTGCGGCGGGTTGAAGAACAGCGTGTTCGACGGAATGGAGGTTCCGCCGCCGCCGATGACCATGTGTACCGTTCCTTTGGTCGTATCGATCACGTCCGTGGCGGTTGCCACAGGGATCGGGGTCAGAGTGGCGTTCGGTTCGCGGTCGCGGATCGGGTGTGAGCGCTCGTAGTGGTGCTCGTGTCCGCACACTACGAGGTCGACGCCGTATTTGTCGAACAACGGCACCCATTCCTCGCGGATCCCGAGGTCTGCGCCATTGAACTTGTCGACTGTCGAGATGGCGACCTGGTGCATGCACACCACGATCCAATCGACATCACGATCGCCGCGGGCGCCGGCCAATTCCTTTTCCAGCCAGGCCTTCTGAGCGCCCTCCGAATAGCCCCGGACATACGTGTTGCCTCCGTCCTGATAGGTGATGTCGTCATTGGCAAGGCTGATCACGCGCATCGAGCCGACGGTGAAGGCGTACCATAAAATAGCGGTGGTGGCGGCTGAACGCCTCGGCCCCTTACTGCCAATGGAACTGCCGAAGGGAGGAACTTCTTCCACCACGGGCCGACAAGATAGGTGCAGCTCTGATCCTGCAATAAAGCGCCGCCAAGTCAAACAGCCGCTGTCTCCAGATCGCGTTGCTGTGCGACGCGGACGAGCGTGACGCCGCGCTTGTCCGCTTCCGCCTGCAGCGCGGCGAGAAGGATGGCCCGCTCGACTGGATCATCGTTGGCGAAATGCCATAGGCCTTCGAGGTCGGCGTTGGAGGTTAGCAATGGGGCGACGAAGCTCCAAAGTTCCTCCTGGTCGCGGCGATTGAGGCCGAATGCGCCGGCATCGGCCGCGGTTTTCTGTAAGGCAGGCAAATTTGGTGTTTCCTCGACCAACCACGATGCTGCGAGAAATGCTCTCATCTGGTCATGTCGGAACTCGTGTTCTGCACCGATCGGTCGAACGACGCGCACGCCCTCTCGCTCCAGCGCGTTCAAAGTACCGGCTTCGAGCATCTTTTCGTCGTCCGTTACGATTCTGCGCCGCCGCTGTATCATCATTTTCCAAGCGAGCTGCTCCAGCCCCTCAAGCCGAAGAGATTGCCCGTCGGGTCCGCTGGCACGCGCCAACATCGCCCGGTACAGCGCTACGCGATCGCCCGGCAGGGTCGCATGCTCGGAATCGACGGCGGCGAGATCGGCGAGAAGCCGCAGGTCGTAGCCGGAGACGACGGTTCGGGACAGGCCCTCCGCCGCGATGCGGCGGGACAATATCGCACCCTTCTCCGCGCCGAGCCACAGAGCGAGCAGCCCGCCGCGCAAACCGCTGATATCCTCGGGAAGCTCCCATAGTTCCCATCGCTCGTCGCCCGCTAGGCTGCGCGGGATCGCTTGCGAAGTAATCAGCAATCGAACTTGTGGGAACTGGCTCGCGAAAGCAGCTAAGGCGAGGTCGCGATCGACCTCATTCGTTCCATCGAGCGCGAGAGCCATATGTCCGGCCCGCAGCATGGCATCGACCAGTCCGAGGTCGCGCGTGGCGAAGCCGTGCTGCTCGAGTTGCCGTCGCACGATTTCAAGTATCCAGGACTCCGGCCGATTGGCGTCTGGCACCGGCAAGGCGGCGTAGTGACGCAACGGTATCGCTATCAGAACAAAGCCGTACTGGTGTGCGGCGGCTTTCAGGTTGGGCACATCTTCCGCGACGAGGTAGGCCCTCTCCCAAGCCGCGAAAACGCTGCTTTTGCCCATGCCGCTGCGGCCGTGCAGCCAGAGCCGGTGTGAGTCTCGCAACCGTCGCAGCAGCGCTACACCCTCGGACGGAGAACCGGCGATCATCGAAACCGGCGGATCAAGGAATGGGATATCGGTCGTTGTGCTGCGGCGTACGGATTGGAACCACGGCTCCAGCACCCAGCGCTGCACGGCCGGCGCATGACGCAGAAAGAAGAACGGCCAAGTCAGCCAGCGTGCCCATGCGACGTCAGAAAGTATGGTGAAAGCGCGTGCGCTGCAATGTGCCAGCGATAGCAGCACAGTGAAGCCGAGAGCCAAGAGACCGGTTATCGTGGCAACTATGATCGGCCAGGCCGCGACTAAGGTGTCCCAAAAAGTTTTTGGCTTGGGTAAGGTCACTTTAAAGTTGATATCCTTCGGCTCGCTCCGATTGCCATAGCGATCGACAGCGACAACACGTAGCTGATACGTTCCATCGTGATCGAAGGTGACCCTGTAGACGGCTGACATCGTCTTAATCTCTGGGCCGATCCGGTCGCCGAGCAGGCCGCGCTCGGTGTTCTGCCAAATGTAATGAAACATCCCGGGCTCTGTGACGTAGCTGCCGTCGAAGGCGACGACCGCAACGGTCTGCTCTCGCGCGGTGACCTCACCCACATTTCCGATCACCTCGACTATCCGGAGGTTTCGGCCTAGGGGGCGGACAAGATTGGCCAGGCCGCCGTAGGTTCCGGCCCACAGAGAGCCGTCCGGGGCACGAACCAATGCGTTGACGATGTCGCCCGGCAAGCCACCATTCGTATTGTCCCGGTTGTAGCTCTGCCAGTGGCCGTCTTTGTCGAGCCGGGCCAGCCCGCCTTTGGTTCCGGCCCACAACGAGTCGTCTGCGCCAAGCACCAACGCACCGACGCTATCGTTTGGCAGGCCGCCATTAGTGCTGACCTTACGGTAGGTCTGCCAGTGGCCGTCCTTATCGAGCCGGGCCAAACCCCCGTCAGTGGGAATGAAGCCGCCGCCGACCCCAACCCAGGTCGATCCGTCCGGTCCGAGCGCCAATGCCGCGACGCCATCGTTTGGCAGGCCGCCATTAGTGCTGGCCTTACTGTATTTTTGCCACTCGCCGTTTTGTCGAGGTGCGCCAAACCACCGCGCGTTCCGACCCAGAGCGAGCCGTCCGCGGCAAGCACCAATCCCTCTACGTCATCGCTCGGCAGGCCGCCATTCGTATTCGCCTTGTTATAAGTCCGCCACTCGCCCTTTTTGTCGAGCTTCGCCAGGCCGGCTACGGTTCCAGCCCAGAGGGAGCCATCCGAGCCGTATGCCACCGTCTTAACCCAGTCGCTTGGCAGGCCGCGATTGGTGCCGGCTGTGTTATACGTTTGCCAGTTGCCGTTTTTGTCGACTCGCGCCAGGCCGCCCATGGTTCCGGCCCACAGGGTGTCGTCCGGAGCGAACGTCAATGCAAATACGGTGTTGTCGGGCAAGCCCCCATTGGTATTGGCCTCGGTATAAGTTTGCCAGTTGCCGTTTTTGTCGACTCGTGCCAAGCCCTTATAGGTTCCGACCCAGAGGGGCCCATCCTCGGCGAGCGCCAACGCTGTGACGTAATCATCCGGCAGGCCACCGTTGGTGCTGCCATTGCTGTAGGTTTTCCAGTAGCCGTTCCTGTCGAGGCGGCCCAGGCCACCGAAGGTTCCAACCCAGAGGGTCCCATCCGCGGTGAACCTCAATGCCCGGACGGTATCGCCCCCCAGGGCTACTGGTGCTGGCCTTGCGATATGTGTGCCAGTGGTCGTTGCTGACTAGGCGCTCGAGGCTATCGTCAGTTCCAACCCAAAGCGCGCCGTCTGGGCCGAGTACCACTCCCCGAATGGTATCGTTCGTCAGGCCGCCATTAGTGCTGGCCTTCCTATAGATTTGCCAGTGGCCGTCTTTGTCGAGCCGCGCCAACCCGCGATCACTGGTGCCGGCCCATACGGCGCCGTCCGCGCCCAGCGCTAGCGCCCAGACGGTATCTCCCGGCAGCCCGCCCTTGGTGTTGGCCGTGTTGTAGGATTGCCAGTGGCCACCTTTGTCAAGCCGTGCGAGACCGCCCGAGGTTCCCGCCCAAAGGCTGCCGTCCGCGCCAGTCGCTAGCGCGAAGACGCGGTTGTCCGGCAGGCCGTCGTTGGAGTTGGTCTTGTGGTAGGTCTGCCAACGCTCGGCGTTTCCGAACCGCGCTAGGCCGCCGCCGTCGGTTCCGACCCACAGGGCACCGTCCGCGTCGAGCGCCAACGCCTGAACCGCGTCACTCGGCAGGCCGCCATTAGTGTTGGTCATGTTATAGGTCTGCCAGTGGCCGTCCTTGTCGAACCGCGCTAGCAGGATGCGGAAAAAGTCGCCCTATTGGTCGAGATATTGGGCATAATCCGCACTGCGTGACGAGATGTGGGGGACGTCCGATGCGCGGTTGGGATGCGAGGAGCGACGCGCTGTTCAGCTATG
>Ga0306920_100004693_pt1 | contig 17536 bp, 17 predicted proteins | sample flu12Cox44000170_FD_204666 | JGI IMG/M metagenome (GOLD analysis project Ga0306920, IMG submission 204666) | Lab enrichment of tropical soil microbial communities from Luquillo Experimental Forest, Puerto Rico - flux4day.12C.oxic.44.000.170 (v2)... | ecosystem: Environmental > Terrestrial >... | reverse complement strand
CCTGCAAAAACTTCCGTCGAAGATCGTTGGAATAAGCTTGCGGCATGCTGGTGAGCGGACAATCGCCACCTTCAGCTTACCGATTATTCTGTGGATTCATAGTGACTATGAAAATGCCTTAAGCCAGCAGACGAGCAGGCCAGTGGCGGGAGCAGAAGAACACATGTCGGCAAGTTCGCTGTCGGAATCCAACCCCACGAGCCGCTTGACAACCAGAGATTTCAGGTAACTGATCAAAGTAAGTTTCAGGATTAACCCAGTGAATCTCCTCATGAACCTGCGGACCCTGAACAGGAAAGCTGGGGACCTTTTTCCCGTCCTTGTTTTTCATCTTTCCATCGAACTGGCTCAGCCGATAAGCCGCTATCGGATTCAGAACGGGCTGGATTGCCTGGCGGTCCTCCGGGGTGTCGTTCAATAGGACTCGAGGACAGAACAATGTAGTAATTAGAAGCCCGGCGCAGTGTGTCGCGCCACTGCCTTGGTGCCGTTGCTCTTAAACTCGAAAGTTAAGCTCCACTCACTCGGGATGGCCCTTCCGTCAATTGTTGGCGGTGTGAAAGTCCACTTTCGAGCAGCTTGCAACGCTTGATTGGCAAAATATTCACTGGGTCCGCGCAAAATTACCGATGCGTGCGACACTGCTCCCGACGCGTCGACGGCCACTTTCACGGTCACTCTGACCGTACCGGTTATTGTGTTCCTCGCGTTTGGGGGAACATCGGGCATGACCTTATGAGTCACTTCCCCATGATCAACACTGCCGGTAGTCGGTTTAGAAACGGGTAAACCGTTGCTCGTCGTCGGGTGCACAGAAGATTCTGCACTCTGCACCGCCGAAGTAGTCGAAGCCGGTTGGGGGATTTCGGAACTGTGGTGGAACAATCGCACACTTGCTGCAATAGCAACGAGAGTAACAATTACTGCCATCGCCAGACGGAAGCCTCGCTGCTTTCCGATCCTTCCCTGCGATTCCACAATTGTGTCGCTGCCGCGGAGCGGTGAAGCATGTATCTCGGTAGCTGGCGCATGAGCTTCTTGCTCTTCCCTAACCGCCGATATATCTTGCTTCGCTACCTCTTCTTTAGCCTCTGTTGGCGTTCGGCTCAGGCACTCCCTGATCTCAGCGGTTGACCAGCGGCGTCCGGGATCAGAACTAAGACAATGCCTCGCAATGTCATCGAACGGCGGTGGAATGTTCTCCGGCAGCTCGGGATCGGTCTCGTCCGTTCCCTCCCGTGTCGGCAAACGATTCGTGAGCGACTCAACAAGCACAATGCCAAGCGACCAGATATCGCCACTTGGCGATATCGCTCCCTTCGCTCTTTCGGGCGCGTCGTATATAGTTCGGCTCTCGGTGGGTTCTTCTGAGCTACCCACGTGACGAATTCCATCGCTCGAAAGCTTCAACTCATCGCCTGCCGCCATGATGTTCGCCGGCTTGATATTCCCATGTACCATACCGTGCCCGTGTAGGTAGTCGAGGACATCCAAGGTAGGAAGGAGCATTTCGATCGCTTCGCCTGGCTTCAACCGCCGTTGAGGAAGGATTTCTGCTAGATTCTCGTCGGCGTACTCCATAACTGCGAAACGCATCTCCGGCTCATCCTCAGCACGCCAGCGACCCGTATCGAGGATTTGGAGGAGGTGAGGATGGAACAGTTTGCCGGCCGACCCCCACCGTGAAGCTCGGGCCTGCGCGTCCGCTGCATCCGATGGTATGAACTTGATCGCTGCTTTCGATCCGTTGATTTCAGTAAGGTATACAGCACTCTCTTTCGAGCCACCAAGATACTGCTGCAGCGGAAATCTCTCATTAATGACCCGTCCCTCCCATTGCTGCCACGTCGCCATGCTTCCGCCACTCCGTTCTTATGACACAACGTTCAGAACCATCGCGCTCAGGGTCTGAGCTCATATGCCAGACGATTCAACCCCGCGGCTCCTAAAAGCTCGAACCCAAAACGTCTTTGCCTCGATTGGAGAAACAGGCTCTGAGCAGCGCAATGCTCATCCTGCGTCAACCACTCGATCAACCAAACGCACGCCAAATACGTTGCTGCCTGATGAAGAACATGCAAGAACAACATTCTTGAAGCTAGCTGTCAAATGCAGCAATAGCCGCGGTCTCATCGTCCAGCACATGGAACACCGTATACAGCTTCATAATTTGGAGCACGTCGCGAACTCTCTTAGTAACGTGCAGCAGCTTCATCTCGCCGCCCTGGTTACGAACCGAAGTAAAAGCACTTACTAGCTCTCCGATCCCTGTACTATCAATGTAGTTGACATCACCCAAATTAAGAAGGATCTTCTTGTGACCCTTGCCGAGCAGGTCCTTGACGGTATCGCGCAACACCGAGCTGCCCTCGCCCAGCTTGATCTGTCCAGCGAGGTCAACGACGGTGACACTACCTGTCTGGCGGGTACTGGCCTTTATGCTCACGTGAATTCTCCTCGAAGAGGATCTTATGATGATGCTTCAGATCAACAACACAGATCAAGTTTATACGCCAGAAACATCGGCTGCACCTCCATCATTGGAGGTTCCTTTTCTCCGCGCTGAACGACCCGCCATCGCTCCTACTCGAAACTGGGTCAGGACATCTTCGATTGGAACGAGCGATTGATTCGTCGCGTTTTCTCGCGGCGTAATCGCTTTCGATTTGTTCATCGCCTCCGGTCGACTATGCTGCCTTCCTCGTCCCTGTTCCAAACAAACTGAAAACAGGTGATGTGCAAGTCGCATTTCAAGATCAATCGCCGGGGTGCATCGGTCGTGCGTAAAGTGCCTTCAGCATGCGCGGATGAGTGTCGACGAGATCGAGAAATACTACGCGGCGCACATCAAGACATCGCTGGACGCTGCCGCAATCAACGTCATGCGGCCCAAGGAAAACAAGAGCGTGAAAGCGATCCAGAGCACTCAGGCTCTACAGCAACCTGCAGATGATGATGGAGTCGATGTGTGAAATCAGGTATCGTTCTAGCGGAGTCCGGGGTATTGGCCGTTTCGCCGTAGCATGAATGATTGCTGGCATTGATTGCGGATTTTGCCTTGATGTTACTCCCGCATTGAGGTAGCGGTTGCTGGCACCGCAATCACCGGGCTCGCAGCAAAGCCTGTGACGTACCAGCTCCCTACATTTCGGTAGTCATCGTTAATCAGTTTGCGACCCTCGAACTGTATCAATTAGCCGCCACACTTCGAGCAAGGGCTCACCACGATGTCCGTCGCCAGCCGACAGTTCCGCAGCGGTACAGCAAGAACCCCATTGGCCAAAGAATGCGGTAGCTTCACCGATTTTTCCTATCCGATAGAGCTTCTTAAGCACGTCAAATAGCTGGGGTACCTCTTCCGTCATGACTGCATATCGCGAGTCGACCATGCTCGGCTCCAAAAGAGCTTCACACCTATCGCAATAAGCCCGCACTCGCAATCTGGAGAATAGATAGAAGCCGCCATAGGCGAATCCGCCGATTTGGACCAGCGCCAGGACATAGCCAAAGACACCTAGCTAAGCTAGCGCTCCGGTGTCCAAGCCGGTCGCCATGAATAATCCTAGTTTTTGGTTCCGAATCGCCAGGTCGAGAAAAGTCGAGAAAAAGACTAGGTCACGCACGTGTTGTCCGTTCACGGCCATTTCGTAGTATTGCAGGTACTGCACCACGAAATATGTTGATACTGCCATGGAGAGCAGATTAGCCAAAACAAGAGCGGTCGCCTTGCGATGTGATTTCATAGCCGCCCAGTAATAGCCACTACCCGCGCCCCGACTCCGCACAGAACCGCTCCGATCAGGATGAACCAATGGGAGAAACCGTAGACGGGAAAGTGAAGATAATGCAGTGACAGCCAGATTGCGACCGTGGTTATAATACTGGTGCACAGTCCGGCTGTAAGGATGAGCAAATCGCGAACAGTATGACTCATGGCGCTTGGAGCAATAATTATGTTGGAATCCAGGGCAAATGCCAATATTCTTATTCGAGTTTCTCTTGCGATTGTCGCTGGCGCCAAAGTGCAGATTTGTGCGACCTGATCAAGAATTACAGAAACGCATTCAGGTTAAATTCCAACAAAGGTACGTAAAGTCAGCACGCCGGGTCCCATTAAAGCGGTATGTTTGGCCCAAGATGGCTACTCTACTTCCTGCTGTCGCTGTCAAGAAGCGCCTCCGGCTTGCTGGCACACCGATTCTGGCCGGCATCACCCTACAGCGGGGTGTCTTTCGACATCTGATATTCTTAGCGCGAAGTTCCATGCCACGAAAGGACACTATGGACCTGCGAGATATCATCGCTCAACTACATGCTCAACGTGGTCGGCTCGATCAAGCCATTGCTGCATTGGAGGGCTCCGCTCCTCGGCGCGGTCGTCCGCCAAGAGCCGTTACCAATGTGAAGCGCCGAGTTATGAGTGCTGCGGCACGTAAGCGCATTTCAGCCGCGATGAGGGCACGATGGGCAGTCAGAAAGAGAAGTGGATCTCCCGCGAAACGGGCAAAAGCAAAGGCAAAGAAACGTTCTCATCGTCCCCAAATGAACCCGGCTGCCAAAAAGAAACTGTCTGCTCTGATGAAGGCACGGTGGGCGGCACGCAAGCAGCAGACGAAAGCTGCGTAATCGGCGAACCTGGGTCGGGGCGGACTATTTCCAGACACATGAAATTGCTGTAGCAGCTGTTTCACCCGCCCCTACCCATCATTGGAGGACTGCGCAGAAGGGCCTCCGCTCGTCGGATTACAGCAAGGTCATGAGCCCCGCTTTCCTGGTGAGCGCGCGCCAAGCTGTGCGCACCGACTTCTGAGAGCGCGGGTCGTCGAAATTGCGATTTTCACTCGCGCAGAAAACGAAGTGTTCCGGCTTCGCTTCGCCCAGCGTGTCTCGCCATCTCAAACATACGGGCAAAGGCAATTGTGGCTTCCTGGTTCAACACGATCTCAGCGGCGGCCCGTTTCCGTCTTGCTTTTCGAAATGCGCCATAGCCCATTGAATAAATCAATATCTTGAAAACGCGCGTGCAGGATTTCATGTTTGCGCGCTGTGGTGTTCACGGCAACGTACAAAGCCCGATACCAACGGGGATTGCTTTGGGCAACGCGGAACAGGCGCGTCTTCTCTTGCGTCGTGAGAGCGCGGTCGACATAAGCAAGTCAGCAGACATCGCTAGGTGATGGTCGAACACGATGTCGCTGTCCATGCAGCCGGCACTGTGACGGAGGGGTTCCACATTCACATAACTTGTACAGACTGTGGTTAGCGCATCCGGTTCTTATTCCTACGACCGTGTCAGGAATATCGGCAGGCCGATTTTCTGGTCGTACGTCGGGCGATAGCGCTCGGTGTTGTACATTGATGCGACATCTACTCTCCGGGGGCCCAGCTTCGGATCTGGAATCGGTACCATTGCGTAGCGCCCTTCGTTCACCGCGGCCATCAATCCAGACTTCCCATCTTTCAGAGCGTCCATAGCCATGCCGGCGAAAGTGAATGCCACCAAGCGATCGACGAAGTCCGGGCTGCCTGAGCGCAAGTCATAAGTCAAATCGCTAATGAGGGTCTCTTCGCCGCTCGCCTGCTTGATCGCATCGCTCAGGTCTTCGGCGACGCTCATTTTCTTGCGATGGCCGAACGCGTCAGCTTCGCCGTATTCCTTTACTGTGTAGCCCTGCCACTCCGCACCCTCGGAAAGAATGACGAGCGAGTATCTGCTCGGGTTGCTGCGCTTGTCTTGGATGAGTAAGTCGATCAGATGCTTGAGATCGACCTTGTACTCCGGAATGCAGCAGCGAACTCCGGTCACGTATGCCGCGTAGAGCGCCGTGTACCCGGCATCACGGCCGAAGACGCGGAAAATCCCAACGCGCTCGTGCGAGCCGACTGTGGTACGCTGGCGATCGATAGCGTCAATGGCGCGCGTAATCGCCGTCGAGAAACCGACGCAGTATTCAGTGTTGCGGACGTCGTTGTCCATGGTTTTCGGCACCGCGATCACCTTCATCCCCTTGCGGTCAAGTTCCGATGCATAGCTCAGAGTATCGTCGCCGCCGATCGCGATCAGATAGTCGAGGCCCAGCACTTCTATGTTCTTCACGACCGCCGGCGTCGCATCGAAGAAGGTGCTGGTGACACCGTTCTTGGTCGATTCTTTGGTTTCGAACTTCTGGTTTTCCAGAACCGGGGGCAACTTCTTCATCTTGGTGGGATTTGTGCGCGAAGTGTGCAGGAATGTTCCGCCTGTGCGATCAATAGTGCGCGTGTTTTCGCGGTTCAGGGGCAGGATGTACTGCGCTTTACTGCTCGGATCATTCAGATCGAGATGAGTCAATCCTTCCCAGCCCCTGCGGATGCCTATCACTTCGCATCCGAGTTCTGCCCCGCGGTAGACCACCGATTTGATCACGGAGTTCAGCCCCGGCACATCACCCCCTCCGGTGAGTATGCCTACGCGCTTCTTTCCCATGTATGACTCCTTATCGACAGGCTTGACAGCAACTATACCTTGTATAGAGATCGACAGTGCAGCCGGAGGATCGCGTGAAAGCGTTTTGGCAGCTCTCAGTCCACCTTACCCGAAGTCCGGGCGAGATGGGTGGTCGACAACAATCAACCGCCCGTTTGTCAAAGCTCTGACCGAATGACGGCTGTTCGCGGGCACGATGCCAACGACCCCTGGCTTCACAATCTGAGATGTGCCGTCGATAGTCACCTCGAGCTCTCCCTCAATTACTTCATAAACCTCTTCTTCAGGATGGGCGTGTTCGTGAATCGATGAACCGGCTGCGAACTCGTAATGTGCGAAAGTCATACTGGCCGACTGAAAATAGCGCCCCTTCCACCCCGGTAGCCGTTCTACGATCTTAAGTTCATTTGTATCCACAAAGGGCATCGACGCTCCTCTCTCTTCCAGCGCTGTCCGCGAAGGAGCAGAAACTGGGGCTCGTGCAAATTCTAGCCTGCTCCATCGTACGCAAGGGTCTAATCCCCGCTATAGATGGCTTTGAGGTCGGGCTGTTGAGGATGTGGCTGGAGCAATTAATGCGCTGGTGCGCGCATCAGAAAGGAAATGTCGTCCACCTTATAAAGCACTTTCCCGGGCGAGTCGGGCGACGGCTGGATTTTCCCTGCACGCACCGCATCGAACGCGGCGACCAGGCGTGGAAGTACCGTGGGTGATGCGATGGGAATATTGTGGGCGCCCATGACCACCCTAACCTGAGGCGCGAGCGCGGCCAAGCGACGAATCGAAGCGGCATAGCTATCAAGATCCGTTTCCGGCCTGAAGAGCCAAATGGGCGCGGGGTAGTACGTGTCACCGGTAAAAAGTAGACCGTTGGTACGATCGAACAAAGAGATAGCGTCAGGCGTGTGACCCGGTGTGGCGATGACTTCCAGAGTGCGACCGCCCAGGGCGAAGCGATCACCGTCATGAGTGTAAGCCGTGATCTTCCAGGGCCGGGTTGCATACGCTTCCGGATCAAATCCCTTCGGCAGCGCCCCACAAATCTGGTCGGGGGTGATTTCTGCGTGGGCATCTAGCCGGGAACCCCGCGCATTCTTCCGCGTGAAGTCTGTATCCATTCCATAAATTGTCGAGAATTCCCAATTGTCGCCGACATGATCGTTGTGAGTGTGCGAGTTCAACAGGATGATCGGCAGCTTGGTCAGCTCGGCGATAACTTTCTTGAGGTCACTGATTCCCATGCCGGTGTCGAAGAGCAAAGCCCGCTTCTCGCCGACGATCAGGTAGCTGATGGTCTCCTCGGCCTGGTGCGGTTCGTAGATGGCGAAAACGCCTTGGGCAGGCTTATAGACCTCAAACCATCGGTCCCTGATCGAAACGCGCTCGAGAGTTTTGTATTCCGGGCGCGGCAACGCACGGCACCAGTCCGGGATTGGAGCCTGACAGAGCAGACACGGCGCCTGCAATATACAGAGCATAAAAATGATGGCACTTCTATGCAGGGACGACCTCCGGCCTCACGATCAGAATGAAGCGGCGCGTGGAAGGGAAGGCAATCGCAACAGACCTAAGCATGACAGGTCGCTCACAATTTGGGAGCAGTATTCCAAATGAGATGGCCGGGGACTGGTATCTGAAACTGCGCGGAAGACTCCGCTCCGGAGAAATCAAAACCAAAAGAACTTTCGCGAAGTCCTGGCACAAATGCAATGGCGTAGACTCTCACTTCGCCCTAAAAAGCTCCCCGTCAGTCCGAAGCAGCATAATCCTCGTCGGCTGGGAGCGGCAAGTCTGCCCCGAAGCACCCACCCAGGACCAAGGGATATCGCGGAACCCGGATCACGAGGGGCTGCTCGGCAAGGTCCCATGCGGCAAGCGGCGACGCAGGCTGACTCGCATAGGACGGGTATGCTGCGCCATTTCATTCAGCAATTCCTGCTGTGAGGCTGCATTGGTGCTCGAAGCAATACAGGAGGCGTCGGCTATAGTCGAGCACTGGGCTGGCGTCGGGGGTGGAGGGCGGCCGGGCGAATTCCTGGGCGATTCCGAGGATTGCCCATGCCAGTAACAACGCGGGCAGCATCCACAAAGCGCGTAGTCGAGTTCCCATTTGCACCCCAAGTTGAAAATGCTGATAACTCCGAGAACAATAGTTAGCAGTGCATCTCTTCCTGAAGAACGTAGGGTGGCATTTTTCTTGCACACAATTTATGTCGTTCGCTCGTAATCGGGCGCGGCAGGCGCAAGGAGGAGCACCATTGTGGTACGCGGGCAGGTCCAGCTGTCAGCGGTGAAAGGGTGGGGCGAGGTCTGGCGTGGTCCTTGATGCTTAACTGCCATGCCATTGGAGATCAGCAAATGTGGAGAGATCACCTACCAAGAGCGACCAAAACTCTGACCATATCTTACCCTTCCACCCCGACGTTACTGATTGACCCAGAAGTAGCGATAGCCCGCCCAGTTGGGCCCGTCCCAGCTAACTTTAGAGTTGGACTAGCGGTTGATCTCGTCGGTGAAGATGCCGAGCGTGAGCGCCTTATCGATAGCTTGATCGAGCCGAGAGAGTAACTGTGACAGGCTCTCACCGCGGCGACGGACTAGCATGGCGTAAGTGCAGTCCTCATCGACGGCGGTGGCGACGCAACCGATGGGGCGCAGCATACCGATGGTGATCTCACCGTCCGCGATTGGCTCCGCGATGGGGAAGCGCCGGAGCCGGTGGGAAACTTTCTGTCTTATCCTTCTTCTTTACGCTGCGACTTCTGGCGGGACGCTGGTGACGTGATTCCACGGCAGTAATTCCTCAATGTGGTTGATCGGATGGTTCGGTGGCGTTGCGGCACCTCGCGCGGATACCTCTGGGTCAAGACCGTTCAGCTTGGCCGTGCCAATCATGCTGTATCTTCGCTTCGATCGTGACGGCAGACTCCGTACCGCCTGCAGTCTGCGGCATACCTACATCTCCCTGCGCCTGATGAGGGGCGACATCTATCAGATCGCTAAGAACTGCCGCACCAGTGTGAGATGATCGAGAAATACCACGCGGCGCAAACATAAAGGCCCGGCTCGACGCTGCCGCGATCAACGTCATGCGGCTCAAGAAAGCAAGAGAGGCAAGAACGCGATGCAAAGCACTTCATAGAGCCATAATCTCAGGTACAGGAATCCACCTAAGAACTTTAGATGCAACGGCGATTGAGAGCCAGCTCGATCAATGGCTAGCATGAAGATGCTTTCTCGCCAGCAACCGTAAATCTTTTCGACCGCACTCCGACTGGCTGGACTCGTCGCCGCTGGTATCCACACCCCTGTATAAGATGAGCTCGGATTTGGCGTAGGGCGCTATTAGCTAAACAATATCCTCCATGCCGATCTAACGGCAGCAGTATGGCGAGATAAACCTCCATAATATTTGACATACTCGACACACTCTGTTGACAACGGTCAGGCGTCAGGAGCATAGGTTTTAACGTTCTGACATTTGGGCGGATCGGCAAGCCCGTTGTTAGATGGCACCCAACACTCAAAGTTAATTGTGCCCTCCGTCGATTCAGTTTCCTCTGCCAAGAGGCGGCCCTAAGCAAATCTAACTTCGGAGGAAAACAATGAGATACGCTCGCTCGCTCGTTTCTCCACTAAGCCTAGTTCTAATCGGCCTGGTTGCCGTGGTTTTGGTTCAAGCAGCACCCGCTCAACAGGGATCCGTCACTGTGCCTCTCCAGCGAGTTGGCAGCAGTTCGTTCGCGTCGGCGCCGATGGCGACAGACGTCTCTGGGGTACCCGACGAGATCGACGCTGCCGTGAACGGCGGCGACGCGGACGGTAACGGTGAAGACGGCTCCGGAATAATCGGGCTCAACCGATCCCTCCCAGGCACTGCAACAGGGCACGGCAGCCCCACTAGCTCGAAGCCCAAATCTAATCCGGTGCTTGACATTCACTTCCAGGGACTCAATTTTCATGACCAGCGGTTCGCCAACGGCGGCAATCAGTTCTCTGTCGAGCCGCCGGATCAGGGGTTATGCGCGGGTAATGGTTTCGTGTTGGAAACCGTGAACGATGTGCTGCAGGTCTACGACGGTTCCGGGAACGCGCTTCTAAACGGCGGCCAACCGGTTGACCTCAACACGTTCTACGGTTATCCAGCTGCCATCAACCGTACGACGGGTGCGCGTGGTCCCTCGATCACGGACCCCAGCTGCATCTTCGATCAAGCCATCGGGCGTTTCGTGCACGTGGCGCTCACGCTCGACCATGTAGGCACGACGCCAAACCTCACGGGCACGAACCACCTGGATATCGCCGTCAGTGACACAGGAGACCCCACGGGCACATGGACCATTTTCAAGCTCCCGGTGCAGAACAACGGTACCGACGGGACGCCCGATCACCATTGCAACAACGGATTCTGCCTGGGCGATTATCCCCACATTGGCGCAGACGCGAACGGCATCTATCTGACGACCAATGAGTTCGCGTTTTTTGGGCCCGGCTTCTTTTATGGCGCCCAGGTTTACGGAATCGGGAACAACGTCCTGACGGGTGGCTCGGGTAGCGTTGTTCTGTTCGACACCCTGGGCGCAGGTCCAGATGGCGCGGGTTTTACGGTGTGGCCCGCACAGACTCCTGGCAATCAGTTCGACACCGACAACGGGGGTACAGAGTTCTTCCTCAGCTCCGATGCGGTATTTTCCAACAACGGCACAAGCAACATCATCCTGTTGTGGACCATGACAAACACGTCCTCGCTCAATTCTGTGTCACCGGCCCCGAGCTTGGCTCTGTCGACGGTCGCTGTTGACACCTATGCTGTCCCACCACGTGCGACGCAACCGGCCGGCAATCGCCCCCTTTCCGACTGCATCGCAGACACGTTGATTTTTCCCAACTGCAACGTACTGGTCGCGGGTGTTGCCAGCCATAACAATGCAACCTTCGGGCCCCCAAACGGCAGTCTGAATGCCAATGACTCGCGCATGCAGCAGGTGTCGTATGCCAATGGAAAACTGTGGGGTGCCCTGGACACTGCCGTCAATGTTGGCGGCCAAGATCGAGCCGGCGTTGCTTTCTATGTGATCAATCCGAACTCGCAAACGCTAACGCTGCAGGGGCAAGCCGGTATAGCGAATACCGACCTGACTTATCCTGCAATCGCGGTTACACCCAGCGGAAGAGGTGTCATGACCTTCACATTGACCGGCGATAACGACTTCCCAAGCGCGGCGTTTGCGGGAATGGACGCCAAGGTGGGAATGGGTAATGTCCAGGTCGCTGCCAGTGGCGCCGGCCCGTGGGACGGCTTTACCTCGTATGTAATCTTCGGTAGCGGGCGCCCCCGCTGGGGAGACTATGGGGCTGGGGCCGTTGCGGGCAATGACATCTGGGTGGCGTCAGAGTACACCGCGCAGACATGTACCTATACGCAGTACCTCGTTCTTCCTCGCGGTCAATGCGGTGGAACGCGCGGAGCACTAGGCAACTGGTCAACCCACATTAGCAAAGTCACTCCATAGTCCGGCTGAAGATCAAGGTGCCTATCGAAGCTGGGGCTGCCGCAAGGCAGCCCTTTTTCGCCTTCTTGGCTGTGTCACTCGCGGCAAGCCGGAACTTACCGACGCCAGGGTTCCGCATGCAGTCTATCTGCCCAAATAGAAGCCGGGCCCGGACATTGTCTGGAAGTCCTAGTGTTGTATCAGAAGCGACCGCAGAGGAGAGATTGGTAGCCTCATCAGAATCTGCGGCGGTCGCTTTCGTTACAACGACTTGAAGGAAGCCGCCCCGCGGTGCGGTCGGGCGCGGTGGCTATGGGTTTTCAATAGCTTCGATGGGTGGCATGAGGTAGGCGATGGAGCGGTGTGCTTGGTGGGAGAAGACCAGTATGGCTTGGAGAGGGTGGTGGAAGTCGAAGATGATCGCGGTTGCAAGAGATTCTGAGGCAGGGACAAGAAAGTTTTTCATGCCGGTTTAGCCGGTGCACTGAAATCAGCGATTTTACTCAAGCAAACGATCTAGAACTTGCGCTACATGCACCAGTTGGTAATTTTTCTAGCGATGGCAGGGCGACCCCACCAATGAGGTCGCCCAGTTGAAGAAGTACTTGCTTACTTGCCGTTGTTGCTCACTTTGAGACTCACGTTGGCCGATGCCGCGAAGGAGCCGCTCGCGCCGTTGACGGTCAACGTATACGTTCCTACAGGTGTTTTCTTCGATGTAGAAACAGTCATGATCGAGGACCCCGAACCCACGACTGTGCTGGGACTGAACGTTGCCGTAGCGTTCGCGGGCAATCCACTCACGCTAAACGTTACCGTTCCGTTAAAGCCATTCATGGGTGTCACCTTTGCGGTGTAGGTAGTACTCGCTCCCTTCTTCACGGTTTGTGACGCAGGTGTTGCACCTAGGGTGAAGCTTTGGACCACCAGTGTGACCGTCGTGGTTTGCGTGATACTGCCGCTTGTTCCTGTGATCGTCAGTGTGTAAGTTCCATCTGGCGTTGAACTGCTCGTCGAGACATTCAGAGTCGAGTTTTGGGCCGGCGGAAGATTGACGGATGTGGGGTTCATGGTGCAAGTTGCACCAGTTGGACAACCGCTGACCGTAAGATTGACGGTTCCAGAGAATCCGTTGAGCGGGGTCGCCGTGACAGTGTAGGATGTGCTGCCACCGGGGACGACGTTCTGCGATCCAGGCGTAGCGGACAACGAGAAGCCCGACCCAACAGTGACGTTGGCAGGAGCCGAAGGGATGCCGTTTGCAATCACAAACAATTGGCTCGCTCCGCCCTCAACTCCGGTGGGCACATCGAAGCTTGTGGATACGATCGTGCCGCCGGTTGCCACGCCCATCGTGCTGTGACCATGGGTCTTGCAATAGAACACATGTCCTGTACCGTTATTCAGGATTTGCACGAGCGGGTAATTCGTCGCGTCCTGAAAGTCATCGCCATATGCACGCGCCTGCGACAGGCCATTGAACTGCGTACCCGAAATCGAATACGTTGCGCCCGGCGCTATCGTACTGGGCACTATAGTGATCGTTGGCTGCCAGGCCGCGTTAAAAGTTCCCGCCGACGTAAGAAACTCTACATCGGTGGAATAGTCGGTATACATAATTTGCCCGTTGGGCAGGACCAGAAAGTGTCCTTGAAACGAAGGGGTGTTGACGGCGTTCGGTGGCGCGGGAAACGCGTTCAAGTTTGTCCCGTCCCACTCGTAGACACTGGAAGGCGCGCTAAAGGTGCCACTGAACGGACTGGCCTCAATGATGACATTGCCGTTGACTTCCAGGGCAGCTGGGGCATCATTCGCGGCGTCGTTGTTGGGGAAATCCGGTCCTGCTGTCCAGGTGCCGGTCGAAGAATCGTAAACCGATGTGTGGCCCGGTGAGCAATCGCTGGCGCCCGTGGCAATGACGGTGCCATCCGGCCGCAACACCCCCGGTCCCACCTCGAAGCTGCCTCCCCCGAGCCCACAGTTGGAATCCCACAGTTGGTTGATTGTGCTTCCAGCAGTAGACCAGGTGTTACTAGAAGAATTGTACGTTTCCGAATTGGTTCCCGTGAGAACCGTGTTGGTGGTGTACGCGTCAACCGTCAGCACCAAGTTGTTAGGCAGCAGGTTCCAGCCCTCTTCGTCAAACTCGTCATTCTTGCCGTCCGAGCTGCTAGCCATGTTGGTGAAACTCAGCGTGCTTTCGTTGAAGTAGTAGTAGACCGGAAAGCTGCTATGTCCGAAATGAATCGCGCAGCACTCAGCCAGCATCCACGTTCCATTGGGCAGAACGACGGATTCGGCATCGCCGATGTTGCTTCCGCTGGGCGCCGTCGTAGAGGTCCAGGTGTTGGCGGCAGGATTGTAGATCGCGCCCAGAGATTGCCAAACTCCGCCGCCACAGTTTCCATTCGGGCAGTTGTATTCCCCACCCTGTACCACGACCTTGCCGTCGGGCAACACAGCGGATCCGAAAAATAGTGGCGCGTAGTTGCCAGGTAACGAGGCCACCTGCGTCCAGGTGCCGTTGACATAACTGCCAGTATCATCTGGGGTCAGAGTGTACCAAGAGCTATAGTTGCCGGTGCAGCCATTGCAGTTCGGCTCTGAGTGTACCAGGACGCGGCCGTCTGTCAGCAAGAGCATTGCTCCCACCGAGACTGGAGGTGCGTTCGTAGCCTTAGTCCAGAATGCCGTGCTGGCCGGAACCTCATGCGGGGCAGCATTTGTGGTTCGAACTGTACGAGGTGCACTTCGAGGCGGATGGGAGGCATAAATTCCCAGATTCTGGCCGATGCCCGCAATCGGGAAAGTAAGCGCTGCAACCCAGACCAAACTGTATGCAGCAAGAGTACGTAACTTCATAACTGTTCTCTCGAGATTGAATTTTCTTCTCACCTTTGTTGACGTAACGCGGCGATGATGCTCACCAAGCTGAAAGGCGTGGATTGGCTCGAACTGGTCAGGCCGATCCACGCCCGTGGATCATCCTCTTAACGTCACCGTGCCGCTACACCTACTGAACGGTGAAAGAAGTGAGATGGGTTAGCCAAATATCGTTGGCGCCATCGGCCCCGATGTATTCGTTGGCCGCCCAGAAGGTAAGACCATCGGAGGGATCGAGCGCTATTGTGCTGTAATCACCTATCCGAAAACTATAGTAAAAGAAGCCCCCTCCGGGAGCGGCGACCTGGGCGGCGTTAACCTTTTTGCCTTGTGCGCCAACCCACATCGTCAGGTATTCGGTGTTCGACGACTCGATCCAGGTCAAGCCGAGATTACCTTTGCTATCTTCATCAACCGACGGCATCTGGCCCGCCACGCCCGGTCCCGGATCAATCACACCCTGCTTTAGCAGTTTCACCGTCTTTTTGGCGACGCTGATTTGGTAGTAGAGTCCTTTGGGATAGACGAATCCATCCGACGCGGTGCCAGAGGCCATGGCTGTCACCAGGTGTCCGTTGCGGTAATGAACTTGAGTAGTGGTGGTATTCGGAAAGACGGTGACCGTGCCCGCGCCCCCGGGTTGATCAGCAGTAGTGGCCGATTGGTACGCCGTGACTGGGAGTGACGTGTATGTGAACTGCGGCGAGTTGCTGAGATAGTTGGTCATCATGGTCACGCGCATGGTATTGCCACTCGCATCCGTACCGTCGGTCGAGACAAACCATTCCACGCCGCCCACGTTGTCGCCATGCATCTGTGCCGGCGGCATCGCTCGGAATTGGAACTTCGGAACCGAAACGTAGTAGGTCAGAGTCCCGGAGAGGGCGCTGGTCTTGTTGATCGAGGCAATCGTCGCGGCGGCACCACCGTTGCCGAAATTGTTAAACGAGATGAAGATGGCATCATGGTTGAAGCCCATCTTCGGGTAATCGGGGAAACCGCCAATACCGTTTACGAGGTCGAAGACGAACCACGAACCGGTCGGGTCGTTGGTCTGCGACACCGCTAGAAAAACGCCCGCATCAGAGCTGTCAAAGGCGGAAACGTACCAGCGGTCGGCGGTGTCGTCGTACACCACATAGGGATCGCCGCCAGAAGGCGCTCCGAAGAAGGTGCTGAGGGGCTCGTCGAGCAAGATCGCCCCCGTGCTCTTGTCGAAAACGCGCAGCTGTACGTTGACTGTCTCCACGACAAAGTTGTCGCCCACAGCCGCATTGGTATCTGGCGGCAAACAGCCGCAGTTCGAGCCGAGAAAATCTACGCCATCGTAGCTCTGGCCGATTTGCAGCCCACCGCCCTTGGGCGCCTGGGGGAGGGCCGGAGGCAAGGGGCCACTCGGCAATGTCAAGTGCTGGGTCGAGGCCGCAACAGGCGGCCCGATCGGCACGCGGCCCGTGGACTGTGCGAACAAGTTCGTGGCCAGCATAGCGACGCTTAGGATCATGAACAGTGAGAGTTTCTTCATCTTTCTTCTCCTCCGCGTAAGGGTTTGCCTGAGCTCGTACTTCACCCCAGCTAGGGGCTGTATAGGGGAAAATGAGTGATGGAACCTAGCCCAGATACTGAGTGGCGCCCTCTGAAAGCTGAGTAGTTCGCATATCAACGGCGAGCGTTACGGAGTATCTGTTCATGACTGTTCCCTCAAGATTGGATTTTCTTTTTCACCAAGGTGGCTATGCACAACTGTTGTGATTGCCGGCGAGCGATTGAGCCACGGTGACCTGGATCAATCGCAAGCCGGCAGGTGGGCAATGCTTGGTTCTATCAGTAGTGAGAACTAGCGAACTCACAAACAAGTTCTCAGTCTCTTCCTCCTGCAACTACTTGCCGTTGTTGTTTATATTCAGAGTCACTTTAGCGGACTGCGAGAATGAACCGATAGTTCCAGTAATGTTCAAAGTAAAGGTGCCTGTGGGTTTCTTTCCCGTACTCACCGTCATGGTTGACGTACCGGAGCCGTTGATCGTACTGGGGCTAAACGATGCAGTTGCACCCGAAGGCAAGCCGCTGACACTTAGCATCACGGTGCCGTTGAAGCCATTCACTGCCGCCACCTTCGCGGTATACGTAGTACTGGCTCCCTTCTTAACGGTTTGCGACGCCGGCGTTGCAGTCAGAGTGAAGGTTGATACCACCAGCGTGACCGTCGTGCTTTGTGTCAGACTGCCGCTCGTTCCCGTGATGGTCAACGTGTAGGTTCCCGCCGGAGTTGAACTGCTGGTCGACACATTCAGAGTCGAGTTCTCAGCCGGCGGAACAGTTACGGAAGTGGGGTTCATGGTGCAAGTGGCACCAGTGGGACAACCGCTAACCGTAAGACTTACGGTTCCACTGAAACCGTTAAACGGAGTCACTGTGGCGGTGTAGGATGTGCTGCCTCCCGGGACGACGCTCTGCGAACCCGGAGACGCGCTCATGGAGTACCCTGGCGTGCCGGTGCAGGAAGGGAAGAAAAATGACCCGATGCGAGTGTTCCAGTTGAAACTACCGTTATTGGGGAGATACTCGTTGGTGTAGAAGAACGTGCAGTCATCGGACGGGTCAATAGACATACTGCTGTAGTCGCCCCAGCGGCTCAAGCCACCTGTTTGGGACCCGGGACCTTCAATGATGCTGGCCTCACTCTCCATCTGTC
>Ga0306920_100004692_pt1 | contig 17537 bp, 15 predicted proteins | sample flu12Cox44000170_FD_204666 | JGI IMG/M metagenome (GOLD analysis project Ga0306920, IMG submission 204666) | Lab enrichment of tropical soil microbial communities from Luquillo Experimental Forest, Puerto Rico - flux4day.12C.oxic.44.000.170 (v2)... | ecosystem: Environmental > Terrestrial >... | reverse complement strand
ATTCGGACGTCGGTGATGATCGCGTTCACTTCATTCTCCTGCAGGAGTTCAAGGGCGCGGATTCCGTTGTCCGCCGACAAAACACGACTGCCTTCCTTCTCGAGCCAGCCCGCCAGGATTTCCCGGTACTGCGGCTCATCGTCCACGACCAGCACGCGTGCGTCCTTTATCCGCATGGTTGGCCCTCGACTCGAAGCGGAAGAGTCAGCGAAAAACAGGTGTGCCCCTCCAATTCTCCAAGCGTAAGTTCTCCGCCGTGCTGCTTCGCAATGCTCTGGGCCAAGCTAAGACCAAGACCCATCCCTTTGCCGACCGGCTTGGTCGTAAAAAATGGCTCCATGATTCTGTCTCTGATATTGCTCGGCACGCCAGGTCCGCTATCACTCACCGAAACGACAACCGAATTTCCCGCGACTTCCACGCTAATCTCAATCCACTTGTTTCCTGCATTCTCAACTACCGCGTCAAATGCATTTTGCAGCAGATTGAGAATGGCTTGAGCAATTTGCACCTCGCGACAAGTAACCCGCAAGTCGGGATCGATCAGAGAACACGTCAGGCGGATGGAATTCATCCGGCATCTCTCTCGAGACAACTCGAGAATACCTTCGATCAACTCTTGCATAGAGGCAGGCAACATTGGGTCCGTGTTACCTTCGCGCGCCAGATGCCGCAGGCTCTTGATAATGTTTTCGATGCGCCTGGCAGTCTCGACTATGCGAGTGCTTGCCCTTTCCACGGCTGCCGCTGTCACCTCGCTTTCACGGACCATTTCCAGCAGGTCGCTCGCATAAGCATGGATGATGCCCAAGGGATTGTTGATCTCATGCGCAATTCCACCAGCCATCATACCGAGGGCGGAAAGCCTAGCAGAGGACGCGACCTGCATGCGACTCGCCTCGAGTTGGGCTTCCAAGGCCCTTCGAGTGCTGATGTCGCGAATGATGCTGCAGATCAAGACGCCCTGCTCTGTTTCCAGGGGACTGAGACTGATCTCAACCGGGAATTCTGTGCCATCTTTACGCAGGCCAAACAGCTCCAGGCCCACGCCCATCGGCCGGGTTCGTCCTTCTCTTGAAAATGATTCCCGATGTTCCGGATGACTTCCTCGGAAGCGCTTAGGTACGAGACACTCAACCTCTCGCCCGAGTAGCTCTTGCCGGTGGTAGCCGAATATCTTCTCCGCCTGGATGTTGACCAGCACAATCTTACCCTCTGCGGTTGCCGCCACGATGGCATCGGGAGCTGCTTCGAGCAGACTTCGAAAACTGTCGTCGACCTTCTTACGATCCGTAAAGTCAGGAATCTTCACAGTCCTCGACGGCCATCGACCGGCCCAGGTTGCAGCCCCGTGGCTTCCCGCTCCGTCTTGGAACCACAACGTGGGCGTATTATAAGCCAGCTTTGAGTCCGGCGAACATGAGGATGACGACATCACAAGGCAGGATAAGGCTGAAGGATGTTTTATCGTGAGTTAATACACTGAAGAGATAATTGTGGTTGACTGTCGGTCGGGTATAACTCTAAGATGGAGAACTGCTGGCCTGCTTGAGTATTTTTCATTGTTCACGATTTGTCAGTTCTTGTTCTTCGCTTCGCCGAGTTTATCCGATCCTTTTCAGCTCTTCGCTGAGCAATGCAAGTTCGGATTCGAGCGTTGCCAGGACACCGCTCGCGGCACGGATATCTCCGGCTCTGGCAAAGCCCTCGATCAATTGCGCTGCCGCCGCGGCGTTCTTGGCTGCGAAATTGCCGACTGCGCCCTTTAGCGCATGCGCTTCCCTCGCCAGAGCTTCCGCGTCGGCGACGCGCAGCGCGTTCTTGATGTGCGCCAGACGCAGGGGATAATCGGCGAGAAAGAGTTTGATCAGTTTCCGCAGGAGTCGACGATTGCCGTCAAAACCTGCTAAAAGGGCCGTCCGATCAATGATGCCCTCCTCTCCAGCGGTCGACTTTCCTGGTTTGGGCAGGTTCGTCACTTCAGAGATGGCTTTGGCAAGCGCCTGGACCCGAATTGGTTTGGAGACATAACCATCCATCCCAGCTGCAAAACAACGTTCGCGATCTCCTTTCATAGCATGAGCGGTCATGGCCACGATCGGGATTTGTGCGACTGCTTTCTCTTGCAAATTACGGATGGCGGTCGTCGTTTCCAATCCATCCATCTCGGGCATTTGCACGTCCATAGCCACAAGATCGAACTCTCCGGACTGGACGGCTGAAAGAGCTTCCCGCCCATTGCCGACAACCGTTACCTTATGGCCAAGCTTCTCGAAGATGCGCCTCGCAACGAGTTGGTTGATCTCATTATCTTCGGCCACAAGTATTCGCAGCTTTCCTTGCGCGCGGCTGCTTTTTCTTCGTCGCTGTGAGCGGCGAGTTCTTTCCGTGGCGGACTCACCGATGACGTTGATGATCACGTCAAAGAGCTCGGACTGTTTGATCGGCTTGCTAAGGCTCGCGGAGATTCCTAATTTACGGCAGCGGTCGGCATCCTCACGGCGACCGGCCGATGTAAGCATGACAAGTTTGAGTCCGGCGTGCCGAGTGTTCCGGGAAATACGCTCCGCGACCGCAAATCCATCCATGTCCGGCATGTGCCCGTCGAGCAATACGATCGCGAACGGTTGGCCCATGCGCCTAGACTGTTCTAGCCGGTCAAGGGCAGCCGGGCCACTCTCGACGGCAACTGGCCGCATGTGCCAGTTCGTTAACACTTCTTTCAGGATTTGGCGGTTGGTAGCATTGTCGTCGACGATTAAGACCGGCAAGTTGGTGAGCGCGTTCCATAGCGTCGGGCGCTTCTTTATCCTGCGGCGCTCAACGTTGAATCGCGCGGTGAAGTGAAACGTGCTGCCTTGGCCGGGCCGGCTCTCAACCGACATCCTTCCGCCCATCAGTTCGACCAACTGGGCCGAGATGGTCAGGCCCAGCCCGGTTCCACCGTAGCGACGGGTCGTGGAACTGTCGGCCTGCGAAAACGCCTCGAAGATGATCGACAGCTTCTCGGGTGCGATGCCGATACCTGTATCCGTGAGCGAAAAATGCAACTGAAGGCTGCCGATGCGCTTTGATTCAGCCTCGACTCGAAGCACGACTTCCCCGTGCTCGGTGAATTTAATGGCGTTGCCCGCCAGGTTTACGACAACCTGGCGCAGGCGCAAGGGATCGCCTATCAAGGTGTCGGGCACGTCGGAATCGACGTGGCAGGCCAGTTCGATGCCCTTCTGCAGGGCTCTTGGGGCTAGCACCCGCATGGTGTCTTCGAGCACATCGCGTAGGTTGAACGGGACGGGGTCCAGCCGCAGTTTTCGGGCTTCGATCTTGGAAAAATCAAGGATGTCGTTAACGAGTGTCAGCAAAGCTTCCGCTGAGCTTTGAATGGCGTTCAGATATTCTCGCTGCTCACGAGTAATCCGAGTCTCGAGTGCAAGCTCCGTCATGCCAATCATGGCGTTCATGGGCGTGCGAATCTCGTGACTGATGTTGGCCAAGAACTCGCTTTTGGCGCGGGTTGCTTCTTCGGCTCGGGTTCTCGCTGCTTCCAAGTCGCGGGCGTAAACGCGCAACGCGTCTTCCGCCTCCAGGCGTTCGATGAACTGTCCGATTTGGCTACCAATTGCACCCATCATCTCAAGCAATCTTCGATCAGGCTTTTGAATCTCGTGGCTGAAGAATTCGAGCACGCCCAGGACCTCAGCCTTGAGCAGCACTGGAAAGCCGAATGCCGCATGCAGACGTTCCCGGGCCGCGATCGCTGAACGGGGAAAGTTTGTGTCCTGAGTTACATCCTCTATCCACACCGGCCGGGCCTCAGACCAGACCCGGCCAGGAAGCCCGACATTCGGAGCAAACGTCCGCAGGTGCGTGTTCCGATCGAACTCCGCAGCCGGAGCGAGAGGCATGTGCCAGGTCTCAACACACCGCAGCAGCTTCTCCCCTCGGTCGACCCGCCAAATAGCTCCCACAGACCAACCAAGGCTGTTACAAATTGCTTGCAGGATGCGAGGAGTGGCACTGGCCAAGGTGTTCGCTTCGGCGAGCACCCGCGTCACAGCATACTGAGCCGCAAGGCGAGCCTCCTCACTCTTTCGTTCCGTGACATTGGCTGCGATTGCGTAAATCAGCTCTCTCTCCGGCTTCACGATTGCCGACCAAAGCAGCCATTTGTAGGAGCCATCCTTGCAGAGGTATCGGTTCTCGAAGGATAAAGTACTGCGTCCGAGTGCAACATGTGCAGCCTCCGCGATTGTGGCCTCACGGTCATCGGGGTGCACGAATTCTGAATAGGGGCGTGAGAGCAGTTCTTCTCGGCTGTATCCGAGGGTCGTTTCCCACGCAGGATTAAGATGTTTGAAATAACCATCCGTGCCGGCGATACACCACAGGTTTAACGACAGCTCAAAAAACTCGCGCAGGTCGTCGCTGTTGGGCCCATCGAACTTGGGCGCACTCATCATAATCTCGCGCGTAGACTCCGTAAGCCCGAACGGTCGTTGTATTTTCATACTTGCAACAGCATCCTGCAATAGCCGAACCAATCCAGGCTGTCGGGCCGCCCGCAGTTGACCGCTTCGTCGCCCGGAAGTAGCATTTCGACCGAATAGGCGCCTTGAACCCGACACGAGGCGGGATCCGTGGCTCAAGCTCCAGCTCAAGCAAGAATTCTGGTCGCCGATGACGATCCCACGACGCGCTTCGCCATTTGCGGCATGCTCGAGAAGGCCGGTTACGCAGTCACGGCCGCGAAAAATGGCGCGGAGGCACTGCGCAAAATCCACCAAGGGAGTTTTGCTCTTGCCTTTCTCGACATCTGGATGCCGGAATTGACGGGTCTCGAGGTCCTTACTCGAGTTCGCGCTGACCAGAACTGCCCGAAAATCGTTATCATGACCTCCGACGGCACGCCGGAGTCTGTGCTTGGCGCCGTCCGGGAACAGGCCTATGAGTACCTGAGCAAGCCTTTTCCTCCGAAAAAAGCGGTCGAAGTGGCAACGCGAGCGCTCGGTCAGGACTCTTCCGGACCCATAGAAATCGTTTCGGCGAAACCCCACTGGGTGGAATTGCTTGTTCCCTGCACGCGTGATGCTGCCGACCGCATCCAATCATTTCTCATCAATCTAGATGCGGATCTCCCGGATGACCAGCGCGAGATGATCGGAATGGCATTTCGGGAGTTGGTGCTTAACGCTGTGGAATGGGGCGGGAAGTGGAATCCAAACCGGAAAGTGCGAATCGCCTATGTTCGCTCCTCGCGCATTCTCCTTTATCGCATAGCCGATCCCGGACCAGGCTTCAACTTCCAAGGCTTAGGTCACGCTGCTGTGGGGCAACCTGCAGAAGAACCCTTTGCCCACATGCCGGTGCGCGATCAACTCGGCATTCGCCCCGGAGGATTCGGCATCGCGATGACACGCGCAATTGCCGACGAATTGCTCTATAACGAAGCGCAAAACGAAGTTATTTTCATTAAGTACATCACTATGCCCTAGGAATATCGTAAGCCGATCGCGGGGCGATAATTAGCTCCCGCAGAAGCTGTCGCTGCTGTTATTACAAAGAAGAATTCCACCGCAGAGGTAATCGGGAGGCGGTCGTCCATCAGCATTTTGCTGCATCGTTAGGCTATTCGGATCATGCGTCAGGGCACTCAAGAATTGACAAGCATCCGGCTTGCGTACCGTAACTGCTGGGATCTTGCTGTAACTTTTGTTTCGTTTGCGCATCCACCTAGCACGGAAAGTCATAAGCGTTTAAGATTGCCCTCCGTCATGAGTCGAATTCGCCGGGAAGAGGTTTACGATGACGACAAACGTTAGTCCGGTGCAAACCGGGGCCAACCTGCTCGACGCCGCAAACGGCCTGGCAGTTGTTCGGGTAACGATTGGTGCAATGTTTGTGTGGGTCTTCTTTGAGAATCTGGGGAAAGGCCTGTACACCCCGGCGGGATATGCAGGCCTTATCAACTACTACATTAAGGCGAGTCACTCGCCGGCCGCCTGGAAGGCGGTGATGGGCCTGGCGGCAAACCACGCCGCTGTGGCGGCTCCCATGCAGGGCATGACCGAGCTCTCTCTCGGGGTCCTACTGCTCATCGGCCTGCTTACTCGACCGGTTGCCTTTGTGGCCTTTTTGTTTCTCGGCAGCCTTTGGATGTCGGAGTTGGGCACCGCTTGGATCTGGGAACTGCTGGTTCCCGTACTCGCATCGCTAGGGCTCGCAGTCGGACGCGCAGGGCGAAAATGGGGTGTTGACGCGTGGCTGTCGCAACGTTGGCCGCCCGCTCCGTGGTGGTAATCGAGTCGGATTCACGTGCGAGTGTCGGTCATCATTCCCACCCATAATGAAGTGCAGGCGATCGCCCGCGTTCTTGCGGACCTCCCGTCCGATTTGACGACGGAAGTCATCGTTGTTGACAGCAACTCGAGCGACGGAACGCCCGAGGTCGCCGCAAAGATGGGAGCCCGTGTCGTGCGGGAAGCCCGCCGCGGGTATGGACGCGCGTGCCTGACCGGGCTCGCAAATGCCAAGGCACCTGACGTTGTCGTGTTCCTCGATGGTGACTACAGCGACCGCCCGGCCGAGCTGCCGATTCTATTGTCGCCGATCGTCGAAAGCCGCGCAGATATTACGATCGGCTCGCGCCTCCGAGGGCAGCGTATTCCTAGGGCGCTGCCCTGGCATCAGGCCTTTGGTAACCGCCTCGCAGCTAGCCTGATCCGGCTTCTCTATGGCCTGGACATTAGTGACCTCGGCCCATTTCGCGCTGCACGTGCGGACGTGCTCCACGCGCTCGAACTTGAAGAGACCACCTATGGGTGGGCGGTCGAGATGATCCTGAAGGGCACCCTAAAGGGATTTAGGGTCGTTGAAGTGCCTGTAAGCTACTACCCCCGTATCGGAAAATCGAAGATCAGCGGTACGCTGAGGGGCATGTTCGGAGCGGCCTGGTTCATTCTCAGCCTCATTATGCGCTATTATTTCCGGCAGCGAAGAGCCAGAAACCCGCGGCCTGCGTAAAGCCGCATCGGTACTCTATGGAATCCTCACTCCAGACAGTGGTGCATGGGCGGCGCAGCGACCGCGTGCTCGTAATCATGGCGAAAGCGCCACGGCCGGGCTCGGTCAAGACTCGTTTGACTCCCGGCCTTTCTTTTCAGGCCGTCACCGCGTTCTATCACTGCCTTCTGGACGACACGCTCGCACTCGCGCGGTTGCTCAGCGGTGTCGAAGTTGCCCTCATGTGCCCGAACTCCGATGTGAACGATTTGGCTCGCCTGGCCGGCGGTGGTTTGAGCGTAGTTGCGCAGAAAGGTGAGGGCCTGGCCGCGGGCCTTACCTCGGTCTTTGCGCATTTTGCTGGGAATCAGGATCGACGCATCATCGCTTTCAACAGCGACAGCCCACATCTCCCACGTTCCGTTCTGGAAGAGGCGTTCGAAACGCTTGCCGCGCACGATTTGGTCGTCGGGCCGACCCACGACGGAGGCTACTATCTCGTTGGGGCAAAGACCTCCCACCCTACGCTTTTCGCAGGCGACGGAATGGGCACCAACACTGCTCTAGAAAGGCTGTTGTCACGTGCGGGAGCTCTTGAGCTGTCCGTCGGCTTCACAGATCCTTTTTACGACATCGACGTTCCAGACGACCTGATTCGGCTGGCAGCGGAATTACGTCGAGCGCCGGCGAAGGCCCCTAAGACGGCCGCGTGGTTCTGCGAGTGGGAGCAGGTGTTAGCGCGGCTGCGGCCACGCACCGGAGATGATGCGATTTCTGTATCCCAAAGCCCCGCCCCGTCATCTTAGACGTCGTGTGTTTAATTCACTAAGGAGAGACCTCCATGATAAATTCGGCCCGTCGCAACGTGATCGGTCTCCTGGCATTCGCAATGCTGGTCCTCGCTGCAAGCTCCTGGGGGCAGACAAAGCCACCCATTGCCGAACAGACCGCGAAGGAGTTTGGCATCGATTCGTTTGGGCAAATCGATGCCATCCGCTACACATTCAACGTACAGTTCCCCGGAGTGAATATCTCGCGTTCATGGGTTTGGGAGCCCAAGACCGGCCAAGTCTCCTACGAAGGGAAGGATAAGGACGGCAAGGCGGTGAAGGCGACATACGTTCGCTCTCAACTGGGCAGTCAACCTGCGAATGTAAAGGAGCAAATCGAACCGGCCTTCGTGAATGATCAGTATTGGCTGGTCTTCCCGTTCCACGTCATCTGGGATAGCACCCCCGAGGTGACGGATAAGGGCGCGCAGAAACTCCCCATCGGAAAGGGCACGGCCGAACAGCTGGTGGTGAAATATCCAGCCGAGGCTGGAGGCTACACGCCCGGCGATACCTGGGAGCTCTTTATTGGACCTGACAAACGGGTGCGGGAATTTATCTACCGCCGTGGAGGAGCCACAAAGCCGAGTCTCGTCATAGCTTCCTGGACGGACTACAAGAAGGCTGGCCCTTTGCTCGTTGCGACCGACCACCGCGGCACAGCCGACGGCAAGCCCTTTCGGCTGGTCTTTTCAGACGTGGCCGTCAAGCTGACGGGTTCCGACGCCTGGCTGAACGCCAAGTAGCTCAACCGACGGGTTCTCTCGAACAATTGATGAATTGGAGAGATGGCTCATGGCGCAAAACGTTGCGGACAGGCCGTGGGAGATGTGTGAGAGTGACGGGCATGACCGGTTGCGAGGATGACCTGATCAAGAGGTACACGCGTGTTTTCGTCTGAAGCTATCACCGGGACCTCTCAGAGCTGTAAAATACACTCTCTCTGATGAAAGCTGACATCGATCTCGATATTGGGCGAAAGACGTTTGCATCGGGTCTGTTGCCCGAGCTGATCGCCGCGCTCGGTCGCGGCCGCCCGGGTGATTTGGTCGCGGTTGTCGGTGACGAAGAAAGCATTGGCTCTGAGCTGGAAACGTGGTGCCGGTTCACCGGGAATCCACTGTTGGAAGCCACGGTGGAGAAGGGTCGAGCGCGTTGGGTCTTCCGGTGTGGTGCGGTTCCGGTGCCGGCCGAAGATAATCGGCCGGTGGGCTCGCGGCTTTGGCTCTACACGAATTTCGACTGCAACCTGCGTTGCGACTACTGCTGCGTGCGTTCTTCGCCCGCCGCGCCACCGCGGGAGTTGGGGCTCGCACGCGTGCAGCGGATCGCTTCTGAAGCGAAGGAACTTGGCGTCAAAGAAATCTTCGTGACGGGAGGCGAGCCGTTTCTGCTGGAAAACATCGCCGAGATTCTGGCTTCTTGCGCCGCAACCGCCCCGACCACAGTGCTGACGAACGGAATGCTATTTACCGGGCGACGCGCGGAGAGCTTGCGAAAGCTGCCCCGGAACCGAATTGCCGTGCAAATCAGCTTGGACAGCGCGACGCCGGCGCTGCACGACCTCCATCGTGGGCCCGGTACCTGGGCGCGCACGCGTCAGGGCATTCAGCGTGCCCGTGCGCTGGGTTTTCGAGTGCGACTGGCGGCCACCGTTTCGAGCGATGTCGAGGCGGAGGAGTTCCGGCGCTTCCTCGATCAGGAGAAGATTGCCAAAGGAGACCGAGTGATCCGTCGAATCGCGTTGCGTGGTTCTGCGAGCGAGGGCATTGCCCTAAGTCGAGCGGACCTCGTGCCGGAAGTGACCATTACTGCCGAAGGGGTGTACTGGCATCCGGTTGGAGCAGAAGATGTCGACCTGCTTGTGACGCGCGACATTTTCCCCCTGTCCGAGTCCTTCGCCGCCGTCCGCCGCGCGCTTGACCGCGAAGGCCAACACGCAAATAAGCTGGCCCGGATCTTTAACTGCGCATGAGCATGACCCTGGGTCGCCGGCGAAATGCCGGTTGGTTGAGCCCAGATTTCAGCTCGAGGCCGATTTGACAAACACCCGCTTGAAGAATCCCTGTTGGGCCGCGGCCTGCCGCAAGGCATCGTAACCATCGACGTGAGGCGGCAGCCAACGCTGAAGTCCTTCGCCGTCGAGTATAGAGCGATGAACCGGGTTGTCGTAGCTCATCGCTGAGAGCGCGTCGGCGAAGCGCCGCTCGCGCTCGAGGTCGAGATCGGGCCGTGCCGTGAACATGCAGTGATTGTATGTAGGCGAGGACCATACCTCACGAAGACCGCCTTCAGGCACGAGGCGCTCGCTGCGCACGGTGTTCCAGAAGGGGCTGCCGATTGCGCCAGCGTCGGCTCGCCCGTCGAGGATGGCACGCACCACTTCAACTTCGCTGGTCCCCGTATCACCATGTTTGCCCACGTCGCTGTCGAAACGAAGGGTGCGGTAGTCCCTGCCCTCGTGCATGCCTTGCTGCTCCAAAAAGTAAACGGGCAAGATAGCTGCGTGTCCACTGTCTCGGCTGCCAAGCGCGAGCGTTCGATTCCTCAAATCGACGAGCGTCGAAATGGATCCTCCGGTCGCCGCAACTATCTTGGTCATCCAACCGAGATCGGTGTCGCGCATGGCGATCGCACGACAGGCATGGCCGCTCCATTCATCGGCTTGCAGATAAGCGAGGTTTGTATTCCAGGCGATATCAATGCGTGGCGAGGGATCGTCTGGTTCGGCGAGGAGCGCGATGACCTGCGCATCGTAGCTCTGAAACAAGACGACCTCAACGGGTAGATGCGCTTCATCGTGAAAATAACGTCGCATCCCCTCCCAAATCGTAACCACCTTCGGATTGTATGCAACAGCTCCCAGCCAAATGGTTTTACTCATAGCTCCCCGATTTTATGTCAGCCGTGTTTCACAAAACACTTCCGCTTCCGCAAGCACACCGTCTCAGAAGAGCGGTATTCCCAAAAGCGCTTTCCCGATGAACTCGCGCAGAACATCGCCCGTTGGTGCCATGACAGCGCCTGCGTGCGCATCACGGAACAGACGTTCGATGCCCAGATGCCTTGAAAACGCCGCACCCCCGCAGATGCGCATTGCTGCTGAGGTAACGCTGATAGCGATGTCCCCTGCAGCAGCTTTGGACTCAAGCACGCGCAGCATTGTCGTCTCGCGGGGTTTCTCAAGATGCTCAATCAAATCGTCGATGCGTGCAGACAGTCCGTCGGTATCAATCTGCATTGCGGCGAGCTGGGCCCGCAAAGTAGGCAGGCTCTCGCCGAGGCTCTGGCCGAGATGCTCAAATCTCGTGTTTTTGAGGTGCGACACAGTTCCGGAGACCGCCGCTCGACACAAGCCCAAGGCCACAGCGGCCGTCCCCAAATTAAACAGCGGGAGCACCACGTTTAGCATCGCCTGAAAGCCCCCGCCGTCATCAGTGAGCTGAAAATGCGAGGGGACATGGCAGTCGTCCAACGCGATCGGCGCGGAAGCGTTGGCCCGAAGTCCCAAACCGTCCCACGGCCCTGCAACCGAAAGGCCGCGTGTTTCGGCTGTAACAAGGTAGAGCGTCGACTCGGTAGGCCCCGTTCCTTCGGGGGCTAGCGAAGAAACGACATAGCTCTGCGCATGACCGGCGCTGGTCACCCACGATTTCTTGGCGCTGATGCGCACGCCGTTACCATTCCGACGCGCGCGGGAAACCGGCGCCCAGAAATGGCTGCGCGAGCCAGTTTCACTGAAAGCGAGTGTGGACAAATGGCGGCCCGCACCGATCTGCTGAAGAATGGGCATGACCGCCTGGGCCGCGCCTGGGCGCGCCGCCGCGGTCGTCGCGGTGCCGAGGATGTGCATCAGATAGACCATGGCAACGGAGGCATCTGCCTCGGCGAGGGTTGCCGTCACGTTCGCAAACGTACGCGGACCCAGGCCCGAACCCCCAATTTCCACCGGGAGCATCAGCCCAAGCAGTCCGGCCCCACCAAGCGACTCGATGGCCTCGCCAGAGAAACGTCCCGCCTTGTCGTTTTGCCCAGCGGATGGCGTCAACACGCGACTGGCGATCTCCTGCGCTTTCTCAACGGCCGCGTCATGGTTCATGAGTCCCACCCATTACCAAATTAACCTTGTTGGCCGAACCAGGATTGTCGCCGAGGATGCGCGGAACGGTCAAACACTCTCTTGTCGATCGTTTATTTCGCGGCGAGGGAGCCGAGGGTTCGAATCCCTTCTCGTGTCCTTTTCCTCTCCTGGCTACCCATGACGGAAAGGCGCTGCTTCCCTTTCCAGTTGGTTCTAAGTAGACTCTAGGAGGGAGGCGTGACGCGTTCCAAAGGGTAACGGCGTGCACACGAAAATAACCTGGTTGAAATATTCCCGCAATCTGTGCCACGCGAAACTCGCTGCAGCCAGAGGTCAACTGTGAAAACGGTAACGACCGACCCACATTTAGCAACAACCTCACTCTTTCGTGTCACTCTCGCCCAATCCCCTGAGAATCTGCAAGAATGCCAGCGCCTTCGTTACATGGTCTTCAACCTCGAGCTGCATGAGGGCCTTTCTACTTCTGACCGATCTGGCCTAGATATCGACCCGTTTGACTCGTTCTGCGACCATCTGATGGTGCGCGATTTGGAGTCCGGCAAGCTGGTCGGCACCTATCGCCTGCAGACTGGGGAAACGGCCCAGCGTAATCTCGGATACTACGGGAATCAGCTGTTTGATTTTTCTGTTTATGAGCCGGTCCGCAAGCAGATGCTTGAGCTCGGCCGCGCGTGCGTCCACGAGGATTACCGTAACATCATGGTTCTTCACGCCCTCTGGAAGGGTATCGCCGTTTACTCTACCCGCCACGAATCGCGTTACCTCGTCGGCTGCAGTTCTATTTCTTCTCAGGACGAAAACTACGGCGCGGCCATGTACGAATCGCTGAAAGAAAAGCACCTTGTCGAGCCGTCCCTTCGCACCGAACCGCAGCCTGGATCCGCCTGCCAATCGACTGGTGAACCCGTCGAAGTACGGCGCCCACCCCGTTTGTTCCGCGCCTATCTAGACATCTCTGGCAAGATCTGTGGCCCGCCGGCTATCGATCGGGAATTCAAGACCATTGATTTTCTTACCCTCGTCGATCTCTACAATCTTCCTGACCGCGTGCGTACCCGCTTCTTTTGATTCAGTCCACCGCGGAGCCCTGATTTCTTGTCGGCTTATACCCTTTCTGAGGCTTTAGACATCTGACCAATGGCCATAGACTCTCCGCTTGAGAGGAGCAATGTATGAACCCGATCACTCCAGAGCAAGCATCCTTCCTGCTGGATTTCACGCTACCTTCGGTCAAGAACGAGCATAAGGTCACACGCTCGGTGATCGAAGCCATCCCCGCTGCCAGCCCGGACTACCGTCCAGACCCAAATTCGAGAAGCGCTATGGAACTGGCTTGGCACATCGTCGCGGCCGAGCACCGCTTTTATTCCGGCATCGTTTCCGGCGCGTTCGACTTCACACCCAATCATCGCCCCGACGATGTGCGAACGTCCGCACAAATTGGCCAGTGGTATGGAGAGTCTTTTTCCAGGAATTTTGACCAGCTTACGAAACTCTCCGGTGAGCAACTGACTCGCATCATCGATTTCCGCGGCATGTTCCAACTCCCTGCTGTCGCTTATTTTCGCTTTTCGCTCCACCACACCATACATCACCGGGGGCAGCTTTCTACTTATCTGAGGGCCATGGGCGGCCAGGTTCCGGCCATTTACGGAGAAAGCTACGACTCTGCCGCTGCAAAGAAAGCGGCCCAGGCCTGAGGGCTTCCTAGAGTTCTAAGCTCCTTTGACGAATGGAAAAGCAGCCTCGGTTGGGGACGACCGTCCTACTTGCCAATGGCATCGGGTAGTCCGTGATAGTAACGAAAGCCTTCGCCGGGTTTGCCGTCTTTTTCGCTTCGCATGATCTTGCTCCTAACGTCAGCTTTCATTTGCGCAATTTCCGCTTCGCTTGGATTCGGATTGTAGTGCTTCCATCCGGGCCCAAACTGGCTCATGTATTTGGCATCAGCATTCACCTTCTTTTCAAAGTAATCACTGATGTCAACCCATGTGTTTTCGTCGCCATGGTCGTAGTCGTTATAGAACAAATAGTCGGGGATCATGTATTCGTGCAAACCTTCTTGCGTAATCTGACCCTCGAAAAGCAGCCGCCACATGGCCGCGCGCGCCGCGTCGGCCGCGAGATACGAGGCGGCGCGATGGTCGGATTTGTGCCAGCGCTGATAGTTCTTCCCAGGATCCCAGGCAAACAAGACATCCGGCCGGTATTTGCGAATCAAGCGTACGAGATTTTCTACCACCGCCTTGCGGTCTTCGAATTCCAGCATCCCATCGTCGTAGCCGAGATTGATGTAATGCTCGCTTGGAATGCCCAATTCCGCCAAAGCAGCCAATTCTTCTTTGCGGCGAATCTCTGCCAATTGCGTGCGCGAGAGGCTCGGGTCCTGGGTGCCTACGTTACCCGTGGTCAGCGTGACGACGTACACTTGGTTGCCGTGAGCCTGTAACATGGCGAGCGTGCCGTGGCAGAGAGCGTCGTCATCCGCATGGGCTCCAATCAACATGGCAGTCTTGCCCGTCCACTTCTCAATTGGGGTTTCGGGTTTCGGAGCACTCTCCTGAGCCAGTAGGAACGCACCCCACGAACAAGTCAAAATTACCAAGAGTCCGGTAAAGGCCCTCAATTTCATCTTCACCTCCGTCGACACTTCATGATTTACCGTAGCACTGAATGAATAGGGCAAAAGCGAAACATCACGGCAACGTAAAAGCAACCACGAAGTCGCCCTGTTTGGTCCCCAATTTCCCATGCCCCCCGGCTGAGATTACAAGAAACTGCCTACCGTCCAACGTGTACGTCATCGGTGTCGCCTGGCCGCCTGCTGGCAGCTCAAACTTCCAGACTTCTTTGCCCGTCTCGGAATCGAACGCGCGAAAATAGTTGTCCATGGCCGCAGCGGTGAAAACCAAGCCACCCGCCGTCACCAGCGGTCCCCCCAACGTGATCGTCCCCGTGTTCATCCCAGGCAGGAAGCTGCCGAGCGGAACGTCCCAAACTTTCTTGCCAGTGAACAAATCCACCGCAGCTACGGTACCCCAAGGAGGAGCATTGCAAGGTAGGCCACTCGGCGCAAGTAGCGGCGTCCGAAACAGCGCGAATGGCGCGCCTGTTTGCCGCGCGAATTCTCCGTGTAGCCGGTCGGATTCGCTGGCATTTTTCCGCGCATCCTGGAACTCCTCTCGAGGAATGAGCCTGACGAAAATGGGTAGGCGATTTGTGTCGGCAAAGAGCAAGTGGCGTTCCGGATCGTACGCAGCGCTGCCCCAGTTGACCCCGCCGACATTGCTGGGAAATACCAGCGTTCCTTGAATGCTGGGCGGCGTGAAAATATCCCCAGTTCTCGCGGCCTTGATCTTCTCTTGGCACCACTGCCGCTCTTGCGCATCCTTCCCCCACGCATCGACGGGCGACAAGCTTTCCGGTACGAGGGAAATCGTCGAGGCCGGCTGCGTGGGCCAAGACTCCTCTCCTGGGATGTCGCTCTTCGCAACGGGTCGTTCTTCCACCGGCAGCAGGGGCACTCCAGTTAGCCGACTCAAAACAAAGACCCGACCCATTTTTGTGGTGATCGCGATGGCCGGGGTTCCATCTTTCCACTCAAACAGTGTCGGCTGTGATGCAACGTCGTAGTCCCAGAGGTCGTGGTGAACGACCTGAAAACCCCACACGAACTCACCCGTAGCCGCTTTCAGGGCTACAACCGAATTCGCCCACTTGTTGTCGCCTTTGCGGATCCCACCGTAATAATCGGGGCTCGCACTCCCCGTCGGAATGAACACCAGCCCGCGGTTCACGTCGACTGAAATCGTTGACCACGCGTTGCCCGCACCGGTTCGAGGCGTCGTTTGGTAAGCCCACGGAGCAATAGGGTCCCACGACCAGCGCAACACCCCGGTTCGAACATCGAAAGCCCGTACGATGCCCCGCTCCAAGGTTACGGCTCGATTGTCTCCAATTGAGGATCCCGTGATAACAAAGTCTCGATAGACGGCCGGGGCGGATGTTACCTGGTAGTTGCCCGGGTCGCGCAGCCGAATCCCAGCGGTCAGATCGACCTCGCCGTCGGTGCCGAAGTCTGCACAGCGCTTCCCTGTTTCTCCGTCAAGGGCGATGAGCCGCGCGTCAAGCGTACCCACGAAAATGCGGAGTCTGCACGGCGCCGAGCTGCTGCCGTTGGCGTCGTTCCAGGCTGAAACACCCCGCGACGTCACTTCCGAGGCCCCATAGGGAAGTTCCAGCTTGGGGTCGAACTCCCAGATTTTTGCTCCGCTCGTTGCGTTTACCGCAATAACGTGGTCATAGGGAGTACTCAGAAATAGCTTGCCCTCGATCAGAATCGGTGTGGCTTCAAACGCCGCTTTGTGGTCCAAATCTTCGTCGTGCGGCAAGGCTCCTGTTCGAAATGTCCATGCCACCTTGAGTTGCGCGACGTTGTTGCGATTGATCTGTTTTGCGAGAGAGTAGCGAGTGCCGCCGGGGTCATTACCGTAGTTCGGCCAACCCGCTTCATTGTTAACGCGACCCTGTCCAGCAAGCCTAACGATGACGACGCAACAAACAGCGAGAATCAGAACGTGGTTTTTCGTTACGAATCTTGCCCTTTTCATTGGGGACTCCCAGTGAAAACACACTTCGCTGTCTTTGCGACCTCATACTTCCAAAAGCTTCTTTGCCATCTCCAAGGCTTCCACTGATCTCCCGGCATCTAAAAGTTTGGCGCGGACAAAATCCGGCGAGCCCCCACCCTTACCCGGAGTCTTCGCCAGCACCTGTTTCAGGATCGTCTGGAGATCCTTCCCCGACGACGGGTGTTGAGCAAAGACGATTTGGCCAGACTCTTCATGGATAAGCAGCGCAACGGTTTTCTCGTTCTTTGCCACCTCTGTTGCCAAGGGAAGAACCAGCTCCGCGTGGACGTCACGCAGAACCTCGGCGACAATCCGGAGGCCCCCCGGACTGTGAGTCGCCGCCTGGACCGCCGCTGAGCCGCGCACCTCTGCAAGTTGCTGCAACACACTGCGCAGACCCTTGTGATGCTCGTCGCGCTCAGCCATCAACTTCTCGATTGCAGCAGGCAGGTCCTCTGACGGGCAACTGAGCCGATCCGACATTCTTCGCAGCAAGTCGAAGTCCCTGCCGGACTGTCGTTCCGCACGGCCGCCGCAAACAAACTCGACGCGCCAGTCTTGGCGAATCTTGCTGCACCGACGTACCAGAATCAGCCCGATCTGGCCGGTACTCTTCACATGCGTTCCGCCGCACGGCTGCAAATCCGCAGCCTCAATCTCAATCGCGCGCAGTATCCCTTCCCGATCGACTTCTTTGCGCACGCCGGCCTGTGCTAACTGACTCGCGGTGCCGTACCTTACCTTGACCGGGCGGTCCTCGAAGATGATCTGATTCCCGGCTCGCTGCGCTCCCTCGAGCACGCCCGCACCCGGCGCCGGACCCCGCAGATCAATGGTGCAAAGGTCGGTCCCCAGATGAAAGGAAACCGTTGGAAGTCCGTAACGCTCCTGAAACATCGCGGAAAGAAGATGCTGCCCAGTGTGCTGCTGCATATGATCGAACCGGCGCTCCCAGTCAATCGATCCCCGCACTTC
>Ga0306920_100004691_pt1 | contig 17539 bp, 11 predicted proteins | sample flu12Cox44000170_FD_204666 | JGI IMG/M metagenome (GOLD analysis project Ga0306920, IMG submission 204666) | Lab enrichment of tropical soil microbial communities from Luquillo Experimental Forest, Puerto Rico - flux4day.12C.oxic.44.000.170 (v2)... | ecosystem: Environmental > Terrestrial >... | reverse complement strand
GTGATAACGCCGTCTCGCCATTCGAGCCATTCGCCGGGGGGAACTTTTTTGATGCCGTCGATGAGGGTCCAGGGGCAGGGAACGTAATTGAGCGCGAGGTAGCAATCAAGGCCTTCGAGACTGAAGTGGCGCGGGATTTCTGGATGAACGAGGAGCGATTTGAGTTCGGAGCCGAAGTAGAGGTCTTCGCCGACGCGCGCATAGTAGAGAGGCTTGATGCCCATGCGATCACGTCCCAGAACGAGGCGTTTTTGCGGTTTGTTCCAGAGCGCGACGGCGAACATGCCGCGAAGGCGCTCGAAGCATGCGGTGTCCCATTGGAGAAAGGCTTTTAAGACCGCTTCGGTGTCGGAATGTGAGGAGAATTGATGGCCGAGTTTTTCGAGTTCGGCGCGTAGTTCGAGGTGATTGTAGATTTCGCCGTTGAAAACAATGCCCCATTCGCCGGCATTTTCAAGAATGGGCTGATTGCCGCACTGCAGGTCGATGATTTTCAGACGCGCGGCGCAGCAGGAGAAGGACTCCGTAGCAAAGGCGCCCTGCTGATCGGGGCCGCGATGATGTAAGGTGGCAAGCGCTTGCTGAATGCGGCCTTGTGGAGCCTTTCGATTTTTATGCGTAAAGCCGGCAATGCCGCACAAGCGGTCCCCCTATGCGAAAAGACCAAGGTTACTGGCCTGCCAGGTAGGCAGGCATTTCCCCTCGTTTCCAGAAACAGCGGTGAGCCACGAGCGCTCGAACCGGCAGGAGTCGAAAGGGAAAGGAAGCGACTCTGTTTGATGCAAAGCGTGAACCAATGTGAAAAAGTGGTCTCCCAGAAAGGCTACACGGAGAGCGGCGGGAAGCGCAAGGTGGGCGGAAGATCGAATTGGACAATGGAAATTTGCCAAGGGAAACTGTAGTTCCGTTCGCGGGTGATGGGTAGTCCCGGTAGAATGGTAGAGGGAGTGTGCGAAATAACGTGAAGAAGCCGCGTGTGTTGTTGACGAATGATGATGGATATCGAGCAGAGGGATTGCGTGCACTTGCGGAGGAGATGAAGGATTTCGCCGAGGTGCAAATTGTGGCGCCGAGTTGGGAACGCAGTGGGGCGGCGCAGTCGTTGACGTTGCGGCAGCCGATTGTGTGTCACCGGATCGCGGAAAATGAGTGGGCGATTGACGGAACGCCGGCAGATTGCGTGATCGTGGCGCTGCATAAGTTGCTGTCGGAGCCGCCGGACATCGTGATTTCGGGTATCAATCATGGGGCCAATCTGGGCGAGAATGTGTACTACTCGGGCACTGTAGGCGCGGCGCGTGAGGCGGTGATTCATCATGTGCCGGGGTTGGCGATTTCGCTCTGTTCGAAGCGCGTGACTGCGGATTTTGGGCCGTCAGCACGACTGGCGCGACGGACGATTGAAGTCATGCTGGAAGAGAAGGCGCCACCGCAGGTGGTGCTGAACGTCAACGTACCCGAACGGTGGGACGGGGGAGTGCGGTTCACAAGGCAGTCGAAGAAGATTACGAGGACGGTGCTGCGGGAGGGAGAAGACCCGCGGGGACAGCGTTATTTTTGGTTGAGTGAGCAGCGGCTGGACCGCGAAATGGAACTGGATGCCGAGTCGGATTACGCGGCGGTTTTCGCTGGTGAGGTGTCCGTAACGCCCTTGCATTTGGATCCGACGCATACGGAGTCGTTGAATCATCTGTCGCATTGGGCGCAACGGCTGAGGCAAGCGGAAAGTAGAAAATAAGAATTGGAAATTTGAAATTCGACCGACGGTTTGTTGTACGAGGGTGAATTGGCGTAGCGGGGCGGTTGAGAATCTTCGGGGGCGCAAACGGCGCGCCCCCGGGGGATGAGAATATGGCCTCGAGGTTGCGACGACCCGTTACTGAACGGCCACGAGGGCGGTGTTGGCGTTGCGCAGGGCCTCGTTGAGAGCCGGCAGTTCCTTGCCGGTGATTTCGTTCCATTTGGCAAGTTGGGTTTCGAGCTGGGCGTCGAGTTCCGCGAATACGGCGAGTTCGCCGGCGGTGGGTGCAGCGTCGGCGCTGTCGACGGCCGCGTTGAGATAGCCGAACTTGCTGTTGAGCTTGGTCGGATAGTGCAACTCATCTTCGCTGGCTGTGGCATTGGCGTTGATCAGCTCATCCTCGATGGAGCCTAGCTTCTTGCGCAATGCGGCGGATTGTTCGACGAGCGGATTTTTTGCATCGGCCTTGGTGTTTTCCAGAGCCGGGATTCGCTTTTCGAGAGTGATTAATTGCGTGCGGAGATCCCGCAGCGCGAGGATGGCCTTGTTCATGGCGTCCTGACGGTCACGCATCTTGATCATAAGATCAAATTGCTTTTGCAGGTCTTCGGCTGACGTTTTCACCCGCGGGTCCATGGAAACCGAGACATGCTGTGAGGACGATTTTCCCGCTACCGTCAGACGCACCTGATAGGTGCCGGGAAGAACGAGCGCGCCGAGGGGCTCGCCTTCATCGTAAACGGCTTTGGGAATTTTGACGGGCTCCTCGTAGCGCAGATCCCAGGCGAAGACGTTGAGACCGGGCTTGGCGGGAATGTGGTCTTCGGATTCATCGCGATCCCATTCGACTTCGCGTGAGTCGGTTTTTTTCTCCTCGCTGCTGAAGCTGCGAATGACCTTGCCCGAAGCGTCGAGTACTTCGAGTTTGATCGGTTCTTTGGGCTCGTCTTTCAAGTGGTAGTACAGGATCGCGCCATTGGGAGGATTTTCGCCAACGGCGTTGCGACGGCGCCGCATGCGCCCCATGCGCGAGCGAACCGCGTTGGCGGGAACGAAAAGATGTGCGTCGGCGGTAAGCGAGGCGTCGGCCTGCCGCAGCGGCGAGATGTCGTCGAGGATCCAGAAGGCGCGGCCATGCGTGGCAACGGCGAGATCGTTGCCGTGAATGACCATGTCGTGGACGGGTGTGGTAGGCAGGTTTAGCTGCAGCGATTGCCAGTGTGCGCCCGCGTCGAAGGAAACGTAAATGCCGGTTTCGGTGCCTGCAAAGAGCAAGCCCTTGCGTACGGGATCTTCGCGGACAGCATGGATGTAAGCGCCATCGGGAATGCCGGTGGTGATTTGCGTCCAGGTCTTGCCGAAATCTTCGGTCTTGAAAATGTAGGGCTTGAAATTGTCGAGCTTGTGGGCATCGACCGCGGCGTAGGCGGTGCCGGCGTCGAAAGGCGAAGCTTCGATGAGGCTGACGAGAGACCATTCGGGGATGGCTTTGGGAGTCACGTTGGTCCAGGACTTGCCGTCATCGCGCGTGAGTTGAATCAAGCCATCGTCGGTGCCGGCCCAGATGACGCCTTCCTGCTTGGGGGATTCGGCAACCGTGAACACCAGATCGTAGAACTCGATGCTGGCTTGGTCTTTGGTGATGGGGCCGCCAGAATCCTGCTGTTTGGATTTGTCGTTGCGAGTGAGATCAGGGCTGATGGTCTGCCAGGAATGGCCGGCGTCGGAAGAACGGAAGAGGTACTGGGCGGCGTTGTAAAGGACGTTGGGATCATGCGGGGAAACGACGATGGGCATGGTCCAGGTGTAGCGGTATTTGAGGCCGCTGGCATTGTGGCCGTCGGGATCGTCGGGCCACTGCTGCACGTTTTGCGCCTGGCCGGTGCGGCGATCGAAGCGGCTGATGTAGCCGAAGTAGGAACCGGCATAAATGACGTTGGGATCGCGCGGATCGACGGCGATGTAGCCGCTCTCGCCGCCACCGACATCGTCCCAATCCCCCCGATCGATGAAGCCGCGATCGCTACGGGTACGGATACCGACGGTGGAATTGTCCTGCTGCGCGCCGTAGACGCGATACGGGAAATCGTTGTCGGCGACGACGTGGTAGAACTGCGCGGTGGGTTGATTGTATTGCGTAGACCAATTCTTGCCTGCGTCGACGGTAATCGTGGCGCCACCGTCGTTGGCATTGATCATGCGTCCGGGATCGTTGGGATCGATCCACAGCCCGTGATGATCGCCGTGTGGGGCCGGAATGCGGTCGAAGGTTTTGCCGCCATCGATGGAGCGGAAAAGCCCGGTGTTGGCGATGTAAACGGTGTTCGGATTTTTCGGGTCGGCCCAGACGTGGGTGAAATACCAGGCGCGTTGACGGAAGCGGCGGTCTTCATTGACGAGAGACCAGTGATCGCCGCCGTCGGTGCTGCGGTAGAGGCCGCCCTTGTTGGCTTCGATAAGTGCGTAGATGGTGTTGGAATCGCCGCCCGAGACGCTGACGGAGATGCGGCCGAGGGGACCGGCGGGAAGGCCATTGCCGGTGAGCCGCTTCCAGGTGGAACCGTCGTCACTCGATCGATACAGGGCGCTTTGGTCTCCACCGCTGTTGAGGGACCACGGCGTGCGATAGCCCTCCCACATGGCGGCGAACAGCACATGCGGGTTGTGGGGATCGAAGACGACGTCGATGCCGCCGGTGCGGTCGTTGACATAGAGAACTTTTTCCCAGGTTTGGCCGCCATCCCGGGTACGGAAGATGCCGCGTTCGGTGTTGGGGCCGTACGCGTGGCCTAATGCGGCGACGAGGACGATGTCGGGATTCGCGGGATGAACGACAACGGCGCCGATGTGGCGCGAATCTTTCAGGCCGACGTTGGTCCAGCTTTTGCCGGCATCGAGGGACTTGTAAACGCCATCGCCATAGGAAATGTTGCCGCGAATGCAGGCTTCGCCGGTGCCGACGTAGAGAACGTTGGGATCCGAAGTGGCGACGGCGATCGCGCCGATGGAGGAGACGCTCTGCTTATCGAAGATGGGATCCCAGGTGAGGCCGCCGTCGGTGGTTTTCCAGACGCCGCCGGAAACCGCACCGAAGTAGTAGATGTCAGGCTGGCCCACGACACCGGTGACGGCGAGGGCGCGACCGCCTCGGAAAGGCCCGATCAGTCGCCACTTCATACCCTCGTAAAGTTTCGGATCAATGGTCTGTTGAGCGGAAGAGGCCGAAGCAAAAAAAATCGCACAAAACGCGAACAGCCACAGCACACGGTCAGAGCGGTTCACTCGATCCCCCGGAAAAAAGGTTGTAGGCGAACGATTCATCTTACCTTGGCGGAGCACAGAGAGAAAGGTTTTGCGAGGTGAGCGGGAATTGTCTAGGATCAGGGCACGATGACGGGAAAATTGAACTTCGACGTGGCAGTGATTGGAGCCGGCGTTTTTGGCGCTTGGACCGCCTGGCACCTGGCGAAACGCGGGCGGCGGGTGGCGCTGATCGAAATGTATGGACCGGCACACGCGCGGGCGAGTTCGGGAGGGGAGTCGCGGATTATTCGAATGGGCTACGGCGCGGATGAGATCTACACGCGCTGGTCGATGGAGTCACTGGTACAGTGGAAGGAGTTATTTGCAGGTACGGGAGAAGGACTGTTCGAGGAAACAGGAGTGTTGTGGCTCGCGCCGCAGGGGAACGCATATTTCGATGAGTCGGTCGCTTGTTTGAAGCGCTGCGGAGTGCGACACGAGGGGCTGACACGGGAAGAATTGGAGAAACGCTACCCGCAGATCTGTTTCGAGGGAATTGCGCAAGGGCTGCTCGAGCCAACGAGCGGAGTGCTCCTAGCGCGGCGGGCGGTACACCGGACGGTTGTGAGTGCGATGCGAATGGGCGTCGAATTGTGCCTGGCACAAGCCATCGCGCCGAAGCGCGGTGAGCCGGTGGAGTCGATCGAGGTGAAGGGAGGGGAGCGGCTGTGGGCCGGGAATTTTGTATTCGCGTGCGGCCCGTGGCTCGGCAAAGTTTTTCCGAAACTACTGGGCTCACGGATTTTTCCGACGCGGCAGGAAGTGTTTTTCTTTGGCCCTCCGGCAGGCGATACGCGGTTTGCGCCGCCAGCGCTGCCAACGTGGTTTTTTCAGGCGGACGAGGTATACGGGATGCCGGACCTGGAGAGCCGGGGCCTAAAGGTAGCGTGCGACAGACATGGCGAACGCGTGGACCCGGACACGCAGTCCCGGGTTCCGACGCGGCAGGCGGCCGAGGAAGCCAGAGCGTACGTGGCGCGACGATTTCCGTCGATGAAAGGAGCGCCGATCGTCGAGACGCGCGTCTGCCAGTACGAGAATACCTCCAGCGGGGATTTTCTGATCGACCGGCATCCGGAGTTGGAGAATGTGTGGCTGGTGGGAGGGGGGTCGGGACACGGATTCAAGCACGGACCGGCGCTCGGAGGGCACGTTGCGGGACTGGTGCTGGGGGAGGGAACCAACGAGGCGCGGTTTTCGTTAGAGAGTAAGGGAACCGAGCAAAGGCGGGAAATCCACTGAGGCGAGGGAACCGGGTGAAACGGAAGGGCTGGCGTTCCGTCTGTGATAACTAGAAGCGTGTGTCCCGCAGCACGGAATGGGTTAAGCGAAGGAAATCGTAAGGAGGAGTGATGCGCGAAGAGGGTAGGGGGCGGGTGCGTCGAGGGGTGATTTGGCTGCTGGGATGGGCGTTGGCGGCGGGGATGCCGGTGCAGGGGGCGGCCAAAGGGGCCACGGCGGAGGAATTCCACGTGCCGGTGGAGTACTACAAGCTAGGGAACGGGCTGCGCGTGGTGCTGTCGCCCGACCCTACGGCGCCGACGGTGTGCGTGGGAGCGTACTACCACATCGGATTTCGAATTGAGCCGCGGGACCGCACGGGGTTTGCGCACTTGTTCGAACACATGATGTTTCAGGGATCCCAGAACCTGGGAAAGATGGAGTTCATCAAGCTGGTGCAGGCGAATGGCGGAATTCTGAATGGCTCGACGCGATTTGATTTTACGAATTACTTCGAAGTGGTGCCTTCGAACAAACTGGAAACGATTCTGTGGGCGGAAGCGGACCGCATGAGGGGGTTGGCGGTGACCGAAGAGAATCTGAAGAACCAGCAGGGCGTCGTGGGGAACGAAGTGAAGGTCAACGTGCTGAACGCTCCGTACGGAGGGTTTCCGTGGATCGATTTGCCGATGGCGGCCAATTCGAACTGGTACAACGCCCACAATTTCTACGGCGACCTGACAGACATCGAAGCGGCCAAGCTGGATGAGGTGAAGAAGTTTTTCGAAACGTACTACGCGCCGAACAATGCGGTGCTGGTGGTGGTGGGCGATTTCGAAACCACGGCAGCAAAGAAATGGATTGAGAAGTACTTTGGCGGGATCAAGTCTTCGCAACTTCCGCCACAGCCGGACCTGGCGGAGCCGAAGCAGGAAAAAGAAAAGACGGTGATTAAGAAAGACCCATTGGCACCCAGGCCGGCACTGGCGATCGGTTATCACATTCCGGACCGCAATTCGCCGGAGTATTACGCGATGGGGTTGATCGATCAAATTCTGGTGCAAGGCGACGACAGCCTGATGCGCAAGGAGTTGGTGCTGAAACGGGGATTGACGGACAGCGTGGACGGCGGAATCAACATGCTGGGCAACATGTTCAACTATCAAGGCCCGATGCTTCTGGTGGCGGAGGTGAAATACGACCCGAGCACCAAGGCGGAGACGGTACTGGAAGCGATGGATGTGGCAATCCAGCCGCTGCGGGATAAGCCGGTGGACCGGCAAACGCTGGAACGCGCACGGGTGAAGTTGCGTTCGAGTTTGTACGACACCATGGGGCAATTCGGCGGTTTCGGGCTGATGGATCTGCTGGCGAGCTTTGCGTTGTTTGATGACGATCCGGGGCGAATCAATCTGCTGGTCGGGGAATTCGATAAGGTGACCCCCGAGCTGATCCAAAAAACTGCACAGGAATACCTGCGACCAACGAACCGCACTATCGTGGAAGTGCAACCTGCCGGAAAAGACGCGGCTGCCGCGCCGGCCAAGAACCAGTAGGAAAGGAGAGAAGAATGAACAGAACATTTCGCGTAGTGAACATGCTGGTTCTAATGGCGGGATCACTGGCTGGCGGGGGGACGATGGCGCAAAAGCAGGCGCCGCCGGAGGGTGGCCCGGCCAAGGCGTTCACGGTGCCGGCCAACGAAACATATACGTTGCCGAACGGAATGAAGGTGACGCTGGTGCCCTACGGGATTATTCCGAAGGTCACGGTGAGCGTCGCGGTGGATGCGGGCACCATCGACGAGGGAATGAGCCATGTGGGAGTGGCCGGGTTGACCGCGGACCTGATGAAAGAGGGGACGCAGACATTGACGGCGGAGCAGCTCGCGGATGCCACGGCGCGGATGGGGAGCACTTTGGACGTGACGGCAGGCGCGGACCAGACAATCGCGGGACTGGATGTGTTATCGGAGTTCGGACCCGATGCGCTGAGAATCCTGGCCGAGGTGCTCGAACACCCCCGGTTGCCGGAGTCGGAAGTGGAGCGGCTGAAGAAAGATGCGCTGCGACAGGTCGCGGTGCGAAGCTCGCGTCCGCAGACAATCGCGCTGGCGCATTTCCGGAAGATTCTGTACGGCGATCATCCGTATGGAATCGTCATTCCGACGGAAGGGGATATCAAGAAAATTACGTTGCAGGACGTAAAAGACTATTACGCAGCGAACTTTGGGGCGCAGCGTTCGCACCTGTACGTGGCGGGCCGATTCGACAGCGCCCTGGTGAAGAAAGCGATCAGCGAGAAGTTTGGGAGTTGGGAGAAGGGCAAGGCGCGGGAACTGACCGCTCCTTCGGTCAAGCCGCGTCATGTGCTGGAGGTGACCGACCGGCCTGGCGCGCCGCAATCGACGTTGCTGGTAGGGCTGCCGGTGCCGCCGCCGAACAGCCCGGACGCGATTCCGCTGGGGGTGACCAACGCTTTGCTGGGCGGTTCGTTCAACTCGCGAATCACGGCGAATATTCGGGAACAGAAGGGCTACACCTACTCGCCGCGGAGCGAAATTTCGCGGAGATACCATGATGCGTATTGGGCGCAGACGGCTGATGTGACCACACAATATACCGGCGCGTCACTGAAGGAGATTTTTGGGGAGATCGTCCGCTTGAAAAGCGAACCTCCTTCAGCACCGGAGCTGAAGGGCATACAAAATTACCTTTCGGGGTTGTTTGTGATTCAGAACTCGAGCCGTGAAGCGTTGATCGGGCAACTGCAATACGTGGACCTGCAGGGGCTCGGCGAGGACTACTTGAAAACGTACGTGGCCAAAGTAAATGCGGTGACACCGGCGGATGTGCAAACGATGACTGGGAAATATATCAAGCCGGACGAAATGACCATGGTGGTGGTGGGAGACAAGTCGAAAATCACAGAGCAGTTGGCGCCATTTCAGCCCGGGAAGTAAGCGGGTGAGGGAGGCGCAGGCACGTCAGGTCTTTTTGGGAGTGCGGCGGCGCGAGGCATCATTGGCCTTGGGCAAAACGGCTTTGCGACGGGCCTTTTCGTCGTAGAGATTCTGGTCCGCTTCTTTCAGAAGCTTTTCGACACGTTCGCCTTCGCCATGGTAGACGGAGGCACCAATGCTGACGGAAATGGGCGGTTCTTCCTGATCGAGGCCGACGGTTTCGTGAATGCGGTTCACGACGCGCTGCGCTTCTTCCTCGCGAGCTTCGGGAAGCACAAGTGCAAACTCGTCGCCGCCGTAGCGAGCGGCAGTATCAATCGCGCGGCAATGGACGCGGAGAATGTCCGCAACGCGACAAAGAGCGCGGCTGCCGACCAAGTGGCCGTAGGTGTCGTTGATCTTCTTCAAACCATCGAGGTCGAGGAGCAGGACCGCGAATGGGCGTCCGGTGCGGAGGGTGCGTTCGGTCTCCGTGTCCAGGACGTCGAGGAGTTTGCGGTAATTGGCGAGACCGGTGAGGGGATCGCTGGCGGCGAGATGGCGAACCTGTTCGAACACCCGGGCGCTGTCCAAGAGGGAGCCACCCAGCAGGATCACGTAGCTGGTGACGTTGAGGAGCTGGGCAAACATAAACGGGCCATCGAGAATGATCTGGGACTGGCAAGCAGCGAGTTGCGCCGCGAAATTCAACCAAACCGCTGTGTAGATGGAACGGTCGAAGGCCGAGTTCATGAGGTACTTCCGGTGGCGGAAGCCGTAGAGGGCCACCAGGAAGATGACCGCGGGGATCAGTTGCAAGGGGTTCGGAATGACCGCATTCGGGTGGCCGGAGACGTCCGGAGGTAACTTGCGGAGAGACGCGGAGATGAGATAGGTCAGCGCCAGCACGCTGAATAGGGCTCCGGCAATCTCCAGACGCGGATGGCGGGAACGCGGAGTGAAGTGCTCGACCAGCAGGGAGACGCCAAATAACAAAGCCAAAATCAGACGGCTGATCCACCATCCAGCAGGGGCCCAGAGCAAAGCTCTTTCATGGTTGAGTTGGAAAAACAGGATGCTGGAGGCGATGAGAGTGCCGCCCGAGAGCAGGAAACCGGAACCGAGGATGAGGGAGATGCGGTCCTGGGTGCCCTGGAAACGAACCATCGCCACGGCGGCGAACACGAACGCGAAAAGACCCGTGGTGATCTGAAGGTAGCCTTGCAGGGTCGGTTCGGGGTGGATGGTAAGGCCGCGGAGCCAGTCGGCGAGCACAAACACCACTACGAAGCCCGCCAGATGCAGGAAGAGCCGTCGATAAGTTTGCCGGTCAACCATTTGGGCCAGATCGCCCATTTCGCAAATCCTTAAGGCAAGACCGCCGGCCTAGGGGCAGGCATGCGCCTGCTTCCTCTATTAGACGCGAAATGGGGCGGGGCTGTTGCGCCTCCTTGTTCCGATGTGAACCAAGAGATACCGCATGGGGAACAGACTAAAAACTGTACCAATGGACAGGTGTGGACGTCTTTGAGGAAAACGGGGCGCAGCGAGGAGCCGCTCGACGGACCTGACCGCGGTACTGCGGGAGCCGGGAGGAAATAGCCAAGTGAGCCTCTCGAAACGATTCAATGCGGCTCGACCTAGGCCTAAGGGGCGGGGCGTGGGCGCAGTCTCAGTCCATCCGGGGAATGAGGAGAGTGCCATGCTGGAAACCAAGCTGTCGTTACCGTTCTACGGACACGTGCGACAGTATCACAACATCAAGGCGGAGATGGACGCAAAAATCCAGGAGGACCTGGGAAGCGGCCAATCGGTGATGGGGCGATGCGGAAGGGCTTCGCCAGCCACCGCTCACCGCTGCCGTTCCGGACGCCGTGGGCATACCGCCTCCTGAGGGAACGGTGCCGATTTCCCCTCGTTTAGGACGCCAGGAATTGACCCCGGGGTTAAGACCTCGAACATGTTTTTCGCGACCGCCGGGCCACGTGGATAACGGGAGCTACGGTAACCTTTGTAGATTCGGAACCACGAACCGCGGCGACCCGGGAAGGATTGAGGCGACGGACCCAGTCGCGAGGCCATCTCGGAGAATCGCCGGATGCTGTTGGCATCGGCGGTGAACGCGAAGGAATCGGGACTTCCCGTCCCCCAAGGCCGTTCCTCCGGACGAGGAAATTCCGCGGCCCGAGCGGTCCGGTTGACCCTCAGAGAATCCATGGGCCCGGTGGCATATTCCTGATACATTGTTGTTCGTTTCCCCGCGGGGGGCAGCGGAGGACTTGCGCGTGATGGTCCGGGTCCCGCAAGATAATCGTATTGAAACGATTCAATAAGGAGTATTCCCCTGGGTAAATCTACAGGAAAAAAGAAAAACTCCGCGCGTAGGGGAACGGAACGTCCCGCCGAAAATACCCTGGCCGAGATTCTCTCGCAGCCGCGAATCTGGAAAGAAACGGAAGCGCACCTGAGGACCGGAGGGATGCTGGAACGGTTGGCGGAGATTTTTTCGCCGCGTAGCCCGTGGCTGTTCGTGGGCTGCGGGTCGAGTTATTACCTGTCGCGATTGATCGCCGCCATCTGGACCAAGCATTTGTACATTCCTGCGACCGGAGTGCCCGCTTCGGAATTGCTGTTCGCGCCGGAAGAGACCATGCGACGGATCGGCGCGGAGCAGATCGTGCTGATGTCGCGCTCGGGCGAGACCACCGAGGTGATGCGAGCGGCAGAATTGCTGCAATCGCACAAGGCGGTGCAAACGCTGGCGGTAACCTGCAATCCGCAGAGTTTACTTTCGAGGATGTGCACGCACACGTTCTTGCTAGATTGGGCGGACGAGAAGAGTACGGTCATGACGCGGTCGTTTACCGCGATTTTGCTGGCTTTCCAGCGGCTAGGTCTGCGCTTTGTGGGCGACGAAACCCTGGCCGCGGCGCTGCAGCACCTGCCGAAGCAAGGGCAAGTGTGGCTCGATGCGAATGCGAAAAGGATCCAGGAGTTTGCGGGAAGCCGGAAATTCGCGGATTACTGCTTCCTGGGGCAGGGCGTGCACTACTGGCTCGGGGAAGAGGCGGCGTTGAAGGTGACAGAGATGTCATCGTCGTACGCGCAGGTCTATCATTCGCTGGAGTTCCGCCACGGGCCGCGGTCGATAGCCGGGCCGGATACGCTGATCACGTTTTATATGTCGGACGCGGCGCAACAGGCCGAGATGACGCTGGCCTACGAGTTAAAGGACCTGGGCGCGGGGGTTTTGGTGGTGGTGAATCGCGCGACGGCGGAACTGAAGAAGCGCTGCGACCTGGTGATTGAGCTGGGGCTGGAGGCGCCGGAGTTTGTGCGCTATGCGATGACGGCGATTCCGGCGCACCTGATCGGAACCGCGGTGGGATTGCGCAAAGGCTTGAACCCGGACGCACCGAAGAACCTGACACGGGCCGTGGTGCTGTCCGGTACAGCCACGACCGGAACGGGGACCGGGAAGGGGAAAAGGAAGTGAGTGCGGAAACGGGCACGACGACGGCGGCGGGACCGGGGCTGAAGCGAACGCTGACGCTTTGGAACCTAATCGTCATTGGCATCGTCATCATTCAGCCCATCGCGCCCATGGGCATATACGGCGTCATCAACAATGCCGCCGGCGGTCACGTGGTCACCACGATTCTGCTTGCCATGGTCGGCATGTTTTTTACCGCCATCGCGTACGGCAAAATGGCGCGCGTCTATCCCAGCGCCGGTTCGGCTTATACCTATGTCGGCCAGGAAATTCATTCTGGCCTCGGCTACCTGACCGGCTGGGCCATGGTCATGGACTACATCCTCAATCCGCTGATATGCACGATCATTTGCGCCAAGCTGACCCAGAACATTTTGCCGGAAGTGCCGTACTGGATTTTGGCCTTGTTCTATGCCGGTTTTTTCACGTTTCTAAATCTGGGCGGCATCCAAACGTCGGCGCGCATCAACGAGATTTTCGCCGCGGGCATGACCGTGGTAGTCCTTATCTTCTTTGCCTTCGTGATTCGTTTTGTCTGGGGCTATCACGACCGAGGCGAACGGTTTTTCCTCGAACCGTTCTACAATCCGGCCACCTTCAATCTGGCGCGTATCGGCCGAGGCACCTCGTTGGCGGTGCTGACGTATATCGGTTTCGATGGAATTTCGACGTTCTCGGAGGAAGTCGAAAACCCCCGCCGCAACATCATGCTCGCGACCGTGCTGGTCTGCGTACTGGCGGGTCTGCTTTCGGCCGCGGAAGTTTACGCTGCTCAGCTGGTGTGGGGCTCCCAGCCCTTCCCGCCGGAAAAAGTGGAATCCGCATTTCCGTTGGTCGCGCAGCGCATCGGAGGCTTCTTCCTGTTTCACTTGCTCAACTTTACGGTGCTGATTGCAAATATCGGGTCGGGCATGGCCTCGCAGCTGGCCGCCGCGCGACTGCTCTACGGCATGGGAAGAAATGATGCGATCCCCAAGGACTTCTTCGGCAAGGTGCGCGAGAAGACCCGTATTCCAGCAAATAATGTGCTGCTGATCGGTGCCGTCGCGCTGCTCGGAGCGTATGTGACAACCTACGAACGCGGTGCGGAGATGCTGAACTTCGGGGCATTCATCGCTTTCATGGGTGTAAACGCCGCCTCGTTTACGCACTATTTCCTGCGCAGCCGGGAAAAGAAAGTCGGTGAATTGCTGATGCCCGTGATCGGCTTTGTGGTGTGCGCGATCATCTGGTGGAATCTGAGCCCACCGGCCAAGAAATATGGGACGATTTGGTTGGTTCTCGGCGTAGCTTACGGTGCCTGGAAGACGAACTTCTTCCGCAAAGAAATGTCGTTCGAAATCCCGCCGGAAGAGTAGTAATTTCGAAAGCGCAGGTGATTGCAATTCGAGCGGCAATCGAATGATGATCAGCACGCGAGGATGGCCATGAAAAAGACCAGCAAGCGCGGGCTCGTCACGATGCGAGACGTGGCGCAGGCCACGGGGTTTTCGCCGGCAACGGTGTCGATCGTCCTGAATAATGCACCGCTGGCGCGGTATATCGCGCCGACTACGAGACAAAAAATTGAAGCCACGGCGAAGCGGTTGGGCTACCGGCCGAACGCAATGGCGCGATTCCTGCGCAGCAAGCGCAGCCAGAGCATCGGGGTGATGCTGTTCGACGTGACGGATCCCTTCTGCACGCCGATCTTGCGGGGCATTGAAAATGCATTGTACCCGCTCGGATACTTGCCGATTTTTGCGGACGCGCACAACCAGGCGGACCGATTCGAACGGTACCTGGAGATGCTGCTGGAAAGGCATGTGGACGGGTTGATTGTAGTGGCGAACTGGCTGTTTGTGGACATTCATGTGCTGGCCGATTTGAATAAGCAGGAGATTCCCGCGGCGACCATCGGGTGGGAAATTCCCGGGAACCGGGTGAGCTCGGTGATGGTGGACAACGAAGCGGGGGGGAGGCTGGCGCTGGAGCACTTGTACCAGCGCGGCCACCGGAAGATTGCGATCATTCGCGGACCGAAAACGCTGATCGATACGGGACCGCGCTGGCGGGGAATCCAGAAATTCGCACAGTCTGTGAAGCTGGAATTGGAGAACAGCCTGTTATTGCAGTTGCCGGAAGTGTTCGACGCGACATCGAGTTTCGAACACGGGTATCGATTGACGGAGGAACTGCTGCAACAGAAGAGGAAGTTTACGGCGCTGCTGGCGTTCGACGATTTGACGGCGCTCGGCGCGATGAGAGCCCTGGCGAAGGCGGGGATCAGGGTTCCGGAAGACTGCTCGGTGACGGGATTTGACGATGTGGCCATTTCGGCGTTGTCGGTACCATCGCTGACCACGGTGCGGCAGCCCTTGGAGACCATGGGGGGGACGGCGGTGAGCATCGTGATGGACGCGATCAAGGCGGGCCATGAAAATCGCGAGTGGTCGGCGATTTCACAGAAGCTACACCCGGAACTGGTGATTCGCGATTCGACGAGAGCCACGTAGGGGCGCAAAAGAGAACGCCCTGATGAGAGAACCTCAGGGCACTACATGGATTTGGATGGAACCCGGACTCAGGCGCCAGGCGGCAAAAACACCGCGGACGGGCTCATAAATTCCACATCGGGCAGTTCGGTTCTTACCCTCACACTTTGAAACCTTCCCTTGGAGCCGCCGGAACCGGCGAAGGTCAGTAGATATTGATTATTGAGGTGCGTGGAGATTTCGTCGAGATAGGGCTTGATGCTGACGGGTGCGTTGGTTCCCAGGAAGTAGGATTCCGCGCCGGTGTCTTGGGAAACTTTGTCGATGTTGTTTTGTGCCGTGTTGGTGAGGAAGAAAGAACGGCCGCGGTGACCGGAGCTTGGGAAATAGATCGACCAGATGTTGGTGTTCTGGCGTTCGGCGCGCTGCACGAGCGGATCGACATCGGGATAGATGGGACCGGAGCCGGGTCCGCGGAACCAGTCGATGCCGGAAGTGATGACAAGGATGGAGCGGCGCGGGCCAGTGTTGGGCCAACGCTTGAGAAGATCGATCATGCCGAGGTAAGGGCTGGAGCCGATCATGCTGGTGCCGAGCGGGAGACGAAGAGCTTTGGTGACCAATTCGTGATTCGGGGTAAAGTCCTGGGCCAGCATGGCGGTGTTGTTCTGGAGGTAGCCGAGGGCGATGGAGGTGGCAGGCGGCTGGGCCAGGATGAATTCCTTGAGGTAGTCCCACTGGCCGCCAGCGGTGGTATCGATCGAGCTATCGATGAGAATGGCGAGGAAGAGTTCGTCACCCTTTTTCCAGTCGGCAATTTGTTTACGCTCTTTGCCCTGGAAGAGTTGCACATCGTCCTTGGAAATGGGCGGAGCTTCCTGTTTTTTTCCAACCGCGGTGACTGTGAACGTAGCAGTACCGGGCGCGGGCGCTGTGGTCTGAGCGTACACGCGAGCCGTGACGATCAGCAGTAGCGCAACAAGGAACGCCCCCATACGGAAAAGCGTTTTCTGGTGCGTCATTATGAGTCTCCTCGAACTCCTAGAAAGTTTGATGCGAACCCGGAACAAAGAGATTGATCTCGCTGCGCAGGGCAATTTACGCCGAGAGCGGACAGGTGTCGATGGAGGGCGGGGCACAGGGGCGGACGGACGAGTTATCACGAAGCCGTGCAGACCACCCGCAGGACGGCTAAGAGAGTACGTCAGCGGCGCTGAGAAAGTCACCCGGGATTTCCTGTTGGCGGAGAACTTTATGGACGGGTAGTCCAGTCTATACCCATGGTTGTAGCGGATCTCCTCGGGAGGTCCCTTCGTCGCAAGAAACGCTCCTCCGGTTGACCGCACCCGGTACAGGAACCGAAAAATTGCATGTAGCGAGTGGCGCGGCTAGAATGGGCGCGTCATCATTCCTGCTCGCTCGCTCCCCTGGAGGTACAGCATCTCATGGCGCTGATGCGCTCGATGTTGCTCGCCGCTTCGCAAAATGTATGGTTGAGAGAACACGCGGTGAAGTACCCGTTTGTGCGACAAAGTGTTTCACGATTCATGCCGGGGGAGACGCTGGACGCGGCGCTGCTCGCGGCCCGGGCATTGCAGCAGAAACAGATCGGAACGGTGTTTACGCACCTCGGGGAGAATGTCGGCGACCCGAGCGAGGCGCGGAAGGTCACCCAGCATTACCTGGAAGTGCTGGACCGCATCCATGCATTGAATTTGCCGACGGAAGTATCCGTAAAGCTGACGCAGCTGGGGCTGGACCAGGGGGCGGATTTTTGTTTCGAAAACCTCGAGCGGATTCTTCAGCGCGAAAACGGCAGAGCGATCGTCTGGGTGGATATGGAAGCGAGTAACTATGTGGACGCGACCCTGGAGATTTACCGGCGCGCGCTGCGACAGCACCCGAATGTCGGGATTTGCCTGCAGGCCTATTTGTACCGCACGAAGAAGGATTTGGCGGAGTTGTTCCCGCTGCGGCCGTCCGTGCGGTTGGTTAAAGGCGCGTACCAGGAGCCACCGACGGTGGCGTATCCGAAGAAGAGCGATGTGGACGTAAATTATTTTGCCCTGGCGCAGGAGATGTTGCGTGCGAAATCGGTCGGGGAATGCGTGCGTGCGGCGTTTGGCACGCATGATGTGGCGCTGATCCGGCGGCTGGCGGAGTTTGTGGCCCAGCAAAACTGGCAGAAGAGCGAGCTAGAAGTACAGATGCTTTATGGTATTCAGCGCGGGGAACAAGAGCGGCTAGCACGCGATGGCTGCCGCTCGGTTGTGCTGGTGGCGTATGGGACGTATTGGTATCCGTGGTTCGTGCGCCGGCTGGCGGAGCGTCCAGCGAATTTGTGGTTCATGCTGCGAAATGTGTTT
>Ga0306920_100004690_pt1 | contig 17543 bp, 12 predicted proteins | sample flu12Cox44000170_FD_204666 | JGI IMG/M metagenome (GOLD analysis project Ga0306920, IMG submission 204666) | Lab enrichment of tropical soil microbial communities from Luquillo Experimental Forest, Puerto Rico - flux4day.12C.oxic.44.000.170 (v2)... | ecosystem: Environmental > Terrestrial >... | reverse complement strand
CTGAAAACACTCTGACGGTCGAGCCATAGGCCAATCGGGGCACCGCGGCGCGCCGGCCGCGCCGCCGCGAGGAGAGGCTCGGACCGGACCGACATTCCTTAGACGGCGCGGTAGATCTCTTTGAGCTGCGCCTCGGCGCTCTTGATCGCGTCCTTGGTCGCAGTGCCGGTGCACGCCTTGGCGAACATGTCGACGATGACGTATTTGGCGACGCTCTCGGCCAACCGGTGATCTGGCGGCGCCGGCCAGCCCGGGAGGTGCGCCGTCGCCATCGCCTCGCGATAGGGGATGTTGCGCGGCTCGACCTGCCACATCGGCGCGTTGTCGTAGGCATGCAGGAAGGGTTGGTAATAGCTGTCGGCCGAGGCGAACCAGCCGCCGAGCTGCTGTTCCGCCGTCAGCCAGCGCAGGAACTTGTGCGCCTCCTCCTTCCGGGGGCTGAAGTCGAAAATCGCGTGGCTCTGGCAGTCGAGCAGGTGGAAGCGGCCCTTGGGTCCCTGTGGGTTTTGCGCCTGGTCGGTCACCTTGCCAATGTCCGGGAAGTGCGCCTTGGCGAACCACAGGATGCTCTCGGCGTTGTTGGTGCAGGAGATCTGCTCGGCCATCCACGCCTTGTTGTTGCTCGGATCGGTCCAGCCCAGCACGTCCTCGAACATCGTGTCGCGGAAGAATTTGCGGGCGAAATCGACGGCGCGCGCGGTCTCGTCGGAGTCGATCACCACGGTCTTGCCGTCGGGCTCAACCTCGGCGCCGCCGTAGGACCACAAGAGCGGGTAGAGCCAGCCGTGGTTGTCGCCGAAGCCGTGGCCCAACTCGAAGCCGAAGGGATGGTCCTTGGCTTTGAGCTTCTTCCCGACCTCGTACAACTCCTCCCAGGTGTCGGGGAATTGCTTGACCCCGACCTCGGCAAACCAGTCGGTGCGCCAGTTCATCAGCTGCCCGATGTTGCTGTGCGGGATCGCCCTCCATTTGCCGTTGACAACAGCGGCTTCCCTGGCCGCATCGTACCAGCCGCCCTGTTGCTTGCCGGCCTCCTCGGCGATGTCGCTGACATCCATCAGCTTGTCGGCATAGAGGAACGGGTAGAGCAGGAAGATGATTGTTATATCGGCTCCCGACCCGGTCTCGATGATCGTGCTGATCCGGGTCGGCGAGCTGCCGACGCTGGTCAGCTCGTAATTGACCTTCACGCCGGTCTCCTTTTCGTAAGCCGGCGCCAATGTCTTCTGCATGTACTCGTCGAACGGGGGGATGAACGAGGTCTCGTGCAGAAGGGTAAGCGACTTGCCCTGCGCGCCCGCGCCCCGCGGGCCGATCGCGGCGGCTGCGGCCCCGAGCCCGGCGAGTTCGAGAAACCTGCGGCGTGAGGTGGCGTGCATGCTGTCGCTCCCGGTTTCGGCGGTACCAGTTACCCGGCCCTGCACACGTTGTAAGGGTACCGCTTGCAGCCGGCAAGCCTCAGCGACCTGTGAGCACCCTGTCGACCATCGCCGGGGCGGCGCCGAGATAGTTGGCGGGATTCGTCAGCGCCCGCAGCTTTTCTGTACCGAGCGGGCCGGCCACAGCAGGCATTTCGAGCAGCACGTCGAGCAATGGCCGGTCGGTCTCGATCGCCAAACGGCAGGCGTCGTAGACGATGTCGTGCGCCTCGTTGCGGCCAGTATGTGGCGCCAATCCCATCATCACCGCCTCGGCGACGATGAGCCCGTGCGTCATCGCCAGATTCTTCGCCATACGACCGGCATCGACGATTAGGCCGCCGAGCATGAAGCGCGCCTGGTGGAGCGCGCCGGCGGCATAGCCGAAGGCTTCCGGCACTGCCACCCATTCAACGTGCCATGGGCCGGTCGCGCGCTCGAAATCCGTCACCAGTGCATCGAGTACCAGGCCCGCTTGCTGGCGCAGCACTTTCGCCGCCGCGACGATCAGCTCGCACGAAATCGGGTTGCGCTTCTGCGGCATCGTCGAGCTTGACCCGCGTCCCGCGACGAAGGGTTCGGCCGCCTCGCCGAACTCGGTCGCCGACATCAGCATGACATCGAGGGCGATCTTGCCCAGACTGCCGAGCAGCAACGCCAGCGTCTGCACGGTCTCGGCAATCCCGTCGCGGGTAACGTGCCAGGTGATCGACGGGTCGCGAAGCGCCAGCTCGCTGGCGAGCGCAGCGCGGGTCTTGAGGCTTTCCTCACCCTTGCCGAGTGAGGCCAATGTGCCGGCGGCGCCGCCGAACTGGGCAAGCAGCACGCGCGGGCGCAGCTCGCGCAGGCGGTCGGCATGGCGGTCGAGGGCGGAGAGCCAGACTGCGGCTTTGTAGCCGAAAGTCACCGGCAAAGCGTGCTGCAGATGGGTGCGTCCCGCCATCGGCGCGTCGCGATAGCGCCGGGCGAGCGCGGCGAGATGGCCGCGAACCGCTGTCAAGTCTTCTTCGACCAACCCGAGCCCCGCGCGGATCTGCAACACGACGGCCGTATCCATGATGTCCTGGGTCGTGGCTCCCCAATGGATGTAACGGCCGTAGTCTCCGGCCCATTCGGCGAGCTGGCGGACGAGCGGCAAGATCGGGTATCCGACGGTCTCGGTCTCCTTTTTCAGGCGCGCGAGATCGAGCGCCCGGCGCCCGTTCGCCAGGGCGCTCGCCGCCCGCGTAATCGCTTCACTCGCTTCGACCGGGATGATTCCAAGCCGCCCCTGGGAGCGAGCGAGAGCCGCCTCAACTTCGACGCAGCGGGCGAGGAACGGTTCGTCGCCGAAGAGCCCGCGCATCGCTGGAGTGCCGAACATATCGGCGAAAATTGCGGAGTCGAGGACGCCGATCGCCATTATCGAGCGAACACGGTCCAACCGCCCTCGCCCAGGCGCTCCAGCGCCGGGAAGCGGCTCTTGTAAGCCATTTTGGGACTCTCCGCGATCCAGTAACCGAGATAGACAAAGGGCTGCCCGCGGCGGCGGCACTCCTCGACGAGCCAAAGAACGGTCCAGATCCCAAGGCTACGCTTTGTCTGAAGTGGATCGTAATAGCTGTAGACCGCGGAGACCCCGTCATCGAGGAGATCGATCAGCGAGGCCGCGACCAGATCTCCGCAACCGTCGCGAAACTCGGCCAGGGCGGTCCGCAGCGGCGTGTCCTCGACCATCCCCCGGTAATCGCCGTAGCGCATCGATGCCATGTCGCTGTCGCCGTGGCGCATGCGCTGATAAGCCGAGAACAGTCTGAATTGCTCCGGTGTGGCGCGCGCGGTAACCAGACTGCCGCAAATGTCCCGGTTGGCGTTACGTACGCGCCGGGTCGACCGGGTATGACGAAAACGCTCGACGGCGATCCGTACCGGCACACAGGAAGAGCAGCCGCGGCACGCCGGCCGATAGGCGAAGCGGTGACTACGCCGAAACCCTGCACGCGAGAGATCGTCGTAAAAGGCTGCGCCGCCGCGCCCGCCGAGTTCGACGATCAACTTGCGCTCGGCGCGACCCGGTACGTAGGGGCAGGCGACCGGTGAGGTGGCAAAGAATTGTCGGAATGACCCGACCAGCAAGCCGTCCATCGCCGTGGCGCGCGAATTTTGCTGAGCTTGCTCGCGTTTTCGCCGGTTTTCCGTTTCCGGCACAAAGTCCATCACATTCCTCTCTGCGCCGCGTTGCCGGTCAGCTGATGCTCCCAAGTATGGACGAAAGCTAGGGGCCGCGCCAGGCTGGACGGTCCCACATCCTCCTGTCGATCAGTGTAGCGGGCCCACCGTCCAACGGAAGCCTGTTAGGATGTTGTTATCAAACTGGCGTTCGACGGCCAAATCTCGCCTTAGGGGTCCTTCCGGAGGGATATCGCTCCTGATCCCCTCGACGCGGGCTATAATCGTGGTCAGGCCGGTCGCTGAGGCTTCGCTCTTGCCGATCTCGATCGTCGCGCTTGGGAAGGCGCGCTGCATGATGTCAACGCATCGCCCCGCGAGGCCGACATCGCGGGTAATGCCGCATCCGGTCCAGAGACAACACACGAGGCAGAGTGAAGGGGCGGCCGGGCCAAACCGGAGGTGACGCATCGCGATGATTATGCTCGGCGGGCGCCACAGATATCAAATACCCGCCGACCGGGCCCCCCTTGACCGGATGACGACAACGACGACGAGCGGGTATCTTGAAGCTCGCTTGGTCATCTTTCTTGTCAACGAGGAATGCCTCGACTTGAACGACGGTTCACGGCGCTTGAACAGGCTGCGACGCAAGGTCTACCGGGAAAACCCGGCGGCTACTAGATCTACCAGTCGGGGGACGGCGTTGGCGCTGTGGCGAGCTTTCACCAAAAAGGGCTTTTGTTCTTGGTGCTATGAATTCGGCTTTGCAGGCAGCATCACGCACACCGTGACCATTGTCGAGACCGACGGCGTCCCACAAATCCATGACGCGTTTTTCAATCTGACCTACCCGCTCGGTTTTCACGACGTGCTCGACGCGCTTCGGGACGGAAGACCCGTCGCTGCAAAAAACGAGATCCGCGACCGGAAAATTTATCTCTCGGATCCGGCCTTTGAGTCCGAGGCGATGGTTAGCTGGCTCGAGGCGAACGCGGACCGCGAGCTCGACCCGATTGATGGTCTCCGCCGGTTCGAAGTTCTTTGGAACCTCGAGGCGTTTATTGCAACTTTCCCCGGCATCGAGGCGGCATACGAAGACCTCGAGGAGCGAGGTTCTCCTCGGGATCTACGCTTCCTGATGCTGCATCCGATAGAGATGTTCGACGGGAAGAAATCGCACGCGGATCCCAGCACAATGCCATTGCTTGCTGGCCGGGATCTGACGTCGCCACTCGCGGCAACCCGCGCCGCGGTCAGGCGAGTGAGCCGGGAACTGGTGTTTGAGCGCGAGCGCAGCACAGAAAAGGACGCGGCAATCTACCGGCTCGAAGGCGAACGCGGTGCAGCGCAATCTGACTTGGCCGCAGCGTCGACTGAAGCGCGGCGCCTCGGCGACCAGATCGTGCAGCTGCGTGCGGCTCTCGACGACGAGACGCGGCGATTTGCCGCCGAACGACAGACGCTGTCGCGGGCTCTGACAGAGGCCGAGGCGCAAGCTATTGCCTCCCGCGTGGAGACCGCGGCGCTGAGGGCAGAGTTGACGCAGGCGCGTGCTGAATGGGACGCAGAGAGCGACGGATGGGAACGCGACATGGCGTCCTTGCAAGCCGCCGCGGGATTGTGGATCGAGCAGAGTTCCCAGGCAGTTCAAATAGCGCGGTCCGAATTGAACGCGGCCGTGAGTGAAGGGCAACAGGTCATAGCCGAGCGGGATCGCCTCCGGACAGACCTCGCGACCCGGCTCCGTGCGTGGGAAAACTCTCCCTGGCGCAAATTCCTGGCCTTTTTCATGCGAGCGAGAGGCAAATCGGCCTGGAAAGCGCCGACGAGCGGTAATTGAACGTGTTACGAGACGATCGTTTCTAGACTGGAAAGGTGCGTACCATCACAGTGCCGGCGAGCACATCATGCAGAGTGCGCCTGCGCCGGTTGAACAGCACGAACAGCAAGATCAACGAGCAAGTCGCTCCGACGGTGATGTAGAAGAGAGCGGTCTGCGCCAGGGCCTGCAGGAACCCCGGGCGTTCGCCGGTTACCGAGCGCAGTTCGACATCGAACCACCGCATTCCCCAGGTCGCCGATCGGGGGCACACTCATATTGCAGATTCCGCGCAGCATGTAGGGAAAGCCGCTGCTGCCGCAACCCTACCGGGCCACCCCTTTCTGTTGTGTATAGTCTCGACCGCGAGCTTGACCAGGAGGATCCCATGCCCGCCTATGTAATCGCCGATGTCGGCGGCCGTTTCGTGGTCCGCGGCGGGCCGGTCGAGCTGCTCGAGGGTGAGCTGCAGCCGGAAAGGAACGTCGTCATCGAATTCGCGGACGCGGAGACGGTGCGCCGCTGGTACCGTTCCGAAGAATATCAGCGCGCCCTGCAGATCCGGCAGGCGGCCTCGCGCAGACGGTTGTTCCTGATGGAAGGAGCAAGCTAGCGTTATTCGCTGCGTGCTGGTCGTCGGCTGAGCTCAACAGTAACTGCGTCGGGAAGCCGGCCGCGACCAGTGCTCCGATCAGCACCTCGACATGGCGTCGGTTTTGGGTCTCGACCACGACATCGAGCTCGGCGCGTTTGACCGAAGTGTCGTGGAACAAGCGCTGGTGGTGCACCTCGACGATGTTGCCGGCGTGTTTGCCGATCACTCCCGACAGGCGCGAGAGGGCGCCGGGCACGTCGGGCAGCTCGCAACGCAGGCGGACGAGCCGGCCCTCGCGCACGAGGCCGCGCATCAGGATCGAGGCGAGCAGCCGCGAGTCCATATTGCCGCCGGTGATCACGATCCCGACCCGGCGGCCGCGAAACCGCTCGGGCTCGGCGAGCACGGCGGCGAGACCGGTCGCCCCGGCGCCCTCGGCCACGAGCTTTTGGCGCTCGAGCAGGATCTCAACGGCGCCTTCGAGCATGATCTCGTCGACGAGCCGGATTTCGGATACCAGCTTCTTTACGATGCGGCGGGTCAGCCGGCCCGGTTCCTTAACCGCGATCCCTTCGGCGAGCGTCGCAGCCGCAGCTGGTGGACCCGGGTCTTCGCCACGGAGCAAACGGTACATCGAGGGGTATAGCGTCGACTGGACGCCGACGATCTCGATCTCCGGCTTGATCGCCTTGGCGGCGACGGCGATCCCGGATATCAGACCGCCGCCGCCGATCGGCACGACGAGCGTGTCGAGATCTGGACGGTCGGCGAGGAGCTCGAGACCGATCGTCCCCTGGCCAGCGATGACATTGGCATCATCATAGGGGTGGACGAGCACGAGCCCGCGCTCGCGGGCGAGCGTATCGGCTGCCTCGCGGGCCGCAGCAAGGCTGTCGCCCTTCAGCACCACGGTGGCACCAAGGGCCTCGGTGCGGTCGATCTTGATGAAAGGTGTGCCCTCGGGCATCACGATCGTCGCCGGAACACCTAGCCGGAGCGCGTGGTAGGCCACACCCTGGGCGTGGTTGCCGGCGGACATCGCAACAACTCCAGCGCGTCTTTGCGCGGCATCGAGTGTCAACAGCTTGGCAAGCGCGCCGCGTTCCTTGAACGAGCCCGTGCGATGCAACGTCTCGAGCTTGAGGTGGATCTCGGTGCCCGCGAGCTCCGCGAGTGCAGGTGAAGCAATCACCGGCGAATGCGCAATCGCGCCCGCGATCGCCGCAGCGGCATCGCGAACCGACGCGAGCGTTACCGGCAGATCATTCATCACCTGGGCTCCAAAGGTTCTGGCGCCAAAACAAGAGTGGAAACAGAAGCGGATCGGCCAGGCACGAGCCAGGCGAAATTGCGCCAGCGGCGGGGTAGGTCGGCAAAGTGACCCGAGAGCGGGCTTCCGGATTGGCCCGGCGTGATCATCATCACTGATTCATTCGGGGTCGCGAGATCCGTGATAATCCGCAAGCCGGCGCCGAAGCGCTGCGCGAAAGGGCGGGCGTCGTCACGGATCGTGCTCGGGCCGCGATCGAGCGTGTCATATCCGCCCGAGGTCGGGATCGAGACGCCTAGCCAATCGCGCAGCACCGGGATTCGACTGAAGACCGGGTTCGCGAACACTGCGAAATGAGCTCGCCCCCATCGCCACTGCTTCATATCAGCGCCGTAAGCTTGGCGCAGTTGTGCAAGTGCCATTCGAAGGGAATCCGAGAGCCGCGCGGCGCAGCCTTGTTGCCCGGGCTGCTTTGGGTCGTCGCACCAATCCGGCCGCTCGGTCAAGGCCGCCTCCATCACCCGCGGCTTCAAATCCCAGTAGCCCGAGACGGCGTCACCAAAGCGACCGAACAGAATCTCCCGGCTGAATTCGCGCAGCCAAGCGGTGAACAACAGCGGTTCGACCTTTTCCCGGTCCATGTGGAAGTCCCAACCTCGCAGGCGGTCGATCGCCTCCCCCGAGGCCTCGCTGCGAGGGGCATCTCGGATCATCAGCGGAACCAGGCGCTGGGCCATCAGCGAGAAGGTATCGGCCTCGATGGCAGCGCTCGAGGCGGGTGTCTGGAGGGGTGTCGCGGCGAGCAGCGCTTCGATGCGTTGCGCGCGGTTCGGCAGATCCCAGTCGCGGCTCAGAAAATAGGGGTAGCCGACCGGAACAATCTTGTTGTTGGCGCTCACAAACTGACCCGAAGGCGGATTGACCGCGCTCGGCAGCGACGCGAACGGAACGAACCCGATCCAATCGTATTCGCCCGTCCACCCCGGCGCCGGCAGCCAGCCTTCGCCGCCGCGCCGGACCGGCACCAGCCCCGGCGCGATAAAGCCGATCGTCCCATCGACATCGGCATATACGATGTTTTGCATCGGTCCGACGAAATTCCGCAATGCCTCGCGGAAGCTTGGCCAGTCAGTCGCCCGGTTGATCTCCCACAACGCCTGGGCGCTGCGGTCTTCCGGGATCGTAAAGGTCGCGGCCAGCGCCAGGACAAATCCCGGATCGGCCGCCCCCGGGGGGAGCACATCGGACAGCACGGGGCCGTGCCGGGTCGTCCGGATGATGATGTCGACAGGTGCCTCGCCGCGCACGAGGATCGTCTCGCGTCGCGACGCGAAGGCCGCGCTCCCTTCTGGGGTCAGATAGCGGCCGGGGTCGGTCGGCTCGACCCTTTCGATGAAGAGATCCTCGACATCGGCTGTGGTTGTCGTCAAGCCCCAGGCGATCCGCTGATTGTGGCCGACTAGGACGAACGGGCTGCCCGCGGCGGTCCCGCCGACGATCTCGTGCTCCGGCGTTCTCAATCGGGCGAGGTACCAGAAGCCCGGGGCGCTGAATTCGAGGTGCGGATCGTTGGCAAGAAGCGGCTTGCCGCTGGCGCTGTGTCGGCCATCGACGACCCAGTTGTTCGAGGCGTAGATCGGCCCCACGGCTGGTGGCAGTGCCTCGTAGAGTGCGTCGAGCGACAGCCGGCGATAGATCGGCAGCATGTCGGACAAGGTTGTAGGCGCCTCCTTCGGATATTCCGGATAGAGAAAAGCGAGATCCGCTGACGGAACGGTGCGAGCCATTCGGGCACGCAGCAGTTCGCCGCGGTAGTTGCCGCCGAGTCGCACGGCCATCAACTTGCCCCAAACGAGGCTGTCGGCCGTCTGCCAGGGCTCGGGGGCAAAACGCAGCAGCAGGAACTCGGGCGGTAATGCGCCGCGTCGTGATACGAGGAAGGCGTTGACCCCGGCTGCATAGGCCTCGAGCCCGCGCCTGACCGTCGACGACAGGAACGGGATCTCGGCCTCGGCGGCGCGATAGAGGCCGAGAACGCGCATCTGCCGGTCAATCGTCAGGGCCTCCGGTCCGAATATCTCGGCGAGCCGACCGGCGCCGTAGCGGCGCTGCAGCTCCATCTGGAAGAGGCGATCCTGGGCATGAACAAAGCCAAGGCCGAAGGCGGCGTCCTCGTCATCTTGTGCGGCAATCAGCGGGACCCCATCGGCGTCGCGCTCGATACGGATCTCGGCTTTTGGTCCGGCCACGACGAGCCGGCCATCGGTCTGCGGTAGGGACGACAGCAGATAAAGGTAGAGTCCGCCGCCGAGGACCAGCAACAGCGCAAACAGGCCTGTGAAAATGCGCCGGATCACGCCGCCACCTTGTCCCGACGCTCCTCCGGATGCGCTACGGAATTCCCCTGCCGACAGGGGAAAACGCGGGAAAGAAACGCATCAGAATCGACTTCATTGCCAATATATCCATTTATATCAAATACTTACGAACCGAGTAGGACGCGTTAGGGACGCTCCGGCAGCGGTATTTTGACAAATTTCTGACAGCTGACGCGGGCGCACTGTCCTGGGACACACGGCGGCCGCGGGCGGCCATTCTCGCAAGTAGCATACGTTGCGATTCTGGCATTAAGATGGCGAAGTGAGGGGGCGGCCGGGTCGCGGTCGCCATCAAAGGCCGAGCTCACGGAGGATATGGTCGCGATCCGCGTCGAGATCGGGGGCTTGAGGCCGTGTCGGCGGGTCGACGAAACTCGACAGCTTCATCGGGTTGCCGGCGAGTTCGAGCGGACCCGTGACCGGGTCGTCGACCGAGATCAGCATGTTGCGGGCTGCGGTTTGGGGATGTGCGAGCGCCTGGGCGATGTTGTTAACGGGGCCGCACGGCACCCCCGCCGCTTCGAGCACTGCGATCCAGTGGTTGGTCTCCTTGCCGCGGAGCACGCTCTCGATCTCGGCCCGCAGCGCTTCCTGGTGTTCGTTGCGCAGAGCGTTCGTCTTGAAGAGCGGGTTCTCGGCCAGATCCGCGCGGTCGAGCGCGTGGGCGAGCTTGACGAAAAGCCCGTCATTGCCGGCGGCGATGATGATGTTGCCGTCACGGGTCGGGAAGGCTTCGAACGGCGTGATCGAGGGGTGGCGCGCGCCCATCGGCCCCGGGATCTCACCGGTCGTCGTGTAGCGCATGATCGCGTTCTCGAGCAGCGCCAGCTGGCAATCGAACAAGGCCACATCGACCTTCGTCGCCTCGCCGGTCCACTCGCGATGCAGGAGGGCGGCGTTTAGCGCGACCGCCGTATAGAGGCCGCCGGCGAGATCGCCGACCGATGTGCCGACCCTGGTCAGCGGCATCCCGGGGTGACCAGTGATGCTCATAATGCCGCCGAGGCCCTGCACCACCATGTCGTAGGCCGGATAGTGGGAGTAAGGGCCGCTATGGCCAAAGCCCGAGGCGGCCGCATACACGAGGCGCGGATAGCTTTGGTGCAGCTTCTCCCAACCGTAGCCGAGCTTCTCCATGGTGCCAGGGCGAAAGTTTTCGACGAGCGCGTCGGCCTTATCGAGCAGCCGCTCGAAGATGTCGCGGCCGGCCGGCGATTTGAGGTCGAGCGCGATCGACTCCTTGCCCCGGTTGACCGAGGCGAAATAAGCCGATTTTCCGTTCTTGAACGGGCCGTATTGGCGCGCGTCATCGCCCTGCTGTGGTGGCTCGACCTTGATCACGCGGGCGCCGAGTTCGGCGAGCAGCAAGGTGCAGTACGGCCCCGCGAGGATGCGGGAAAGGTCGATGATGATGATGCCGGAAAGTGGCCCGCGCTGAGCCATCGTACTGATTCCTTCGCGATGTCGAAACCGGTCAATAGCCTAGCGCGGGCAACCGGGCAACCGAGCGATCGCGCGCCCAACGATCCGATGCTGAGGCCGGGCATGGGTATGTATCAATTGGGGCAACAGAGTTTTTTGCAAAATTCAAAAATTTGTGAGTGGCTTTCCTGAGCCTGCCGAATCAATGGGTTATTCATCGCAAAAGAGATGGTCGAAACTACCCGCAAAATCAGAGCACAGGCGGCGGTTGGCCGACGGCGGCCGGCGCTGACGCCGTGGCGCCCGGAATTGCTGCCCAGTACGGTCGCTGCGGCCGGCTCAGGGCAATGCCGCGCCGCGGTCGTCGATAAAGGTGCACTCGGTGGCAACCCGCCTGACGACATCCTCGGGGCTCAGTATCGGCGCCATCCCCGTCACCACCTTGAGACGTAGCCGCTGACGAGTCTTAATTACACGAGTCTCCCTCGCTCGGCCGCCGGCACCGACCGTTCGGTTCAATCGTCTAGGCAGTGAGAGACCCTAGCGGCTGCTGGTACTCGTGCGTCCCGATCCGGGAGATACGGATGAAAACCGTCGAAATCATCTACCGATACTCCTCTCCCGGCGCGCCGACACGCCCTCGGCCACACGACGCGGAGGCGGCCCGGCGACGTCTCAGCGACGGTTTCGCGACATTGCTCGACAGTTTGTCCCAGGATGCCGGGCTGGCACAGCGTGTGATCGAGGTGGATCCGCAGGACCTCGGTTTACTGCAGGGGGAGCACGGCGCGTCGACTCAGCACCCTTTTGCGGTCGTGCTCGGGTGTTCGGACGCGCGGGTGCCGATCGAACTGATCTTTAACGAGGGACCAAACGACCTGTTTGTCGTCAGGGTTGCCGGCAACGGCCTTGGCCACGACGTTCTCGGCAGCCTGTGGTATGCACTGGAGCATCTGCGCGAGAGCGTGCGGCTTGTTGTGATTCTGGGCCATAGCGGGTGCGGTGCAGTGTCGGCGGCGGTCGATGTCTTTCTTCACCCGCTCGGCTATTTGTCGGTATCAACGAGTTACTCGCTTCGTGGCATTCTCGACCGGCTCTTGATCGTGGTTGAATCAGCGGCGCGCAAACTCGCCGCCACCTATGGCAACGATATCGCGCAACAGCCGGGGTATCGCGACGCGCTTATTGCGGCCTCGGTTGCCGGCAACGCCGCGCAGGTCGCCTTTGCCGTGCAGCGTGAGTTGACCGGTCTTGGGCTAAACGAGCTGCGTGTGGTCTACGGCGTCTACCGGCTGGAGACGCGCGAGGTCTGGGTCCCGCCCGGTACCGCGGATGGCGCGACGCGGCTCGCCCATCCGCCAACCGACCTCGTCGCGTTTGGTCAGCTTGGTGACGCTATTGCCAAATCAGACCTGATCGCCGGCAATCTCGGCCGCCACGAATAAACATGGGTAGGGCGGGGCGGCGCAGGAAACAAAGCTCAAAGCCGTGGGACCGAATGGCGAGCGAGCGCTGGAGGAAAGCGCCGCTCGTGCCGACGAGCTCGCATCCGCCGGCGATCACAACGACGCGGCGGTGTGGCGGTGGATCACGACGGCCGTCACCCGGCTCGCGAACAGGACTCCGCCCGGCCCTGGACAGGGCGCTTCAACAGAAGGATGATCCCCTCGGGCCCGTGGAGTGCGGCCATGGATGTCGGGGGTTGGCTCAGAAGTCTCGGCCTCGGACAGTACGAGGCGCTCTTTCGCGCGAGTGAAATCGACGCCGATATCCTGCCCGAGCTGACCGACGCCGATCTCGAGAAGCTCGGTGTGCCGCTGGGGCACCGCAAGCGTCTCCTCAGAGCCATCTCCGGTTTGGCCGTCGCTGAGACATTGGCGGCGCCCTCCGCATCGACCGGTGCGAAGCCGCAGGACGCCGCCGAGCGGCGGCAGCTGACCGTGATGTTCTGCGATCTCGTCGGCTCGACGGCGTTGTCGGTGCGGTTCGACCCCGAAGAACTGCGCGAGGAGATCCGCGCCTATCAGAACACTGTTTCCGGCATCGTCGCGCGCTATGACGGCTTTGTCGCCAAATTCATGGGCGACGGGGTGCTGGCCTATTTCGGCTATCCGCGGGCGCATGAGGACGACGCCGAGCGGGCGGTGCGGGCCGGGCTCGAAATAGAAGCGGCGGTGACGAGCCTGGAGACCCGTGGAACGGAGCGGCTCGCCGTCCGCATCGGCATTGCCACCGGGCTTGTCGTCGTCGGCGATCTGGTCGGCGAAGGCTCGGCGCAGGAGCAGGCGGTGGTCGGCGAGACCCCCAACCTCGCCGCACGCCTGCAGGCTCTGGCGGAACCCGGGCAGATCGTCCTCGCCGGTGCCACCCGCCGCCTGATCGGCGATCTGTTCCGGCTGACCGACCTCGGGCGCCAAACGGTGAAGGGCTTTGCCGATCCGGTCGAAGCCTTCGTGGTCGAAGGCCTCGCCATAGCAGAGAGCCGCTTCGAGGCGGCACGCCGCGGGCTCACCGACCTCGTCGGGCGGGCGTCGGAGAGCGCCCTGTTGCGCGAACGCCTGCGCGAGGCCTGGGCCGGCGCCGGCCGGATCGTCTTGCTTGCGGGCGAGGCCGGCATCGGCAAGTCGCGGCTCGCCGCTCAGCTCGCTGCCGAGGTCGCGAGCGAGCCGCACACGCGGCTGCGCTACCAATGCTCGCCCTATCACGGCGACAGCGTCTTGCACCCCTTTGTCGTGCAGCTGGGGCGCGCAGCCCGCCTCGCCCCGGACGACCCGGCCGAGACGCAGCTCGACAAGCTCGAAGCCATATTGGCGCCGGCGCGCATCGCGGAAACGGCACCGCTCTTCGCGTCCCTGCTGTCGATCCCGACCGGCGACCGCTATCCGCCGCTGGCACTGAGTGCCGCGCAGCAGCGCCGGCTGACCCTGGCGGCACTGCTCGACCAGCTCGAAGCACTGGCACGGCAGAAGCCGGTCTTGATGCTGTTCGAAGACGCCCACTGGGCCGATGCGACCTCGCTCGAAGTGCTCGATTTGACGGTCGAGCGCGTACTCGCCTTGCCGGTATTGGTGCTCTTCACCTTCCGGCCGGAATACGAGGCGCCTGGGACCGGCCTCTCGCACGTCACCAGCATCGCGCTCGACCGCCTGGCACCCGCCGAGGTCGAGACCCTGGCCGAGCATGTCACCGGCCAGCCGCTGCCGCCCGAAGTGACGGCGCAGATCGTCGCCAAGACGGACGGGGTGCCGCTCTTTGTCGAGGAATTGACCAAGACGGTGCTCGAATCTGGTCTGCTCATCGCGGGGCCGCAGGGCTGGCATCTCGACGGGCCGTTGCCGCCCTTCGCCATTCCGGCGACGTTGCAGGATTCGTTGGCGGCGCGTCTCGATCGGCTGGCGCCGGTAAAGGAAATCGCACAGATCGGCGCCGCGATCGGCCGCGAATTCTCCTACCCGCTGTTGCGCGCGGTCGCCGGCCGCGACGATCCGGCGTTGCGCGCGGCATTGGCGCAGCTCGAAGAAGCGGAGCTGCTGTTCCGCTCGGGCATGCCGCCCGATGCGCGCTACACCTTCAAGCATGCGCTGGTCCAGGACACCGCCTACGAAACCCTGCTCAGGAGCCGGCGGCAGATGCTGCACCGGCAGATCGCCGACGTCTTGCGGGACGAGTTCGCGGCGACCGCAACAGCCGAGCCGGAACTCGTCGCCCATCATCTGACCCAGGCCGGGCTCGACGAGCCGGCGATCGAATGGTGGGGCAAGGCCGGCGACCAGGCGCTGCGCCGGTCGGCGTTCAAGGAGGCAGCCGCCCACCTCGGCAAGGCGATAGAATTGGCCGACAAGCTCGCCGCAACGGCGCCGGGCGCCGCGCCGGCCAGCAACCGGCTGCACTTACAGACGAGCCTCGGTAATGCCCTGTTCTGGGCCAAGGGATATCAGGCGCCGGAAACGAGCGCGGCCTTTGCGCGCGCCCGCGAACTGGCGAGCCGGGAGGAAGACGCCTCGGAACGGTTCTCCGCCTATTACGGTCTTTGGGTGGGGCACATTAATCGCTGCGAACCCGCGCCGATGCGCGAAATGGCCGATCTTTTCCTCCGCGAAACCACCGCCCGGCCGAATTGCCTCGAGGCTGTGATCGCGCACCGCGTTTCCGGCAACACCTGCTTGTATTTCGGCGACTTTGTCGGCGCCCACGACCATTTTCAGAAGTCCATCGAGCTCTACGATCAGGCGCGCCATGGTGATTTCGCCAACCGGTTCGGCCAGAATTCCCGCGCCGCAGCGGAGATCATCGACGCCATCACATTTTGGGTGCTCGGGAGAGTCGACGAGGCCTTGCCGCTTGCCGAACGTGCCCTCTCCGACGCCGAGTCGGCAGCGCATGCTCCGACAATGGGTCAAACGCTCCTATTCGCTGCGTTTCTTGGGCTCGTTCGGTGCAACCCCGGAGCAGTCGCGACCTACAGCCAAGCGTCGGCCGATATTCTGTCTCGCGACGATCTCCCAACCTTTTGGGCTGGCATCGCGGTATTTCTTCAGAGCTGGGCAAGGTGGTCCGAGGGTGCCGGTGAGTCGGGACTCGCCGAGATGCGACGCGGCCTCGCCATCGAACGGGAGCAAGGCAGGATTTGGCTCTTGCCCAGTTTCGAAGCGGCCCTGGCCGAAGCCGAAGCGAGTGCCGGCGAGATCGATGCCGGGCTCCGGCGCCTGGACGATGCGCTCGCCGAGTTGGAGCGCACCGAGGAGCGCTGGTACGAGGCGGAGATGCACCGCATGCGCGCCGAGATCCTGCTGAGGCGCGAGCCGGCCAACACCGCCGCGGCCGAGCAGTCATTGCAGGCCGCGATCGCGATCGCCCAGTCGCAAAAAGCGCGGAGCTTCGAACTGCGCGCCGCGCTGTCTCTGGCAAAGCTTTATCGCGCGGCCAATCGCGACGCCGATGCGCACGCCGTGCTGGCGCCGGCGGTAGACGGCTTCCCGCCGACAGAGCAATTCCCCGAACTCGCCGGGGCGCAAACCCTCGTCGCGGCACTCTCGGAGAGCGATGCGGTGAAGAGCGCGGCCGCGCTGCGCCAGCGGCGCCTTCACCTCCAGACCAGCTTCGGCAATGCGCTGATCTGGGCCAAGGGACATCAGGCGCCGGAAACGAGCGCTGCCTTTGCGCGCGCCCGCGAATTGGCGAGCTGCGTCGAGGACGCGTCGCAACGGTTCTCCGCCTATCACGGTCTTTGGGTCGGGCATTTCACCCGCTGCGAACCGGCACCGATCCGCGAAATCGCCGAGCTGTTCCTGCGCGAAGCCACGGCCCGGCCGGATTGTCCCGAGGCTGTGATCGCGCACCGCAACTTCGGTGCCACCTGCTTTTATTTCGCCGATTTTGCCGGCGCTCATGACCATTATCAAAGAGCAGTCGAGCTCTACGACCCGGCGCGCCATGCCGATTTCGGCAACCGGTTTGGTCAGGATCCCCGCGCCATGGCGGAGATTTACGACGCCATCATATTGTGGGTGCTCGGGAGAGTCGATGAGGCTTTGCGGCTTGCCGACCGCGCCCTGGCCGACGCCGAGTCGACAGGCCATGCTACGACGATGGGTAATACGCTGGCGTATGCGGCCTTCCTGGGGCTTTTTCGGTACGACCCCGAAACAGTCGCAACCTACAGCCGGGCGTTCGCCGATATCGCGTCTCGATATGATCTCCCAGCCTTCTGGGCCGGCATCGCGGTATTTCTGCAGGGCTGGGCGAAGTGGTCCGACGCTGCCGACAAGTCGAGACTCGCTGAGATGCGACGCGGCCTCGCGATCGTTCGGGAGCAAGGTTTTGTTTGGCTCTCGCCGAGTTTCGAAGCGGCCCTGGCCGAAGCCGAAGCGAGTGCCGGTGAGATTGATGCCGGGCTCCGGCGCCTGGACGCAGCACTCGCCGAGGTGGGGCGCACCGAGCAGCGCTGGTACGAAGCGGAGATGCACCGTATCCGCGCCGGGCTCCTGCTGAAGCGCGACCCGGCCGATACTGCGGCGGCCGAGCAGTCTTTGCAGGCCGCGATCGCCGTCGCGCAGTCGCAAACAACGCGCAGCTTCGAACTGCGCGCCGCGCTGTCTCTTGCGAAGCTTTATCGCGCGGCCAACCGCGATGCCGATGCCCACGCCGTGCTCGCGCCGGCGGTCGAGGGCTTCCCGCCGACCCGACAATTCCCCGAACTCACCGACGCGCAAACTCTTCTCGCGGCGCTAAGCCCTTAGACGCTCAACGAGAACAAATTTCGCAATATCAGCAGGTTATCGTCATTCCTGCGAAAGCAGGAATCTAGGGCCCCAAGGGTTTAACGGTTGCCCTGTTGGGGTGGACGGCCCCTTACGGCATCGGATGTACCAGGCTGTGAAGATGAAACAAGGCAGCCAAGTGGAGCCGTCCGAATGACGATGATCAGAGTTGGTGTGGATACGTCCAAACATGTCTTTCAAATTCATGGGGTTGATGAAAACGAGCAGCC